>Ga0126379_10003146_pt1 | contig 10630 bp, 8 predicted proteins | sample PanSoiMetPlot_24_FD_92640 | JGI IMG/M metagenome (GOLD analysis project Ga0126379, IMG submission 92640) | Tropical forest soil microbial communities from Panama - MetaG Plot_24 | ecosystem: Environmental > Terrestrial > Soil > Tropical forest > Bulk soil | place: Panama | collected 2016-02-17 | reverse complement strand
GCCGCTGCCGCTTCGCCAGGGCGAGCGCCGCGTCCGCCCGCGACAGGGCCGCCCGCGCGGCAGCCACGTCGGGCCGGGCCGACAGGGCCTCGGCTACGAAACGTTCCGGAGCGCCCGCCGAAAGCCAGGCGGGGCTCTCCCGCTCGAGTGATCCCTCGAGCTCCGGAGGTACGGCCGGGTCGAGCCCGAGCAGGAGGGCGAAGGCCGCCTTCGCCTGCGAAACCTGCGCCTGAGCGGCGGTCGCCGCCTGTTCCGCCTCGAGCCTCGCGGTCTCGATCCGATCCACGTCGGCCTCGCTGACGGCGCCGTAGCGGAATCGCGTCTCGACCAGGTCGCAGGCCCGGGCGAAGCTCTCCGCGACCTTGCGGCTGACCCGCAGCGATGCCTCCGCGGCAAGAGCGTCGTAGAACGCCTGGGCCACGGCGAGCCGGAGAAGCCGCAGGGCGTCCTCCCGGTTCGACCTCGCCGCGGACACGGCCTCCGTCGCCTCGCGGACGCGCAGGCCGCGCTTGCCCGAGAGGACGGCTTCGGCAGCCCCCTGGTCGGCGAGCGACAGCGAGTACCCGTTGGCCGTCGTTTCGCCGCCGCTCACCGGGACCCCGGTGCTCCGGACCCAGGCGCCGGAGAAGAGAGGGTTCGGCAATCGCCGAACGGCGCTCAGGTCCGCTTCGGCGGAGGCGACGGAAGCCTGCGCGAGCAGGGCGTCATACCCCTGACGCTCCGCGAGGGCGAGCGCTTCCGGCAGCGACAGCCGCCCCGGCGGCGGGACCTGCGCCTGCACCACCAGAACCGTCAGGAACAGGGCGCCGGAGGCAGACCCGGCGCGGACCACAAATCCTTTCAAAAGGGACTCCTTCTCGAAATGGGGCGTCTCCGGACGCGAGGCGCGCCGGGAACACCGAGACTCGGTTCAGGGAGTCAGATCGAGAAGGGAGGGGCGCGGGAAGCGGCTTCCGCCGGAAGCAGGAACGGAGCGGCGAGGGCAAGCTCGAGGGCCGGAGCCGCCAGCGGGGTCAGCGTCGCGACGAATTGGACGACGGCTGTCGTGGCGGCGACGAAGTCTCCGGTGAAGCACGCCAGACAGGGGAAATCGCGGACGGTCCGGACCGGGTTGAGGGCCGGCTCCTGCCTCGTGCCGGCGGCTCCGAGGACCTGGGTGACGAGCCCCGAGTCGCTCCTCTGGTCGAGGAGGAGATCCTCGATCCCGTTCAGATGGTGATGCGGCGCCGCGACGACCGCCAGGAAGAAGGAAACGAGGTAAGCGGCCGTCGACCGGCGGAGACGGTTCCCGATCATCCGAGGTCACTATAAGGGCAGTGTCAAGACGAGAATTCCCGGAGTAGGCTTCCGCCGAGCGAACTCCAGCGGGAAGAACAGGGGGAAACCATGATCCGACTGCAAGTTCGGTTCGCCGCACGCCATCTGCTGCTCGCCGCGTCGATCCTGACAGCGGGCCAGGCTTCCGCGCGAGGCCAGGCCGCTCCCGGGAAGGCAAAACCCCAATCGAAGCCGGCAGCTCCCCTCTCCGCGGAGAGCCGCAAGTGCGTCGCCTGCCACGCGCAGAAGACGCCCGGCATCGTCGCCCAGTGGCGCGGGAGCCGCCACGCGCGCGAGGGAGTGGGCTGCTGGGAGTGCCACAGCGCCTCGGCAAAGGAGCCCGGGGCGTTCGAGCACGAAGGAGCGACGGTCGCGACCGTGCTCACGCCAAACGCCTGCTCCGGCTGCCATGGCGACATCGTCGCGGAGAACCAGAAGAGCCACCACGCGGCCGCCGCGAAGTTCATCGGCTCGCTCGACAACGTCCTGGGAGAAGTCGTCGAGGGACGCCTGGCGGCGGTCAACGGCTGCTGGCAGTGTCACGGATCAACAGTGGCAGTCCTGAAGAACCCGGATGGCTCGGTCCGAAAGAGCTCCATCGGGGCTCCCGTGCTCGATCCCGCCACCTGGCCCAATACCGGCATCGGCCGCATCAACCTCGACGGGACGGCGGGGGCCTGCTCCGCGTGCCACAGCCGCCACGCTTTCTCGAAGGCGATGGCGCGGCAGCCAGAGGTCTGCGGAAAGTGCCACCTGGGTCCGGACCATCCGCAGACCGAGATCTACGACGAGAGCAAGCACGGAATCGCTTACCGGACCCAGAAGGAAGCGATGAAGCTGAATGCCGACAAGTGGGTCGTCGGGGTCGATTACACCGCCGCTCCGACCTGCTCGACCTGCCACATGTCGGCCACGCCGAAGCAGCCGATCACCCACGACGTCGGCGCCCGGATCTCCTGGTCGCTGCGGCCGGTCATCTCCAAGAAGCTCGAGAACTGGGAGGCCAAGCGAGCCGCCATGAAGGAGGTCTGCGGCCAGTGTCACGGGCCGGCGTTCGTGGACGGCTTCTACAAGTCCTTCGACGACACGGTCGATCTCTGGAACACCAAGTTCGCCCAGCCCGCCCAGAACGTCATGAACGCGCTGCGCGAGGCCGGGAAACTGACGCCGACGCCGTTCGACGAGGAGATCGAGTGGACCTTCTATCGCCTCTGGCATCACGAGGGGCGGCGGGCCCGGATGGGCGCCTCGATGCAAGGGCCCGACTTCGTTCAGTGGCACGGCTTCTTCGAGGTCGCCGAGACCTTCTACAACCGATTCCTGCCGGAGGCGAAGGAGGCTGCGCACGGCGACGAGAAGGTGCTCGCGGCGATCAAGGCGGTCGAGGAGGATCGCCAGCATCTCTGGCGCAAGGGACTCTCGCCCGAGGAGCGCCAGAAGATCGATGAGTTCTACAAGGAACGCTACGGGAAGGACTGACCCCTAGACTTTCGGCTTGCAGGGCGACGGCCGCTCCCGGCGCAAGACCACGTCGAGCGGCATCTTCTCGTCTCCGCGGCGGACTGTCAGGCGGAGCCCGTCGCCCCAGCGCTTGTCGGCGAAGGCGTTCCGGATCGCCTCGCGGTCGGCGGTGGGCCGTCCGTCCACCTCCAGCAGGCGGTCGCCGACTTTCAGACCGGCGCGCGCGGCCGAGGACTTCTTGTCCACCTGGATGACCTCGGGCTGGCCGTCGTTTTCGACCCGGCGCGTCGCGAAGCCCGGCGTCGGATAGCGCGGATCCTCCTCCTCGGGAATTCCCCAGACGTAATCCGCGAGCGAGGCCTGGACCGATTCGATCGCGCAGCGCCCCTTCTCGGTGTCGGAGATCGCCGCCGGGACGAGCGTCGCCGTCTTCCCGGAGAACCAGAGCTTCGCCTGCCGCTCCGCGCCGAGGCCGTAGGCGACGTGCCCTTGTCCGAGGAGCACGACCACGATGGATTTCGGATCGTCGCTCGCCTTCGCGGCGCGGACCGCGTTCCAGCCGAAGGCCGCGTCCCAGGTCGCCTGCGCCTGGACCATCCGGTTGAGCATCGCTTCCGGCAGCGCGCCGTGGAACTCGTCCTCGTCGAAGGAAGCCTGGAAGAGCCTCTTCGATTCTGCGTTGTCCCAGTCCACGCGCTCGGGAAGGAGCGCCCTCTGCGCCGGCTCGAGCGCGTCGAGCCCCTTGCGGCCGACCGTCGAGACCAGCTCCGGAGGGACGTTGACGCCGAAGAGCGGGATCCGGTTGTCCCTGGCAAAGACGAAGATGCCGCGGTAGTAGTCCCAGTTGTAGCTCCAGTGCTTCATCCACCCCGACTTCTCGAGAAACTCCGCCTCGGTCAGCCTGCCCGCCGTCCAATCGGCCAGGGCCGGCCCGGCGTCAACCGGGAACATCTCCAGTCCGACGCTCACGCGACGCCCGGCGCGCGAGAGCTCGCGCAGCACCGCGAGCTCGACCGCGTGGGACTCGACACTGACGTGCTCCTCGCCGACGAACAGGATCCGAACGGCCGAGAGGCGCGACGGAAGATCCGAAGGCTTCAGGAGCGCGCCGGTCGCCGTCTCGGTGATGCCATCGAGGACAAGAGGGGCCGTTTTGTCGCGGCGCGAGGGGTCTCCGATCGTCAGACGGAGGGGGTCGTCCGCGGCCGCCGCCGGGGCCGAGCGCAGCAGCAGGACGAAGAGCGCGATCCGGCCGATTACCGGCGTCTTCATCGTTTCTCCTCCGGTTTTCGCATCCTATACGCCGCCGCTTCCCGCACGATAATTCCGGCATGCTCCGCTGGAAGATCGTGGCGGCTCCGCTGTCGCTGCTGATCTGGGCGAGCTACGTCGCGATCGTCATCGCGTGGACGCCGCTCGTGCTGGTCTTCCGGCTCACGACCCGCGCCTCCGACCCGGAACGAGTCCGCGTGGGACGGTTCTTCCGGAGGTCGGCGGTCCTCGCCGGCAGCATCAACCCGTTCTGGAGATTCCGCGTCGTGGACGACGTCCACCCCGACGCCCGCCGCCCTTACGTCTTCGTCGCCAACCACCGCTCCAACGCCGACGCGTTCCTGATCGTCCGGCTTCCGTGGGAGATGAAGCTCCTCGCCAAGCGGGCGGTGATGAGGATTCCGCTGCTGGGCTGGCAGATGCGGCAGGCCGGCGACGTGCCGGTCCGCCGCAGCGACCGGGAGAGCCGGAGACAGGCGATGGAGGAGTTGAGGCGCCGGCTCGACCGGAAGGTTTCCGTGTTCCTCTTTCCCGAGGGGACGCGAAGCGAGGACGGAACGCTCGGCGAGTTTCGCGAAGGAGCGTTCCGCCTCGCGATCGAAGCGGGCGTGGACGTCGTTCCGCTCGCGATCCGCGGGACGGAGTTATGTCTTCCCAAGCACTCGCTCGTCTTTGCCCCGGCGACGGCGACGATCACCGTTCTCCCTTCCGTCACCACCGCCGGCCTGAGGGCCTCCGACGCGCCACAACTGGCCGCGCGCGTGCGCGAAGAGATCCGGCGCGTGCTCGAAGCTGCGCCGATTGGTCCGTCTTAAAGCGCGATGAGGGCGCGCTTAATCGCGGCTTAAGCGGCAGTTAGAACGCAATTAATCGCGGCGGCGTTCGCACTCCGCGCGCGCAAGATCGCGCGCAGCCGGGGATCCGAGCGAGTCGCAAGCCCCGTGGCAATCGAAACGAAGGAGGGTGTATGGAAGGTCGTGTCTCCGCCAATCGTCGTACTGTCGTTCTCCTGCTCACTTCTCTCATGCTGATCGTCCTTTCCTGTTCCGACAGGGAGATGCCGACGCAGGCCGGCGCCTCCTCTCCGGCCGCTGGAAAGCCGGCGTCGACCGACGCGGCCGGGACCAACATGGCCACGTCCAACCGCGGGCGCGGAACGGTCAAGGTCGATCCGCGCGAGGGAAGGGACGACGACAAGACCCCCAGGCCGACGGTGACCGGCACGCCGCCGACGCCGACGGCAACCCGCACGCCCGAGCCGGAAGAGAACGAGAGGACGAAGACGCCCACGCTCACACCGACCGTTACGCCGACCGGGACCCGGACGCCTTTGACTCCCACCGCCACCCGCACTCCCGGGCCCGAGGACGACGACAACGAAAACGAGGTCGAGGGCAGGGTCGGTACCGTCAACGGAACGAGCTTCGTCGTGATGACGGAGTCCGGTCCCGTCACCGTGCAGACCAACGGCGCGACGCAGTTTCGAGGCGACGACGTGCCGAAGACCCTGGCGGATGTGAAGACCGGCGTGGAAGTCGAGGTCCAGGGGCAGCTTCAGCCGGACAAGTCCATTCTCGCCTTCCGGGTAGACATCCAGAACGAAGACTGAATCCCGGCCGCGGTTCCTTCCCTGCTCGGCGGTCCTCGTGGCCGCCGGGTCTTTTTCTATCTCCAGGGCTCGATGGAGAGGATCTCGACCTCCGCGCCGCCGGCCTTGACGCGCTCGCCGGGCTTGGCTCCCAGCAGCGCGTCGGCGAACTCCGACTGGTAGGAGTACACAGCCTCCTCGGGCTTCGAGTCCCAGGGACCGAGGATCGTGGCGGAGCGTTCCTGGCCGCTCTCGACTTCCTTCAGCCTCACGCGCGTGCCCACGCGGACCTCCGAGGGGTCGATGCGCGAGGAGTCGAGCGCGCGCGAGCGTGACAGCTCGTCGGCGAGCGTCGCGATCCGCGCGGAGAGGTACTCGTGGCGCTGCCGGGCCGCGTGGTATTCGAAGTTCTCCGAGAGGTCTCCGTGCTCCTTGGCCACCCGCATCGCCTCGGCATTGGCGGGCAGCTCGACCTGTCTCAGGTGCATCAGCTCGCTCCGGCGGGCCTCGATCGCCTCCGGAGTCGAGTACACGTACTCGCGCGCGGGCGCACGGAGCCCCGGGAAGCGCATCAGCAGGGCTTCCTTGACCAGCGCGCGCCGGTGCTCCTCAAGGCCCCCGGCCCGCTCGAGCGCGTCGAGGTACGTCCGAGCCTCCTCTTCCGAGCCCGCGGCCTGGACGATCCCGACCGCGACGTTGCCGGGGTCGAAGAGCTCCTTCAACTTCGCGCGGTAGCTCGAGAACTCGTCCTGTCGCAGCGCCTCGAGGATCGCGAAGAACGTGTTGGCGGGGAGCGGCCTGCCTTCGCCCCGCATCCGTTCGATCAGCCACAGGAACGCCCGGGGCGCCTGGCGCGGGGAGCGCAGGACGCGCCGGGCGATCTCTTCGGATCGCTCGGGCGCCTCGGCGACGCCGGCGAAGAGCGTCGAGAGAACGCGCGCATCGTCCTCGTGGAAGATCCTGTCCGCGAAGATGTCGAGCCAGTCGGCGCGGCCGGATCGGATGGTCTCGAGCGCTTTCTCCCGGGCGGCGTAGTCGCGGATGTGGCCGAGGACAGACGGCACGTCGCGCGCCGCGAGAAGCTCCGACGCGCCGAACGCCTCGGGCTGGCCGGGAACGATTTTGAGAGCGGCCTGGGAGAGCTCCCAGGCGAGGGCCGGCTCTCCCCTTCCGGCGGCGGCGCGGGACTCCGCGGCCAGCGAGTCCCCGAAGAACTTCGCGAGGTCCTTCGACCGCTTCGCCTGTTTGCGGGCGATCTCGATCTTCTGGGCCGGGGAGGCGGCCTCGAACTCGTGCCGGACGGATTCCTCCGCGTCTCCCGCGCTCGCCGACCACGCCACGGTGGCGGCCTTACCGGCGCCGGAGGCCACGATCTGGGGGTTCTTGCGAGCGGCGGCCCAGAAGCTCCCCCACTTCGATTCCTCCACGATCCCGGCCATGTTGTCCTTGACCTCGATCAGCGTCATCGGACGGCCGAAGCTCGCGAGCAGCAGCCTCACGGTCTCGGCCGGGTCGCGCTCGGCGAGCGCCTTCGTTCCCTGCGGGTCCTCGAGCTTGCGCCGGAGCAGGTGCTCGGGGGCCAGCGCCACCAGGTTCTTCTCGGCGTTGACCAGCGACAGCGGCAGCTTCGCGTTGGGAAACTCCATGCGGATGACGTCGAGGGCGGGATTCAGCTCGGCGATCCGTCCGGCGCCCCGCCCCGGCATCAGGTAGATCCCGCCCGGTGAGAAGTGGAGCCACCGGGCTATCTTTCCCGCCGTCTCCGAGAGGTCCGGCGCGGTCGCGAGGTGGAACTGGGCGAAGACCGTCGCGAGCGCCGGATGGCCCGCGTGGATCTTCCGCAGGGCCGCGTCGATCTCCCCGCGGATCTGCGAATCCGTCGGAGACATCCTCGCGATCTCCAGGAGAACCGCGACCTGGCGGTCGGAGTCTCCCCGCTCGGCCTCGTAGTCGGCGAGGAACCGCAGCCAGGAGACGGCGTTGGCGACGCCCCCCTTCTTCTTGACCGCCGCGGCGACCGTGAAGAAGAAGGGAAGGTTCTCCGGCTCCGCCTCCATCCTGGCCATCCACACGTCTTCCAGCGCATCGAAGCTCTTCTGCTCGATCAGCTGCGCGACGTCCGCGGGAAGCTCGCTGGTGGCCGGCGCCATTGGAGCCGTGAATAGAGCACGACCGGGCGGGAGGGGCAAGCCCCTCCCCGACGACACCCGAAACCCGACGAGGGCCGCGGTCGGGCTCTCGTTTCGTAGGGGAGGGCCTTGCGCCCTCCCGCCTCTGGTCGTGACCTAGAACTCCGAGGAGTGGGCCTTCTTCTGCATCAACGTGCGGATCGCGGTGCCGGAGAGGGTTCCGTGGATGGAGACGGAGTCCGCGTCGCTGGAGACGGAGAACTGGCGGATGACCGACACCAGCTCCGGCGACCTGTCCTCCACCGCGAGCCTCCACATCGCCATCAACCCCTTCAACGAGTCCTCGAGCAGCTGCCGGCTGTCCGCGTCGCGAGCCACGCCGGCCGCCGACAGTTCCAGCCCGTCTCCCCGAGTGTTCGCCTGCAGCGCCACGAGGGACACCGACTTCATCGCACCCATCATCGCCGCCTCCGGCTCGCCGCCGGATTCGCTGCGCCTCTCCATGCGCGCCCGACCCTTCATCGCCGGGGGGTACCGGTTGACGTCCACGAGCACCCAGAAGGCGGCGCTAAGGTCCACCCGCTTCAACTCGCGCCCCAGCCCCGCGCCCGAAACGAAGGCGGTGCCGCCCGACTGCCGGTCGGCGAGCGCCTGGACGACCGCCGACTCCGTCCCGGCGATCACGAGGTTCGAGTTGACGAACGCCACGGCGCTCGTCCGCTCGCCTTCCGAGGTGTGCTTCTCGGGCAGCTGGTAGTAGTCGCCTGCCGGCGAGGTCTTGCGGAAGCCTCCGCGCGAGACGAGCGCGCTCGCAAGGCGGTTCGTGTCGAACCGACCCTCGAAGAGCGCGAGGATCGGGGAGCCGCTGCCGCCCGAGGAGGGCCTGGCGGCCACGACGACCACGTCCACGTCCTTCTTCGGGTTCAGCTGGGCGTCCTCGAAGAAGCGAGCCGCGTCGCCGTCGGCCGCCATCCGGTCGGCGCTGGCGAAGAGCTTCGCCGCGACCGGGCTCTCGCGCAGGTCGCTGAAGCGGACGACCGCGACGGTCGCCGCATCCGGCGGAACGAGCGAGAGCAGGTCCGCGGCCGAGCGCGACGCGGCGTAGGCCGGGGCCGCCGCGGTGAGCGCCACGCAGAACGCGAAGCCGGCCGCCGCGAGGTGGAGGACCGAATGGACCTTCTTCATTTCAGAAATCCTTTCTGGAAAAGAGCCAGCAGGCCAGGGTCAGGGCCGCGAGACCGAAGAGGGCCGTCGAGCCGTAAACCGCGAAGAGGTTGGCGGGCGCCGCGCCGTGGAGCACCCGGTTGCCGGCGACCGCGGAGACGGTCGCGCGCCCGAGCTCGGCCGTCTTGGGAAAGACCCAGTACAGGCCGTCCACGAGCTTCGCCGCCCACTCCGAGGACATCGCCGCCGAGATCTTCTGGTGCGCGGCGAGGATCGCCGCGAGGAAGAAGACGGCGTAGGTGGACATCAGCGAAACGCCCGTCGAGGAGGTCGCGACGCCGACGAGGAACGCGAACGCGAGCAGGACGGCGATCGTGAAGAGGATCGTCACGCCGCCGAAGAGGAATCGCCAGTGGACGACCCGGGTCTTCCACAGGATGATGATCCAGATCGAGCCGATCAGGTACGCCAGGTTCGCGGTGGCCAGCAGCATCCCTCCCGAGTAACGCGAGAGAAGGAGCGGGATCCGCCCGACGGGCCGCGAGAGATAAAGGTCGATCGTCCCCTTCTCCTGGAGCCGCGGCACCAGGTGCGCCGTCGCGAAGAGCGCCAGGAACGTGCCGACGAGGTAGAGGAACCCGGAGAAGCCCGACTCGAAGCCGAGCACGAGCCGGTCGATGTCGATCGAGCGATCCGGCAGGTTCACGGACTGGCCGAACAGGCGGGCGCCGGCCAGAGCGCCGTTGACGACGTCCAGGTTCACCGCCAGGGCGAAGATCAGGATGAAGAGCGAGGAGAGCGCGAAGTAGGCGATCAGCGTCCACCGCGCCGCGGCCTCGCGGAAAACCTCCTCGATGCTCGCCGCCCAGGCCCTCATGCGCGCGGCTCCCGGGACTGCGGCGTCACGAGCCCCACGAAGACGTCCTCGAGCGAGGAGCGCACGGGCGTGAGCTCCTGGAGCTGCGCTCCCCGGGCCCGAAGGCGGTCCACGAGGGCGTTCAAGTGCTCGAGGTCGCGGGCCGTCAGGTCGAAGTGGCCGTTGACGCGGTCGATCGAGGCGCCGGTCCCGCGAAGTTCGGAGAGGAGGGCGTCGTCCACGCCGCTCGCCACGAGCTTGTAGCGGGAGGTGGCGGCCGTGAGGTCCTCGATCCTCCCCTGCGCGGCGACGGAGCCTTCGCGCAGGACGGCAACGCGGCCGCAGATGCGCTCGACTTCCGAGAGCAGGTGCGAGTTGACCAGGATCGCGCGCCCCTTTCCGGCTTCCTCGGCTAAGAGATCGCGGATCTCGCGGCGGCCGACCGGGTCAACGCCGTCGGTCGGCTCATCGAGCAGCAGGACGTCCGGCTCGTGAACGAGCGCGGCGGCGAGCCCAAGACGCTGTGTCATCCCCTTCGAGAACTTCTTCACCCGCACGTCGCTCCACTGGGAGAGCCGCACCCGCTCGAGAAGCGCCGGGATCCGCCTGGACAGATCCGTTTTCTCGACACCCGACATCCGGCCGAAGATCCGAAGAGTCTCCCGAGCGGTCAGGTAGCCCGGGAATCGGTGGCCCTCCGGCAGGTAGCCGACGCGCCGACGGCTGGCCGGGTCGCCGACCGGGATTCCGAAGATGGAAGCCTCCCCGGAAGTCGCGTGCGTCAGGCCGAGAAGGATCTTGACCGTCGTCGTCTTGCCGGCGCCGTTGGGGCCCAGCAGGCCG
>Ga0126379_10003144_pt1 | contig 10636 bp, 15 predicted proteins | sample PanSoiMetPlot_24_FD_92640 | JGI IMG/M metagenome (GOLD analysis project Ga0126379, IMG submission 92640) | Tropical forest soil microbial communities from Panama - MetaG Plot_24 | ecosystem: Environmental > Terrestrial > Soil > Tropical forest > Bulk soil | place: Panama | collected 2016-02-17 | reverse complement strand
CTGGGATGTGCAGCCCTGGCCACCGTTCGGCGGTACTCCCGCCGGGTTTGCTGCCGGGGCGGTACATCCTCTGGTGCAGGCGCTCGCGAATAGCCTGCAGAACTCCTGGTAAATGCCAGCGGTTAGTCAAGCGCAACGAGCTTTCTTGTTCGCCACCACAGGCGAAGCGTGGGTGAAGCGCCATCACTTCGATAACAAGGGCAAGCTTCCCGCGCACGTTCGTGGGGCTGTGGGTCGACTGAAGAAAGGACGGCGATGAGCGAACCAGCGCAAACGCCCGGGGCACCGCAAACATTGTTCGACGTGATGGTGGAAGGGAAACGATGGGGCGGCAGCTACGACAACATCAGCGCCGTCACGATCGCGTGCTGCGTCGCGCAGCTTGCGCAGCACGCAACCGGATCCGGTGTCAGGCTGCCGTTGGTGACGGTCGTTGACGACACGACCGGCGACACGATCGCTGCGATCGGGCAGTTCTAGGGTTAGACTCCGCTCATGGACCCTGAGCTGCAAGCACTTCAGCAGGCGATCCAAGTCCTTCACCAGCTTATGACGATCATGTCGGATCCGCAGGCCGTCGCGATCGTCGGCACCTGTCTGAAGCAGCTCACCGGGTTGCAGCAGCAGATGATGCAGGGACAGCAGCAGGGCGGAGGCGGCCAGCAGGGGCCTCCTGGTCCCCCGGGTGGGGGTGGTGGTGACCAGGTCGCCCAAGCGCTCGCAGCCAGGTTGCAGGGAGTGCCGGGCTAATGGCGTTCAAGACACAGACGATCAGCGGCGGTGGCGGCCAATCCCCGGTGAAGTTCAAGAAGGGCGCGCTTCATTCGCAGCTCGGTGTGCCGCAGGGCGAGAAGATCCCTGCTGAGAAGATGGCCGCCGCGAAACGGGGCGATTACGGCCCCCTAGCAGCGAAACGAGCGAGTTTTGCGACCGGCATGCTTGCAGCAGGGCGTCGTACGGCGGCTCACAGAGGTGTGACTAAACGGCTGAAGCGTGGCCGTTGATTTCGCAGACGCTGCGAACCCGCAGTCTGCGGTTGTTCTTCAGGACGACCAGCTAGTCGGTCTCGTTCTCAAACACGTCAAGCCCGGCGAGGACGCCCATTCGACTCGTCGTCGCCGCTACGACCACTCCTACGACGTTTATCGTGCGTCCCAGCGTCGTCCGCGAAGCCTCGAACCGTGGCAGTCGAAGCTCAGGACCCCGTACGCGATGCAAACGATCGATACGGCGCTGGTCAACATCCAGACGGGCGCTCCGCGTTGCCTGGTGAAACCGCGCCACCCGGACACGGAGCTAAACGCGAAGGCCATGCAGGTGATCATGGACTACTACGTGGGTGAAGACCACCTGGTGGAGAAACAGCCGTGGTTTGCGCAGCAAGGCTTGATTTACGGGGTCACTGTCGCGAAGAACCACTGGCTGTACCAGAGCAAGGTCAAACACACCCGCACCTGGACTGACGAAGCAGGTGGTCTTCTACCGCAGCCGTATGTCGGCCCGGTCGAGGCGGTGATCCGGGACGGCCCCACCTTCGAGGTGTGGAATATTTATGACTGTTGGTGGGATCCGGCAGGTCGTGACGTGGACAGTGCGGGGTACGTGGTGCTCCGCTCCTGGCTGACAAAAGACCAGTTGCTGCAGAACGCCTGCACGGTCTCCGGGAAGCACGAACGCAACCAGTGCAACGGCGTCTACCACAACGTCGATGAACTCCTGAAAGCCGGGACCACCGCCCGCCCCGACACGACCGCCCAGGAACGGTTCCTCAGCCAGTCAGGTACCGACCGTTCGATGCAGCAGCGAGGACAGAAGGATCTGTTCGAGCTACTCGAAGTCTGGACCGACGATACTGTGGTCGTGATCGGGAGCAGGAAAATCCTGTTGCGGAACGACCCGAATCCGTACTGGCACGGGAAGAAGCCCATCGTCATAGCGCAGACACGCCCGGATCTGTTCGAGATGCAGGGAATCCCCGAGACCGAGTTGGTAGACCATTTGCAGGACGCTCAGTGGACGTTGCAGAACATGACCATAGACAACCTGCATCTCACCACGATGAGGGGGATCACCTACCGTGAAGGTGGAGTGGCCGATCCAAATGCGTTGCAGCTCCGGCCGAGGTTCAAGTGGCCGGTGGTTGACCACGACGATATCCGCCCGTTCGAGATACCTCCAATCAGCAGCGATGTGTACCAGGAACGGACACGGCTTCTTTCTGACATGCAGCTTGTCACTGGCATCAACCCGTACGTCTCCGGCGCAGATCTGTCAACTGTGGATCAGAACACGGCCACTGGAGTTACGGCGCTTCAGGAGGTCGCATCCCGGCTCCTGAGGTTCAAAGCGTCGATGCTGCAGTACAAGGGGTACCAAAGGACGTTCGAACTCTGGGGTGACATGATCCAGCAGTTCATGGACCGCAATGTCGCCGTCCAGATCACCGGCGACGACGGGCAACCGATGTGGCTCGACGTAAGCCCGAGGGATGTGGCCGGGCACTTCAACTACCAGCTTGAAGGCTCTGAGGAAAGCCTCTCGCGGCAGCAGGAGCGCGGAGAAGCGATCGCGCTGCTCAACGCGTTTGCGCCGCTGGCACAGCTCGGGTTCGTGAACTTCAAACCGATCCTGGAGAAGATCGCGATGGCTTACGACTTCCCGAACCCTGAAGCTCTCTTTATTCCGCCGGGGACACAGCCCGCGGCGGCACCGAATAGTGTCGAAGACTGGATGGGCCAGCAGCAGCAGCAACAGCAGGCGCAGCTACAGCAGGCGCAGCAGCAGGGAATGCAGGCTGGCGCGCAGCAGCAGCAGGCCCAGGATCAGCAGCAGATGCAGGACGCCCTCAGACAGATGAGCTACGACATCCGGGAGCCGCAGATCGGCGACGTGTACGGCGGACGCGCACGCCCGATGATGGGTGACCTGCCGATGGATCCGCAGCTCGCCGCCGCCCTTGCGAGGATTAGGAGCTTCTGATGCCTGGCCCGTCGATCAACATCAAAGACAAGACTTCGACCGGGAGCGTGGAGCAGCGCGACCTGTTCTACCTTGACACCGGCACCGGGCCTCCCGGCCCGCAAGGCCCGACCGGTCCGGCCGGACCGCCAGGCGCGACAGGCCCCGCTGGCCCGCAGGGTTTGGCAGGACCGACTGGAGCGACAGGGCCGCAGGGCATCCCGGGTCCCCCGGGGCCGACAGGTCCGCCTGGTTCGTTGCCGACCGGGGCGGGCTGCGACTGGTTCACGAGTGTCGCGCCAGCAGGGTTCCTACTGTGTGACGGGACCGCGGTCAGCCGGTCGACGTACTCGGCGCTGTTCGGGGTGATCGGAACGGTGTTCGGCGCAGGCGACGGCTCCACGACGTTCAACCTGCCCGACTGCCGCGGCAGGATGCTTGTTGGTTTCTGCCCTGGCGGGCAGCCGTACGTGAACGCGATCGGGCTGAGCGACGGCAACACCGCGAACCTGCGTCAGCCTGCGCACAGCCACACGGTGTCGTTGTCAGGTGACGCGTCCGGGCTGGTGCTGCCGAACCATACGCACGCCCCGAGGCCGGGCGGGACGGGGTTCACGAACTACGGGCAGTCCGGCGACGGCGTCACGTTCGGCGTGTACGCGGGCAACTACACGTTCGAACCTGAGGGGCCGTCCGGCGGGATTACGAGCGCACCAAGTTTGGGCGGCTCGGTCACGATCACCGGCTCGGTCGGCCGCACCGTCGGAGGTGTCGCGGACACCCCGTCGTTCCTTGTCGTGAACAGGATCATCAAAACGTAAGAGGGAGCCATGCAGTTCTACACCACAGTCGTTTTGGGCGACGGAGAGACGTTCCAGTACACGGGAGACGACGCGGCACGGCTGGTGCTGCAGGCGCTCGGCGGCACCTCAACCGATTTTTCGCAGGTGTCGGTGAAGCCGTATTCGCTCCCTGATACCGGTTCGGCCGGGACTCCGCCGCCAACGCCTCCGGCTGCTTGATGTCGGCGGACGAGCTACGGCAGTTGCAGGAGCGAGCAGCGATGGTTGAGGAAATGACGGCGTCGCACGGTTGGCCGCTGCTGCTCGATCGCGCTCGTTACACGATGCTGCAGAAACAAACCCGTGTTGTGCAGGGGAAATGCTCAGACCATGAGGATTACGTGAAGGAATGCTCGTTCCTGGAAGGCATGGATTTCGTGATGAGCCTCCCGAGCAGAATCCAGTTGGAGTTGGAGGTCCACCTAGACTCCATGAAAGAGCAGGAAGAGGACGAGGACTACTATCAGGATGGAGGCGATGATGCCGAGAGCTGATTACGTTCACCCAACAAGTGTTCAGAGTAACGGCTGGGACATGGTGATCAATGCGCGTCAGCAGGACGCGAATCCGAGCCTTGCGGGCGGGGTGTATCCGACCGGGGTGCTCGACGGTGCGAACACGGCGGCCTGTTCAACAGGAGGATCGCTCGGTACGGGGATGAACACCGACCGGTATACACCGGCGATCGAGAGTCCCTAATGGCGACAGGGAGAACGGCAAAGGAGCAGCTCGGCGTCGAGCTTGACGAACCGGAGCGGCTTCCGGAGCCTGAACCACAGGAGGAAGTACAGGAGGCTGAGCGGCCGGAGTGGCTGCCGGAGAAGTTCAAGGACGAGCAGGCGTTCGTGAAGTCGTATTCGGAGATGGAGCAGCGCCTGACCCAGCAAGAGGAAAGCCACCGTCAGGAGATCGAAGGTCTGCGCGAGCTGATGACCGGGATGGCTGCGCAACAGCCTCAGCAGTCCCAGCAGCCCGATCAGCAGATGCAGGAGCAGCTCTACCAGGCCTACGAGAACGATCCGGTGGGCTTGATGGTGTTCCTGGCCCAGCAGGCGGCACAACAGCAGATGCAGGCCTACCAGCAGAACCAGCAGCCGCAGTTCCAGGCCCAGCAGCAGCTTCAGGGCGAGCTGATCGCAGACAACGCCTCCCGGCTTTTGGAAGCTAAATATCCGGACTGGCGAGAGTACGAGGCCGAGGTCGGGAACATGATCGAGCAGAACCCGGCGTTGCTACCGGTCGAGGTGCTGTCGAGCCTCGATCAGACGACAGCGACCCTGGAAGCGATCTACAAACAGGCGAAGTACGACGATCTCGCCGCACAACTCGATGCGGTGCAGCAGGGCGACAACACGCAGATGAAGCGGCAGGCGCAGTCGATGAGCGGGAACGCCGGGCGTCCGCCGGAGCCGAGTCTCGTGGACGTGAAGATGGACCAGTTGCTCGCTGCTGCACGAGGCTCGTCGTACTCGGCCTTTCGTGACGGCAAGTAGCGGTTTGACACCCTATAGGTGGTTTTCTATCCTTCGGATGGGACTCCACCTGGCGACGGAATAACCGAGAATCCGGACCCCACGCGGATAATCCGGAGGCGGCTCCAACCGGGCAAGGAACAATCCACAACCCGTTGTGTAAACCCTTGTCCTGAAGGAGACGTGGTATGCCTGCACCTCCGCCTACTGTTCTCGTCGGTGACCTGTCTCTGGACATCATCAACCAGAGCCAGCGCGTCATCGACATGGATGATCGCATTGCCGAGCTGGAGCCGAACGCGGCCCCGCTCGTTGTTCTTCTGAAGAAGCTGAAAAAGGTGCAGGCGATCAGCCCGAAGGTGGAGTGGCTTGAGCACCTGCTGATGCCCCGCTACGACGTGCTGACAGCCTCAAGCGCCGCGGCATCAACCTCACTCGCGGTCGCGCACGGCTCGTTCTTCCGTGTCGGCGACGTGCTCCGCGACACCGCGACCGGTGAAGCGATGGAAGTCACTGCTGTCGCGGGGAACACCCTGACCGTGAACCGCGGCATCGGCACGGTCGCGGCGGTCACGACCGGCGCCGCGGACGAGATCTTCATCGTCTCGAACGTGAACGTGGAAGGAGCGAGCCTCCGCACGATCAAGCAGACGAAGCTGAACAACCTGTTCAACTTCTGCGAGATCGTCCGTACTCCGTTCGGTATCACCGGCACGGAGGCCGCCTCGAAGCTGTACGGCGGCCCGGATCGTGCGCGGCTACAGGCCACCAACGCGATCGAGCACATGCGCGACTGGGAGCACATTTGTTTCTTCGGCGCCCGGAAGGAGGACACCACCACCTCGGGTGCGCCGAAGCGGTTCGCGGGCGGCCTGATCGAGTACCTGCAGACGAACATCACCGGCACTGTCGGCACACTGACCGAGGCTGCATGGGTCGCGTTCCTCCGTAGCGGTTTCCGTTACGGATCCGAGCGGAAGATTCTGTTCGCCTCACCGCTGGTGATCCAGGCGATCGAGGGGTTCGCCCGCAACAACATCCGTGTCTCGCCTTCTAGCGATCACGCGGACACGTACGGGATCCAGATGAAGACGTACGTGTCCGGGCAAGGGATCGTCGACATCGTGATGGAGCGCGCCTGGAACGACTCGACCGCATATCGCGGGTTCGCGTTCCTGATCGATATGGATGCGATCGAGTACCACACTCTCCGCGACACGAAGCTGCTTGAGGGACGGCAGGCAAACGATGCCGATAAGCTTGAGGACGAGTACCTGACCGAGGCTTGTCCGGTCGTGAAGAACGAGCCGAAGCACGCCCTCCTGACTGGTGTGACCGGGTAGGTTCCCCCTAGCGCCCCCCGTTTCCAGACGCAGGGCGGGGGGCGCCCCGACAAGTGGCTACGAGTCTGATCCCAACCGCCGCGCAGCCGTCATGGGCGAACACCGGCTCTAGCGGCATCCCGTTCCAGAACACCCCGGCGACGTGGATGCACATGCTTCACCCGGCCGCCGCGGCCTCAGGTCCTCTCGGCGGCGCGTTCGGGTCAGGCACGCTCGGCAGAGCGCTCGCGAACGTGCTCACGCTCGGGTATGCGCAGCATCCCGTCGCGGCGCACCAGTATTTCAACCAGATCGCGCAGAGCTACAACCCGAGCCATCCTGCTGGTGCCGTGAACCTCCTATCAACGGTGATCCCTGGGAGGGGAGGGTTCACGTCCGGTACTGCGGCGCTGAGCCGTGAGATGGCGTCGCCAGCGTTGTCGTCTCCGAGCGCGGCGGGGTTCCAGGCGCCGCAGTCGGGGATCTCGATGTTGCAGGGCCTCACAAACCGGTTGGGCGCTGGCGGATGGTTCTAGACTACGGGCATGAACATTGAGGGTTTGATCCTAGAGAGCAGGTATCCGGAGTATCAGTTCCTGGTCAAGGGGCCGATGCAGAAGGTGTGGCGGGATGGGTTTCCTGTCGATGAGCAGAAGATCCTGATCCTGCAGTTCGACCGATTTATCTGTTTCATGGACGACATGATCAAAGAGCAGGAGTGGACGGAAGAGGATGTGGAGTTCTGCGGACGTGGGCTTCAGAACGTTCTGGACGACCCGAAGTATCGGGCGATGTGGATTCACGAGCCGAAGCGACCGGCGATGCCGTGGCCTACCTACGACGAGACGCCTTCGAAGCAGATCCCCACGATCGCGAAGTCAATCGGAATGATCAACGAAGCCATGGCCTACGAGACATCGGGTAGGGAGGATGGACCGCGTCCGGAGGTCGTTGAGCGATTGGCGGCGCTCTCAGCAGAGCAGCCGGAGGCGGTGACCGAGTTCGAGGACGAGATGAGTGCGGTCTGATGGGCTACCTGAAACCCGTTTACAGCAAGTTCGATCTTGGCGCGGGTCGGTGGCGGAACGGCTACCGGGAGAAGGAGTTCTTCAAGATCATGCAGGGGTACGCGTGCGGGAACTGCGGCGAGGACTACGAGGGCGTGTATCGCGAGGTCTGCCCGGTCTGTTTGAAACCGAACGAGGGCGGCACCACCGACGTTCCTCCGGAGTGGAGATAGATGGCGTTCCCGGCGTCGTTCGCTGACATGCAGCAGACGGTGATCGGGAAGGCCCGTCTTGACCAGGACTTCGACACGCAGCGGGTGAAGGACTGGCTGAACGCGGCGTATCTGACCGCGGTCATCGAGACCGGTTTCTACCAACTGCTGCAGCAGAGCGTGACGTTGAGCGCGATGTCGACGAGCGTGTCGTTGCCCACGAACGTCCATAAGATCGAGTACATCGCCCCGACGGGGGTTGACGGGACCCGGTGGGGTCCGATGACGGCGGTGACGATGCAGCAACTGATCCGCAGCCGTGCGTGGCAGGGCGGTCAGGTCTCCACGGGCGCTCCGAGCAGGTATGTGTACCGGTCGGGTCCGCAGCCGATCCTGGAGTTCTGGCCGAACGCGATCGGCGGCGAGGTCCTGAACATTTACGGGTGGGGTTTGCCGTCCCCGATGTTCGCCGACACGGAGGTCTCGATCATCCCGGAGCCGTATCAGCGGGTGATCGAGTACGGCGCGCTGATCCATGCGGCGGAGTTTCAAAAGGACATCCTGTTGATCCAGCAGTACACGGGCGACTACCAGGATTGGCTGCAGCGGTTCCGTGCGTTCAAGAACCGCGCGGACACGTCGCAGCCTGAGCAGTTCGAGGTGATGTTCGAGCGGCCGTGGCCTCGCCGTAACGATGTAGACAGCGGATACTAATGCCGCCTACCCCAGCTCTCGGCGGAGTCAGCCTCAGAACGTTCCGCAAGTGGCTGCTGGACGCGCAGGCATTCGAGACCGGGTTCCAGCTCGGGATGGTCACCGACGTTGAGCGGTGGCGAATACCTGAGGGCGGGTCGTATTACATCCTGGATTTCATGATCGACCAGCCCGGTGAACTTCGCCGTCGCGGAAGCGTGGAAAGCCAGAGCACGGTCGTGAACGTTCCGGGCGCCGGGTCGAGCGGGTTGTGGGTCGCGGTGATGTGCCCGAACTTCCCTTCGAACCCGAGGGTGCTCGGGATCGCGAGCGACGGCGGCCAGGGCAGATATTTATACGACGTGACCGTCGACAGCGGCGCGCAGCAGATCGCGAGGATCGACATCGAGCCGTACGAGAACCCGCCGACCTACATTCCCGGTCGTGGGGGCGCGATGACGATCATCACCTCCGGTGACCCTGGGGTGCTCAGGACCCCGATGAAGGCGTACTGGGACGGCAGCCAGGTTCAGGTCACCACCCTCGGGGGGTTCACGGGGAATGCCCGCAGGAGCGCAACCCACCTTGAGTACCTGGTGCTCGCGAACAATGGCGACGACCACATGAACAGGATTTGGTGGTCGCAGCCCGGCGACCCGGAAACATGGGACGAGGTGAACAACTACGCTGACATCCCGGAGCCGATCACCGCGATGATCGAGTTCCAAGGATCCCTGCTCGTCTGGTCGAGGACGAAGTTGTGGCGTGTTCTCGGTGACGTGGCACCCGGTGAGCCGGACGGCAACATGAGTCTGCAGCCTGTCGCTGGCGTCGGCTGCGTCGATGCCCGCTCGGTGGTAAAGAGCAGTACCGGTGTGTATTTCGCGAACGAAGAAGGCGTGTTCCTCACGGACGGCGCGAGCGTGAACAACATGACGCTCGGGAAGGGCCAGTCGATCACCGGGCTGTGGCGCACACTGATGATGCACTTCAGCTCAGGCCTGGGGAACGTCGTTTCGGCTGGGACGTTCCAGGATCTGTTCCTGATCGTGACCGTGATCAAGGGTGTGAACGACGTAGCCACCTTGCTTTGCTACCTGCCGACCAACGGCTGGGTATTGCTGTCGAACCCGTGCGCCGGGACGATGTACGCGACCCAGCTCGGGTGGGGCAACGCGCAGTACAACCTATACAACGCGAATCTCATGCAAATCTCGGGTGGTATCCAGATGGGGAAAATGGCGAACGTGTTTGACCCGTCTGATGCGAACCCGATAGATTTGGGAGGCGCGGTTATCGAGCCGGTGTGGGAGTCCAGGGTTCTTCCTGGCGGTTCGACTGGGTTGAAACGGTTCGGATACGGCCGCCTCGTGTACCAGATGTACGCGCAGTACGGCAACCCTGTCCTGCAGGTCTACACCAACCTTGGGCTGCAAAGCGAAGGGGTGTTCCAGCAGGTCCATGAGGGGTTCCAGATGCCTGTCACGAACAGCTCGGTCGCTGGTGAGTACCGGGTGGAACGTAAGAGGTTCAGGATTTTCAGGAACGGCACCGGGTTCAAACTCAGAATCGAGCAGCACGGCCAGAGCAGCTTCACCTCGATTCTCGGGGTGGAGTACGAGATGGCGCCGTTCTTCCAGGCCGATCTTGCCGGTGAGGCGGAAGGCACCTCATGAGCACGGTCTTTACTGACAACATCCTGCGCAAGGACATGGCGAGCGTGCAGTGGTTGCAGCCGTTCTTCCTGTCCACGACATGGCAGAAAGCGATTGGGAAGTCAGGAGGCACCCCTGGTCCTGCTGGCCCTCCAGGTCCTCCGGGAGCGACCGGCCCCACCGGCCCTGTCGGCCCTAGCGGCCCTGCCGGTCCTGCCGGTCCTACCGGCGCGACCGGCGCCACGGGCGCGCAGGGCGACCCCGGCGTGAAAGGCGATACGGGCGCGACGGGTCCTGCGGGCGCGACAGGATCACAAGGACCCCCGGGAGCTACGGGCGCGACAGGCGCACAGGGAGCGAAGGGCGACACGGGCGCAACCGGCGCGACAGGTCCGACCGGGCCGACAGGGCCGCCCGGCGCAGACTCGACGGTGCCCGGCCCTCCTGGGCCGACCGGCCCGACGGGCGCGAAGGG
>Ga0126379_10003143_pt1 | contig 10637 bp, 11 predicted proteins | sample PanSoiMetPlot_24_FD_92640 | JGI IMG/M metagenome (GOLD analysis project Ga0126379, IMG submission 92640) | Tropical forest soil microbial communities from Panama - MetaG Plot_24 | ecosystem: Environmental > Terrestrial > Soil > Tropical forest > Bulk soil | place: Panama | collected 2016-02-17 | reverse complement strand
GAATTTCTAAAAGAAACAAAGACGGGGTCAATGCCCTCAGACGGCATGAACATCCTTGATATAATGTCATCTATGTGGCTGACATTTATATTTTTTACACCGCCATCAATGATATCGCGTAAATTCTTCTTGAAAAGCCGCGAGGCGTTATCGAATGAATAGCCTACAAGTATATTGTCTCGGGCGAGCTCCAGTGTCCGTGCGCTATTGGTTCGTATGATCTTCTTGAAAATCTCACCTTGTTGGGACGACAGTTGTCCGATGATGCTTACAAAGTGGACATGGTATGATTGAAACTTTTCAGAGACCGAGACGAGCAGGCCCGCCCACAGGTCGATGAGCGCGCTATCTGGATCCTCCAGCGATGCTTGCTCAAGAAACGGGACCATGAACTTATTGGGGACGGGCTTCCCCGATATGATATGAAGTTTGGGCGCCGCCTTCACTGCGATCGTGTTGAGAGCCTCCTCTCGCTGGATGCGGAGCAGTTCGCGCCGGTACCGCAGCTCATCTTCCTTGGCGCCCGCCCACTCCGTCAGGGGTGAGATCAGGTCCAACCACGCCGAATTCCTGGGGCGCGTCACATCCTCGGGGATGTACCGGGTGACCGGCTTCTTGACCTCGTAGCTGGCCTTTACCAGGGCTTTCGCCGATGCTTCAGCCTTGACAGATGCTCCGGCCTTGACGCCGCCTAATGCGCGCGGCTTGCGCGGCTTGGCCATCTCGCCCCCCTCGAAGTTCGGTGTTGCGGCGTGCTCCTTTGCCGCCTCATCGTCTGAGAGGTCCGCGATGTCGGGCGCAGACTCGAAGTGCCCTGTGTTGTTCAGGTGGTAGAAGCGATTCGCCGGCATGCCGCGACCCCTGACCGACGCTACCCCACCGGAAAGAAATAGCACACATCTGGAGGCACGTCGGTACGGCAGCGTACAAATCCGCGCGCGAAGAGAACGTCGTGACAACCTGGAGGTGCATGGACACCAGGGTGTGTGACATAGCTCACACCCCTCTCCTCCGTGGGTCCGCCGATACCGTCGAAGGGGCCCATTGACCATGGTCGAGCTGGCCAAGATCGCCGACGCCGACATCGAGCTTGTCGTCCAGTGGGACGACGAGGACGTCGCGATCGGCGCGCGGCAAGACCTTGCCGGCATCACCGACGGTGGCGTCGCCACGATGGCGTTGAGCGAATTCGATTGGCTCGGCTCGAGCCGCGAGCAACGCGCAAAGCAAGTCCATGCGTCGCTCGATCTCGAAGCCCTCTACGTCAGAGACCCCCAATGATCCACGTCACGCACGCATCTGGCGGGATTCGGCGGGGCGCGTTCCAGCATTGCGGCCGCCGGCGGGCAACTGCCCGCCGGCGTCGAACCGCAACCGGTGGCGCTTTCCAGCGTCAGGCAGCGAGGCTCGTGAGCTTCGTCCTCAGCGCCTCGATGACCGGCTTCAGCTGATCAGGGAGGCCGGGGAGTGCCAGGATCTTGTCGAACAACGCGTTGACGCCCGGCAGCTCATTCGCGGCCACCCCGCTGACAAGCTTGCGTTGGTCGGTCGACAACCGCTGCGTCATGTCGTTGACCTTGTCGAGCTGTGTGGTGCTCTCCTGCAGTTTGGGCAGGGCCGCCTGTGCGGACGCAGCGTCGGTGATGCCGCCGAGCGTCGAGCGCAGACCACTGACGCTGTCGGTCAGCTGCTTGCCGACATCAATCCCGGCAGCCGTCGGACTCTGCACGCCGGTCGTCTGGCTCGCGGCCGTGTTCTGCTGCTGGCTCGCGGCCGTGTTCTGCTGCGAAACGACCGGCTCCGTCGGCTTGGCAACGATGTAGATGAGCAGCGCGGCCAGCGCTGCCGCCGGAAGCAACCAATAGAGCCAGTTGTTCGAGGCGGACCTCCCGACGCGCTGGCCAGTATTGGCAACATCGCGGGCCGCGTAACTGGAAGCCCGCGCGGCGTCGCCACCCATGGCTCCCGCGCTTCGGGCCGCACCGCCAAGCGAGTCGAGCAGCCCCGTGCCGCTCAACATGCCGCGCAACGCCGGCGGCATCGCCGCGGCGATATTGTCCTTTTGGCCGGCAAGCAGGTTGGCGATCTTGTCCGGATCGAGCGTCCGCGCGGACCCCTGCTGCTGAGCGATGGTATCCATCACGACCGGCGCCATCATCCCGAGCAGGGGCGTGGCGGCGTGCTGACCTAACCCGGAAAACCTGCTGATCGCTCCGACGAGCGCATTCCGGTTCGAAGCGCCCAGCAGCGATGACAGCATGCTCGAGCCGCTTTCGATCAACGAGGACTGGTCCGCCGTACCGAGCGACCCGACAAAGTTCCCGAGGGTTCCCCTCTGCTCTGCGGCGGCGTCGGCAAGCCTTTGCGGGCCGCCGGGCTGAGCCGCGACACCGCCGAACCCCGCCAACAGCGAGGGCACGACCGCATTGATAGCGGTCTGCGCCATATTGCGATCAATACCTAGCGCGGACGCGATGCGCCCGATCACATCAGGGGTCAAGAAACGAACCACGAGGGCGGGAAGGTTGATGGGCATGGGATAGCTCCTGTCGACCCACCCGACCACGACGCGCAATGAGCAATCGGCGGGCTGAAAATCAATTGGACCGAGGTCCAACTGGCGCCCACATCCCGCCACATTCTGCGGGCCGCCGGACCACGCGGCCCTTGCCTAACGATCGACCGGCGAAGGGTCGGACGCAGCCGCCGACGGATTGACGCACGGGCAGGCCCGCACGCCGGCCGCCCGCCATATGACAAATGCGCAACACGGCGCAGCAAAATCCGTCGTGGCGGAGGAATCTGACCGCCAAGGTGATCCCCTCCCCTTGCCCCCTCTCCATGCCCGCGTTCTCCTGGGTTCGGGGAAGGGGTCGCGATGCGCCAACGGGTTTGCCTTGCACTGATCGTCATCCTTTTGATTTTTGCGCCGGCCGGCGCCGAGGCCGGGTGCCCTGAATCGGCGCAGGTCGCGCACTCGGCCGTGAGCATCATGAAGCATTTCGATGCCGATGAAGCGGCGGCGCAACCCGGGCTGGTCGGCATCCGCGGTACAGGCTGGTTTCTCACTCCGACCAGAATCGTCACCGTCGAACATGTCGCGACGGCGATGCACCTTTCGCACCAGGATTGGAAGCCGCTCGAGATCGTGGACCGCGACACCAGCCGGTCGGTCTCCGTGCGCATCCACCGCCTGGCGGGATTGCACAGCGAAAAGCTCGCCGTGCTCGATTTGCAGCGCGCGGTTTCAGGTGCGCGCAGTCTGGCGGTCCGGCGAGCGCCGCTCGCGCCGGAGGAACGCGTCGTCACCCTCGCCGACCCGATGCGCCACTTGCAGTACGTGGACGGCCGTTTCGTGCAGATCGGCGACGACGAGCGCCTCGCCGGCGCCGCGCTTCTCGAAATGTACGATGGCGGCGACCGCCTCGCCGTCGATCACGGCGCCTCGGGAGCCCCGGTGCTCGATTGCGAGGGTCGGGTCGCGGCGGTCGTCAGCCACGTCATCACGCAGACGCTGACGATGGTGTCCCGCGAAATTCGCGTCTCGACCGCGTGGGGGACACCCAATGTGGTCTCCGTGCCGATCCAGGTCCTGGACGAATCATTCCGGGCCGAGTGAGCCTGCCGCAAAAGCCGCAAACGAAATCGTCGCGCCGCGAAACGTCATGACGTGGCTGACTTTCGCCGCGGCTTCCATCTGCCGGAATCGGCCTGCGATGCGGGCGGGCCTGGTGCGCGTTCCAGCATCGCGGCCACCGTCGTGGTCGCCTCGTCGATCAGGCATTGCTGGTAGCGATAGAACATTTCAGCGCCCATCGGGGTGACAAGCGAGCCGGTTTGACGCTGGCACCGCGCGCGCAGGGCGATCAATTTATCCATCAGGGCCTTGGCGGCGGCGCGCCGCTGCGGGGTGGTCATCACGCGCTCGGCCGGGACCGCACGCATCTGTGCGTGTGTGGTCACGCCAGGCTCGACCAGCGCCTTGAGGTCGGTCTCGAGCTTCTCGCGCGCCGCGTCGAGCCGCCACAGCCGAAAGCTGCTGAACACGCTCATCCCGTTGAACAGAAGCGTCACAGCCATCGCGAGGTAGACCCAGTAGGCCGGCGACATGAGGTTCACGAGCCACGGGAAGTATCGATCGGGGATCCCCGGCTCGCCGGTCAGAAAGAACTGATGCGCCTCCGCGGCAAGCGGCAGTCTGGTGGCGGGACTCGTTGCGTTCGGCGGATTGCCGCGGATGAAACCGGGAAGCTCCGCGCCGAGCAGCATCAGAAGCGCGATCCGGTCTGCCCGCTGCGCGCAGGAATTGGCGACGATCAGCGTGGCGAGACGCGCGGTCTGCTTCTCGGTCGCCGGGATCGGGCGCACCAGATCGTAACGGCCCACCGGGATGACGCCGAGACTGAGCCACGGATAGCGCGCAATCAGCCCATCGAGATCCTTGGGCGAAACGATGTCCAGTCCATACTTGTTGATCAGCGTATTGAGCATTTCGGCGTCTTCGGCGAACACGAAGGCGGCGAGGTCGAGCCGGCCTTGCGACACCAGCTCGGCCTGATCGGTGAGCTGGTGGTTCGACAGATGGACGTCGAGTTCACGCAGGTCCGGCCCTTCGAACAATTGCCGCATGAGATATGCGGTGCCCGACCCCTGCGGGCCGATCCCGATCGACGCGCCGCGCAGATCCGCAAATGTGTGAAAGGCGTGACCCTGCTTGCCGAGCAGCACAAGGGACTCGGGTTTGGGAAGCCGACCGAGCAGTTCGAGCCCGCTGTTGGACGCCACCGGCGTGCCGTCCTGGATGAATGCGAACTTCTCGGTGCAATCCGTCTGTCCGCTGGTCAGACGTTCCACGTTGTCGATCGAGCCGGCGCTCGGCACGACCGTAAGGGTCCCGTGCCCGCGGCTGGCGCGCTCGGCGAGATGGGTGGCGAGCGCGTAATATGCGCCGCCGGGCGACCCGGTCAGGATCGATGCGCGCAGATATCCGTAGTCGCGAGCGATGCCGAACGCGGCCGCAACCGCCGCCACCACTGCGGCGAAGGCAACGAGCAACAGGACGCGCAGAAGGCCCTTGCCGAACCAGGCGGCAGGCAGGCTTGCGATCGGGTTCGGCGGACGCATCGCGGAAACGATGCCTCATTTCTCCTTGGCTCTGGCGCTCCGCAGCCTGCGGCCGGCGATCAGTCCCACGACGGCAATCAGTGCGAGCGCGCCCAGCAACTCCGAGCGGCTGCCCTCGCGGAGCGTGCTCATTGCCATCCTCAGCGTGTCACCGCCACCCTCGATCGCCTGGCCGCTGCGGACGGAGTCCCGCGCCGCGAACAGCGCCGCGGCCCGAGCGATTTGCACCTTCGGCCGTGCCGCAACTCGGGGCCGCCGCAGGAAATAGGCGAGAAGCGCCAGCACCAGCGTCAGCAGCAGCAGACCGCCGCCGATCGCGCCGAGCGCAGGGAGCCAGCCGATCTGCGTCGCGAGCCACGACTGCAGGGCGACGAGACCGAAGACGAGCGCGCCGACCGCAGCAAGCACGGCCACGGTGGCGAGCCCGGCGACAAGCGCCACATGGCGGATCTGCCGCCGCGCCTGGTCTTGCGCCCAGCCGACCTGCCGGTCGACGTCGGCACGGACTGCGGCGCGCAGCGGCGCGAACATCAACCTCGTCCCCGCGACATCAGTCCGATGACGATGCCGACCAGCAGCGTGCCTGCGATCGTGCCAAGTGGATTGCGCCGCGCCATCCCTTCGAGCTCCGACGCGAACGTCTTGGCCTGCTCCTTGGCCGAGGCCGCGAGATCGGATCCCTTGTCCGCCACGCCGCTCGCGGCATCGCCGACCTGCGAGCTGACGCTTTGGCTCATGCCGCGCATCGCCTTTACGGCTTCGCCGCTGGCCTGCGACGCCAGCAGCGCGAACGTATCCTTGAGGCTTGCGACATCCCGGCTGAGCTGGCTCACGGTGTCGGAAATGCCGTCGCGCCGGTCGGAATCGGCGTGGGTCGAGGCAGGTTCCGGCGGCGGCATGGATAATCCGGGATCATGGCTGGAGGTCGAACGAGTCGCTTGTCCGGATGAAGGGTAATTACTCATCTGCGTCGTCTCCTGGTGGTTGGCCGCGTTCTGACCTGTTGGGCGAAGGCTGGCTGATCGCTCCGGCGAGCGGTCTGTTCGGCCCGCTCACGATCAACGAGGACTGGCGCGAGGCCGCTGCGCGGCAGATCGTCCCTCGCGAAAGCTTTGTCCCTCGCGAAAACTTTGCCGGCATGCGCCGCACGAGGCGCACCGATGCGGGAACGTCGGTGGGCATGAGATGCCCTCCTGTCGACCCACCCCGCCACGAATGCGAGGGTATGACGCCAGGGTAAACGGAGTCGGAAACGATCACGGCCAATTGGACCCAGGTCCAAACGGCCGCGCCGCATCCATGCGGCACCGCGCGGCCCCCGTCACGCCGTCGACGATGCGACGTCGATGAGGCGACGGCATTGTTTCCGATCTGCTACTCGATACGCTCGCTCCTGCGGTTTCCGGTTTACTGCATTTTCAACGTTTCTGCGTGAAAGTCGTTCGCGGTCCTGGCGCGGCGGGGCCGCATTTTCGCGCGGAGAACTGGATATTGCCGGCGCTATTGCGCTTCCGGCGTGACGAGGCCGCGACGACGGCGATCGAGTGTGGGCTGATCGCGGTCGGCGTTTCGGTGGTGATCGTCGCAGCGGTCAATGCGATCGGCGCGAATTTCGGAATCGGCACACTCGCCGCCAGCGCGGGCACGCGAACGCCCGCCAATAGCGGGCCCGATCAGGCCGCGCGGGCGGGATCGAACCGGTAGTCGCCGGCTGCGGTCTCGTCGCTGCCGCGGCTGACGTGCACCGGGTTGAGCAGCGCCGAGAGCAGAATGCTGACCGCGAAGTTGAGGATGAGCGCGTAGAGCGCCGCATAGCCCGGCGCCGTGAAGCCGTCGATCGCCAGCGGAAACACCGCGGACTGGAAGTGGGTCGACGCCGCCATGGCGGTGCCGGCGACGATGCCGGCCGCCCAGCCGACCAGCAGCGCCCACGGATTGAGCCAGCGCGTATAGAGCCCGACGATCACCGCCGGGATGGTCTGGCTGATCCAGATGCCGCCCAGGAGCTGGAGCTGGATCGCGTATTGCAGCGGCAGGAAGATGATGAAGACGAGCGCGCCGAACTTGACGACCAGCGAGACGATCTTCGCGTTGCGCGCCTCATCGCGCGGCGTGCACCGCGCATTGATGAAGCGCACGTAGATATTGCGCGTGAACAGGTTGGCGGCGGCGATCGACATGATCGCGGCCGGCACCAGGCCGCCGATGCCGATCGCCGCGAAGGCGACGCCCGCGAACCAGTCCGGGAAGGCGTGCAGGATCAGCGCCGGCACGGCGAAGTTGGACTTGTAATGCTCGAACTGCGGCGCGAATTCCGGCATCTTGTCGACGCCCAGGGCGAGCGCCATGAAGCCGGTCAGCGCCAGCAGGCCGAGCAGGAACGAATAAGCCGGCAGATAGGCCGCGTTGCGCCGGATCACCTCGCGACTCGAGCTGCTGAGCACGCCGGTCATGGAATGCGGATAGAGAAAGAGCGCGAACGCCGAGCCGAGCGCGAGCGTCGCGTAGGCGGAGTACTGCCCGAGCGTGTTCGGGCCGGGGGTCGGCAGCAGCAGCTTCGCGGGCGGCACCGCGGCAAACAACTTGTCGTAGCCGCCGAGCTCGATCGGTATCACGATCACCATGGCGAGCACCGTGATGTAGATCAGCAGGTCCTTGACCACCGCGATCATCGCCGGGGCGCGCAGGCCGCTCGTATAGGTGAAGGCGGCGAGGATCACGAACGCGATGACGAGCGGCAGGTCGCCGGCGAGCCCGCCGCCCTCGCCGACCCCCATGGCGCCGATCACCACCTGCAGGCCGAGCAGCTGCAGCGCGATGTACGGCATGGTGGCGATGATGCCGGTCACCGCCACTGCGAGCGCGAGCCATTGGTTGCCGTAGCGGCCTTGGACGAAATCGGCGGCGGTGATGTAGTTGTGCGTATGCGCGACCGACCACATGCGCGGCAGGATCAGGAACACCAGCGGGTACATGATGATCGTATACGGCAGGGCGAAGAAGCCGATCGCGCCCGCGCCGAACACCAGCGCCGGGACCGCGATGAACGTGTACGCCGTGTAGAGGTCGCCGCCGAGCAGGAACCAGGTGAGGACCGTGCCGAGGCGTCGTCCCGCCAAGCCCCATTCATGCAGGAGATCGAGGTCACCGCGCCGCCAGCGCGCAGCGACGAAGCCGAGCACCGTAATGAAGCCGAACAGCAGAACGAAAACGATGATCGCGGTCCAATTCATGGCGAACGATCCGACACGGTGGTCCGGTCAGCCGGTCATGCGATGCACGAGGATGACGATGCCGGAGGTCACGAACACCCAGACGAACTGGTACCAGTAGAAGAACGGAACGCCCCAGATGGCGGGCTCGATCGAGTTGTAGAACGGCACCCACAGCAGCGCCACGAACGGCAGCGCCAGCAGCAAATTCCACCAGGAAGGTCGTTCTCGCGGTGCGGTGGGGACGTGGTGGTCCATATAACGGTGCTCCGCACCTCAACGGGTGTGCGCCTCCCACTCTGCTAGAACGATGTGGCTGCGCGCCGGTTCCATCTCCCGGTTCCGGTCAGTGCGCCCCGGCCGGCGCGCGGTCCTCGCCCGGCCGCAGCAGCAGGAACGCGACCGGCACCAGCACGGCGGCGAGCAGCGCATAGCCGTAGAGCACGTCGATATAGGCCAGCATGGTGGCCTGGTGGTTGACGGTCTGGGCGATCAGGCCGAACGCGCCACGCGCCGCCTCGCCCGGCCGCACGCCCTGACCGGTGAGCAGCGCGGTCGCGTGCTGGATCGCCGTCTGACAGACGGGCGAGGACGGCACCAGGTGGTCGGTCAGATAGGCCTGGGTGGCGCTGACGGCTCCCGGAAATGACCGGGAGCCGCATGTCTGCCTCACGCTGACGCGTCAGACGAGCTGCGCGAAGATGAGAACGAGGCCGATGATCGAGACCGCCCAGACCGCGGTCCTGAGCCACGGCACTCCCGCCATGTAGACCAGCGCATAGGCGATCCGCCCCCAGAAGAAGAGCTGCGCGCCGAGCGCCGTCATGGCGTTGAGCTTGCCGGTCGCCTGCGCAACCAGCACCAGCGCGGCGAACAGCACGAGGCTTTGCAGCATGTTGCCGTGCGCGCGCGCCGCCCGTCCGGCCCACCCGGTGATCTCCGGCATCTTCTCGCGGTTGCCCGCGAGCGTCGGCAGGCCGACCTGCAGCATCGCACCCGTCACCGCGATCACGCACTGCAGCAGCGTGAGCGCGGCGCTCCACACCACCAATTGCAGTTCGATTGGCATTGGTCCCTCCCGGCTTGCCGGCATCCCCCGATGCCGCGCGAAGTCAGGCTAGCGTCTTTGCGGTTGTGGAGCGAGGGTGCCGCCGCCGTCTTGTTGTGCAAATGCCCGTGAACCGCGCGACGCGGTCATCACGTGCGCGATACGGCGGCCGGTATACCGCTCGCCGGTTTTCGCCCATAATCGCGTCATGCCCGTTCTCTGCGATCCGCCCGTCGGCATGCCGGTTCACCCGGTCGCGCCGACCACCGCGCCATGACCACCGCACCATGACCGTCGCACCATGACCGTCGCACCATGACCGTCGCACCATGACCGTCGCGACCGCAACCCGCATGCCGCCGGGCAATGCCGCGCCGGCCGCGACGACGCCCATCATCGAGCTGCGGGCGGTGACGAAGATCTTCAGCGCGCGCGGACGCGACCTCACGGTGTTCGACGGGCTGACCTGCGGCATCGCGCGGGGCAGCTTCGTCTCGGTGATCGGCCCGTCCGGGTGCGGAAAGTCGACGCTGCTCAAGATCATCAGCGGGCTCGAGCCGGCGACCGCCGGCGAGGTCCGCTTCGAAAGCCGCGCCGTCGCGGGACCCCCGAAGGGCATGGTCTACGTCTTTCAACAGTACACGCGGTCGATCTTTCCGTGGCGTACGGTGCGCGGCAACGTCGAGTTCGGGCTGCGCGCCCGCAAGGCGGTCTCGCGCGCCGAGGCGCACGAGCGCTGCGAGGAGTACATCAACCTGGTCGGCCTCGACGGCTATGCGGACTATTATCCGTATCAGCTCTCCGGCGGCATGCAGCAACGGGTATGCATCGCCCGCGCGCTGATCGGCGAGCCTGCGGTGCTGCTGATGGACGAGCCGTTCTCCGCGGTCGACGCCATGACGCGCGCGCTGCTGCAGGAGCTGGTGCTCAAGATCTGGGACAAGCTCGCGATCACCATCCTGTTCGTCACCCACGACGTCGACGAAGCCGTGCTGCTGTCGAGCCGCATCATCTCGCTCGGCCGCGCCGGCACCGGCATTGCGCAGGACGTGATGATCGACCTGCCCCGCCCGCGTGACCAGATCGCGACGCGCGCCGAGCCGCGCTTCACCGCGCTGCGCCAGCAGCTCTTTTCCAGCATCTTCGCGCAGGAGAAGACGGGCGCGACGCCACAGCTACCGGGTGACGCGTCATGACCCGCCGCTGGCCTGGATTCCTGCTGATCGCGGTCCTGCTCCTGCTGTGGGAATACG
>Ga0126379_10003142_pt1 | contig 10637 bp, 9 predicted proteins | sample PanSoiMetPlot_24_FD_92640 | JGI IMG/M metagenome (GOLD analysis project Ga0126379, IMG submission 92640) | Tropical forest soil microbial communities from Panama - MetaG Plot_24 | ecosystem: Environmental > Terrestrial > Soil > Tropical forest > Bulk soil | place: Panama | collected 2016-02-17 | reverse complement strand
GCTTCACCTTGCCGATGGCCAAGCAAGAATGCTGATGGACGCGGTGTTTCGCCGATGTCGCCCGACATGCCCGTGACTGATCGCCCCAGGAGGTGCAACCCGTGGCGCCCGCCAATGTCCTTTCCTGTGTAAAAACTCCCAAGCTCAAAAACGCGGAGAATGGATTTCTCAGATTAATCAAGATTGGCGCCGCTCTGAAATTGTCATTGCTCTAAATGCGATCCGAGCAGAGATCTGTTCTATCAATTTTTCCACGCCGCGGATTTTTTACACAGCCAAGACCCAAAGGGGACCTTCGGGACAGTATGATTCTCTTGAAGGGAAAGCACGCTTGATGAGATCGTGGCCTCGTAAGCGCTTGACGAACTTCACGACGCCAACTCATCGAGCAGCCCCTTGGCATCTTGCAAGGCCGGCGTGTCGAAGCCTTCGGTGAACCAGCCATAGACTGGCGCAAGGAGAGCACGAGCGTCGTCGCCCTTGCCCTGGTCGTGCCAGAGGCGGGCGAGATCTCGGGCCGCCAGTAATTCCCAGAACCTGGCGCTTTGCTGCCGCGCGACTACAAGAGCCCGTTCATAGCTTTCCTCCGCCGCCGCGCCCTCGTCTTTTAGTAACAATAGACTCCCCCGCAACCGATGCATTTCTGGTTCCGCCCAACGTTCTTGGGTCGCCTCGACCACTTTCGCGGCTTCGGCAAGCCGATCGAGCCCTTCGTCCGCCTGCCCGGCCCTGCCGTAGAGCTCGGCGAGAGCCATAAGACTAAAAGGCAATGTCAACCTGCAGCCTATGTCGCCCATTTCGGCGATCCCTTGAAGCATTAAATTAATACCCTTTGCTGCAGCTACGTCTACACCTAGGGACCAGCCAGTCATCATTCTCCCAAAGGCCGAATAGAGAGGGAAGCCGTGCTCACGCGAGATTGCCGATAGCTGTTCCGCCAAGGCGAGCATCGCTTCAGCAGATTTCCGGTTCTCTATGACCCAATCACCGTACCAAACGGTGCAGAGCGCAAAAGCCCGATTGTATGATGAGAGTCGTCCCGCCTCCGCCAACCCACTGTCACGGCGCAAGCGCGCCTGGCTTACGTAGCCGAGGCAGAGCAACGTTCGATAGAGATGGAGCTGGCAGCTAACCAGAGCATCCTCCGGTGTCGGATTGGAGTTACGATATGTCGGGTCCCATAGCAACATCGCGTTGTCATAGTGGGCGCGGGCTCGGACAAACTTGCCCGTATAGAAACATGCGTGACCACTGGCCATCGCGCCAGCAAACTCCCACCGTGGATTGTTCCCGGTCTTGCTCAGCTGAGCCACCTCCTCGGCTTTGCGTTCCGCCTGTTCCAACTCTCCTCGGATCAAGTGAAAAGTAAATTGTCCAAACAGGACTGGCACCAATTGGGGCGGCCGATCTAGTTCATCACAAAGCTGACGTGCACGAGCGAAAGCTTCGCCCGGCTCCGAGGCAGCGTGCCCACTGGTCGCAATCAAGGCTCGCCCTAGTGTCATTTGCAGATCGAGCTCGTGTTGTTGCCGCCAAGCGGCGTCGGACACGCGAGAAAGGACCTCCAGGCCTTTGCGAAGCTGGACCACGGCTTCCATCGCCGCAGACCGCGCAACGGACTGTTGCCCGGCCACGAGCCAGTATCCGACCGCTTTCTCCATCAGACCAGCTTCTGAGCAGTGATGTGCGAGCAGGGCGGGTTGAGTGACCACGATCTCCGGAAACTTCTCTTCCAAAGTCGCGGCAACGCGGCGATGGATGATCCGCCGCCGGCTCTTCAATAGAATCTCGTAGGCGGCGTCCTGAACTAGCGCGTGTTTGAAACGGTATTCGGCGGCGGGCGGCAGGCCTTCGACCAACACGATGTCAGCATCGGCGAGACACTCAAGCGCCGCTTGCAGCGGTGCGTCCTTCATGCCCGCCACGGCGCGCAGCAGCGGATAGGTAAAGCCGCGCCCGATCACGGCGCCGATCAGTGCCACCTCGCGCGCAGCACCGAGCCGGTCGAGCCGCGCCATCAGCGATTGCTGCAAAGTCGGGGGAATGGTTTGGATCCCGCCGCGTTGGCCGCGTTCCAGGAGGAGCCGCGTCACCTCCTCGATGAAAAGCGGAACCCCACCAGTGCGGCCCGTGATACCTTCGATCACATAGCCCGGCATGGTGTGGCCTGCGGCGAGCTCTGCCACCATTTGGCGCACTTGCTGGTGGTCGAGCGGTGCCAGCGAGATCATGCCGTGATGCGAGCGCGCGGTCCATGAAGGCTTAAATTCCGGCCGCGTGGTGGCCAGCACGAACAACGACGCAAGCGCGCCGCGCTCGGCAATGGCGCGCAGGACCTCGAGTGTGGTGGGATCTGCCCAATGGAGGTCCTGGAACACGAGGACCAACGGTTGATCTTTGGAGCCCGCGATGGCCCAATCCGAAAGTGCTGCCAGTTGCCTACGACGCAATTCATCGGGAGGCACGGTTAGGATACGGTGCTTGGGAATCGGCATGTCGAAAAGCGGCGCAACCAGAGGCACGATCGCAGCCGGGTCAAGCTTCACTCGAACAAGCGTGCTTTCAAGTTCAGCAAGACGCTGCTCACTCGGTAGTTCCGGGCCGCCAAACCGTCGGCGCCCCCATTCGGTGATTGGATGGAACGGGGTATTTTGCAGAAGCTGAGAGCAGCTCCATTCGATCCAAGTGTGCGGGGTCTCCCTAAGCCGGATACGGAATTCCTCGATCAAGCGCGACTTGCCGAGGCCGGGCTCGCCGACGATGAGCACGAGCTGACCATCGCCCTGGCGCGCCCGCTCCCAGCGCCGCAGCAGCATGCCGATTTCCTCGTCGCGGCCGACGAGTGGCGTGAGTTGGCGCCGCCTTACGCGGCGATCGCCGCTGCTCGCGGGTAGCAGGCGAAACAGAACAGTAGGTTCGGGCACTCCCTTGATTGTGTGAGCACCCCGCTCCTCGGTGACAAACAGCCTAGCAATGTGCTGCTGCACGCGGGCCGTTACCAACACCGCTCCCGGCTCTGCAAGGGCCTGCACCCGAGCCGCAATGTTCGGGGCGTCGCCAAATATCTCGCCGGCGGCGTCAACGACCACCGAACCAATTTCAAGGCCGATGCGGCAGGCAAGCTCGGGTCTACCGCCTGCAACGTTCCTCAAGTTCAGCTCTGCGAGCGCGCGCTGGATGCCAAGCGCCGCCCGCGCCGCGCGTTCGACGTCGTTCTCGTGTGCGACTGGATAGCCGAACAGAGACATCAGGCCGTCACCCAGCCGCTTGGCGACGTGGCCCCCCATTTCTGATACCGCCGCGGAGGCAATGTCCATATAAGCCCCGACGAGATCGCGCCAGTCCTCGGCATCGAGCTGCGCGGCAATGCCGGTCGAGCCCACAAGATCGCAGAACATCACGGTGAGATACCGGCGCTCGCCGGGAGCCGCCTCAATCGCCGTAGAGATCGCTGGTGGTGCCGCAGCCGAAGCTGGCCCGGGAATAATAGGCGACGGCCGTGGGCCTGTCAGCGCAGTTGAACCGCCGAGTGCCGCAATCGCCCGCAGCATTTTTCGGCGATCACCGAGGACGACGCCGAGGTCCTTCAGGTCCTGATCGGTCAGGTCCCGAAGAACCGAGAAATCAATTCGATTTTCGGCGAAACGCCCGGCGTACTCGGACATGCCGAGCTTTTCGAGCCAGTCCGCAATTTGTTCCATCGCGACCGCCAACGGCCCATCCTGGCCTGACCGAGTTTGGGCCATCACATTGCATAGATTATATCGACATTTCTGGGATAGCGCGTGTGCCAAGCGGCATTTTGTTGCCTGGGCTCATCCCGCCTGGTGGGACTGTCATTGCCGTGCCTTCCTGCGATTCGGCTGAAAGCCGAATCTAAATTAATGTTCGGCGCCATCGGCCGCGCCAAGGATCACTGAGCTGACTGCCAGTCGACCTACACGATTGCTTGCTGACCTTTCCGCTAGAACCAACACCTGAAAGATTTTATCCTAACCAGAAACCAGTCAATTTCGAATGGCTTCGGACCACGGAGCTGTGCCCGTGCTTGTGGCAAAGCAAGAGGTGCGCCAGGATCGGCGGTCATCGCATGAGCCGGGACTTCGAGCGACACGCCGAGATTGCCGCGGGCAGTGCCGCTCGAAGGGCTCCCTTTACAATTATGCATATACATCAATTCGCCTAGGCGCTCGTTCGCCTACCCCGTTCATCCGCGGAGCGGCCGACCGGTCGTAGCCGTGCATCTGTTCCCGCACCGCGGACCAATTGCGTTGCGTGCTGGTTATGCCGGGCAATGGCCGTGCATTCGTCTTGAGCACCTCGAGATCAATTGGCAGCCCGTAACTTTTCATCACTTAGCCTCCAGTCGCGCTCTTGAACGAGTGCGTCCCTCCGCATACGACGATCAGGTTTGATTTTTCTAACAACCGCCCAAGTCCTATTGTATCTGAAAGAAAAGAAGGCCGCGGATTAGACCGTTCGCAATGCGGCTAATCACGGAAATTTTTATCCACTGGCCGTGGTAACGGCCGCGACCACCAAAAGGTCGTTGCTGATTGATGGCCCCCACTGATGGCTAGGTGGGCGTAGCCCGAAATAAAATGAGGCCCGGAAATGGGGCCGCCGGGCCTCAGGTTGAACCGAGAAAATCGCAAGCTAGCTTGCGACCCAAGAGTATCGGCCTATACCGCAATCGTGGCGTCAACGTCCCTGTGTCGTCTCGACGCCTTTGGGACAGTGCCAAGGTCAGGTGAAGCCATTCGGCCGCCTAACCGGCCCTCGAGCCTATCGTCCAACAGCAGCAGCCCAGCATAGAACTCGACGAGCGCCACAACGATCATCAGGAGGAAGAAGATCGCCAGGGTTCCAGTCACCGCCAACGCGGTCACGAGCAAAGTATTCATTGCCCCGTCCTTCTGGCTTAGCCGGCCCCCCAGCCTGCCGTCATCCCGGGGGATTGCGACGAGGCGCCGCAGTTTTGATCGTGGCTGGCACGAAGCCGGTGGCGCCTCGTCGAGTCATGCCAAGAAAAAGAGGCCCCAAGGTGCAAGCGGAGCCATTGGGGAATGTTCACCTGCTTGCATTTTCGCTGACAACCAAGACCAAGTTGCGGCGAGAACTGGGTCGCGCTAGGGCAATTTCGCAGCCAGCGCCACGGCCGCTTCAGCAAGATCACTTCCAGAACGGCACACCGTCGATCCAAAAAATGCGATCGCCCATGAGCACACCAGAGGCAACAAATCGAAACATGAAAATGCGTTGCTGCTCATCGTCACGCACGGGTGGCCCGGCTCAGTCGTCGAGCAGCTGAAAATTATCGACCCACTCACAAATCCAGCGATCCGCCGCCATCCGGGCTCTCAGCCGACGAAAGACGCGCCTACGAGCAACTTCAACTCCTATATACGAAGCGACGCGCCTACGCACAGATAATGGGAGAATTCTCCCTCGAGTACTTGCGCGACTTTAGAATGCCATTGACCGGGTTTGCTCTTAAGCAATGAGTCATATCGTTTGGATCACGACGGCGGCACGGGGTGATTTCGGTGAGCTGGGCAGAGGATCGGTATTGCCACTCGAATGCGGCGTCATGTTGCTACGCATACCGATGCCAAGCCCTGCCAATGTCGGACGCCGGTTGGCCGCGCTGATAACTGCCCGCGATGACTGGGCTGGTCATTTCTCCATCATCGAACCTGGTCGCGTCGCGATGTGACCGCTGGGATAGGCGGGCTCACGCAGGCACTGAGGATCGCCGTGACTATGGATGGATAGGCGCTTCGGGCGGTTGATGGCACAATGCCGCAAAACCAATTGAAATCGCTGGCGCGCCGGAAGGGATTCGAACCCCTGACCCCCAGATTCGAAGTCAGAGGACAGTGAACCGCCAGGTCCGCGCACGCGTCGCCATGCCACGCCCATCACATTCTTTTTGCTTGCGTTTATTTTCAACCCTCTGATTTGTTGTCGCCACCTGCCGCCGCATCCTGTCGCCAAATACCTGCCTGCCGGGTCCGCATGGGGTCCGCAAAATCCAATCAGAGGGTCCTCTAGACCAATCAGAGGGTCCTAAATATGAGGGGCCGATGCCGAAGCTGACCGACCGCTTTCTCGCCGCGCTGTCCGTGGACAAGGACCGCAAGGACCGCTTGGTTTTCGATAGCGTGTCGCCTGGGCTGGGGGTGCGTATGACCGCGAAGGGGACCCGGACATTCATCGTACAATGGACGGACCCGGTCACAAAACGCAAGGTACGCGAGCCACTTGGCATTTGGGGTAGCCTCTCGATCGATCAAGCCCGCGTGGCAGCCAAAGTTCGCCTGGGACAGGTTGCCAAGGGAATCAATCCGCGGGCGGAGCGGTTACGGCTCAAGGCTGAGGACGACCGCGAGCGCGCCGAAGCGGCGCTGAGCTTTGAGGCTCTAGTGGACGAGTGGGGCCAGCTCCACCTTGCACATCGCCGTAAGCGCTATCGCGAAGAGGCGCAACGCGCAATCAAACATACCTTCGCCGATCTTTTGAAACGTCCGGCGGCACGCATGGCCCGGGCTGAAATCATCAATGTGCTCGACAAGTTGGTGAGAAGTACGAAGGCGGTGACCGCCGCCCGCTCGCTTGCGTATGCTCGCGCCGCGTTCAACTGGGCGGCCAAGCGCGGGAAGGTCCCCCACAATCCGTTCGTCGGTCTGCCCGTCGCCACAGTTACCGCAGAGCCCGAGCGGGCGCTGACGGACTTCGAAGTTGCAGATGTGTGGGCTGCAATCGAAACCATGGGATATCCGTGGGGTCCATTCTTCTGCATTGCGATCCTTACCTTGCAGCGTCGCGAGGAAGTGGCTGCCATGCGCTAGTCTGAAATCGCACCGGACCTGAGCGTCTGGACCATGTCGGGCGCTCGGATGAAGAATGGCAAGCCGCACGACGTTCACTTGTCGCCACCCGCCCAGGCCGTGTTGCGCGCCCTGTCCGAAGCCCGGAGCAAGGACAATGGGGGCGGCAAAGGTGAGATCTGCGACTTCGTCTTCAGCACAACGGGCAGGACTTCGATTTCCGGTTTCTCGAGGGCGAAGGCCCGTCTCGATGCGGCGATCGCTAAGACGCGTGCCAAGGCTGCGGCCGCAGCCGCCACGGAATCCGCACCGTTTGTCCCTTGGCGCCTGCACGATTTGCGGCGGACCGGCGCCTCGACGCTCGCGCGGCTCGGCTTCGACACGATCGCCATCGATAAGCTTCTCGCTCATCAGCCGACGAAGCTCCGCGGTGTCGCCGCCATCTACCAGCGTTACGATTTCGCCGAGGAGCGCGCGCGGGCCCTGGACGCGTGGGCCGAACACGTGCTCACCAACAAAGCCGGACAGCGCGAGCGACCCTCGGACACTACTATGTTGGTGACCCAAAAGAGCCATTCGACCGCGGCGAGCTTGAGGGCAGTTGTCTAATAGCCGTGGACCCATTCACCGGCGTAAATGTCAAAAGCATAATCGAATGATGCCGCGACATGCCAGGCCATCATTGTCATGGAACATAACGAGTTATTGTCATCACGCCGAAATTCTGATCGCGTTAGTGAACAAGTCTCCACCATTCCGCTGCCATATTCAGCAACGATGACGTATTCCATCGCCTGAGCTTGCGGGCTTTCCCACGACCCCCCAGGCTTGGGAGGGTCGACCGGACCTGCACCCCTCTCGGCCCTCCACCTCGCTAATTCGAGCTTGGGGCACTCATCCGAAATGAACGCCTCAAGACCCCAGGAGGGTCGACGGGACTAAGCCTCATGTCGGCCCTCCACCCGGCGCAACATCGGCTGCTTTTATCAACCACTGAACATCACGTAGAGTCTGGTCCGCAGTACATGCGCGCTGAGCACGAATTGATATCGGTCAAGGCGTGAGGACAATTTCGGATTGGTCTCACTGAGCAATCTCCGCATTGGTATTGGCGACGGACCTCCTTCCAAAAAGACAATGGCCATACCGAGTGCTGACAGCTAATTCCTAGCGGCACCCTAAACCTAGGTATACAGAGTCGGATTGCCTTTGACTTCGTCGGGCGACACGCGTACACTTTTGTGACCATCTTAAATAGTTTTTATTGTTGCTCCGATCAATCGGAGCGGATTGGCGGCTTCGCCGGGAAGTATTTGACACGGCAATTACCGCCACAGGCATATCTGTGTGCGACGACCGGCCATGGGCTCGGCACTTCGCTACTCAGAGCAACATTCGCGGATGTTCGAATTGATTATTTGGTCGAGGGGTTAACTTGCGAGATCGATCTTGTCCTCGGTTGCTGTGTGCCTCGCGGCTGTTTGATGCGCCCCGTATTTGCGGTTTGGGCATACTCCGCTATCCAATGGACCATCTGAAGCATGAGCCTGCACCATTGGCTGGGGTGGCTTGCGTTCTACCTAGCGTGGTTGTGGCTGGGCCAAACGTTGCAGCGACCGCTTCCCGAACCGGTAGCGATCGTGGCGTTTGACGACGGCTATTTGATCCCCAGGGAACGCATGCTTGTGCTCGGGTCTGAACGGAGAGGCGGCCGGCCATACACTTCCAGCACTCGCCCGTCCCGGACCCGAGCCGCTGCGCTGTTGAGATAGGCGCAGGCCGACAGTCGCCCGTCCGGCAGGTGTATTCATGGCACATTCCGGCCATTGCATAGGCCGACCGGACGGTGCGGGGACAACCTACCTCAAAGATTTCTTGGTCAATCGCACCGGAAGCAACAGATAGGGCTAATATTTCCCCTCTGGGGTCACGGAACTGCTTGTCACTGCAGGTCAGTGACACGGATCACTCATACCAAAGAAGACACAGCTGCATCGCAGCAAACTACCCATCATTCGATCACTTTCGGTTGCTTTAGTTCGCTTGTTCATTACTGTTCATATTAGCGGCTACATGATCGTTTGTTGATGTTAGCGGCTACGTTATCATACCGTGGCCGAAAGTATTTGCTCGTCGCAATTTTTTCTAGGAGGACGCCATGAAAAAGATGAGCATGATCGCAGCGACTCTAATTGGAGCGTCCATACTCGCCGCGGTGCCTATTTCGCTTCATCAATCCCAAGAAAAAGGCTTGTCACTGTCCGTAGACAGTGCCTACGCCGTGATAGGGCGACCCCTAACACCAGGCAGTGTTGCTGGCGTCAACCGGAGAGTGCATCGACGGGCGTATCGGCGTCACTATTACGGTTACCATTATTGAGTGTTCAGTCCGACAGTGTGGTGAAGCGGTTTTGTCCTGAACCGGTAGTGTTGATTGGGCCGCTGCCGCGTGCGCTACAGAATCTCAAATGGCGGCCGCCAACAAACGTGATCGGCACGGCGTCGCACGCTCGTTTGACGCTCCCGAGCACCACTGTGGCCACCTGATACCGACACGCTCGCCGTTAGCGCTCCGACCCGCCGACCTCTGGGATATCCCTTAAAGGCCGTATCTAAATGCCTTTTCGCACGGCGATCATCGCCCGCGGTGGTAAATTGCTTTTAGGCTTCGACCGCAACGCCGCATGCACCTGGAGGGCGGGGATGACGGTAAGGAGGTGATCGAATGGGGGCTCTCCTGCTGCTGGTCGTCATCTTGCTGGTAGGCCTTGCGGCCGCCGAGGAACGAGTGTGGCGGTTGGGCGTGTTGACGCCCGGAGGCTGGGCAGAGAGCTCGGTGCCCCAGGTGATGGTTCCCGAGCTGGCGGCATTTGGGGCCGACCATGACTGACGGACTTGAAAACGATCGTTCGGCATATGGACGCGAAGCCGAGTTGGGCGCCATGGACCCATACGCCGCGCAGGCGCTCGAGCCGGTCTCCGCAAGTCGCGCGGCGCCTGCCAACCCGACCGCGCCTCCGGGATGGGCCCATGTCGGCTGGCGCGTTTTCGCTTCGATCTTCGAGCACCGATTGCTTACGACTTCCGGCGGCGTCGCCTTTTTTGCACTCTTGGCCATCTTCCCGGCATTGGCGACGATCGTCTCGCTCTACAGTCTGTTCGCCGACCCTCATGCGATCCCAGAGCGCGTCGCTCTGTTGGCCGGCGTTGTCCCCACTAGCATCATCGACCTCATCAAGGGAGAAATCCAATCGCTCGCAGAAAAGAACATCAGCACGCTGAGCACGGCTTTCCTGATCGGTCTTGTGGTGTCGATGTGGAGCGCCAACTCCGGGGTGAGCGCGCTCTTCGACGCGCTGAACGTGGTGCATGGCAAGACGGAAGAGAGAAGCCTGCTGCAATTTTATGCGACAACGTTCGCCGTCACGTTGGGCGCGGTTGTCTACGGGCTGATCGCGATCATCGACGTTCTGCCGATACCTTTGAGGTTCTTGGGACTGGGAGAGCACTCTCAAAACTTCGAAACCATATTTCGTTGGGCCGCGACCTTACTCATCGTCATGATTTGGCTCAGCATCGTCTACCGCGTTGGGCCAAGCCGCAGCAACGCGAAGTGGCGCTGGGTGACATGGGGGAGCGGGCTAGCGGCCATCCTGTTGGTGGTCGCGTCGATGGTCTTTAGTCGGTATCTCGCCGAGTTCAATAGTTACGATAGGCTATATGGCTCGCTGGGCGCCGTCGTCGGCTTCATGACCTGGCTCTGGATTTCAATTGTCGTCATGTTACTCGGCGCGGAAGTAGACGCCG
>Ga0126379_10003140_pt1 | contig 10637 bp, 7 predicted proteins | sample PanSoiMetPlot_24_FD_92640 | JGI IMG/M metagenome (GOLD analysis project Ga0126379, IMG submission 92640) | Tropical forest soil microbial communities from Panama - MetaG Plot_24 | ecosystem: Environmental > Terrestrial > Soil > Tropical forest > Bulk soil | place: Panama | collected 2016-02-17 | reverse complement strand
CCTCTCGGCAAGGTCCGTGATCGAAGCGTCGGAACGTCCAAGCTGCTCCAGAACGCCGCGTCGGGTGGCAACCGAGAGCGCGGCGAACGAGGCATCGAGGCGGGCTCGCATATACTGAACCATTCAGTTCAGTATATGACGCATGGGGACGGCATGCAAGGGGAGCCCCGGCGCGGGCTGCGTTTTCGACGGCGATCCCCGCCTCGTGAGATGAGGCGAAGTCCGCAACGGGAGTCCCCCGTGAGTCCACGGGCCGAAGAGGCAAAACCGTGAGTTTCGCTAAGTGATTGAGTCCCTGGAGCCGACGACCGGACTTGAACCGGTGACCTGCGGTTTACGAAACCGCTGCTCTACCGACTGAGCTACGTCGGCCCGCGAAAGAAGAGCGGCGCAGTTTACGGAAACCCGCGGGTTCCGTCAACGTGGAGGCGTTCCCCGGCGAGGGACCGGCAAGATCGGGAGGCGCGTGTTCCCCGGCAAGAGCGAGCTCGTCGTGCCCTGGTGCAGCACGTAGAGTCCGCCCGCGCCGTCGATGTTGCTGATCAGGATGTTCCCGCTTGGGAGGAAGGGATACACCGCCCAGGCACCGTGGAAGTTCGCGGTGTCGGTCGCCGGATAGGTGTCGAAGAACGCCACCTCGGTGGGCGACAGCGGATTGGAGACGTCGAGGATCGTCAGGCCGCGCTCGTAATTGGACATGTAGTACCGATCGCCGATCGTGTACCCGTTGTGCTCGATCGTTTTGTTCGTCCCGTACCACATCGCGGCGACGAACGGGTTGCTCCAGTCGTGCACGTCCACCACGCGCACGGAGGTGTTGGCGCCCGTGTTCCTCTCGTCGAGCTCGTCCATGCAGAAGAGGTAGTTGCCGTCCTTCGAAATCCAGCCGGAGTGGGCGTAGCCCAGGCCGAGGTACTGGAGCCTCGAGATGAGCATCGGGTTGTTCTTGTTCGAGAAGTCGAGGATCCGGATGGCGTCGCCCGCCCAGTTGACGACGATCTCGCACGGATCCGAGCCCGACGGGCAGACTGAGGCTCGCGCGCCGCGCAGAACCCCCGCCCAGATGTCGTGGGCGTAGGAATTGAAGAACTCGCCGGAGAGCGACGGCGCGGCCGGGTCCGAGATGTCGAAGGCGAGAAGGCCCGCGACGTTGGATCCTTCGACGTAGAGCACCGGCGGAAGGTCGGGCACGTTGGCGGCGCCCGTCGAGTAGTCCACGTTGGCCAGGTAAACCGTATGCGCGCGCTCGAAGGCCTTCGAGGTCGCCAGGAGCCGCACGCTCGAAGGAAGCCCGGAGAGGTCGAGGATCTGGAGGCCTGATCCCACCGCCTCGCTGACGACGTAGGCATAGGCGTCGTAGCGCTGTTTCGCCGGGTTGAAGACCTGGTAGATCTTGACCTCCCTCCAGGGAGAAGTCAGGCCGACCACCGAACCGACGGCCACCGGCCGAGCCGGGTCGGTCACGTCCACGACCGCGGTGCCCTTCGTGGTCCCGAAGAGGGCGTACTCGCGGCCATCGTTCTTGCTCTGGAACCCCCAGAGGGCGCTGCCGTTGGGATCCGGGAGGCTGCCGGGCGGATACGTGTCGGCGAGCATCGCGTTTAACGAAACGTAGCTCTCCAGGTCGATCCCCCGGCAGGCGAAGGTGCCGAGCGCCATCCCGCCCTGGCAGGCCGCCGGGGCGGTCATCGCGGCGAGCGCACGCTGCGCGTACGGATCGTCGATCGGAGTACCCAGGGGCTCCTCGTGGAGGGGACGAAAGTCGGAACCGGCGGCCAGGAGGAGTCCCGGGACGAGGAGCAGGAGGGGCAGGAAACGGGGGGCGCGGGGATTGGTCATTGTGTCTCCGTGGAACGAACCCACGCGAAGCCTATTCCGGAATTCGGAACCAGGCAAGCGGGGGAGGGGGAGACTTTAGTCGAACTTGACCGAGACGATCTTGGAGCAGCCGGGCTCTTCCATGGTGACTCCGTACATGACGTCGGCGGTCTCCATGGTCCGCTTGTTGTGGGTGATCGCGATGAACTGCGTGTCTTCCGTCATCTCCCGCAGGAGTCGAGTGAAGCGGTCGATGTTCGCCTCGTCGAGCGGAGCGTCCACCTCGTCGAGGATGCAGAAGGGCGAGGGCTTGTAACGGAAGATCGCCATCAGGAGCGCGATCGCCGTCAGCGCCTTCTCGCCGCCCGACAGGAGCTGGATGGACTGGTTTCGCTTGCCGGGCGGCTGCGCGACGATCTCGACACCGGTCTCGAGAAGGTCCGTTTCGTCGAGCAGGCGCATCTGCGCGGCGCCGCCCTGGAAGAGCCGCGTGAACATCGCGGCGAAGTTCGCGTTGATCTGCGTGAAGGCCTCCTGGAAGCGCGCAGAGGAGGTCGCGTTGATCTTGCGGATCGACTCCTGCAGGTCGTTGATCGAGGTGACGAGGTCGTCGCGCTGCGTCGAGAGGAACTCCAGCCGCTTGGACTCCTCGGTGTACTCCTCGAAGGCGAGGACGTTGACCGGCCCGAGCCGCTCGATCGCCGCAGCCAGCTCCTGGGCCTCGGCTTCGAGAAGGGCGAGGCCCTCCTCGGAGGCGTCCTCTGGCGCCGGCAGCTCGCTCGGCAAGACCCCGAACTCCTCCTTCGCCTGGTTCTCGACGTGCGCCAGGTCCGAGCGCAGCCGCGTCTCCTCCATCTCGGCGGCAAAGCGCGCCTCGCGGGCCGCATCGAGCTCGCCTCGAAGCGTCTTGGTGGACTCCTCGGCGGCGGCGACGCGGGCCAGCGCCTCTACGGCGACGGCCGCGGCTTCTTCCAGGCGGGCCCGCTTCTCCTCCCGCGAGACCACGTTCTCCGAGCGGCGCGCGCGGGTGGCGCTCTCCTCGGCGGTCAGCTCCTCGCGCCGGGCGGCCAGCCTCTGTCCTTCCTCGAAGGAATCGGCGGCGCGCTTCTCGATCGCGCCCGCGGATTCGACGAGCTTCTGCCGGGCCGCCTCGGCCGACCGGCGCCGCTCGGCAGCGACCTCGGCCTCGGTCCGGCGGTGCGCGAGCTCCTCGGAGGCGGCGGTGGCGATCGAGCGGGCCTCGGGAAGCGCCGCGGCGAGCCCCTCCGCGGCGGAGCGGGCTTCCATCTCACGGGCGGAGTGCCGCCGCTCTTCCTCTTCGAGGGCGGTGCGGCGGACACGGAGCTGCTCGGCTTGCTCGCCGAGCGCCGAGGCTTCGGCCGCGAGCGTGTCGTTCTCGCGTGAGAGGCGGTCGCGCTCGGCCTTGCGCTCGTCGTAGCGCGCGAGGAACGCCGAGAGACGCCCGCCTGCCTGCCGCTGCTTTTCGCGCAGCGCCGGCATCTCCGCTTCGCGATCCATCCGCGACTGCTTGAGGTCCGCGACCGAGCGCTCGAAGGCGGCGAGCGAGTCTCGGCCCTTCGCCGCTTCCGCCTCGAGGCCGCGGATCTCGCGATCCAACGTAAAGGGCCCCGACGCCTCCGCGCTCGTGCGGAACACGCGGACGAGCGACCCTCGGACGAGCTCCCGGCCGCGCGTGGCAAACGTCACCGCCGGGAAGCGCTCGGACAGCGACAGCGCCTCCGCGAGCGTCTCGACGAACGTCGCGTGGGGAAGCGCGGCCAGCTCGGCGGGGGAGAGGTCGGCGAAGTTCGTGAGCGCGACGTCCCAGCCTCCGCGAAGCCCTCCCATGGATGCCGGGACCGGGGCATGCGCGGAGTTGGGTGTCCATTCCGCTCGGATCAGGCGGGCGGCCGGGAGGCCGGCCGAGGCCTCGACCGCTTTCTCGGCGTCTCCAGGCGTCAGGAGCGCGTCCAGATCTTCGCCCAGGAGCGCGTCCACCGCTCCCTCCCAGCCCGGAGCCGGGCGCAGGCGGCGCGCCAGGGTGCCTCGCTCCGGAAGGCCCGCCGCGGAGAGCGCGGCCCGGGCGGCGGACTCGTTCCCCAGACGACTCCGCACGATCTCGCCCAACGCGGCCAGCCGGTGCTCGGCCGAGCCCAGCGCGTCGCGCGCCAGGTCGCGCGAGGATTCCGCCTCGAGAATCGCGGCGGAGAGCCTGGCGATCTCCATCTCCCACGAGGCGATCTCGAGCTCGGCCGACCGCGCTTCGAGCGAAAGCCTCTCCTCCTCCTCGCGCGCGGCGGAGAGCTCCTGCTCGCGCTGAGCGAGCTCGCCGGAGATCCTCCCCCGCGACTCCTCGAGCCTCGCGAGCGACGCGGCCGTCCGCGAAGCCTCGAGGTCGAGGTCGTGCCGCGCGTTGCGCGAGGTCACGCGGTCCCCTGCGGCGGAGAGCGCCTGGGAACGCGCCGCCTCGAGGTCCCGCTCCAGGGCGCCGAGGGCTTCCAGCGCGGCGGCAGCCCGCTGGTCGCTCTCCTCGCGAGCGAGCGAGCGGCTCCTCGCCTCGGCGATCGCGCGCTGGAGGCGGTCCTCGGACTCGGAGAGCTCTCGCGCAGCGTTGGCCTTTTCGACGGAGAACTCCCGCCCCTCGCGCTCGAGGGACTCGAGGCGAGCGTGGAGCTCGGCGAGGGAGCGGCGGTTGGCCTCGAGCAGCGCGTCGTCGCGCTCGATGGCCGCCTCGAGGGACGCCACCGTCTCGCGGAGCCGGTCGCGGACCTGCGCGGCTTCGGAGTCGGAGAACCGCGACGAGGCGAGGTCCGACTCGCCGCGCGCCAGCGCCGCCGCCGCCCCCGCTTCGCCGTCGCGCTTGTCGGCGAGATGCCTCTCGGCGTGGGCGACCGATTCGGAGAAACGGTCGTGCTTCGCCCGGGCGATCGCCGCCCTCCGGGAACGAAGCGCCTCGGTCTTCTCCTTGTAGCGGGCGGCACGCGAGGCCTGGCGCTTGAGCGACGCGCAGTTGCGCTCGATCTCCGCGATGATGTCGGAGATGCGCAGGAGGTTGCCCTTCGTTTCTTCGAGCTTCGTCTCGGCGAGGCGCTTCTTCAGCTTGTAGCGGGTGATGCCGGCCGCTTCCTCGATCAGCCGGCGGCGGTCCTGAGGCTTCGTCGAGAGGACCTGGTCGATGCGGCCCTGCTCGATGACGGAGTAGAGGCGCACGCCGAGCCCGGTGCCCAGGAGCTGGTCCTGGATGTCCTTCAACCGGACCTGCTTGTCGTTCAAGAAGTATTCGCCGTGGCCGTCGCGGAAGACGCGCCGGCCGATGCGAAGGTCCTCGACCTCTTCCTCCGCACCGTGGCCGCTGCCGTTGCCGTTGCCGTTGCCGTTTCCATGGCCGTTTCCATGGCCGTTGCCGTTTCCGTCGCCGAGGCTCGAAAGCGTCAGCGTCACCTCGGCCATGCCGAGCGGGCGCCGGCGCGCGGATCCGTTGAAGATGACGTCGTCCATCCGCTCGCCGCGAAGCACCTTCGCGCTCTGCTCGCCGAGCGCCCACGCCACGGCGTCGCAGATGTTCGACTTGCCGCAGCCGTTGGGCCCGACGACCGCGGTCACGGCGCCGGGAAAGGCCAGATCTACCTTCTCGTAGAAGGACTTGAAGCCGAGAATCTCGACCCTTTTGAGCTTGAACATCCCTTGTCCGTGAATTTAACAAATCGGAAGCCTAAACTCCACAAAATCTTGTGGTTAACGGGATCTTCCGCACCACAGGTTGTCTACCGCCCCCGACTCGCATGGCCTGCATTGTTCAGAGATCCGTCAGCGCCGTTTTCGACGGAGTGTATCCGTGCGGGCTGAGACATAGACGATGGTAAAGCTGAGAAGTCTCAGCTTGCTCTAGCGATTTCTTGCGTGTACATTGCGTGTCGCTACCAACACACGCCGAGACAACTATGTTGAATCTTGAAGTCCGTAAGAAAGCGGGTGGTACGGAATTACACCGCGTGAACGGCGGAGCCGTCACTGTCGGTGCCTCGTCCGGCAACGAGGTCGTCGTGCGAGCGCGTGGCGTCGCGGGACGGCACGTTCGAATTTTCGAAAAAGACGGGGGCTACCACCTCGACCTTTACAAGGGTGTCGATGCCGTGATCTTGAACGGCCAGCTCTTCCAGGGCGGGCCGATCGCGCCCGGCGATCGCATCACGATCGGCGAAGCGACGATCACGATTACGGCGTCGCGCGGCCCGCTGCGCCAGACTCCCGTCACGGAGGTGCGCGTCAGCGAAACCTTCACGCTCTCATCGCCCGCGCCGCCGGTTCCGGCGGCGAACGCAACGACAGCCTCCGCTCCCGCGTCGCCGGCGACGGAAGTCGATTACCGCGCGTTGCGGCTGGCCGCCTATCGGCTCTGCCGCGAGAGCCACTCCGCCGAGCACTTCGCGACCGCGCTCGTAGATTTCCTGGACCGCGAATTCCCACCCTCGGAGTGGGCCGTCGGAGAGCTCTCCGACGCCCACGGTTTCCGGCCGCTCGCCTCGAGCTTCTTCGAGAGGCCGGCGCTTCCCCCGCGGGTCCTCGAGGACGTCGCGTCGGGAGAGAGGGTCGTCCGCTCCGAGACGGTGACCGGAGTGCTGACGCTCGTCGTCGAGCCGCCCCGGGAGGGAGGGTTCGCCCTGGCGATCCTCGTGCGCGAGACCCCGAGGCTGCCCGCTCGGGCGGTGCTCCTCCTCGAAGAGATCGCGCAGATCGCCGGGATCGTGCTCGCGTCCTCCTCGTTTGGAGCGGAGCGGGAGAAGGAAGGCCGGCCCGTACCCGTCGAGATCGCGCCTCGGCCGGACCCGCTCTCCGGCGCCGAGCTGATGCTGCGCGAGACCGACGACCTGAAGAAGATCATGGACACGGTCACGCGCGAGGTCATCGACCGCGCGATGCGCCGCGTCGAGGGGAACCAGAGCCGCGCCGCCGCCGTCCTGAATATCTCCCGCGGCTCGTTGATCGCGAAGCTGAAGGAATACCAGATCCCCGACTACCGCTACCTGCGCCGCGAGCGAAGGAGGTAGTCCGTAGTCCTTAGTCTGTAGTCCTTGGCCGCGGCGACTACGGACCAAGGACCAGGGACTAAGGACTTCTCCGTTTCTTGCGTTTCCTCGGACCCCTGACCTGCTCGGAAGCCTGTACGGGGTCGTCTCTTCCGAAGAGCCACCAGATCGCGAAGGGGGCGGCGAAGCGGCCGGCGATCTGGTAGAAGTGAAAGCCCCCCGCCCAGAAGTTCCTCGCGAAGCGTCCGTAGTGGGCGGCGCTCCAATCCCCGAACCGCGTCGAGTAGAGGGACTCCACCTCAAAGACGAGGAAGACGACGTGGACGGCGTAGAGGCAGAGCATCGCCAGGAGCAGCTTCACGACGCGGTCGGTCCGCCATGGCCGGCGGTGGAGCGCGAAGAGGGCCGCGAGCAGCACGAAGTTGAAGTGAAGGTCGGGCGAGGGCAGGCCCGGCTGCTTCGCTCCCGGCGGGAAGTCGGCGCGCTTCAAGAGGAACTCCTTGCCGGGCGCCTCCAGGCGAGTCATGGCGGGGCTCTCTCCCAGCCGGATGAGGACCTCCGCGGCCGGAGCGACCGCGGCTTCGTAGGTTCCAGAGAACAGGAACCAGAACCCGAGCGCGAGAAGGAATCCGGCGACGAGCCGGATCACCGCCCCGCGGTCCAGCATCAGCGGCCGGCCTTCTCCTCGGGGCTGGTCGCCGGGCGGCGCGTCTGGCGCGAGGCCCAGAACAGGAAGAGCAGCACGCCGAAGAGGACGACCGCCGACTGCCAGATGACCGTGTGGGACGAATCGAAGAGCGCAGGGCGATGCCGCCCGATCCAGACCAGCGAGACGACGCGGATCAGGTTGAGGACCTGGATCGCCGCGAAACCGAGCAGGAACCCGACGAGGCGCTGGCGCCAGCCGGCGGGGAAGGCCAGCACGGCGGCGGCCAGAAGGAGGGCCGTCTCCACCCCGTTGCAGCCGTTCTCGATGTTGACTCCGAACGTGCCCGACTTGATCTCGGTGCCGGCGACCACCGCCGGCTCGCCGATCGCCCGCAGGGCCGTCCCCGAGACCGCCGCGATCCCGGTCGTGAACGGTACGATCACGTGATCGTTGATCGGCTTCCACGCCACGATGAAGTAGAAAGCGACGAGCAGAATCACGAAGCGCAGGAGGAATCCGAAGGACCTCTGCTGCTGCGAGGAATTGGCCGTGGACTCTCTTCCGAAGATTTTCCAGTTCACGAGTTGCCTTCCATTCCTTTCTGGTATTCGAGGATTCCGTCCGCCATTCTCCGCAGATCGCCGGGCAGCGTCAAAAGGAGGTCCCCGGCCGGGTTGACGACGACCTGCTCGGTCACGGCGTCGGCCAGGAGCTGCCCCCCGGCCGTCCGGACCTGGTAATCCACGACGAAGCGAGCCACTTCCGGGGGTCGGAGGCGCGCGGTCACCGTGACCACCGTGTCCACGAGGACCGGCGCCCGGTAACGGACCTCCATCCGCGTGATCGGGATCTTGTAGCCGGCGGTCAGGGCCTTCGCCGCCGTGAATCCGAAGCGCGCCGTCAGCGCCTCGCGGACCTGCTCGAGGTAGAGGGCGTAGTGGCCGTGCCACACCACTCCGTAGGAGTCGCACTCGGCGAAACGGACGGGGATCTCGATGGAGAAGCCCTTGAGCGGGGGGACCGCGCCGGTTCGCGCCGCGCTCACGGGGCCGGCGTCTCCGCGGCTTCGACGACGGCGGCCAGGAAATTGCCTCCGGCCCCGAAGGAGTTGACGAGGACCCGCCTCGGCCTCTCGGATTCGGGCAGCGGGTTGTCCCCCGAAGCGACCGCGCGGCTGGCGGCGACGAGCTGCCCTCCGCCCGCCGCGGCCATCTCGCCGATCGCGTCCTTGACGGAGACGCACCGGGGCGGGCGGCCGAAGACGGACCGCAGGACTTCCTCTTCGGCGCGGTCCATCTCGCAGACCCCGTTGCGCGACGGGAGGACCAGGTCGATCCCGACGGGCTCCGCCCCGGCGTCCTCGAGCGCCCCGCGGATCGTCTTCTCGACGGCGGAGCGGTCCGCGGTGAACCGGTAGGGCTCGCACGGCGAGCCCGCCATCGCGAGGCCGGTCACGCGGGCCAGCGGCCTCGCGCCGCGGCCGGCGGCGTGCTCGGCGTCTTCCAGCAGCACCGCGAACCCGCCTTCGCCCTGGACGATCCCGGAGGAGCGCTTCTCGCCTCTCAGCGCGCCGACCCGGTCGAAGCCGAGGGCGTAGTAGCGGTTCCACTCGTCCACGCCTCCGGCGAGCATGGCGCGGGCGCGGCGCGAGGACAGAGCGATCGACGAGAAGAGGAGTGCGTTCAAGGCGGACGGGTCTTTCTGGGTGATGGTGACATTGGGACCGAAGAGTTTCAACTCGATGGAGACCTGCGAGGCGGGGGCGTTGGCCACCGTGTTGGGGAAGTGGAAGGGGGGCGCGGCCTCCGGAGACTCGGTCAGGAGAACGCGAAGGAACTCCGTCAGCGCCCCGGCTCCGGCGGAACCCGTGCCGAGCGCGATGCCGATCTCCGACGGGCTCTTCGCCACGTCGTACCCGGCTTCGGCGAGCGCCTGGGCGCACGCGATGATCGCGAACTGGCTCCCGCGGTCGAACCGCCGGGCCTTCATCGCGGGGATCTCGGGCTGCGGAGTGAAGCCGTCGCAGCGCGCGACGTGGGTCGCCTGGAGGCCGTCTTTTTCTTCCGCCGTCAGCGGGCGGACGGCGCTGTCACCCTGGAAGAGCCGCCGGACGAACTCCCCCGCGTTGCGCCCGAGCGGGCACACCGCGCCGGCGCCGGTGATCACTCCGTGGCGGCCCATCGGGTTGCGCGCGTCAACGCCCGGCGGCGGCGAAGACCACCACCGAGCTGTTCCCGCCGAAGGCGAAGGAGTTGGAAAGGGCGATGTCCACGCGCCCCTCGCGCGCGACGTTGGGAACGTAGTCGAGGTCGCAGGCCGGGTCGGCGTTCTCGTAGTGGATGGTGGGCGGGATCAACTGGTCGCGGACGGTCAGGACCGTCGCGACGCCCTCGATGGCCCCCGAGGCGCAGAGGCAGTGGCCGACCATGGACTTGATGGAGGAGACCGGGATCTGCCGGGCCCGGTCGCCGAGCGCCGCCTTGATCGCCGCGGTCTCGGCGGAATCGTTCTGCGGAGTCGCGGTGCCGTGGGCGTTGATGTAGTCCACGTCGGAGGCGTTGACGCCCGCGCACTCCAGCGCCGCCGAGAGCGTTCTCCCGCCGGCGGCGCCCGTCGGGTCGGGAGCGGTCATGTGGTATGCGTCGGAGGTGACGCCGTAGCCGAGGAACTCGGCGAGGATCGGCGCGCCGCGCCGCCGCGCCCGCTCCCGCTCCTCGAAGACCAGGATCCCCGCGGCCTCGCCGATGGAGAGCCCCTTGCGCTCGCGGTCGAAGGGGCGGCAAGGCTCCGGGTCCACGGACCGCAGCGAGTTGAAGCCGCCGTAGGTCAGGCGCGCGAGGACGTCGGAGCCACCCGTGATCACGACGTCGGCCCAGCCCGAGGCGATCGCGTCGTGCGCGTAGCCCATCGCGTTGGCGGAGGAGGAGCAGGCGGTCGTGATCGTCGATTTGATCCCCTCCGCGCCGAAGTGCTGGGCCACGCGGTCGGTGATTGCGTCGGGCATGTGGTTGAGGACCCGGGAGGGGCGGGCCTTGCGCCCGTGGAGGTGGCGGAAGAAGAAGTCCTCCGAGTCCAGCAGCCCGGAAGTGCCGCCGCCCAGGATGACGCCGACGCGGGAGAGGTCCTCGCGCGAGAGGTCGAGG
>Ga0126379_10003139_pt1 | contig 10638 bp, 10 predicted proteins | sample PanSoiMetPlot_24_FD_92640 | JGI IMG/M metagenome (GOLD analysis project Ga0126379, IMG submission 92640) | Tropical forest soil microbial communities from Panama - MetaG Plot_24 | ecosystem: Environmental > Terrestrial > Soil > Tropical forest > Bulk soil | place: Panama | collected 2016-02-17 | reverse complement strand
TGAATACATTGACGTAGCCGAAAGGCGCATTTCCCAGACATGCAACCGGACAGCCGTCATGCAACAGCTCCCGGACGTCGTCCCCGCATTTTCGCATCACCTCAAACCATTGATGCGCGACGGCTCCCAATGCACCTGCATGCTCTTTCATCCACGCTTCGATGGCGGGATCCCGCTCGACAGCGCCGTTGAATCGCAGCAATTCAGTTCTCACCGTCGCTCCACTTTCTACTGTTGCAAAAAGCTGCAGCTTAGAGCTAGTGGGCCCGCTTGCTACTCGCAGCACGCGGCTTCGGCTGGGGCTTACTTTTGCCCTTGAGATTGAGCGCCACAGCAGCGCGGATGAGATCCTTCAAGGCCGCCTCATCGACCTTGTCGCCTTCGTGGATGTCGATGGCGCGCCTGACATTCCCGTCGAGGCTGGAGTTGAATAGACGCGCAGGGTCCTTCAACGCAGCTCCCTTGGCAAATGTCATCTTGACGACGTTCTTGTACGTCTCCCCGGTGCAGATGATGCCGCCGTGGGAGAAGACGGCAGTTCCCGGCGATGTCGCCTTGACCCATTTCCACTCTTCGATCATCTCGGGGTCTGCTGCGTGTATGATGCCGCGCACTTTCGCCAACATCTCCCCTCGCCAGTCCTTAAGTTCCTTGATCCTGGCGTCGATAATTGCAGACGCAGATTCCATTGGAACACTCCTTTTCAATAATGGCTGCAAACTCTCGCACCTATTTTAGCTGCGCTCAGTGGAGTGACTTGAAGCGTAGGCAGTTCTCATTCAGTCCAGCCGTCATTCCGCTATCACTTCACCGCCACTAACACCGGAGCTCCTTTGTTCTTAAGAACACCGGGTGTCAGTGTTGCTTGTTTTTCCGCCCTTCAGCTGCATCACGACCGAGGCTTCGCTTCAGTTGGGCACTTGGCCAGTGGACGGGCCATAATCCGGCTTGGGCAGCGCACGGTCGCGGTCGTAAGGCGGGTCTTGGTGCGCGGGAATGGGATCCTTGGGAAATTCTTCGCGCCAATGCCGGCGCTCGTCGTCGTCCGCGTAATACTTGAGGTAGAGCAGGTTATCTTCCTCGCTGCCGCTGCCCAGCATTTGGATGTGACACGCAGAATTGGCAGCCAGGGGCAAGGCCTTTGTTTCTTCCCGCAGGGAATCGGTCCAGAGCTGGGTGTAGAGCTCCCGGTCGCTGAGATGATTTGTCTGTTCGATAAACACATGAAGCAAGGCCAGCTTTTGGATTACTGCCCAGAGTTGCGCGGTGAGCTCCTCATCCTTGAGCGAATCCGGTGGAGGGAGCGACACACCCGCGTTCTCAAGTTGCTGGAAATGGGTCGTCCACGGAGCTTCCTCGTAGTCCACCAGGTGTTTCCAGAATGCCTCTTCCACCTCAGCTGAGCAGTCGTCCAGGCTACTGACCTGCATCTGGCCACCACAAAGCTCTTCTGCGTGGCGTTTCAAATCCTCGATCCTCTTTTCCCGGTCGTCCTCGGCTTTCGGTTTTGCCACGATTACCTCCCGGCGCCCGACGGCACATCATCCCGCATGCCAAAGTAAAAGATACGGGCCAATCCTACACGAGGCTGGGCAGGCTTTCTACCCAGCATACGTGCGGTCGACTGTACTAAAGCGGGAACGACAAGCTGTCAGCACTCAACGGTCAACTTTCAGCGGCGTGGGCGTCGCGGCCATCATCAAGCGCCGGTCGCCCGTCCAGTCGGTCGGCGCGTGCTGCGCCACTTGGTGGCATACGGCAGCATGAACAAGTAGAGACCGGTGACAAAGAGGAAGGCGAGCGGGACTACCGCCAAGAGGCCCAGCCCACCGTTGTACTTCTTCAGTACCACGGCGACGATGTTGACGATTACGGCCACCGTAAAGGCAATGGACAGCCAGCGGTGGATCTGCCGAATCCATTTGTTCCAGTTCACTGCGACCTCCTCTGAAGTTGGTGTTTGTGCTGCGATCCCCTCGATTCACGGCTTTCGGGCCGCCTTTAGGAAATCAGTTCTCTGGAACTGACTCACTAGCGAACAGCTTCGCGTACTCCTCGTTCAATCGCTGCCAGCCGCCGAACTTCATGGCGTCGGGGCCGACCATGCGGCCGATGGGAGTTCCGCTAAGAAAGCGATCCAGAACATCGAAGCAGATGTGCCACCCGGCAGCACCCATGGAGATGAAGCGGTGACCGATGTTGGTCCAAAGCGTCAGGCGCGTGCCGCCACCAAAGTCTTCGAGCTCCCACCGCATATCGAAGCCACCCCAGTTGTACTCAAGGAACTTGGGAGCTTCGGCTCGCTTCACCGTTGTTTCGGTAACGTGCGGCGCGGGCGCTCCCACCGTGGTGAGCTTCACCGTGCTTCCAACCGTACCCAGGTTCTCCTCGGCGTTAAAGGGAGCCCACTCGCGCAGCTGCGCCGGGTCGGTTAACGCCTGCCACACTTTTTGCGGCGGGTGGCGCAGTTCGCGGACAAGAATGAGCGTCCACTTCTCTCCATCTTTTCGTACCTGCGCCCCACCGGCCGGACCCGGCGTATACTGCTCGCGATCAGTCATCTTCTTCTTCTACTCCTTGTCTTAGTACCGGGCCAGCTGGGTGAGCTGAATGAGGTTACCGCAGGTGTCGGTCAGCCGTGCAATGGTTGAGCCGGTCACGTCGGTGGGCGGCATCGTGAACTCGGCGCCACGGGCCTTGATCCGCTCGTAGTCGCCCTTGACGTCGTCAGTGTAGAACATCACCGCGGGCTGGCCTTGTTGAAACATTGCCTGCTGATACGCTTTGGCGGCAGGGTTGTCGTTCAGAGCCAGCTGCAGCTCGGTGCCGTCCCGCTCCTCGGGCGAGGTCACGGTCAGCCAGCGAAATGGCCCCTTACTGAAATCGGTCTTCTTGGTAAAGCCCAGTACCTCGGTATAGAAGCGCAGGGCGGTGTTCTGGTCGTCTACGTACACGCTGGTCAGTTTGATCTTCATTTTGTTTCTCCTTTGTCACCTTCGCGGTTTGGGCCGCGTCGTCTTCTTTCTAGTCTTCCTTTTCGTTGGTGTTGCTTGATCTTGGTCCATGCGGTCGAGATAGCGTTCGAGCGCATCCACTTGAGCCGACCAGAACCGGCGGAACGGAACCAGCCAGGCATCGATCTCTTGAAGTGGTTCAGGTTTCAGCCGGTAGAGTCGGCGCTGTGCGTCCACGGTCGATTCCACGAAACCGGCTTCGCGCAGCACTCGCAGGTGCTTTGATACGGCCGGTTGCGGCATATGAAGTTGACGCTCGATCTCTCCAACCGACTGTTGGGACGAGACCAGGAGGCTCAATATAGCGCGGCGGTTCGGCTCCGCAATGATTTCGAATACAGATTCCACATCCTGTATATACTCCATACAGCATATACGTGTCAAGGCATATAAAGAGAAGTCAGCAGCAACGGTTGCAAAGGGGGTTGCCTCGACCCTGCCCATTTACAAACGTTCGCGAGGAATTGTAGATGTTGCCCTGTTAGAGTTTCTTCCGTGCTCTAAAATGATCCGAAGCCTGGAGCCAAGAAACCGTCATGGCCAACCAATCCGAAGAGGCTCAGCGCGCGCTGGCAGCCCGGCGGGTTCGACGGGTTCTTACCCGGCCCGGTCTGCATGCCTTCGAAGCAGCCTACGATCCTTGGTCGCGGCTGCCGGAGCACGGACATGCAGCCCCCTTCTTCACTTACGTAATCCGCGGCAGTTATGTCGAGCGCGCCGGGCATCACGCGCGCGAGTGTGGCCGCGGCGCGGTGATCTTTCACGATCGCGAATCGCACACCAACGACGTCGGCCCTGCCGGCACCGTTTCGTTCAGCGTCGAGCTCGATCCGGAGCTGTGGCGCGAGCTCACCGGTGACGTCTGCATGGTTACGGCTCTCGCCGGCCGAGTGCTCGGGGGCGAGATCGAGTGGCCCGCGTTGCGCGTGTGGCGCGAGTTCCAGCAACCTGATGCGAGCAGTGCGCTCGCTGTGGAGGAAGCGATTGTGCTGCTGTGCGAAGCCACTCGGCGCGCGTGCGCGCACGGCCTGTTCGAGCCTCACCAGCGCCTCGACCGGTGTGTCGCCTATCTCGACTCCCACCTAATGGAGGTCCACAGGCTTGCCGGTATCGCACGCATCGCCGGCGTCCATCCCATGCATTTGGCCAAACTGTTCCGGCGGCGATTCGGCTGCTCGATGGGGGAATACCTCAGACGGCGACGGGTCGCGTGGGCCTGTGGGCAGCTCGCTCGTGGGGAAGGAACCATTACGGCCATCGCCCACGACGCCGGCTTCGCGGATCATGCGCACTTCACGCGGACATTCGTCCGAGTCACCGGCTGCACGCCGCGATGGTATCGAACGCGGATTACAGGCCGTTGAAGAGCAGCACGACCGCCAGGGTTGTCTAACCGAAACTTTCGAGGCTTCCAGCGTTCAAGACCGCCGAGGGGAGTCGTCGTACACTCCGGCGCGTATCCGAAACCTGGAGCCGAAAAACGCGTCATGAAACCTTTCTTTATCAGAGCCACTGTTGCGGCCATTGCCTTCACATCTGCGCTTTTGTCTTACGGGCAGCCACCATCCTCCAGCGAAGTTCTCTCGCTCAATAAGACTGTGACACGCGATATTAATCCCGAGAGTTCACAGTTTTTTTCGCTGCATCTTAAGTCCGCCGACTATGTAAATGGCTCCATCACACAGCAGGGTAAAGTCAGCATAGCGATCTATTTACCCGACAACTCAGTGCTGCGTAAATTCCGGGCCGCTCCTTCGGATGGCAAACACTCTTTCGCCTTCGCTGCGGAAGTTGCCGGCGACTACAAGATTGAGCTCACCACTGACGACAAGCCTGCGCGCTGTGAGTTGCGGATCGATGCGATCACTGCGCTCGATGAACGACTCCAGCCTGAGCCATGGACCGACCCCAACCCCAGTCCACGCGTCGAAGCCCTTCGCCGACAGATCGCTTCTGGGAACACCGACACAGCTCCTTTTTGGAAACAGGTGGCGACAGAAGGAACACCGTTGATCGAACCCTATGGGAAAGATGGCAGATATCAATTGGTCACATTCCTTTGGCGAGCGATGTATGAAACACGCAGCGTATTCGTTCGCAGTCCGATCAGGCTGCCAGAGTTACAACTGAACGATTATGCGATGCACCGGCTGATGAATACTGATGTGTGGTACCTCACCGTGAAAATCCCCTCCGGCGCGGGGTTTGATTACCGGATTTCACCCAACGACCCACTTGTGTTCGATGGCCCCCGCTCCTCGCAGCGGGCAGTTACTTCACAAATGGACCCTCTGAACCCGCATCGCTGGTCCTGTGACCCACAAGAGAGCAGATTCCGATGCCATAGCTATGCTGAGCTGCCCGGAGCGGCTCCGCGGACATGGTTTGTGAAAAAACGCGGCATAGCCGAAGGCAAGATAGAGACCAAGCAACTCCACAGTGACATTCAGAAACTCGACCGAACCGTCGCCATCTACACGCCGCCGGACTATCAAACAAAAGGCAGACCAAATCATCTCCTGGTGGTCTTTGATGGCGACGACTATTTGGATGACGACACAGCCATGCCTACCACGCTCAATAATCTGATCGCTGGGTCGAAAATCCCGCCAACGGTCGCAGTCATGGTTTATAACGTGGACGGCCGGCGCCTCAAGGACCTCTTGTTAAACCAGGAGTTCGCCGACTTCATGGCGAAAGAATTGATGCCCTGGGTACGTGAGCATTACAACGTCAGCACAGAGGCCGCGCAGACAGTTGTAATCGGACACAGCGCCGGTGGTGTGGCAGCGGTATATATGGGTCTGCGTTATCCCGGCGTCTTCGGGAATGTTCTCAGCCAGTCTGGCGCAGTTTGGTGGTCGCCGGAGATGGATTTGGGCAACCAAGACGCGACCGATGAACCGAATTGGCTGGCCAGACAGTTCATTGTCTCTCCAACGTCGGCGGTGCGATTCTACTTGGAGGCAGGAACGTTCGAGGTAGATACAAGCGGAAGGGGCAGCGGTATCCTCGAAGCCAACCGCCAGCTACGCGAGGTACTGTTGGCGAAGGGATACGAGGTCCACTATCAACAGTTCGTCGGCGGCCATGACACCGTGAGTTGGCGCGGTACGCTGGCTGATGGCCTCCTGGCACTCCTCGGCACCAAGAACAAACATCCGGAACAGGCGGCCCCTCCGTCAAAGTGAAAGGCTGCAGCGAAACGGCCCGCCTTGATTCATAATTGCAGTGTGTTCGACTGGAAAGCATCGCAGGTCTCAGAAGAAAGTCGAGACGCCTATGCCTCTCGCCCCGCGCTTTGGGTCCTGATCCTTCTTGCCGTTGCTTCTGCGTTCTACATCGGTACAGCTTCCAGGCCGGCTCTTCTCGACGACGACGTCGATGCCGCCCACGCTGTCGTTGCCCGGCAAATGCTCGAGCAGCACGACTATATCGTGCTGCACTTGAATGGTGTTCGTTATCTCGTCAGGCCGCCTTTGCATTTTTGGATGATAGCGGCCAGTTACGGCCTGTTCGGGCAAACGGAGTTTGCCACGCATCTGCCTCTGGCGTGGACTGTTGTTGCACTCTTGCTGATGGTCGTCGAGTTCGGGCGACGATTCTTAAATTTGTGGGTCGGCCTATGCGGAGCTCTGATTTTGGCCACCAGCCCCGGCCTGTTCATCTTCACTCGGACCGTGAATCCGGAGGCGATTTGTGCTCTCGAATTCGCTGCGGTCTTTTATTTATTTCTGCGCGCCTGGACAGGGAGTCTTGAGCGGCGCGCCGGATACTGGGGAGCGGCTGCGCTTTGTGGGGTTGCGGTTCTGACAAGGGGCTTGGTGGGCATTGTCTTTCCTGTGGCAACGATTGTCGGCTTCATTACGGCAACGCGGGGTTGGCGCCGCTGGCGCGAACTGCGGCCATTTTCCAGCCTCTTGATTTTCCTCTGTGTCGCAGCGCCGTGGCATATTCTCGCCGAAATCCGCGCGCCGGGTTTTCTTTGGGCATACTTCGTGAATGACCACTTTAAGCGTGTTCTCGGTACACGTTGGCCCCCTGACTACAGTGCTGTTCCGCTTGGATTATGGTGGACTGCTCACTTAGCGTGGCTATTTCCATGGGTCTTCTTCGCCCCACTGCTCGTTCGTGATTTCCTTACCTCGAGAACGCCCGAACCGAATGGGAGCAAAGCTTCACAAGCGCGATTACTTTTGTTCTTATGGGCCGGGTTTATCTTCCTGTTCTTTTCGGCGGTGGGCGGATCACGTATGGAGTACTACAGTTTGGGGGCATGGCCGGCGGTCGCTTTGCTGCTTGCCGGGGCTTTGGCTGGTTCCGAGCAAACCAGCGATCGCTGGTTAGGTGGCATTCAGCGGGCTCTTGTGGTGCTGGGAGCAGTGCTCGCGACCGGCCTTGTTTATCTGCTTATTGCTTCCTCAGGCGATCAACAACGTGGCGATATTTCTGTCCTTCTTCGCAGCCACAATTCCAGTTTTTATCGCTTCGCCATGGGACATTTATTTGATTTGACCGTTCGGGCGTTTGCCGATCTGCGGGCGCCTTCGATGATTGCGGCATTTGCGCTGCTCGCGGGCTTCGTCACCGCCTGGATCTTGCGCGACCGAGGCCGCCACGCCGCCAGCACGATAGCCATGGGCGCAGGCATGATGGTCTTTTTGTTTGCGGCCAGCATGGCTTATAGAAGGTTTGAACCGCAATTATCGTCGCGCTCGCTGGCAATGGAGCTCAACAAGTATTTGCGGCCCAGCGATCAAGTGGTTATTTACGGTGATTTTGTGGCAGGCTCGAGCCTGGCTTTCTATACCCATCGACAACTTTATATGTATAACGCGCCCTACAGCGAATTGGAATACGGCTCTCACTTCCCGGACGCTCCAAAAATCTTCTTGAACGACCAGGATTTCTCGTCACTGTGGCACGGCAGAGAACGCGTGTTCCTGATCGTCCCATCTGCTCATCTCGAGAGCGCACGAGCCCGGCTGCCTCTGAATACAACCTGGCTCTTCGCAGAGTCCGGAGGGAAAACGGCATTCTTGAATCAGCCGCTCAACGCCGCCCAGTTATCAGTCGCGGAAGTTGCAAGCCAACAAAAGATCAATCAACAACCGCCAACTCTCAATGGGGGTACGCCAGAGTACCAGCGGTGAGTGCCATGAACGCGCGTTTTCCCAGTCCTGGCTCGTTCAGCGCAGCACGTCGATGATGGAAACAGGGTGGATCTCCATCCAACCCTGTGCTTTATCGAGCACATACGATCCGATCACGCGAACCTTAGTGCCCGCCTTGGGTACTGCGACCGGAGAATGAAAACCCTCGCAGGTTGTCTCTGCAGCCGCCTGGGTCGTTTGTCCCTCGCATATCGCCTCGACGATGAGCGTGTTTCCTTGTGCGGTTTTGTTACGCGAGTTGAGCAGCTTGGAGAATTCGGGATCCACCGCCAGTTGGATGTGGCGGTCCCCGTCGGATTCTCGCTTGATATGCGTGATCGTGCCCGTGACCGCGATGCAGCTGTGAACGACATGCAAACGCGTTTTGTGATAGACATGGTTCCACAACTCGGCGTTGCAGCCTGCCGCGGTCGTGGCCGTGGCGGCTGCGCTCATTTCCTCGGTCACGACAGGCGCCTCCTGGTTCGCACTACCAGCCGCTTCCTGGTCCGCGCTACTTGCCGGCTCCTGGCGCGCACTCGCTGTCGACTCCTGACTCGCATTAAAGCGTCCGATCTGCGGTCTCGCCAACGCCACCCCTAGACACAACGCCAGACCAACCGCGGCTCCCGTTCTTACGTTCATGCAGGCTTTTCCTCCCGTTTTCGAAGCATTCTCATTGACAGCTGTTGTTGTGACGCGGGTTCGGGATTGTGAGTTGCCGGCCGATGATTGCGTGCGCTTCGCAGAGACGATTTTGTTCCGATTTGGAGCCTACCGGGCGGAAAGTAGAAGATCATCGACAGGAGCGAGCCTGTTGCCGAAATCCGCTCTGCGCGATCCGTTGTCTCCGACGAATTCCTTCAACAAGTTACGAGCGATGTTTGGCCTGCCAGCCTCAGCCGCGCAGGCGATTTTGTGGCTGTAGAATCAATTTCCGCAAAAAGGCGATCCCGTTTTAGAATCAAGCGCTCGCCAACACGGGCCAATAGACTGCTTCACGCCGGAGATGACTCATGACTATGCGTAAATATGCCATCTTTTTGCTCCTCGCTATCTTTTCATGCGTCTGCGCAACGAAGGTGGTTTCAGCGCAAGGCGAAGAGACCAAGACGTCGTCTGCACCGTCGTCTAGCAAGGCTAAGCCAGCGGACAAAGCCGCAGCCGCTAAGACGGATTCCGCCGCGTCCGACAAGAGCGCGAAAGACAAAGCGGCGAAAGACAAGGATGCCGCCGGCAAAAGCGGCAATGATAAGGACGCCAAGGACGCCAAGAAGGGTGAGGAGAGCGGCGAATCCCGTGATCCCATGTCCAGCGGTACTTTTGGCGGCTTGAAGTTTCGCTCCGTCGGGCCGGCGTTGATCTCCGGCCGCGTGGTCTCAATTGCCGTGAACTTGCACAACAAGAGCCAGTACTTTATCGGCGTAGCGTCTGGCGGCGTTTGGCGCACGGACAATGACGGCACCACCTGGCAGCCGGTCTTTGAACATGAGGGCTCGTACTCGATTGGCACGGTGGTCGTCGATCCCAATCACCCGAATATCGTGTGGGTGGGTACGGGAGAGAACAACAGCCAGCGCAGCGTGAGTTACGGCGATGGCGTCTATCGCTCCGAAGACGGCGGCAAAACGTGGAAGAACATGGGGCTGAAAAAGTCAGAACACATTGCGCGCATTGTCATTGATCCGCGAGACAGCAATGTGGTTTACGTGGCAGCGCAGGGACCGCTCTGGGGACCGGGGGGAGATCGCGGTTTATACAAAACTACGGACGGCGGGAAGACGTGGAATACCGTCCTCAGCTTCAGCGAAAACACCGGCGTAACGGACGTGGTGATGGATCCCTCGAATCCCGACGTGCTCTTTGCGGCGAGTTATCAACGGCGCCGCCATTTCTTTACGCTGATCAACGGTGGGCCGGAAGCCGCGATCCACAAAAGTGTCGACGGAGGCAAGACGTGGACCAAGCTGAGCGGCGGACTTCCCACGCTGGAGTTGGGCAGGATCGGACTGGCAATCTCGCCGGTGAATCCGAATATCGTCTATGCCAGCGTCGAGGCCGGCGAAAAGAAAGGCGGCATCTACCGCTCGGTGGATTCCGGCGTGAACTGGGAGAAACGCAACGAGTACGACCCCGGCCCGATGTATTACGCAACGCTGTTTGCTGATCCAAAGCGTGAAGACCGGCTGTATGCCACGGGCGTCTTGATGCAGTATTCGGACGATGGAGGAAAGACGGTCGAGCGGCTTCCCACCAACCACGTCCACGTTGATTTCCACGTGCTCTGGGTGGACCCTGACGACGTCAAGCACATGCTGATCGGCAACGATGGTGGCCTGTACACTACGCGCGACGGTGGAACGTCATGGCGCTGGATGTCGAATCTGCCGACCGGACAGTTCTACGATGTGGCCGTCGATAACTCGAAGCCGTTTTACTACATCTACGGCGGCACGCAGGATAATTACTCG
>Ga0126379_10003138_pt1 | contig 10639 bp, 5 predicted proteins | sample PanSoiMetPlot_24_FD_92640 | JGI IMG/M metagenome (GOLD analysis project Ga0126379, IMG submission 92640) | Tropical forest soil microbial communities from Panama - MetaG Plot_24 | ecosystem: Environmental > Terrestrial > Soil > Tropical forest > Bulk soil | place: Panama | collected 2016-02-17 | reverse complement strand
ATTGAGTCAAGGATGTGGTGCTTGGTTTCCGTAGTGCCTCTTCCAGCAACGCACGTAGAAATCCGCCGCTCAGGACATAGCGAGCGGGTACTCGGTACTGGCGCTTCACGAAAGGAGGAACGGGAGCTATGATTATTAAAGAGTTCGCAGGGTGCAGAGAAGGCAGGAACGAAAAACGGATGGAAGACGAAGTCCTACTAGCAGCGGTTAACCCTGAACACCTTCGCAAGGCATGGGAAGTTTTCCACTCTTTAGCGGAAAAATGCGCACCCTCAACCGTGGACGAGGTCTCAAAACTGGTACCCGGCGCGGATGTCAAAGCACTCATGGCACACATTGCGATATTAAAGGAGCAGATCGATTGCGGAGAGATCGACACCCACAATATCGACTTTGAGCAAGAGGCTAAAGCCATCACCTCCGCTTCAGAGTAAAACTAAAACGGCCCTGCCATGGTCTGAGTCGCATACCGCTTGACCGGTAGCCGCGCGAAAGGAGCATCAGACCGAAGGCTTAGCTAGTGTTTTCCCTGCGCGCGACAAAATGTGGCGACACTCTGCCGACTTTCTTCCTTTCTGGAACCAGACTCCGCCAGTTCACTTGCTTTTATAGGCTGGATCATTCCAGGAGCTTGCCGTGGCGACGCGCGCTGACAAGATGGGTTCCGATATCGCTCCCAACTCCGTAGCATGGCAGTCAGCTGAAGGTTGCGATCATTCGTCTGCTTACCAGCATGAAATGTGTCCTAAGTAGATGTGATAGTCGCAGAGCAGCAGTTCATTTTCGTGAGCGGGTTTCGATCTACTCTGTGCGCCGCGTACCGCCGGAATTGAAACATCGCTTGCGCTTAATATCGCTTATGGTATTTCCCATCGACGGCAAAGCCCCCATTTTCATCTCGTGTCACGCTGGCTGACCATTTCTTATTGAATTTGTATTCGCCTTGGATGATCTCGCGTTGTGTGGAAGTCACATCGGTGGCAAAAGTAAACAAGAAGCTACTAGTGATCCTCTTCTGCATTGCGACGCGCGCGCCTGGGTTGGAGTTATTGCCGCCTAACGTCGGGTCAATGGATAAGCTGGACAGCCCAGCCAGTTTTTGCACTCCACTACTGACCTGGCTGGAAGCCCCTTGGGCCAGCAGTGAGCTGGCCCCAAGATTGGACGGCGAGGCTGCGGCTTGTTCAGTGGTTTGTCCCCGCGCAATTAGGTTGATAATGTCAGCTGTCGGCAGCGACGGGTCGGACACATAGCTGGTCCGCATTTTGTCGAGTGGACCCAGAAAAGTTAAGCTCAAGTTGTATTGGTTGATAGTGGTCGTCAGCAGGACATTAAGCACCGGTTCAGTGCGGTGTGGATTCGAGAACTCGATAATGCCGCGTTCAATTTGATAGCGTTTGTTCATCAAGAATATATCGCCAGCAGTAAATTCCGTCCTTCCAACGATCACCGGCTCAGCGGCCGTGCCCACGACCCGCAGATTCGCCTGTCCTTGCAGGCTTACTTCACTGCTTGTGAGGTTCAGGTCTCGTGAAGTCTGTACCGCGATATCGAGCTTGATCTTGTCAGGTATGCCCTGGCTAGGGGCGGACTCAGCGCCTGACTGGACCTGGCCAGCCAAGCTCGCGAGATCGAAATTCTGAGTGAAACTCAAGCTGTCGATGAGCACTCGACCGTTGAGAGTGGCCGCCTGGCTGGTGCCCACAAAATTCAGGTCGCCGCCTAGAACGGTCCGTATCGCATCCTGGTAGCGTAGGCGCACGTTCTTAGCTTGAAGAGCAACATTCATTTGCGGCTGCGGATGATATCCGATCACGCCTCGAGCGGAAATCTGTCCGCCCCCCGCCTCTGCGGCAAGTTGATTGACATTTATCTGGTTGTTGCCAATGTCAAGGACTCCGTTTAGGTTGTGAAGTCCTAACGGTGCGTCTGCTGTCATCAGTGAGATGTTCTGTAACCGAACTTGCCCGTTGAGTGCGGGATTAGCGGTAGCTCCACTTCCACGAACATCGAACAAGAGTTTTCCTGAACTCTGAACCTCGGGCTGGACAAAACGGAGCAGCTGCATGTCAACTGCACCCACCGCAGACAGCGTTACCGGTGCCTTGCCCTCGAGGGGAAGCTGACCTTCGAGTCGCAGGGTGGTATCGGTCCCGGCGATCTCCGTCGGATCGAGTGTAACAATCGAATTGGCATAATGGACGCGGATAGGACGTGTATTCCCGATCTGCAAACCTTGATAATCGGCCTTGAAAGTCGGCATGACTACTTGCGCTTGCAGGCGGGTCTTGTCGCTGAGGGGCCCTTCCGCGGAAGCATGCACCTCGAGAAGGCCGCGCGGTCCATTGGTTTTGGGTGGAGCGTACAGTGCCAGCAGACCCTCGATCGGCATTTCTCTGGTATCGAATGTTGCATGCATGTAATGTCCGCCGGTGAGCTCTATGGTTCCACGTGCCTGAACGAAGCTTTGGGCCACCTCAGAATCCAAAGCCAGGTGTGCTTTTTGGTTTGCCACGCTGAGGTTTGCTTTGATCCCAGAGATGCTCGCTTGATGTATCTGAAGCTGCGGGATCTGGACTGTAGCGGTTAGCTGCGGATCGTCAAGCGTGCCGCGTCCACGTGCCGTGACCGTGAGAGCCCCTTCTATTCCGAGATTTCTCTCCTGTACGGGTTCGAGTTGCGCCAGTTTAACTCCCGGAGCATCGAGTTGAAGGTCATACCTGTTGTTTTTCGGATAGAACACCAGATTGGCCTTCGCCGATCCCGCTGGCGTGCTCACATTAAGCGCTGATGTCAGCGCCTCGCCGTTTCCCTGGAATTGAATCGAGAATTGCGACAGATGCTGTCCATATACATTGGCTTGGGCAAGTCGCACCGAGCCATTCCCTATGGGACTCAACTGGGACCCATGTAGTGAGACATCTAAGGACAGATTGCCCGAAACTGGGTAGTCAAGTTTTGCTACTCGCAACAATTGCCGAATCGCAAGGCTTCGCGATATCAACTCAACTTTAATCGCACTCGAAGGGAAATAATGCCAGTTCGAGAGAGCAGAACTGAAAGAGAAATTGATATATCCTTGCCGGGCGTTCACAAGAGAGCCATTTTCGATCGAAACACCCGACTTGCTCGCTTGTAGTGCCAGTTCCAAGCTGCGCCATTCCGTGTTCTCCACCTGGAGACTTCGACCCTTAACTTGCCCGTGAATACGAGGGTCATTGATGCTGCCTTCGATAAACACTTGTGCGTCAGCAGCTCCGGCAAGATTTAGAGAACCTGGCGATCGAGTACTCGCTGGTCTCTTCGTACTGGTGTTTTGAAAAGCCGCGGCAAGAGAGTCCACTTCTCTAAGATCTCCTGCGTGCGCTTGCGCTCTGATGTTGAGTTTCTGTCCGACGGTACCGTCAATGTCCACGTGCGTTTGTGGTGTACGCACAAAGGTGTCGGTTAATGTTGCCAAGCTGGATCTTCCGTCATAGCTCAAATGAAGTGCCCCATCGAGCGGAATGGGTGCCGAACTGGTGGAAGCACCGGTGAGAGCAGCTTTCAAGTCGACATCAGAATGTGCCTTAATGTTCTTAACATTGCCCACCCACGCTGCATCAGCGACTCCGTTAATGTGTCCCTTGATCGGCATCTGGTCAAGCCCCGCGGTTCCGAATGCTGCCTTTGCTGTGGGTAGTGATATCGCCTGAACTGATGCGTGCAGCCGGGCTACCGAGTTCGAGTCGAGATTGCGTATTGTCGCCGTAGCGTTCAGGTGTCCCCCCAGCAGGTCTGCTCCAACACCACGGGATTCGAGGTTTCCGTTCGCAAGCTTGAATTCGGCGCGGACATTGCGGATCGCGGTGCGAAGATCTGGTGAGTTAAAGGTTAGTTCATGGCTATTCAGGCGACCATCGACAACCAGTGCGCGGACGATTGGCGCATTAGGCTCGTACTGGTAGCGCAATGAACCTGCTAATGTGACTTCTCCTGTGGGGATGGAAGGATTCTTGAGAACAAGTCTAAAGTCCTGCGGATGAAGCCTGATCACGTACGATCCGTCCACGGACGGATGAGAATAGTTCTGCACACTGCCGCGCAGCTGAATAGTCGAAGAAGCAACCGTGAGTACTAGCGGGTTCAACTTGAACTCGGAAGGAGTCGCGTTGAAGCTAGCTGTCAAATCGTGCGGCAGAGGTCTCAGGTTCCCATACTGAAGCCGGCCGGTTCGGTAAGAAAGATTGCCATCGTAGCCTTTTCCTAAGAGCTTGGATTTAATTTCCCACTGCAGATCGTGCAGCTCTGCATCGAGGGGTGTCTTGATGTCGTTATAGTAGATCTCGCCGCGCTCGAGGAGCACATGCTGGATTCCGATATCGAACGGACTGGTGGAGGTGTTGTCCTTCGATTTCGGTGGTGTGGGAAGGTTTGTGGTTCTATCCTTTCTCACCGCGAGGCTCACCACAGGGTGACGCAGAATGATCTCGTTCAGATCGACTTTCTTATGCAGCAAGGAAACAATTTTCAAGCGGATTATGAGCTCGTCCGCCTCCACCAGCGGCATGGCCGACTTCGGCTCACTGCCACGAATGGTGATGCCGTACACCTCAGCGCCGAGCGACGAGAGGTGGAGTGCAAAATCTCGGATTCGCACCGACGCTCCCGTAGCCTCACTCGCCTGTTGCTGAATTTTGGCGAGTACATAGCTGTGGAACCTCTGGCTGCGAAGAACGAGGTAGCCTGCGATGCCGATAACGAGGACAATTGCCGCGAGACTTATTCCGGCCCAAGCGAGTTTTCTTTTCCACGTCATGACAACCCCTAATGGTTCAACTTCAAAATGCCTGTCCGAGAGTGATGTAGAACTGCGTCGCTTTCACTCCTTTTGTAGGGTTCAAATTTCTTCCAATGTCGAAACGAACCGGACCGACTGGAGTGGCATATCTGAGTCCAACGCCGACCGTGTTTGTGTAATCTCGGATGAAATGACTAATGCCCACAGGGCCGTAGACGTTCCCGCCGTCATAGAAGACCGCTGCACCCAGACCCTCTTTGATGCCGAGGGGAAAACGGAATTCTGAATTAAACATAAACAACTGATCCCCGCCAACGGGAACTTGTAGGTTTACACAGGTTGAAGGCACGGCAGGGTTGCTGCACGCGGGGACCGTACGTTGCGGGCCCGCCCCATTGATGGGAAACCCGCGAAGCGTTGTCTCACCACCCGAAAAAAACCGCTCACTGGTAGGTACGTCATTGGACGCAAAAGAGTGTGCCAACCCTAATGTGATTCTGTTCGCCCAGACCGTCTTTCCGAACGGCTTGTAATAGGACGTCTGGCCCAAAAAGCGCGCAAAGTTTGCATTGGAGCCCAGAGCCTTTGGTGTAATGCTCAGATCCAGAGTCTCGTAAAAACCACGGCTCGCATCGAGAGGTTTGTCACGGGTGTCGCGAATCCAGGTCGCAGAAAGCGTCGAAAGCCTCAGTCGCTGGTCTTGCGGCAAGACCAGGCCCGGAATCAGCAGATTCGAGAGGACCGTACGCCGGAACCGATAACGGAGTTGGATCCTTCGAGTCTTGTTCTTGTTAAGTGGTTTCTCTAACTGCCACGATCCTTCCGCGAGGCGCGCCGCAAACGCGGGATTCTCGGTCGTGCGCTCAATCGATGCACTATACAGCGAACTCCAGCTTGAGCCCCGGAAGTGCGGCTGCGCATAGGTTGCGAGAGCGCGTTGATCAAGCCGCGCTATCAGAGCAGAAATTGAAGCCGTTTCCGCCAGGCCGCGAACATTGTAACGAGTGAATCCGATGGAACCTCGTGGGCTGACGAACGTCTTTTCCGCGGCCGTGAAATTCGGTGCTCCGCTGGTAATCGGCGGCAGCCCTGGAAGGGCAATCGTTCCTGAAGGGAGGTTTCCTCCACGTCGCGCAATTTCAAGGCCGAACCCGTAGCTGACTTCCTTATTGCCAGCTTCATGGACCTTGACCAGCACATCCTCGTTCGCTTGATCCTTAATTGGGCGACGTGGCTCGACGCTTGCCCAATCAAATATTCCGATGTCGAGTAGTTTGCTCTCGTCCGCCAGCAGTTCGCCTGCGCTCAGCGGCGCCTCGGGAGTGACGCCTGCAGTTTTCTTGACGAGCGCGGGCCGCGTGTGTTTGTTGCCGAGCAGCAGCACCCCAGCCACCTGCACCTGCTGTTTTTCGCTGATCTTGTATGTGACATTCGCTCTGTGCGGATCGTTCGGCAACCGCGTCACCTTGTAATCGAATTCCGAATTGAGGAATCCCCGATCCAGATAAACGGCCATGATGTGACTTCGGTCATCGGCTAGACTCATCGGCGAGAACGGTTGCCCCGGTCGGAGCCGGAAACCCCCTGTGGGTGCCAGTTCGGGTCCTGATATGTGGGAGTTGCCTTCGAGCGTGAGGTTTTCGACTACGGTTTGCGCACCCTCGGTAATTTGAAAAGTGACGTAGATCTTGGGCTCATGATCAACAACGTCGGTATCGACTTTGACGTCCTCGTAACCGCGATTGTTGTAGAACGCGGTGACGCTAGCCACGCTTTGACGAAGCAGCTTGTCGCTAAACTTTCCTCGCGATAACAGCAACCCGTGAGGCTTCACCGCAACCTGCTGCATGAGATCGCTTTTGTCGATATGCTGATTGCCGCGGAAGGCGACGACCTCGACCTTGTGGCGGGAGCCGCGGTCCACGTTATAAACGAGATCCACTTTGGAATCGTGATTTTGATAGTTCGTGGTTACTTTGGCATCAAAAAAACCCTTGCTCTGAAAGAAATCGATTAGATTTCGCCGACCTTCTTCCACGAGATCGGGATCAACAGTGCCTTCGGAGAATATGGGGATGAGCTTTTTCATCTGCCTGCCACGGAGGAATGGGAGCGATGAGAGTTTCGCGCCCGTGACCTGCACCTTCACAATTGGGCCAGGCCGGGTACCTATAATGAGGTCAGCATGATTCGTACCGTTGTGATAGAGCGATTGATCGAGATGCACTTTGCTGGCAAGGTGGTGATGGCTCGCTAGATCTCGCTTCAGCAGCGCTACGGCCGAATCGATTCGTTTCGGGGTATAAGACTTTCCACGTTTGAGGGATGCACCTCCAGCGGTAGCCCGAAGTGAACGGGTCGTGTGCAGCAAGTGGTTCGCCTCGGCAGGATCCGCCCCACGAAGTTCAACGTTTCCTATCTTGGCCCGTTTGCCCAGATTAACGCGGAAGACAACGTTCGCCAGCATGTGCATCTCATCGAACTGCGAATCGGGTTGTACCTGCGCTCGGAAGTAGCCCGTCGAGATAAAGAAATTCAGAAGATTTTCAGTCGCTTTGACGACTACATCCTGCTTGTATGGCGTTTGGTTGGGAATATCGATGACTTGCAGAAGCCGCGTATACGAAAACCCTTTGGTTGCTCCTGGAAAGTCGAAGACTCCGAAGTACAGTGCTGGCTCTAGCGTGAAAGTCAAGTGCAGGCCACCGGGATCTGGCTTGACCTCGACTTCAACCTTGGTGAAGCGACCAGTTGCCCGCAAAGCCGCGGCGGACACCTCCACCTTGGCACCAGAATACGGTTCGCCGGTTCTCTGTTGCACCAGGGGCCGTAAGGACTCGACTGAAACTTTTGGATTAGCAACAAGGTCTACTGCCGCAACCTTCTGACCCTCATAAGAAACCTTGTTCGTTTCGCCGGTCTGCTGACTGCAAACATACGACGACCCCGCCAAAACCATGACAATTGAAATAATCCAGCAGCGCATAACGTGGCCAAACGCCTCCAGTCTGCTCTGTTATCAGGCGCAGCCCTTCGGACTGTCAGACTCTGGTCCGCTTCAGGCGTGTTATGGGGCCTCAACGTTGCTGAAACGTCGAAACAGTAAGCGTTGACTCAACAAATGATCGACTTTTTCCAAGAAACTTGCGATGGGTTCCGACTTATGGATGAAGCAATCAACCGCTTCGAGGTCACGCCGTGGCAGACAGTCATCGGCCGACCAGAGCACCACGGGAACTTCCGGTCGTAATTCCTTCATGCGCATCGCGGCCATACCACCGTTCATTTCTGGCATGTGGTAGTCGAGCAGCACCAAATCCACCGAATGCGAAACAAAGGCTTGGACCGCTTCCTTGCCATTTGTCGCGGCCAGGACCCGATATCCGTTTCGCTCAAGGAGCGTTGTGAAGCCTTCAAGCACGCTCGGTGTGTCATCGACACACAGGACTAGTGGTTTCCAACTCATGAGAGCACTCCAAAAGATCTTCGGCCTGAGTGCTAACGTTTCTCTAGTGGCGCAATCCGGAGGCGGTATCGTCCAGCCCGATAGGCTTCAGATGCTCTATCCGACGGCCGCGATGTGTTGTGAGGATATCCTCCACGTTCATCTCCACCCCTCGAAATTCCACCAAGTTTATGTTCAGTCATCACCTCTACTGCGGCAGCCTGAACAACGCAATCCGGCAAACTGAGTATTTCCAGAGTTGAAAGTTGGCCTTGGCCCCTTGGAAATCACGGAGAAAAGTAGAAAGAGTACGGACTGTGCTCGGGTGATATGCGGGATTGGGACCTCCATTCAGTAAGCCAGCTGGTCCTCTATGCAGGGTGTAATGGCATAGTCCGCGTTCCATGCCTATATCCGACTCCAGTGCCACGAGTTGTGATTCGAATGAGAATACGTTCAAACGTCTACTCATAAGGAAATCTTTTGGCTGTCACAAATATTCGCCGCTGGATTTACCTTGACTAGATTGAACTCCAGGCAGCGAAGGCGAAGCGGCTATTCGCGTCGACCATGAGTGCTAGCACTTCCCGGAGCGTAGCAATATCGAACTCTGCTATCGAGCTGACGCGATCCAGCCTATCGCACACAGGCATCCTGGGATTGAACAACGTGAGCTGAATGTCACGATCGTAGGCCTCTCTTTTCAGAAACAGAGGTATGTCTAGACCGCTAGCCTCTAGCGCACTTACTTCCGAGAGATCAAGCTCTGTGATTCCCATGCCTGGCAGTGACGTGACTGCTTCAAGCAGTTAGAAAGCAGTGTCACTGCGCACGCTTTTCCCTTGGCACTCAACCACCGCAAGCTCACTATTTTCTCAATCGCCAAGTCCAGCATGGCTTCCGCCGTGTGCCTTCAACTCGGAGAGCACGAGTCGTGCCATCCGACGGCAACCTGCCCTTTGTGCCGGGTAAAGGCGCCCGCCGGCAAGTAAGTGGAACTTTCGGGAGGAGACCGCGAAAATCTGCGCTACAGCAATGGCTGTATCTTTGGGACGAAGTGAAGGTACTCACTGGGACGAAGTGAAGGTACTCACTCTGCAAGCCGAGAACAATCATTACGGCGCTTTCAAAATAGCTTGTTCACCGGTGAGGCACGGGAAATGGCCTGCAATTGGCGCGGTTTACATTTGGCAACTTAATGAACGAGTAGTGACATCATTGCTGACAACCTCCGCACGGCCGTTTACTTGTGCAAGAGTCTGGCGGGCGTGGCCTCTGGCACCAACCAGCGTTGAACACGACGGCGGGAAAAGCGACAACTCTTTTGGTACCCGGCGTGCATGGCACTTGGGTAAAACTCCTCAGTTCTCGCGTTGCCTCCGGCGAACTGAAATTCCACTAAATTCCACTACTGCCGCACGATTTCATGGAAACAGCTTCCCCCGTCGGGCGACCATCGCAGGGTGAATTCTTGTGTACGTGTGGTTTCGGTCTCCTCGAATACAATTGAGAGTCTGAGCCTTTGCGGCTGGTCAAAGATCACCCGAATCGTCTGGACGCCTGCCTCAGCTGCTCGCCAGCGCCCTAGGTGACAAAATCAATTCTTGTAATCGGAGGAGGCTCATGCTTCTCTTCGATCTTGCCCTCGCTGCTGATCTTCGCCAGTTCGCAGTTCAGTTCCGCTCCCACAAGCATGCCAAAGCTTGTCCAATACAGCCATGTCATCAACGCAATGGCGGCGCCCAGCGTTCCATAAGTTTTGTTAAAGTTTGCAAAGTGCCGGAAATAGAGACCGAGCAAATAAGAGAGCGCAATCCACCAGCTCACAGCAAGTATCGCGCCAGGCAGTGTGGCCAGAAAGCGTTGCCTAACGTTCGGTGCTAAGAAGTACAGAGCTTCTACAGCAAGGATTGTGAACCCTGTCGCGATGGACCAGTGAATGTACGGCCACAGCAAAACAAACAAATGGGAAAGGTGGACCCGAGCGGCAAGCCATTCTCCGAATCTGGGACCGACCATCATCACAGACACCGCTACTAGCATGAGGGCGCCAATCAGGAAGGCTAACCCCATTGCCAAAGACCGCGTTTTCCAGAATGGCCTATCGTCTTGCACGTCATAGGCAATATTCAGTGCTTCAATGGCTGCTGCGAAGCCGCCCGACGCCGCCCAGAGCGTGCCCAGAATACCGAACGAAAGGAACGTTGTCCTGTTAGGCGTGATCACGTCAGACAAAACTCTGCGGACCAACCCCATGCTATCGGGCGGCAAAAACCGTGACATCATGCCCAACGCCTGGTTGAAAAGATCTGGCAGGGGCAAGAATGCAACTATGGCGGATAGGAAAATTAGGCCTGGGAACAGTGACAGGACGAAGTAGTATGAGAGTGCCGCCGCCATCTGCAAGGTATGGT
>Ga0126379_10003137_pt1 | contig 10641 bp, 8 predicted proteins | sample PanSoiMetPlot_24_FD_92640 | JGI IMG/M metagenome (GOLD analysis project Ga0126379, IMG submission 92640) | Tropical forest soil microbial communities from Panama - MetaG Plot_24 | ecosystem: Environmental > Terrestrial > Soil > Tropical forest > Bulk soil | place: Panama | collected 2016-02-17 | reverse complement strand
GCCACCGCGGTGTTCACCAGCGCGATCTCAAACGAGAGTCCATAAACGCCGGTGAAGGTTGCAATGCGCGATAGCGGTATGTTGTCAATCTGAGTGGTGCCTAGAAGGTCCCAGGGAAATCCGGTGATATAGGTGCGCGCCATTTCGACGGCGACCCACGCGAATGGCGCAAACAGCAATGCTCGCAGGCTGTACCCATTGCGACGGCGCGCGATGAGCGCCACCAGTAAGCCAAAGAGTCCGTGATAGAGGGCCAGGTAAAGCGCATAGGCGATCAGCAGCAGAATAGAAGTCGCCGTGCTTAGGTTTCCGTACACGTGCATGACGTGGAAGACCCAATAGCAACTGCCGAGATACCAGATGACCCCGCTGAGATACCCGAGCAGAAAGCCCTGCCACGCTGTGGCAGGCGCGAACCATTTGCCGTCCTCGGCAATAGTGAGCAGCGCATCCTGCTCGCGGCACTGCAAAACTGCGTAGATGAGTGGTGCGAGCGCGATCCAGCTCAGGATGTACAGCGCAGGTTCAGGGAAGATAAGGACCTGCAGCACGCCGGATGCGGCGGCCAGCATCCAGGCATTGCGGCGGATGAGGAGCACGATTCCGAGTGTAGCAAAGGCGTGCGATGCAAAAAGTGAGATTAGCTCAAGCGAGGGTCTCTGACTGCTCAGGATCAATATGAGCTTGACTCAAGATGCTTCGCAGGTAGGGACAGGAACCTCGTTTTTCTTCAGAACGAGTGCAGTGTCCACCCTGTTTCCGATCGAGCTGCGAACTTGACGTGGCTGCCTATTTAGGTGGTTTCGATAAATCCGGCGACCTTGTGCCTCTGCTTTACCTCGCGGAACGGCAACGGCCTAAGCCCGCCAACCTCAACCTCAATGGTTCGTAGTCTGGTGGACCCATTCCTTGTGGCGGTTCGAAGGGCAGTTCCAACGCCCCTCTGAGGGGCCAGCGCCTCTTCTTCCGTTTTGCCCGGGCTGGCAACATTCCAAGCGCTGCACCAATCTCCTTCACCCCATAGCGATGCCGCAAAAGAACGCTTCACGAATTGGTTCTTTTCACAGACGGCCACCCCGACCAACCCAAATTGGTGGCTTCATTTAATCGCCACCAGCTTATTCACCAGCTCCGAATAATCCTTTTTCTCCACGCCGTGTACCTGGCGGTTGTATTCGTCCACCTTGGCCGAGTAGTTCATAGAGCAGAATTTCGGACCGCACATGGAGCAGAACGCCGCTTCTTTGTAGTAGTCGTCGGGTAAGGTCTCGTCGTGCATGTTGCGTGCGGTCTCGGGATCTAGCGATAGCGCGAACTGCTTGTCCCAATCAAAGGTGTAGCGCGCGTAGCTGATGGCGTCGTCGCGGTCACGCGCACCGGGGCGATGGCGCGCAACGTCGGCGGCGTGCGCGGCAATCTTGTAGGCGATGATGCCGTCTTTCACGTCCTTGTCATTAGGCAGGCCGAGGTGCTCTTTGGGTGTCACGTAGCAAAGCATCGACGCGCCGTGCCAGCCGATCATCGCCGCACCGATCGCCGACGTAATGTGGTCGTAGCCGGGCGCGATGTCGATAACTAGCGGGCCGAGCGTGTAGAAGGGCGCGCCGTGGCACATCTCCACTTCCTTCTCCACTTGTTCTTTGATCTTGTCCATCGGAATGTGGCCTGGGCCTTCGATCATCACTTGCACATCGCGCTCCCAGGCCTTGGTGGTTAACTCGCCGAGGGCCTTCAATTCGGCGAACTGCGCTTCGTCGCTGGCATCGGCGATACAGCCAGGACGCAAGCCATCACCCAGCGAATAGCTCACGTCGTGCTTGGCCATGATCTTCGTGATCTCGTCGAAATGCTCGTAGAGAAAATTCTGTTTGTGGTGATGCGCCATCCACTGCGCGAGAATCGCGCCACCGCGGCTCACGATGCCGGTAATGCGCTTGGTGATGAGCGGCAGGTACTCGACCAGTACGCCGGCGTGAATGGTCATGTAATCGACGCCCTGCTCGGCCTGCTCTTCAATGACCTCGAGCATGATGTCGATGCTGAGGTCTTCGATGCGCTTCACACGCGAAACCGCTTCGTAGATCGGCACCGTGCCGATGGGCACAGGCGAGTGGCGCAGGATGGCCTCGCGAATCTCGTGAATGCCGCCGCCGGTGGAAAGGTCCATCACCGTGTCGGCGCCGTAGTGCACCGAGGTGTGCAGCTTCTTCAGCTCCTCGTCCACATTGCTGGTAATCGCTGAGTTGCCGATGTTGGCGTTGATCTTGCAGCGGGAGCCGACGCCAATACACATCGGTTCGAGCTCGGGGTGGTTCACATTGGCCGGGATAATCATTCGCCCGGCGGCTACCTCGTCGCGGACGAATTCAGTCGTGAGCTGCTCCCGCTCGGCCACGAACAGCATCTCTTCGGTGAGTAGGCCGGTACGCGCAAAATGCATCTGTGACAGGTTGCTGTCGGCGGTGCGGGCAGCTTCTTCTTTGCGCCGGACAATCCACTCCACACGCGGTTTCAACACACCATTAACATTTCCGTTGCTGTCGTAATTTGCATTCATAAAGCCCCGGACCCCTCTTGTTCAATGCTTCATTATAGCGCTCGAAAATGAAGCACCTGGCGTTGCGGAAAGGACGTGGGGGCGAATGAACTCGCCAAGCTGCGCGTCAGCTTGCGTGATCGCTAGTCGTTCTAAAAGCGAACTTTCCTCGTTTCGACTCTGAACGCTCGCTGGCTAAAAGAAGGAAACCAACGGATTTCTACCGAACCGTATGGGCTTCGAGGGCGAGAAAATTCTCCCTAACGTCCTCTCGCCAAATTGTGAGACAAGTGAAAACACGGTGTGCGATGACGTTAATCACCGCACGATGCTACGCTACCGGAGATCTTCCCCAACTAAGCCCAAGCAAAACCGGCCACTTTCGCGGCCGGTTCAAGCCAGTTGCGAGTCGCTGATTGCTAGCTGCTCTTAGTCCCCGAACACCGGCTCGTTCACTTCCTTCGCCGGAGCGGCGGGCTTGATACCAGCCAGGGGAATGAAGCTTCCCTTGTCTTGCGGTTTCTCACCCAGCACATGCTCCTTGTAGAGAGCCAGCATGCGAGCGTTCTCAGCGTCCTGTTTCAGCTTCGCCTCGCGTGCTTTGAACTTCTCCTGGCGAGCGTTTTTGGCGATGCCGAGCTCGTCGAGTGTCTTATTGGCTTCGGCGTGCACGTGCTCGTCGATCAGGTTCAGCGTGTGCTCCGTGGTGGGCAGCGCAACCTTCTTGTTGCCGGCGAAGATTTCGTGACGGCCGTGTTCCTCGTACCACTTTGTCAGAGTGGCCGTCATGTGCATCTTCTCGACGATATTTCGCCACCCCACGCCCGTGTTGTAAGCGCAGAAGCTGATCTCGCCTTCCTGCGTGGCGTAGGGAATGATGCACTGCTCGGTGCGGCGGAAGTCGTAGTTGAACAGGTCCTGGAACCACATGCCGGCGACGAAGAGGAAGTTCCAGCGGTCTTTGCGGCGGCGCTCGATGTCGTCAGCCGTGCGGTCACCTGAGACCTTGCCGTAGTCCTTGCCGGTGGCGCCGAAGGTCTTGTCGAACTTCTTCAGAAGGTCCACAAACCTGAAGTGCTTCGGGGCCTTGAAGGGGTCGTAGTTCTTCAACAGCGCGAGCGTCATGCCGATGATCGACAGCCACTTGCCACGCGCAGCGTCATTCACCTTGGCGATGTCCTTAGCAATCGTATCGCCATGGAGGAACGCGGTGACAGGCACAGCTTCCTTGGTTTGCTTGTCGATCATGACGGCCATGCCGACGCCGCAATTCGGGTGGCAACCGCAGCTCAGTGCCCCCCAGTCCTTATCCGGGCCATGCACCAGGTCGGCCCAGTCGGAGAAGGTGCTCATGAACGAAATGGGGAACCAGTCGCGCGTGGGTTCGCCCATTCCCGTCTGGTTCTTTACGTCGTGCGCAAGGTGCGATAGTGTGTACCGCTGCGCATGACGGCGCTCGTCAGTAATCTCTTCGTCGCGTCCGGTGAACGAAACCGGCTGGAACGACAGGAACGAGATCCGCTTCGGATTGTCGAGCGCGAACTGAATGATGCGTCCAACCTGCTCGTTGTTGATGCCGTTAACGATGGTCACAACCGGCACGATTTCGACGCCCGCCTTGTGCAGGTTCTCGATGGCCTGCAGCTTCACATCAAACAGATTGCCTACGAGGCGGTGCGAGTTGGCCGCGTTGCCAATGCCGTCGAACTGCAGGTAAGCGTAGCGCAGACCCGCTTCGGCCGCCTGCTTGGCAAACTCAAAGCTCTTGGCGAACTCAATGCCGTTGGTTGCAGCCTGCACCGAGTTGTATCCAACCTTGCGTGAATAGGCGACGGCGTCGAGGAAATAGGGCGACAGGGTAGGCTCACCGCCCGAGAACTGTACCGACATCTGGCGCCGTGGCTTGATGGTGATAGCGTTGTCCAACATGATCTTGATTTCTTCCCATGTGAGTTCGTGGACGAAGCCCACCTGGTTGGCATCCATGAAGCAGGGATCGCACATCATGTTACAGCGGTTAGTAAGGTCGATGGTGAGCACCGATCCGCGGCCATGCAGCACTGTGCTGCTGCCGTGGTGATGGAGTTTCTCGTCGTTATGGGCGCGGATGTCGCGGCCGGGGAAGACCTTTTCCAGGTGCTTGAAGAACGCGGTGTCGATGGCCATCACGTCTTCGAAGTGGCCATGCTCGGGGCAGTCCTTCACCATGAGGATCTTGCCGTCGCGCTGGATGATCTGGGCCTTGATCTCGCCGGCCTTCTCGTTCATCAGCACCTCAACCGGCAGTTTGCCGTCGATGATCTGCTGGCGAATTTCAGGCACGCACTTCGGACAAAGCGAATCCGTAGTACGCGGCCACCCAAGCGGCGGCTTCGACTTCTGGTAGGACTTCAGCAGTGGCTTGTCCGACCACTTCGGCGTAAATGAGGGATTGGGACTAATGCTATTGAGCTTGTCGAATACCACCCATGCGCCCTTGGCGGCAACGGTGACGGCCTTCTCAACATACTTAACAGGTTTGTGCATTTACGCCTCGCGTAAGGAATAGTCGGGCGGTCTCACTGCGGCTAAGACAGTGGGTACACCTTTCGACAGGTAAAGACTAAATGCCGAGGCAGGGTAGTCCAATGATGTTAGGTCAAACGGGGGGAAATGGCGGCTCAGCGGGCAAATGAGGCAGCGAACGGAAGCGGCGAAGCGGTCTATGTTGTTGAAAAGGCTAGGCAGTTTGCGTCTCTTGAATCGCCTATCGTGATGCTACGCGCGCCGAAAGAAGTGGCTTCCCTCACGGGAATGTTAGGGCAAAACGCATCGATTGTCATGCGGATCTGCGAAAGCTATACCTAACTGGGTGATCGCCGGTCGCAACCAGGTGAGGAGAAGCAATATGAACGGAATGAATGGCAAAGTGGCTCTCATTACCGGAGCCAGCAGCGGTATCGGCTGGGCGACGAGCGAGGCGCTGGCGTCACGAGGAGCAAGCGTTGTGCTGGCCGCACGACGTCAGGAGGAGCTCACTGCTTTAGCACAAAAGATCCAAGCCTCTGGTGGGCGCGCCAGCTATGTGCGCGCCGATGTGAGTGTTTCCGCCGACGTGGAAAATATGATCGCCCACACCCTGACGACATTCGGACGACTCGACTATGCGGTCAACAATGCCGCCTACGAAGGCACCGTTGCAAGCATCGCTGAAACGTCGGAGGCAGAGTGGGACCGGGTCATGGACACGAACCTGAGGGGTGTCTTTCTGTGCTTGAAGCACGAGGCTCGGGCCATGTTGGCCGGAGCTCGAGGCGGCGTGATCGTAAACGTAGGATCAATCAACTCCTTTCTCGGGGTAGCTGGTTTTCCCGCCTACGTTGCTTCAAAGCACGCTCTCATCGGACTGACGAGCAGCGTTTCCGCGGAATTGGGACCTAAAGGAATCAGGGTGAACCTGGTTTGTCCGGGAATTATCGACACCCCGATGCACCAGCGCGGCCGCGCCTTGTTTGGTGACACCGTCTACGACTCAATCCTCTCCGAGCGCGTTCACCTGAGACGTGCGGGCCGACCCGAGGAGATTGCCAAGACGATCGTCTTTTTTTGCTCCGATGAAGCCAGTTACATTACCGGCACTACCCTGACTCCTGACGGCGGACTGACCCTGACTCTCTAAATCCGTGCACAAATATGCGGTGTGCCGTAGGTTTCCGGCCCTCCATACGTGCATCATTTCGTCTTCCTGGGTCGCGGTTTCTACATCTACGCGCGGTGGTTTGCGGACACTCAAAGCGAGCAGGGCCACGTAAATCAGCCCACTTATAGCGCCGATGGCGAACATCAGCAGGCTGGGCTTGAACAGAATGAACTCCTCAACCGCACGCGACTGGTAGGGCGGAGATCAGTACAAGCACAGTCCGTCCGCAGAAACTCCGACTGGCAGAAAAAGGAAGCGAATGCGAAAAGGGGAATGAACAGTATGCCGGTGACGTTCAGCGCCTCCATCAGGCGGGGCGTGGTGAGCTAAGTCAGGTGATGAATTTGATTGTTTCCGATTTGACAGGTTGAGCTAGGTGCTCTGCCACAGGCACAGCTCATTTCCATCGGGGTCTTTGAAAAGCGACAGCATGCCGCCGACTTCCTGTTTCGGTGGAGTCACTTTGACGCCGCATGATTCAAGGTAGCGAACTGCCGCATTGATGTCGCTCACGCCAAGGCTAAGCCGCGCATTGCCCGGCCCGGAGATCGAATCGCTTGCATGTGCTGGCACCAGCTCGAACAGCACTCCGTCAACATCGAATCGCGCAACGTAATCGCGCGACTTTAGCGGAAAACCAAGCACATCGCGGTAGAAAGCAATGGCTTTGTCCAGGTCCTGCGCGTGGTAATAGACGGCGTCAAAGGCGAACTTGAATGGGGATTCGGGCATGGGGGGCACCTCCGGTTAGGCGTAAATGTATCGCGGTTGCCAGCCGATGGGAAGGACGGGTGTCACAAATCCCAAGTGCGTGGGTTCCCGATTCGCTCCTAAAAAGAATGCTCGAACCTCCATGACTCGCTTTTGGAATAAGGGTAAGCTACCGAATCACGAGACATGAGCCACATCGTTCAGTTCGCAATATTGGCGGGCATCGCCCTACTTGCGGCCACTGTTGCCGGCGTTACCGGATTTGGTGGAGCTGCCATCCTGTTGCCGGTGCTCGTGCTGGTCTTTGGAACACGGGACGCCATTCCCATCCTTACCGTTGTGCAACTGGTGGGCAACGGAAGTCGCGTATGGTTTAACCGTCGCTCCATCAATCTTGCGGTGGTGAAATGGTTCTCGTTAGGCGGTGTGCCTGCGGCTGTAGTCGGCGCGATGATTTTTGCCAAAGCGCCCTTGCCTATGCTCACTCGGTTCTTGGGGGCATTTCTAATTCTGCTGGTGCTCTGGCGCCATACCAAGCATGCTCGCCTGCGAATGACCCTGCGCCGATTCGCTGTACTGGGCGCGACGGCCAGTTTCCTTTCCGCACTGGTAGGCAGTGTGGGGCCATTGATGGCCCCATTCTTTCTGGCTTACGGTTTGACGAAGACGGCCTACATCGGCACCGAGGCGCTAACCACAGTCATTATGCACGCCACCAAGCTGGTAGTGTATGGCCAGAACTCCCTGCTCTCCGCCAAGGCCGTAGGGGTGGGAATTGCATTCGGTCCAGTGATGGTCCTTGGTTCATATGTAGGCAAGCTCGTCGTAGAACGTCTGCCCGAACGCGTGTTCATTGTGGTAATCGAAGCGGCGCTGGTGGCAGCGGGAATTCTGTTTTTATGGAGGGAATGAAAACTTGCCCACCTACGCCATTGGAGACATCCACGGCAATCTCGCCGCGCTGGAAGACTTGCTCGAACAACTCCTCCCGGAGATAAAGCCGGGAGATATTTTGGTGTTTCTCGGCGATTACATCGACCGCGGTCTCGACTCGCAGGGCTGCGTAGAGCGCATCCTGCGGTTGAAGATGGAGGCGGACTTTAGCGTAGTCGCCCTTCTGGGTAATCACGAGCAATGGATGCTACGAACGCTGGATGATCCGAAGCAACACTCGTGGCTTGTCGGGATGGAGGCGCTAGAGACGATCAGGAGTTATTCGGAAGACGCTGCCAACATCCTTACTGACCATATGGCTGAACTAGGAATTCGACTGTTCACCGAAAAGTTGCCGCTGCCCTACGAGGCTTTCTTCGATTCGGTACCGCTTGAGCACATCGAATTCTTTTGCGAGCTGAAAACCAACTATCAAACGCCCGACGTCATATGCGTACACGCGGGGTTGTCGCTCGACGGAATTCTGGATCCTCACCATGACAATCTGCACGTATGGGGACGGTTGGGATTTCCGGAAGATTACGAGGGAGCCAATCCCGTCGTTTATGGACACCGAAACAATGGCGTCGTCGATAGCGATGGAAGAATAAGGCCGTGCATAGGCCCCAATCGAACTTACGGCATCGACACCATTGCCCATGGCGTGCTGACGGCGATGCGATTCCCGGACGAGAAAGTCTGGCAAAGTGGTCGCAAGTTAGTAAGCTTGAATTCACCCGAGTAACCCTGCGGATTATAGTGGCACAAAGCGCAAACTGATAAAGCTTGATCGCGAAGAGCGGAAGAGCGAGCGATTCTCAAGTCGTTCGGACGCAGTGAGTGGAAGAAACCGGAGCCGAAGCGCTACGCTAGTTATGCTGCGGCCACAATCCGCAAACATTTAGCGCGTTCATGGCATTCAGGCTGGCCTGGGTGCCGCCCGACATAGAGCGTGAGCCTGAGCGCGATCTGGATGACATCTATTACGCGTTCACTTGCTGCCCATGTAAAAAATGCCCCTTGCTTTCCGCGAGGGGCGAATCGACCTGCCAATCCGAAGGTCTACGACTAACTCAATTTCCCGGTTGCAGCCAATTGCGCGTACCACTTGCCACTCTCCTTTACCGTGCGCTTCATGGTGTGAAAATCGACAAACACGAACCCGAAGCGCTGCGAATAGCCCTCCGCCCACTCGTAGTTGTCCATCAGACTCCATGCGTGATACGCCCGTAGCGGTACCCCGTCCTTATGTGCTTTTGCAACGCTGCCGATGTAGCCGCGGAAAAACGCGGAGCGACGCCCATCCATCACGACTCCATTCGCATTCGGCTCATCCCCGTACGAGCAGCCGTTTTCAGTAATCTCCACAGCTTTTGGCTTATAACGGCCATTTACCTTAGTGATGAGGTTGTAGAACCCGTCCGGCCACACCTCCCAGCCCATCTCGGTTTTCGGCCCCTGGTCCCCTTCCTGCGTGTCGACCTTGGCAGGACCGTTCGCCTCGGCGGCAAAGCAGACAGACCGCTGGTAATAGTTGACGGCAAGGTAATCGAGCGGCACCTTGATGATCTCCATGTCGCCCGGCCGCACGTCCATAGACTGCAGGAGCTGCTCACTTGCCAGCGGCGCGGGATACGCGCCCTTAAGGGTCGGATCGAGGAACCAGTAGTTGCGATAGGCCTCGTAGCGCGCGCACGCAGCTTTATCAGCCTCAGAGTTCGACCGCGGAATGCAATCCGCCATGGTGATTGCCGAACTCGCCTCAGCCTTGGGCGTGGCCGCTTTGATCACGCGGAACGCCTGCCCTTGCGCTAGCAGAACCACGTGCGTGGACTTCATGAAGTCGTTCCAGTCGGTGCGTCCCGGCGCGTGTACACCTGTCCCGTAACCGAGCCAGGTGAAGATGTTGGGCTCGTTGAAAATACACCAGGCGTTGATCCGGTCTCCCAGATTCTTCACTAGAATGTTGGCGTAGTCGGCAAAGTATCCTGCTGTATCGCGATTCGGCCAGCCTCCCTTGTTTTCCAGCGCCTGAGGCAGGTCCCAGTGATACATCGTCGCCACCGGCCGAATGTTCGCCTTTTGCAACTCATCGAGTACGCGTTTGTAGTAATCGAGTCCCTTCGAATTTGCCGGTCCCGTGCCATTCGCCTGAATGCGCGGCCAACTGATGGAGAAGCGGCAGCTCTTGAGGTTGAGCTGTTTCATGAGGCCGACATCTTCTTTGTAGCGGTAGTACGAGTCGCACGCCACATCGCCCGTCGCCGCGCCCTTAATCTTGCCCACGGTATGAGCGTACGTATCCCAGATCGACACGCCCTTGCCATCGGCCTTCCACGCGCCTTCCACCTGATACGCCGCCGTCGCTGAGCCCCACAGAAAATCCTCGGGAAACTGATAGGGCGCTGGCGGAACGCCCGGCGCAAAAGGCAGGAAATTACCCTGCGGGCTAACCGCCGGCTCAGCGAATGACGTCAAAGCCTGAAGCGGAGTCTTCGAGAAGAGTGTGGCGGCTGCCCCCGCAGCTGTTACTCCGAGAAACCTTCTGCGATCCATATATCTGGACTCCTGAAAATGGCCCATATGGCCCAAAAATGCCTAACAGGGTAATGGAAACGCAAAAGTCCGTCGCTGGCAAGCAAGAAGTGCGGCTAAGTCCTTTATCGTATCGATTTTTCTCGTTTTTGGAAGGGAGATGGAAAGGCACTCACCGTCGTGTCCCTCGGGCCGCTTGGGCAATCCCCTAAACCGCTAATTCTGCGGAGGCCCAGCCGCTCCCGGT
>Ga0126379_10003136_pt1 | contig 10643 bp, 2 predicted proteins | sample PanSoiMetPlot_24_FD_92640 | JGI IMG/M metagenome (GOLD analysis project Ga0126379, IMG submission 92640) | Tropical forest soil microbial communities from Panama - MetaG Plot_24 | ecosystem: Environmental > Terrestrial > Soil > Tropical forest > Bulk soil | place: Panama | collected 2016-02-17 | reverse complement strand
TTGTTGGCGTCCCCGACGGGATTTGAACCCGTGTTACCGCCGTGAAAGGGCGATGTCCTAGGCCGGGCTAGACGACGGGGACGCAGTAGAGGCAGGCCATTCGTCAGATTAACAGCGGCGGAAACGAACTGTCAAAGCCGGGCCGGGCGGGCGAGAAGTGCCAGCTTCGCGAAGTATTGCACCAGGGCTAAAGCCTGGACTTTAAGGAATCCATTCGCGGCCCTAAAGGGCCGCTCTTCCACCCTCTAATTGATCTTCACCACAAACGTCACCGTACCTGTCTGGCTGGGAGCCAAAGTACCGGTGAAGGTCCACTGGATCGCGCCGGAGGCGCCGACGGCGGGCGTGGTCACGGAGCATCCCGTCAAACTATTGGGCAGGACTGCCGGGCAAGTGGCGCTGACAAATGTGGTGAACGCGGGTGTGCTGTCGTTGATCTTCAGCGTCGAGAGCGGCGAGCTGCTGTCGTTCACGAAGGTCACAGTGTAGGTCAGGTTCGCGCCGGGGAGAGCCGTAGTCTTGTCCACGCTCTTCTCCAGGCGCAGTCCGGCGTTGCTGGGTGTACCGACCGTCGTCAAATCCGTCACGATGTACGTAGCGGAGAGCGCCGGGCTGGCGTTGGTATAGGAGAAGGCGGCGGTGATGATTGTGCTGTCGGTTGCGTTGAACGGCGCGCCGTTGGGGATGGACACTTTCATGATGATGCACAGATTCGTTCCTGCGACAGTCGTCAGCGCACCGCTGACCACTGCCTCGCCAGGATCCAGCAGGCCGTTGCAGTTGCTGTCCTGGTAGAGGAGCCGAGTGAAGCCGACGTTGCTGGGCGTGGTGGTTGACGCCATCGAGAAGGTCACCTGCCCAGCAGAGCCCGGGGCAAAGGTATGCGCGTAGAAGAGCACGGTGCCCGGCAAGCCCTGTTGCGATTGATCGTTCTGGAACGCATTCAAAGGCACGTCGCCAAAGTTGACGCCGGTGTAGATGGCCTCGCCAGCTTTGGTGAAGGAAACCGTATCCGTGGATCGGTTGTAGGTCCCACCCGTGGTGCCGACGGATGCACCGGTAGAAATGAACCCGGCGCCGTTGGTTTCGATGATGGCCACCGTCGTCGCCCCCGGTGTGACGTACAGGGTGTAGGAGCCGTCGCTGGCCGTCTGCTCCGTATCGTACGTGGTGCCGCCGCCGTCGGTAGCTCGCACGGTGATACCGCTGATGCCAGCTTCGCCCCCGTCGAGCACTCCGTTGTTCGCAGTCCCGCCTCCGGCGCCGTTGTCTTTGAAGATTTTGCCGCTGACCAGACTGCCCTTGAAGAGCCCGAAATTCTCATTACTTACAGAAGGGCCTGAAACCGTTACTTGAAGAGTGCCAGGGGCGGGATTCACGAACGCAAACGTGGAAGGCGGCGTGGCAACGGTGCCCGATGCTGAGTTCGTCACGACAATGGAATACGTCCCGCTGATCACGTTGTTGAACGTGAATGTCCCAGCCCCCGCGGGGACCGTTACCGATTGCACCACGGCGCCGGACTGCACCAGGTTTACAAACACGCTTGCGCCGCTCGTCCAGTCTTCGCCGCTATCGGCGACGGCGTTGTGGTTCGCATCCAGGTAGACTTTGCCGGAGATCGAAGCCACGGTGGTCACAATCACGTTGCCGGAGAACTCCGAAGTCGCGCCGCCGGCGGTAGCTGTAGCTGTGAGCACGGTACCGCTTCCAACGCCCGGAGGCATGGCAATCACAAACTTGAAGCGGTTCGTGTTGTCCGTACCCTGAGCGATGCCGTTGATCGCGCCCGGGCCGTACGTGCCTGTGGTGTTGTCGAGGTCGGCGCCGGAGCCTTCGGTCAGAGTTGTCACATAGGTTTGTCCCTGGCCGAAGCCGGAAGGATCCGGCGACGCGATGAAAAATTCAATCGCTGATCCGGGACGGGCAAACCCGGTCAGCGTCAACTGCCCGCTGCTGATCGTAGCCGTCTGAAGTATCGGATAGTTGAGCAGGCCGTTGCCGCCGGTGTCAGTGTCGTTGAGGTCATTCAAGGTGACAAACGGCGAAGTGCCCAGGCTCTGGTTGTCAGTCGCTGACAGCAGATCGATTCCGATCTCATGCGTCGGCGAACCGCCGGCGGTCCCGTTCAAGTAGATCGAATTCTGGCTGATGACCGTGGTGGAAGCTCCCGAGGTCACCAATACGCCGGCGCCGACGTTAGAGAAAATGTTGTTCTTGCTGACCGTGTTGGAGCTGCCGTAGATGCGAATGCCCGGGTCAACCAGAGTACCTCCCGAGCCGGTTCCGTTTCCGGTGACCGTATTGTCGGTAATGGTATAAGAGCCGGAACTCTGGAATGTATCGATCCCCGGTCCCACAGAGCTGATGAAGAGATTCCCTGAGACGGTCGCCGTCGAGCCGGTGCCGATGTTCATTCCGCCCAGGCCAGGGTTGTTGATGCCGTTGTTGCGGACTTCGTTGTTCTGTATGATCCAGCCCGTCGACGTCGTTTCCAGCGCAATTCCCTTCCCCTGGGAGAACCCGATCAGGTTGTTCTGCAGGGTCCCCGATTTGCCGGACGCCGAACGGACGTTATCGCCGATGGAACGAGTCGTGTTTCCGGGATCGGCAAAGCTCGCGGCGGCGGCGCCAAGAACGTTTTGTTGAATCGTTGCGCCGGTGACGCCGCTCTCGATCTCAATGTTGGCGCTTCCGTTGGTGTTGGCGGCGGTGCCGAAGCCGTAGATCGCCAGACCCTTGACCGTGGTGTTGCTTGCAGAGATCTGAATGCCGAGCCCGATCGTGCCCTGGGCTGCGCTGAGCTGGACTTCCGGCTTGTTGACTGGGGACAGCGCAAGGTTATCTACGCCCACCGTGCCGCCTGCGCCCAAGGCGCCAGAGTTGGTATCGCCCACGTTCGTGGTCTGCTCTGTGCCGTCAATCGCGGTATTCGTGTCAGTGATGGCCGGAAGCTGAGATGCCACCACAATCTGCGCGACGCCACCCGTCAACTGGTTAGTCAGCCCGGCACGCAGACCTGGGACTGCGCTGCCGTTGGAGATCATGAAGATGCTGGCTTCCACTCCAGCGGTTTCACCAACCTGCGCGAGACCAGTGTTGGTCAGCGTGTTGCTGTTGGTGATGAACTGGCGCAACGAGCCCTGGCCTGAATCGTGCGTGCTCACGATGGTGTCAAAGTTGAATCCAAAATCGATCCCGGTGACGCTGCTGATTCCAAGCGCGACACTGGTCACGGACTGCGGCGTGTTCGTTCCCGTGGTCAGCGCCGCCAGCGTAGTGCTGCCGTTGCCGGCGTCAATCTTAGTAGGGTCTTCGCCCCCAACGCGGTTGGTGTCCGCCGTACCCACGGTGCCGGTAAGGCCGTTGGTGCGGAACGTCTGCACTCCGATCAATGTGCCCACCGACCCTGGGCGTGAAGATGTGACAGAAGAATTCACTACGCGGACCGTATAGGTCTGCCCGGCGGCGCCGGTCAAGGTGTACTGTCCTGAAGCGTTCGTGGTCGTCGAGGTAATGAAGTTGCCGGCGGCATCGTAGAGTTCCACTCTGGCGTTGGGGCGTCCGACGCCGCTGGCTCCGGCGAGATTCCGGCCAGCGCCGCCGCCATAGTTGACGTCTTCAAACACCGTTCCGCTGACCTTCACGCGCGGTGCGCTGCCCAGGTCGCCTTGCGACGTCGTCATGGTGCCGGTGAATGCCGTGGCCACCCGCGAGGGCAGGGCCACCGTGTAGAGCTGCGCCGGAGTCTGGTCGTCGGCAACCAGCATGTTGCCGTTGAAATCGAAGGTCATTCCGACGATGGCGGTCGCGCCGGCGGAAAGGCCCGTGATCGTTCCCAGGCTGGTGACTGCCCCGCCGGCGAGAGGCACAGTGTAGATGGTGGTGCCGGCAGTCATATAGAGGATGCCGTCAGGACCAAAGCCGATGTCGCCACCAAGGTTCGTCGGCACGCCGGACAACGCAGCCACTGCAGTCGCCGCGCCTGTCGATTGATTAATGGTGTAAAGGTTGGCGGTATTGGTGTCGACGCCGTACAGCACGCCGCTTGCGGAAAACGCCAGGCGGGGAATGTAGGGGATCGCTCCGCCGGTGGTCCCGAGCAGCACCGGGGCTGTGGCCGGCGTAGAGGGGTTCCAGCTGTAGACCTGGCCATTCGCCACGTTGGTGATGAGAAATAACATTCCATCGCTGGGGCGTGCCGCAACGGCTGCCGACGCGGTACCCGCGTAATTGGTAAAGATCGACGTCACCGTCCCGTTGGCGTTGACCTGGTAGATATTTCGCGTCCCGATCCCGACTGAGTACACCTGGTCTTGAACCCCGGCGAAAGCGGGACTCGCAGCCAGCATGAAAGCAAGCAGGCAGACAAATGCGCTCGCGGACAGGCGGCCGGCGCGGCGCGTTACATTGCGACTTGTCATTCTTTCCTGCATTCGCCCTAGTCTCTCTTCGTCTTCGGCGTAAAAATGCTTTCGTCGAACTTGAAACGCATCCGAACAAAGACTCCGCGGCGCGTCACGTCCTCACCCGCCAAATCCCCGTCGCGGAAACCCATCAGGTTGTAGCCAACGGAGAGCCACATGTTGCCGATGAGTTGATAGCCGGTCTCGGCGCCCATGCCGTACTGGCTGGAGGAAAGTCCAACGCCGTGCAGATTGCTGGCGGCAACTCCGAAGTCCCATTTCCTGCTGACGTCCCAGGTGGCGCGGCCCCCAACCAACTCTGTGGCAGCGCTGCTGGTGAGCCCGGTCACTCCGGCACTACTGCCGGCAACATTCCACTTCACTGCATACCGCGCGGATAGCGTAAACGGCGCCGCGACTTGATAGTTCGCCGTGGTCGCCAAAATTCCCAGCTTCTGATGAACCGGTGTTGCAGGCTGGGAGTTATCAAGATCGTCCTTGAACTCAAACATGCTGAGTCCATTCCATCGATTGCGTTCGGTGTCGCGCAGGGCAAAACCAAATTGGAGGCGATCCTGAAGGTGGGCGCCGCCGGTCGTCTTGGTGGTGATGTTCGATAGAATGTTGCGGCCCAGGAAGGTCCAACTGTCTGTCAGCCGCGCCGCTAGCCCCACCGTGTTCAAGAAGCTGTCGGAGTTTGTGCTGCCACGCCATTCCATGCGTCCAGAACTCTTCCAGTTCTTGTGGGCGGTGTACTCCACGCCGCCGGTCAAGGCCAGCGAGTTCACGTCGGTCCCGTTGAGAGTACGGATACTCTCCACGCTGGTGTTGGCCGTGAGCCCATGCGCGATGTTCCAGTTGTTGCGCAAGCCGACAACGGCTTCCGCTTCGCGGCCGTTAGAAAGATCCTGGACACGGTACTCGCTGAAGACGCGGGCATCTTTGTAGTACGCGCTCTCTACCCCGAACTGCGTGGTGTTGCGGTGCTGCAACGTGTTCAACGAGTACACGTCGCCGAGCGACGAGATCAGCTCCTGGCGGAAGTACAGGCGCCCTTTCTGCCAGAACTGGTACGTCCCGCCCACCGCCACAACGTGCTTATCGCTCTCCGCCACGTCCTGTTCGTACTCCGCGCTGGCGGTGAATTTGTTGAAGTGCGGTATCTGCATGCTGATCTTGCTAATCAGCGTGTTGAGGCTGTTAGGCGTGACGCCGACTGTACTTGCGCTGGCCGGTGTTGCCGTCTCCTGCGCGTGGCGGAAGCCCACCAGCGTCTGAATGTTGCCGGGGAAAGTGCGCTCGAGTCCGAGCTCGCCGCCTTCGCGCGTGCCGGCGTTGGTCACGTCTTCGGTGCGAATGTACTCGCCCAGAAGCCGCGTGGACTTGTTGAAGGCGTAGCTGGCCTTTACGCCTGACTCGCCGCGCCCCTGGTTGATGATGGAAGTCGGGTTGTTAAAATCAACGTCCGTGCGGCTGAAGTACGCCCGGCCCTTCAGCCTCTCGCCATCCTGGCGCACCTCAAACCGGTAACCGAACCCCAAACCCTGGACCAGATGGTCAGTTCCCGCGAGTTCTCCGGCGAATGTCGTCTGTTTCAACTTCAGGACGCTGTTCACTGAAAACAGCTTGTTGGGATCCAGCGGATTACTGTCGTCAACAAATGTGCCGCCCAGTTGCAGGAACGGCGCGACCCTGACTTGCGCGGTGCCGCCGCCCAGCCAGAACTTTTCTCCGCCATCGTTGACTTCGTAAGTGATCCGGATGGAGAGGGGATTCAGCATGGAATCGAGCGACGGGATCGGGGACTTCAACAGCAGCTCCCCGGTAAACGGCTCGAATTCGTAGTCAGAGAACCGGTTCAATGGACGAATGTCAATGATGACCGAAGGCTGGTTGCGGTCGCGCGTCAGGACTTCCACCTTTTCGCTGTTCTCCACCCCGGTGGTGCTGGAGAGCTTGAACGGGCCCGAGGTCCCGTTGGCGAAAACTTCTTCCACGCGCTGCGTCGCGGAATCGTAACTGGCAAAGCCGGTCAGGCTGACCCGGTCGTTCTCAAAATGCTGCTTCACGCCGGTGAGGCTTCGGCTGTAGTTGCCCAGGCTGTTGCTGACTCCGGGATCCGAAGTCACATAGTCGCCGTACAGCACATACGTTTTTCCGTGGTCGATGCGCACATAAGCCTTGCTGGTGGATTGCGCGTCGTAACCGCGGACCGAGGCATCGCCGTACACCGGGTAGTATTGGTCCGGCTGAATGTCGCGGAACAGGCGATCGCGGACGGTCTTGTCGGAGTCGTACGCCAGGGTCAGGAGATTCTGGCCCTTGATCTTCCCTTTCAGCAGCAACACGGCGTGCCCGCCGGAGTCGAAAGAATCGCCGGAACTAGCGGAGAAGAGGCGCAGCTCGTGCTCAAAACCGTCGTTGAGCGAGGGTTGAATGGCGCTGTGGCCACGCGCCCCGAAGTTAATTTGGTATTCGACCAGCCCCGCGGCCATCATGGGACGCAGTTCGGGAACGTATTCGATCTTGGTTTCCGCGTTCACGCTGCCGCTGGAGACCCGGACCATGCTCGATCCCGGCTCGATCGGCGGCATCAGGTCGAACTCCGCCTGCCCGCCTTCCACAAAGACCTGCGTGCCTGGTTCGTTGGGATTGAGGTCTTTCACCAGCCAGGTGCCGTTCGTGGTCTCTAGTGTTACCGGCGTCCGCACCGTGACCGGGACACCGTCGGCGTCAGTGAGCCGCACCATGACTTTGACGGGCGTCTTGCCGTCAGCGGCGTGCATGCCTCCCGGAATGTCCAGCTTCAGCTTGCCCAGGCGGTCGGGCGCGATCAGTTCGATCGCTTTAAAGTTGCGCTCATTGCCAAACGGGTCGATTTCGATGACGAGCACCGAGTTCTTGCCCGGCTGGAGATTGACGCCAACGAATTCCCAAACTTCCAGCTGCTTTTCGGCAACCTTGGTCTTGCTACCCACTTGTTTGGCGGAAATCTCTTTGGTGTTTACAAAGAGTTTGAACGTGGCGTCCATCCGGCCCTTGACTCGAATGTTCGCTTGCGCAAACGACATAACATCGTGATCTTTGAGATCCACAAAGTCGAGCTGCTTATCGAGTTTGGCCAGCTCCGCGGACGTCAAGCCGCCGGAAAGCGGTGAGTCCGCGGACGCAGGCTTGTCTTTGCCGGTCGCGAGGCTTGTCGCGGAATCTGTCGCTAGCGGCGCCTGGTTTGCGGGCCGGCTCTCAACGGACGGAGTTGCAGCATCAACCAAACCGCTGGCTGCCATCGATTTCAATTGCGTGGAATCTTTCTGCACTGCTTCCACACTGAACTGGGCCTTCACCGCGCGCGCCAACTCCTCCTGCCTGCCCAGCTTCTGGCTGCGAAGCTTGATTTCATCCGCCAGAGCCGAGGAACAACCGGCCAGAGCGAAATCTGCTTTGTGCATCTCGCCGAACATCAGGTCAACGAAACGTGTTCCTCCGTCACCGGCGTTGCGGTTGGAGATGGGCGCGAGCCGCGATCCGGCGGGCAAACTGTAAGCGTCAACTTTCAAGATGTGGGTGCGTCCGGGAACTCCGTAAATGCTGTAGCGGCCCTGTTCGTCGGTGATGGCGAAGGTTCCATCATCCAGATAAATGCGCACGCCGGGGACGCCGGGTTCGCCGGGGTCCTGCATCCGGTTGCCGTTGCAATCGGCAAAGACTTTGCCGACGATGAAGCCGTTGTCGCTCAGCACGCCCCCCTGCACGACCACGCGTGCGGATGCGTTGTTCGACTGATTGGGGCCGCTGACAGCGACTGCGCGATTCAAGTTCGTACCCATCGCCGAGCCCGCGCCAACCAGCACGCGATAGCTCAACTTCACATCCGCGGAGGGCGCCAAGGTACCGATATTGAATACCAGGTACGGTCCCTTACCGCCGGCCGGATCGCCGATGGGTGTTCCGTTGAGCCGGGCGCTCTTCTTTACGTAAGAGAATCCGGGCGGCAGCGTGTCATTCACCTGCGCATTGCCGAGCGGCGTCACCAGCAGGTTTTTGATCTCCACCGTGTAGTCAACGAATTCGCCCAACTCGACCACGGCGCGATCCGCGGTCTTCTGAATGAACATTGAAGTGGAGGATGAGGTATCGACCGGAATATCCAGTACTGCGGGACCGCCGCTGACGCTCACGACGAACGGTCCGTTGTACGATCCAGCGGGATCGATGTTGTGTCCCGCCGGAAGCTGTGCCGGAGCCACCGTCGAGGGGAACACATAATTGTTCGGCGGCTTCACCGAGATCCGATATGTGCTAGGCAACACCTGCGGAAACTGGAAGCGCCCGTTAGCAGCGGTGGTCACCGTGCTGGGCGCCGGGGTCACGCCGTCAAACTGGAAAACCGTGGCGGGCCCGTTGGGATTGCCGCCGTTCCCCGCTCCGGTCACGTCGATGAGGGAGACCTGTGCGCCCGGCACCGGCGCATTAGAACGGCTGTCAAAGACTTCTCCGTTGGGATCAACCAAGATGGTCGCGGCTACGCTGGCGGCGCCGCATCCGCTGATGCTGGCTACCACCTGGTCATTGCTGAGCACCTCCATGATCCCGTTGCCGGAAACTACCGGGTTGGTACCGCCATCTCGCGTGGGCACGGCGGGCAGAATGCGGAAGATGCCGGTGTTCGGCCCAGTCTCCGTGGCGGTGAAGGTTTCGGTGTCGCCGGTGAGCTGCGACTTCAGCGTGACCGGCTTGGTCTCCGCCACCGTAGGATCGACGTTGCAAGCTGCGGCGTTTACTTGCACCCACAGCGGCGCGCCGATCGGCGTGGCCCGGATCGCCTTGCTGAATGTAGCGTCAAAGAAATAGGAGATCGCGGGCGGCGGCCCGTTCACCGTGATATTCACTTCGTTGGAGAGGACTGAAGTATCAGTAGTCCCGTCGTTGAAGAAAACGGTAGCGCTGTTGCGGACAACGCCCAGCGCGTTGCTGTCGATCGTGACCTTAAAACTGAAACTGCCATTGCTACCGGCTGCCAGGGCATCCAGCAGGAAGGCAACCGCGTCGACCGTGGCGAGGTTCCCCGGGGCGGCCGTCACGTAGTTCTGCTGGGGTGTTCCGATCACGTGATAGCCGAAGGTCGCCGGCGAGATTGCGCCCGGCACGGGCAAGTTGGTGTTGTTGGGTATGACATCACGCACAACGATCTTCACGGTCGCGGTTCCGTCAACGGACACCGCAACCGGCAGAGCGTCTCCTGCTCCGATGTTTGCGACGTTGAGCGTGTAGGTGATTTGGTCCCCAGGATTGGCCGTGGACTGGGAAGCCGATTTGGTGATGGTTACCGCCGGTGCGCCGGAGGAAGTGATGACGTGGACCACGTTGGAGCTGGCTGTGGTCGCGCCCGCAGATCCCTGGAAGGTGGCCGTGGCCTGGTTGTCAATCGAGGTCCCTGCAGGGACACCGCTGCCTGATACCAGCGCCGGAGACACGGGCGCCAGCATCAGGCAGACGATGCTTAACATCAATTTCTTCACCTGCTAACTCCAGGGACGCGAGTCGAGGAAGAGGCTCGGCGAGCCTCGCTCCTCCTACCCGCAATACATCTGGCGGCTGTGGGAGTCCCCGTGAAGAGACTCCCCGGCCGTCAGTTACTGGATCTTCACCGCGAAGATGACCACTGCTGACTGTCCAGGAGTCAGAGTGCCCACCGTCGCGCTGATGGTTCCAGCGGTTCCGTTAGCAGGTGCACTGATTGTCCCGACCGTGGTGCTCGCGGGTGGAACGTTGCGATACACCGTGAAGGCCGGGGTTGCATCACTCACCACAACGCTGGTGATGTTGTTCGTACCAGCATTGGTCGCGGTGATTTGGTAGATCACGCAGGCGCCGGGAACGGCTCCCGCGGTGATGTTGCTCTGCGTGAACGCACCGCCAACGCCGGTGCATCCCGCATCCAGAGCTTGTTGTTTGACCAGCCGCAGCTCGCCGGCAATGACCGTTGTCTGGTCCTGCGCGGTGGCGAAGGTTGCGTTGTACCCGGCGCGTGCCGTGGTGGTGTCAATGGCGCCCACCGCGGCCCCCGAGGGTGCTGTCACCTTCACGAACATGGTGACGCTTTGCCCCGCGTTCAGTGTGAACGTGGTGGCCGTTGAGACTGCCTGGTCAGCGGCATCGAGCACCCCGTTGCTGTTGGTGTCCTGATACAGCACGGAACTCCATCCCGCCTGGTTGTCGGAAGTAATCGGATTCGTG
>Ga0126379_10003133_pt1 | contig 10649 bp, 12 predicted proteins | sample PanSoiMetPlot_24_FD_92640 | JGI IMG/M metagenome (GOLD analysis project Ga0126379, IMG submission 92640) | Tropical forest soil microbial communities from Panama - MetaG Plot_24 | ecosystem: Environmental > Terrestrial > Soil > Tropical forest > Bulk soil | place: Panama | collected 2016-02-17 | reverse complement strand
CGAGGTGATGTACGCCTGCGTTCAGTTTCACGGCGGGATGGGCTACATGCGTGAGAGCACGATCGAGCGCATGGCCCGCGATGCGCGCGTGCACTCGATCGGCGGCGGCGCGACCGAGGTTATGCTCGAGGAAGTCGCCAAACGGCTGCGGCGCTAGCGCGGGATGAAAGTCGAGCGCGCCGGGTACACGTGGCAATCGCCTCATGGTTCCGCCGCCTGGAAAGCGCTATGATCCTCAAAACCGGCGGCCGCCAACCGCGAGATCGCCGACCCGAGGGAGGAAACGATGGTATCCCGAAAGCTCGTTGTCGCTCTGTTGGTTGCGCTCGCAGCCGCGATGGATCCCGCCGCTGCGCAGAGGCGCTACGCTCCGGGCGCGAGCGACACCGAGATCAAGATCGGGAACATCATGCCCTATAGCGGGCCGGCGTCCGCCTACGGCATGGTCGGCAAGACGGAAGCCGCCTATTTCAACAAGATCAATGCCGAGGGCGGAATCAACGGCCGCAAGGTCGCGTTCATTTCCTATGACGATGCGTATAGTCCGCCCAAGACGGTGGAGCAGGCGCGCCGGCTCGTGGAAAGCGACGAAGTCCTGCTGATCTTCCAGAGCCTCGGAACGGCGCCGAACACCGCAATTCAGAAATACATGAACGCCAAGAAGGTGCCGCAGCTGTTCGTGGCGACGGGGGCGACCAAGTGGAACGACCCCAAGCATTTCCCCTGGACCATGGGCTTTCAACCCAGCTATCAGCACGAGGGGCACATCTACGCGAAATATCTGCTGCAGAACCACCGCAACGGCCGCATCGGGGCATCGGGATCCTGTATCAGAACGACGATTACGGAAAGGACTATCTCAAGGGCCTCAAGGACGGTCTCAACGGAAAGATGCCGATCGTCGCCGAATTTCCTTATGAGGTCTCCGACACCACGGTGGATTCCCAGATCGTCAATCTGAAGGCTTCCGGCGCCGACGTATTCTACAACGTGGCGACGCCGAAATTCGCTGCTCAGGCGATCCGCAAGACCGCGGAGGTGGGCTGGAAACCCGTGCACCTGCTCAACAGCGTGTCCGCGAGCATCGGCGCCGTGCTCAAGCCTGCCGGCTTCGAGAATTCGACGGGCATCTTATCGGCCGCCTATTTCAAGGATCAAACCGATCCAGTCTGGAAGGACGATCCGGGCTACAAGGAGTGGGCCGCGTTCCTCGATCGGTACTATCCGGACGCCGATCGCACCAACAGCTTGGTCGTGACCGGATTCGTGCTGGCGCAGGCGATGGTGCAGGTGCTCAAGCAATGCGGTGACGATCTCACGCGTGAGAACGTCATGAAACAGGCGGCAAACCTGAAGAACGTGGCGTTCGGCATGCTGCTGCCCGGCATCACCGCGAACACCAGTCCCGAGGATTACGCTCCGCTCAAACAGATGCAGATGCGCCGCTTCACCGGCGAGCATTGGGAAACGTTCGGCCCGGTGATCGTCGCGGAAGTTGGCGGCAGCTGAGCCACCACCTGAGCCCGGGGACGCGATCCGCGCGTTAGCCGCCCAGCCCGAGCGGTGACAGGCTGATTGCAAGCCGAAACGATGATGGCCGCGGCGCGCACGGCCATCAAATCGGAGCGCGAGCGGTTTTCAGCGCGTAGGCGCTCAGACCGCTTCCTTGAGCTCCTTGGCCGCGCGGAACGCGACTTTCTTGCTGGCCTTGATCTTGATCGGCTCGCCGGTCGCCGGATTGCGCCCCATGCGGGCGGCGCGGTGGCGGACTTGCAGGATGCCGAGCCCTACGAGACGCAGGCGGTTGCCCTTCTTCAGGTGCTTGACGATGCTCTCCACCAATTCGTTGAGCATCGTCTCGGCCTGCTTCTTGGCGACCTCGTGCTTCTCGGCAAGCTCCGCCGCGAGGTGCTTGAGGGTGACGGTCGGTTGGGCTTTCCCCGATTTCTTGGCTGCCATTGTCGATCGACTCCTGTTCGAGAGGCGTGCAAAGAAGGCTTGAGAGGCTGGCGTCCGAGCCGCAGATCGCGGCCTAAATCCATACGAGATTCGCGCCCGCCGTGCCACGGTGGTCCATGGATAGTGCCGTCCTAAAGGCCAAATACCGCCGCGGTCAATACGCAACAGCCTAATCGCGGGTCCGGCGCGACCGCTGCGGTCGAGCGGGGAGAAGGTTAAACAGCCTGTGCGAACAAGTGGTTGGCCGGATCCTCTCGGTAGATGCGGCAATGCCCGATCCGCCCGTTATCCAGCCTTTTCGAGCCTATGGCCGTCGCAAAAGCGCCTTCCGGTGCGGATTTTCAAGCGATTCTCACGCCACCAGGGGCCGCTCAACCGGCCCGGGCAAAGCGGTTGCAGACTGGACCGTATACGCCTGCTTCGTCGACGCGTTGATGGCATTCGGTAGCCGCCCTCGCGGAACCGGCCGCACTAGCAGAGGCTCACAGCGCGACCTTCTTGTGCTCGCCGGCGTCCGGATGCGTCCGCGTGGCGAGAGCGATCACCATTCTGATGTTGCTCACGAGGTTGCCGGGTGCGTCCCAATATTCCGCTTCTTCCGATGTGAATTTGATGAGGCGAACATTGGAATCGTCGGACTTCTCCCGCCATACTCTCGCGGGAACCGACCATAGCTCCTCGAGTTTCTTGCGATCGGAGCTGATCTGGGCCGTACCGGACACCGACACGTATTTCTGTCCCTTGATGTCGGCGAACGCCAGGCAGACCCGCGGATATCGGCGGATCTCTTCGTCCTTCTCCGCGCGCACGTCGGTGAAGAAATAGACGGCGCGTTCCTGACGACGGATGAAAGCACCCGGAGTTCCGCGCGCAAACGAGCTTGTCAGCTCAGATGCCCGATTCGCTTGCGCTCGATCAGATCGAAGTCGATTTGCGCGCCGGTGCCCGGTGTTTCCGGGCAATGGGCGAGTCCGTCCTTGCCGATCGTGATATCGCGGGCGAGTCCGTATTTATGCGCGCCGTGCGGCATCAACACTTCGAAATACGTCGTGTTACGAATCGCACAGGCGAAGTGCAGCTGCGCGAGATTGTTGAGCGAGTTGCCGCCGTGATGCACCTCGTAATTCATGTGAAAGGCTTCGGCGAGATGCGCAGTCTTGAGCATGGTGGTGAGGCCGCCCTTGACCGCGATGTCGCCGCGTAGCGCATCGGTCGCGCGCTCGGTGAGCCACACCGCATAGGTGCCGAGGTCGCCCTGCGGATATTCCGTGGCGATGATCGGGATGTCGAGCTTTTGGCGCAGTAGCCCATAATTGTGGATGTCCTCCTCGTTGAGCGGATCCTCGTACCAGAGGAAGCCGAGGCGCTCGATCGCCCGGCCGACGCGTACGGCGTCCGGATAGCGATAGCTCCATGTCGAATCGAGCATCAGTGTGAAATCGTCGCCGACCGCTTCGCGCACCGCTTCGCATACCCGGATGTCCTCGTCCGGTCCGTGCGGAGGATGAATCTTGTAGGCCTTCCAACCCTCCGTCTTGAACTGCGCGGCCTGCGCCGCATAGGCCTCGCGGCTCTCCAGGACTTGGCTCGACGCATAGGCGGCGATCGCCGAGCGTCCCCCGCCGAGAAATCGGTAGAGCGGCATGCCCGCCGCCTTGGCGGCGATGTCCCACAGCGCGGTATCGCAGGCGCCGATCGCCCGCAGCCCAAGATGGCGCTGTCGCGCGCGCATCGCCGCGTGCAGGTCCTCGCGCGCGAGCGGATCCTTGCCCATGAGCACCGGCTTGAGGAATCGGATGAGCGCACCGGCATCGGTCTCCGCCGGATTTACGGCGGAGCCGAGAAAGGCGTGGCCCTCGACGCCGTCGTCGGTCCTGATCCGCAGCAGCCCGAGATTGCTGCGGCCCGAGATGTTGTGCGTGCCCTGCGTATAGCGGGTCGGCGGTATGTCGTCCCACGCAAACAGGGTCAGCTCGACGGCGTCGATCTTCATGGCAAATGGCGCGATGTACTCGGCCATGTTATCACCGGCCCGCGCACATCGGCGCGGACCGGGAGGAAAGCAATGACCATCAAGCGCCACGAGCCCTCGAAGATTCTCTCGAAGGTCATCGAGGCCAACGGTTTCGTGTTCACGGCTGGAATCACCGCCGACGATCCCAAGCAGGACGCCAAGGGTCAGGCGCAGCAGATCCTCAAGGAGATCGATCGGCTGCTGGCGCTGTGCGGCGCCGACAAGAGCAAGGTCGTGAGCGCCACCATCTGGGTGAGCGACATTCGACACCGCGACGCGATGAACGAATCCTGGAACGCATGGACTGGCGGCCAGAATCTGCCCGGGCGCGCCTGCATCGAGGCCAAGCTCGCCGATCCGCGGCTGCTCGTCGAGATCGCCGTGGTGGCTGCCAAGTAGCCACTGGGCGCGATTGATGCCGCACGGCTGCTGCAATGGTCGAGCGCCTGCCGCCTCTGCTCGGCTCATTGATCCTCATCGGGATCGTCTGCTGGCGCGTATGGTTGCAGTCCCGCAGATACGGCACCCGGGGCGTCGTGCTGTTTCGATCCCGGAACTTTGCCGAAAACCTCCGCGACGGCTTGGCCGTGGCACTGTTCGCGCTGCTGGTCGCCCAAGCGATCGTGTGGGTTTTCTCGCCCGAGACCCTCAGGCCCTGGGGTGCAGGGCATTCGACGCGCGCGATCCGGGAGGCGCTCGGCGCGGTACTTCTGATCGGCGGGCTCGTCTTGCTGGTGGCGGCTCAGCTCGATCTCGGGGCTTCGTGGCGCATCGGCGTCGATGAAGGCGCGCGTCCCGGCCTGGTGACGACGGGCCTCTATCGATTTTGCCGCAATCCGATCTTTCTCGCGCTGCTCGTGACCTGGACCGGCTACGCGCTGCTGCTGCCGACCACGCTGTCGTTCTGCCTCTTGGCGGGCGGCTTTATCGGGATGCGCCAGCAGGTACTGCTGGAAGAGGCATACCTGCTGCGGACCTATGGCGATGCGTACCGCGACTACGCACGGCGCGTCGGCCGCTTCGTGCCGGGAATCGGCAAGCTGCGGTGAAGCCATTCAGCCGCCGCGGAACAAACCCGGCATGCGCCGGTACTGTCCCCTACTATAACGTCGAGCTCCGCATCCGCAGTTTTTTGCTCATGGAGGTGACGAATGGCTCCCGATCCGGATCCGGCGAGCGCCGCAGCGCACGGCTCGCACTCGCAGACGAAGCTGCGATCGCTGTTGGGCGGCATGTCGATTTTCACGATGGTGATGACCATCCCGCAGGTGCTGGCCATCTGGGTCTGGCATCAGGCGGCCGGGGTCTCGGTCCTGTCGTGGAGCGCGTATCTCGTCTCTGCGGTCCTTTGGTTCTGGTTCGGACTGCAGCAGCACGACCGGAACATCTACTTGCCGTGCGTGGGCTGGATGGCGCTCGACGGCGCTGTGATCCTCGGCGCCGTGATTTACCGATGATCGTCAGTCCCGCATCAGCTTGTCGATGGTGATCGGCAGGTCGCGTACGCGCTTGCCGGTCGCGTGGTAGATCGCATTGGCGATCGCGGCCGCGGTGCCGACGATGCCGATCTCGCCAACGCCCTTGATGCCGAGCGGATTGATCTCGATGTCTTCTTCATCGACGAAAATCACGTCGATCGCATGCACGTCGGCGTTCACCGGCACATGATAATCGGCGAGATTGTGGGTCATGAACCGGCCGAACCGATGGTCGGTCACGGTCTCCTCGTGCAGCGCCATGCCGATGCCGCCGACCACGGCGCCGAGAATCTGGCTCGCCGCGGTCTTCGGATTGAGGATGCGGCCCGCCGCTACCGCGTTGACGACACGCGCCACCCGGATGACGCCGAGCTGCTCGTCGATCTTGACCTCGGCGAACACGGCGGAATGTGTGCAATGCGAGTATTTGCCGTCCTCATTCGGCTCGGCGCTTGCCTCCTTTTCGATGCGATCGGCCTTTCCGGCACGCATCGCGTCCGCAATCGAGACCTGCCGGCTTTCATCGGCTCTGTGCCGGATCTTGCCCTCGGTGAATACAACGTCGTCGATCTTGGCCCCGGCTAGCGGCGAGCCCGAGCGCTTCTGCGCCAGTTTAAGCAGCTCCTTCTGCACCGCACGACAAGCTGCATGAATGGCAGAACCGACCGATGCGGCCGTGAACGATCCGCCTTCCACGGGCGCATGCGGCAGCGCCGAGTCGCCGAGCTTCGCGGTGACGTTCTCGAGCGGCACGCCGAGCATGTCGGCGGCAAGCTGACTCATGATGGTGTAGGTGCCGGGGCCGATATCGGCGGTCGCGCTCGATATCTCGACGCTGCCGTTGGCAGTGAGCACCGCCCGAGCGCTTGCCTTCAGCTGCATCGCTTCCCAGACGCCGGTCGCCATGCCCCAGCCGACGAGCTCGTTGCCGTCCCGCATCGAGCGCGGCTGCGGATTGCGCTTCGACCATCCGAACTTTTCCGCGCCCTGGCGATAACATTCGCGCAGCTGCTTGCTGCTGTACGGTCGCTTCTCGATCTGGTCCTTGTCGGAATAGTTGATCAGGCGCAGTTCCAGCGGGTCGATGTTCGCCGCATAGGCGAGCTCGTCCATGGCGCATTCGATTGCATAAACGCCCTCGGCGCCGCCCGGCGCCCGCATGTCGCACGGCGTGTTCTGATCGAGCTTCACGAGGCTCTGGCCGAGCTCGGTGTTCGTGCATCGGTAGAGCAGGCTCGACCAGTTGACGAAATCCCGTTGGAACTCCTCGAACTGCGAAGTCATGCCGACCGCGTGGTGGCGGAACGACACGAGGCGGCCGGCGTTGTCGGCGCCGAGTCTCAGCTCGTGAACGTTCGCGGAGCGATAACCCAGCGTGAACATCTGCTGGCGGGTGAGCGTTACCCGCACCGAGCGCTCGAGCGCATGCGCCGCCAGCACGGCGAGCAGCAGCTGATATTGCGGGCGCAACCCGGAACCGAACGCGCCCCCGACATAGGGCGAGAGGACGCGCACCCGGTGGCGAGATAGGCGCAGCGCGTTGGTGACGTAGTTCCAGCTGTTCGGCGCTCCCTGCGTCTTGTCGAAGACCGTAATGCGGCCGTCCGCCTCCCACACCGCCGTCGTGGCGAATGGCTCCATCGGATTGTGATGCTCGACCGGCATGCGGTATTCGGCTTCGACCCGCGCGGCCGCCTGCTCGAATGCCTTCGCAGCATTGCCGCGCACGACCGAGGGCCGCCGGCGCTTCGAGCGTCGGCGTTGCGCCTCGAAGTCGGTGGCGTGCGCCGCTTGCTCGTATTCGACTCGGACTAGTGAAGCTGCAAATCGCGCAATCTCGAATTCCTCCGCAACGACGAGCGCCACCGGCTGACCGTTGAAATGGATCTGATCGTCATAGAGCGGACGGAACGGCGAGCCGTCCGGCGCTACTTCGTCTTTGTACTTTTCGTCTGAATTCGCGAGCTTGGGCCGATGCTCGTGGGTGAACACGTCGAGCACGCTGGCGACCGCCAGCGCATCCTCCGTATGAATTTTCACGATGCGGCCTTTGGCGATAGCGGATGAGACCACGAAGCCGTGCGCGAGGTCCGGAACATTGAATTCGGCGGCGTATTTGGCGACCCCTGCGACCTTCGCGTTCCCGTCGACGCGGGAGATCGGCTTGCCGACATAGCCGGTGGCATTCATGGTCACTCGATCCGTTTATCCGACTGCGACTGCGACGTGCCGCGCGCCGCCTGCGCCAGCGCGCGAACGATGCTGCGCCGCGCCAGCTCGATCTTGAAGTCGTTGTGGCCGAAGCCGCGCGCATTTCGCAGCAGAGTTATGGCCGCGTGCATGAAGTTCTCTTGCGAGGCCGGCCTGCCAGCGAGCCGTACTTCGACTTCGCAGTCCCGCCACGGCTTGTGCGCGACCCCGCCCAGCGCGAGCCGCGCCTCCTTGATCGTGCCGTCCTCGATCTCGAGACCCACGGCAACCGACACCAGAGCGAACGCGTACGACAAGCGATCGCGGATCTTCAGATAGGTATGGTTCTTGGCAAAGCCTTTGGGGGGCAATTCGATCGCCGTGACGATCTCGTCCGCGCGCAGATTGCTGTCGAGCTGCGGCGAATCTCCGGGCAGTCGATGGAAATCGGCGAACGAGATGCTTCGCTCGCCGCCTGTGCCGGCCGCCAGCACGCGGGCTTCGAGCGCGGCAAGCGCGACGCACATGTCGGAGGGGTGCGTGGCGATGCAATGCTCACTCGCTCCCAGGATCGCGTGCATGCGGTTGATGCCGCCGATGGCCGAGCAACCGCTTCCGGGGTCCCGCTTGTTGCAGGGTGTCGTCGTATCGTAGAAATACAGGCAACGCGTTCGCTGCAGAAGATTGCCGCCGGTCGAGGCCATGTTGCGCAATTGCTGCGAGGCCCCGGCCAGGATGGCGCTGGCGAGCAGCGGATATCGCGTTGCGATCAGCGGGTGATAGGCGAGATCGCTGTTGGGGACGAGCGCGCCGATGCGGAGGCCGCCGTCACGGGTCTCCTCGATTTCCCGCAGCGGCAGATGCGTGATGTCGATCAGGCGCGACGGACACGCGACATTCTCTTTCATGAGGTCGATCAGATTGGTGCCGCCGGCGATGAACTTTGCTTTCGGGTCGGCCGCGATCTGGCGCACCGCGTCGCCGACGTCGCTCGCGCGGGCATAGCTGAAATTGTTCATCGTCCCGCCTCCCTGGATTGGCCCGCGCCTTGGCCAAGCATCATCGCCTCGATCGCCGCGACGATGTGGGGATATGCGCCGCACCGGCAGATATTGCCGCTCATGAACTCGCGGATTTCATCACTCGTGCGCGCCCTGCCCTGCGCGATCAGACCGGCAGCCGAACAGATCTGGCCTGGAGTGCAATAACCGCACTGGAAGGCATCGTGGTCGATGAAGGCCTGTTGCAGGGGATGCCGCGTGTTCCCCTGGGCGAGACCTTCGATCGTCGTGATCCGCGCGCCGTCCTTCATGACCGCGAGCGTGAGGCACGAGTTGATCGGCCGGCCGTCGACCAGAACCGTACAGGCGCCGCATTGGCCGTGGTCGCAGCCCTTCTTGGTCCCGGTGAGATCGAGATAGAGACGCAGCGCATCGAGCAGCGTCGTCCAGGGTGCGAGCATCAGCCTCCGCTCGACGCCGTTGACATGAAGCCTGACCGGCATCTTGGCCGGCGTCGGAATTTTCTCGGCATCATCATTACGAGCTCTCGAGGATGGTCGTCGCGCCATCATCATTCTCCCAGCAAGCGGCATGGAAACGGCCGCATCTCTGCAGAACGGAAATCCCCGGATGCTCTCCGATCACGAAACTCGTACGGCGTTCCCTCGTTCCGGAACGGCACGAGCTACCGAGAGCTCCCAGCCGTCTTGAATTTTTGACGAAGCTGTCGTCGGTTAGACCGATTTGCCGCAAATCACGCCTGGTATATCTTCCTCCGCCGGATGGGAATTGAGCGCGATGGCCGTGCATGAGCCGACCGCGACAGGGCGGCATCCTTTCTTCGATCCCGAGCCGCGCGATCTTACGGACGGCGCCTTCTCGCGCGAGGAGGTCCGCCTCGCCAACCGCAATTCCGGCACGCTGCTCGAAGCGCTGCGGCACGATCTGACCCCGACCGGCCTGCACTATCTCCTGATCCATTTCGACGTGCCGTACGTGCCCGCTGCGGAGGGCTGGACGCTCGACATCGGCGGGCTCGTCGAGCGGCCGATGCGGCTGACGCTCGCGGAGCTCCGGCGTTGTCCCGAGCGCACGCTGCGCGTCACCCTCGAGTGCGCCGGCAACGGCCGCGTGGCGCTGACGCCGCGCTCGCCGAGCCAGCCCTGGCACCACGAGGCGGTCGGCACCGCCGAGTGGACCGGGACGCCGCTCAAGCCCCTGCTGCAGCGGGCCGGCATCGCCGCGCACGCCCGCGACGTCGTCTTCTACGGCCGCGACCGCGGCTTCGATTGCGGGATCGAGGACAACTACGGCCGCAGCCTGTCTCCCGCGCAGGCGCTCGGCGACGACGTGCTGCTCGCCTGGGCGATGAACGGCGCGCCGCTGTTGCCGCAGCACGGCTTCCCGCTGCGGCTCGTCGTTCCCGGCTGGTACGGAATGGCGAGCGTGAAATGGCTCGAGCGCATCGAGGTGATCGACCGGCCGTTCGACGGACATCAGCAGGTCGGCACCTACATCTATCGCAAGAAGCTCGACGAGCCGGGCGTTCCGGTGACGACCATGCGGGTGAAGTCGCTGATGGTGCCGCCCGGCATTCCCGATTGGTACTCGCGCAGGCGGCTCGTCGAGCGCGGAAAGGTCGAACTGTTCGGCCGCGCGTGGTCGGGCCGCGGCGTGCCGATCGCCAAGGTCGAGGTTGCAACGGCGGGGCGCTGGCAGGAGGCGAGGCTCGATCCTCCGGCGGAGCGTTACGTGTGGCGTGGTTGGTATTGCGATTGGCACGCGACGCCCGGCGAGCACGAGCTGATGTGCCGCGCGACCGACGCCGAGGGTGAGACCCAGCCGATCGAGCCGCGTTTCGATTGCGGCGGCTTCGGCAACAATGCCGTGCACCGCATTCAGGTCACCGTGCGGTGATTTATTGGGAACTGCTGCGCTTGAATAGTTGTCGGCCGATCTGCCGCCGCATCTGCCAAACGCATTCCGCTGGTGCGGACGGCGGGAGTT
>Ga0126379_10003132_pt1 | contig 10653 bp, 8 predicted proteins | sample PanSoiMetPlot_24_FD_92640 | JGI IMG/M metagenome (GOLD analysis project Ga0126379, IMG submission 92640) | Tropical forest soil microbial communities from Panama - MetaG Plot_24 | ecosystem: Environmental > Terrestrial > Soil > Tropical forest > Bulk soil | place: Panama | collected 2016-02-17 | reverse complement strand
TCAGCGGGGGACCTTGCGGTCCCCCGAGGCCTCTAGCCGGCGACGGTCCGGGCCTGCTCGCCCGTCGAGCCTCCCTCCACGATCCGGGCGAGGGCTTCCAGCTCGCGCACGTAGCAGAACTGCGCGAAGGACGCCACGAAAAGCGTGACGACGCCAAGCGGCGAGGGATTCGATTCCGGGAACCGCCGGAAGAGCAGCAGGGACAGGTTGGCTCCGGCGAAGATGAAGGAGAGGCGGGCGAGGAAGAGAAGCATGTGCCCGAGGACCGTCCGGTCTCCCCGGCGCAACGGTGGCCGGATCAGCCGCTTGCCCCAGTAGCTAAGCTGCATCACGATCGTGATCGCGAGAATCGGAGGCAGAAGCGCCCGCCCCGGCCGGTATCCCGCGGGCCCGCTCAGGAGCTTCTGGTAGAGCGGCAGGGCGATCCAGAGGATGCCGAGCATGCCGGCCGACTCCACGCCGAAAAGAGACCAGTAGAGAAGCCGCTTGGTCCGCGCGCTCAGCTCCGAGAGCCGGCGGGTGATCCTCGTCCCGACTGTCGCCCGGATGCTCGCCGCAAGGCTCACGCTCCCACGCTAACAGCCACGGAGGCCCCCGGGGGGATAGGACTTTGGTTCTATGCGCCGATCCTGGCGGGGCCGCTAGAATCCCCCCAGGAGAAAAGAGAATTATGACGAAACGCCTCTGGAGGTCCTCCTGGGTTCTGCTCGTCCTCCTCGCGGCCGGCGTCGCGCTGGCGCAGGAGGGGAAGTTCGTCGAACGCTTCACCGCGACCGGCGTCCGCATGCAGACTGGCAGGTCGAGTACGGTGATGATTACCGTCGAGCGCTGGTCCACGCCGGAAGAGCGGCAGATGCTCCTCGACACGCTCCGCGAGAAAGGGTCGAACGCGCTGGCCGAGGCCCTCTTCAAGATGCCGCGCGTCGGCTTCGTCCGATTCCCCAACACGACCGGCAAGGACCTCCACTACGCCTGGCAGGCCACGCTGCCCGACGGAACCCGCCGGGTCGTCGTCGGCGCCGAGAGGAATATGACGATCCATGAGACGGCCAAGTCGGGGCGCTCGCTCCAGTACCAGGTCGGCGTCGTCGAGATGCACTTCGACAAGGACGGAAAGGGCGAAGGGAAACTGTCGGCCATCGCCAAGGTGGAAGTCGACAAGAACGACCAGGTCGTGATCAAGAACTATGACAGCCAGCCGGTTCGGCTGATCAAGATCCAGACCGAGAAAGGGTAATCAACCAGGGCGCGCGGCTCCGAACCGCGGAGGACGGAATTCGCCCGGGACGGTAGTATCCGTCCGCGTGAGCCTGTCTCCGGGAACCCGTCTCGGCGCCTACACGATCCTCGAGCCGCTCGGTGCGGGCGGAATGGGCGAGGTGTACCGCGCGCGAGACACGCGCCTGGGGCGCGAGGTCGCGATCAAGGTCCTGCCCGAGGAGTTCGCCGCCGACCGCGAGCGGGTCGCCCGCTTCGAGCGGGAGGCGAAGTCCGCCTCCGCCCTGAACCACCCCAACGTCGTCACGATCTACGAGGTCGGACGGGAGGGATCGGCCTTCTTCATCGCGATGGAGCTGGTCGAAGGGCAGAGCCTCCGGGAGATCGTCTCGGCCGGGCCCCTCCCCTTCCGCCGGGTGCTGTCGCTGGGCTCGCAGATCGCCGAGGGACTCTCGCGGGCGCACTCCACGGGCATCGTCCACCGGGACTTGAAGCCCGAGAACCTCATGATCTCCCGCGACGGCTTCGTCAAGATCCTCGACTTCGGCCTGGCGAAGAAGACGGATCCTTCTCAAGGAGGCGAATCCCAGCTCGAGACCTCCGGCGGCTCGTTGACGGGCGGCGGCGTCGTTCTCGGGACGACGGCCTACATGTCTCCCGAGCAGGCGGGCGGCCGGGCCGTGGACTTCCGCTCCGACCAGTTTGCGCTCGGCTGCGTGCTCTACGAGATGGCTTCGGGCGTGAAGCCCTTCTGGAAGGAGACGGCGGTGGAGACCCTGTCCTCGATCCTGCGCGACGACCCCACGCCGCTCGCCGCCGTGGACGCGCGCCTGCCGGCGCCGCTTTGCTGGATCATCGAGCGCTGCCTCGCCAAGGACCCCGAGGAGCGCTACGCCTCGACGCGCGACCTCGCGGTGGACCTGTCGTCGCTCAAGGAGCGCTTCCGCGATGCGACGGCGCCTTCCGCGCGCCCGTCCACCGATTCGGCGCTTCCCCTCCCAAGGACGGGATTCGTCGGCCGGGAGAAAGAGAAGAAGGCGATCGCCGAACTGCTGCGGCGGCCCGGCGTCGTGCTCGTGACGCTGACGGGACCGGGCGGCATCGGCAAGTCGCGCCTGGCGCTCGAGGTCGCGCGCGAGCTCGCGGCAGAGCTGCCCGGGGGCTCGCACTTCGTGCCGCTCGAGCCGGTGGCCGACCCGGAGGCGATGGCGTCGGCGATCCTGAAGACGCTCGGCGCCCGGGAGGAAGACGCCGGGGCGCCGCCCCTGCCCGCGTTGAAGAAGAGGTTGCGCGCCGCGACATCCAGGCCCCTTCTTCTCCTCCTCGACAGCTTCGAGCACCTGCTCTCCGCCGCGCCTCTCGTCGCGGAGATCGCCTCCTCCGGGCCCGGCGCCCGGATCCTCGTCACCAGCCGCTCGCCGCTGCACGTCTACGGCGAGCACGAGTTCCCGGTCCCGCCGCTGGGGCTGCCGGACCCGCGCACGACGTCCGTCGAAGAGCTCTCCAGGAGCGAGGCCATCGCGCTGTTCGCCCAGCGCGCGGCGGCGGTCAAGCCGGACTTCGCGATGACGGAGGAGTCGGCGCGCGCGACCGCGGAGATCTGCTTGCGCCTCGACGGCCTGCCGCTGGCCATCGAGCTCGCGGCGGCCCGCGTCAAGCTCCTGACGCCGGCGGCAATGCGCGCGCGCCTGGAGAAGCGCTTGCAGCTTCTGACCGGGGGCGCGCGCGACCTGCCGGCGCGGCAGCAGACTCTGCGCGGGGCGATCGACTGGAGCCACGACCTGCTGACCCAGGAGGAGCAGAAGCTCTTTCGCCGGCTGTCGGTCTTCGCCGGCGGCTTCACCCTCGAGGCCGCGGAGGCGGTCTGCAACGCCCGCGAGGACCTGGGCCTCGACCCGCTCGACGGGATCGGATCGCTCCTGGACAAGAGCCTGTTGCGCGAGTCTCCTTCCGCCGCCGGAGAGCCCCGCTTCTTCCTGCTCGAGACGATCCGCGAGTATGCGCTGGAGCGGCTCGCCGCGAGCGGCGGGGAGTCCGCGACGCGGCGCGCCCACGCCGCCTACTGCCTCGTCCTCGCCGAGGACAAGGCTTACGAGCAGCATTCCCCGGACGCCGGGCCGCCGTCCCCCGGTCTGCCGCCGAAGAGCGGCGCTTCCGGCGCCACGTCCACGCCGTCGCTCGAGCAGTTCGAGGTCGAGCGGGAGAACTTCCGGTCGGCGCTGGACTGGTTGATCGAGCACGGCGAGGCCGAATGGGGCCTGCGGCTCGGGGCCGCGCTTCTCCAGTACTGGGACGAGCGCGAGCACCAGTCCGAGGGATCCGACCGGTTGAGCAAGCTCCTGGCGCTGCCGAAAGCCGCCGCTCCGACGCGGCTGCGCGCGAGAGGCCTGTTCGCGCTGGGAGTCTTGTCCCCCGATCCCGCCAGTGCCCGCGCCCTCTTCGAGGAGTCGCTGCGCATCAGCCGCGAGCTGGACGACAAGAGGGGAATCGCCGTGGCGCTGAACGCGGTGGCGGTCAGCGCCGAAAAGCAGGGAAACCTCGAGGAGTCGTACCGGCTCTTCGAGGAAAGCCTGCTGGTCTGGAAGGACCTGGGCGACCCGGTCGCCGTCGCCCGCGCACTCTCCAACATGGCCAGCGTCGCGCGGCGAGACGGCCGGCCGGAGGACGCGCTCGCGCTCCTCGAGGAGAACCTCGCCCTGTCCCGTGCCCTCGGAGACCGGCCCGGGGCGGCCTGGGCGCTCAACCAGCAGGGCGACCTCGCGCGCGAGCGGGGAGACCGGGAGGCCGCCGCTCGCGCGTACTCCGAGAGCCTCGCGATGTTCCGCGAGGCGGGCGACCGCTGGGGGATCGCCGGAACGCTGTCGGACCTGGGTGGGCTGGCTCGCGACGGCAGCGATTTCGACGCGGCGGAACGGCTCTACGCGGAGAGCCTCGCCGCCTTCCAGGAGCTCGACTACAAGAGAGGGATCGCCCGGATCCTCGACGCGTTCGCGGGAACCGCCGCCCGGCGGTCGCGCCCGGAGCGCGCGCTCCGCCTGGCGGGAGCGGCGGCCGCGCTGCGGCACTCCCTGGGAGCGGTCACGGAGCCGGCCGAGCAGTCCCGCACCGAAAAAGACCTCGAGCCGGCTCGCGCGTCCCTCTCCAACACGGCGGGCGCCGCCGCGTGGATGGAGGGATGGGGAATGGCGCCGGAGGAAGCGATCCGGGAAGCCCTGAAGACCTAGAAAACTCGAATCTCGAATTTCGTGCTTCGGATTTCGTGCGTCCTTATTCGGCGGTCGAGGGATCGATCAGGCGGCGGACGGCGGCAACCCGGTTGGCGGGAAACCCGCCGCGCCGGGCGTGCTCGCGCACGGTCGCCTCGTCGGGCGCGAGGTACACGCAGTAGAGCTTGTCGCCGGTCACGTAGCTCTGGAGCCACTGGATCTCGGGTCCCATCTCGCGCAGGATGGCGACCGACTTCGCCGAGATCTGGCGAATCTCGGAGTCACTCAAGTTTCCCAGCCCCGGAATCTCCCTCTCGATCACGAACTTGGGCATCGCACCCTCCCTCCGCTTCTTATCACGAACCCCAGCGCACGCGCATATCCGGGGGGCGCGTCAGCGTCTGCATGACGACGCAGTACTGCTCCGTCTTCTCCCGCAGGGCCCGCACCTGCTCCGGCGTCGCCCCCGGCGCTTCGATGTCGAAGTCCATCCGGATCTGCTCGAACCCGACCGGGACCTCGCGCGAGAGTCCCAGCGTTCCCCGCAGGTCCAGGTCTCCCTCGACCGTCACCTCGATCCGCTCGACCGGCACGCCCATGGCCGCCGCCACCATCTGGCAGGTGATCTGCGCGCACGCGGCGAGCGCGCCCAGCAGCAGGTCGCCCGAGCAGGCCGCCGTCCCCGGTCCGCCTACGCCGGTGTGGGCCTGCGCCTCGTAGACCGCGCGGCCGATGTCTACCGAGCACGCGACCGGCGCCGCGGACTGGCTGCCCGAGGCGCGCAGCGTGATCCTCGACGCCGACGGGTCGGCCCGGTACTTTTCCTTGAGCGGCTTCTGGACGGATTTGATGTCCATGGATCCGGACGATATCGAAACCCACGCCGATGTAGTCTTGCCGCTCCATGCCGCTGTCCGCGGGGACTCGCCTCGGCCCGTACGAGATCGTCGCTCCCCTCGGAGCGGGAGGGATGGGTGAAGTGTACCGGGCGCGCGACTCCCGGCTCGAGCGCGCCGTAGCGGTCAAGGTCCTCCCGCAGGAGCTGCTCTCCGACGCGGAAGCCCTGGCGCGTTTCGAGCGGGAGGCGAAAGCGGTCGCGGCGCTCTCGCACCCCAACATCCTCGCGATCCACGACTTCGGCCGGGAAGGCGGCGTCGCGTACGCGGTCATGGAGCTCCTGGAAGGCGAGACGCTGCGCGAGCGCCTCGACGCCGGGCCGATTCCTCAGCGCAAGGCGCTCGACTACGCCCTCCAGGCGGCCCAGGGGCTGGCGGCCGCGCACGAGAGGGGCGTCATCCACCGGGACTTGAAGCCCCAGAACCTCTTCGTCACCCGCGACGGGATCGTCAAGATCCTCGACTTCGGGCTGGTGAAGCTGCGCGGCGGCGCGGGGCCGGACGGCGCGACGAACGCGCCGACGACCCCCGGCACGAAGACCGGCATGATCCTCGGCACCGTCGGCTACATGTCGCCCGAGCAGGTGCGGGGAGCGCCCGCCGACCACCGCTCCGACATCTTCTCGCTGGGAGCGGTGATCTTCGAGATGCTGACGGCCCGGCGCGCCTTCCGGGCGGACAGCGACGTCGAGACCATGATGTCGATCCTGCGCGACGACCCGCTCGAGGCTTCCGTCGAGGGAAAGTCGCTCTCCGCCGAGCTCGCCGACATCGTCGGCCACTGCCTCGAGAAGTCGCCCGACGAGCGGTTCCAGACCGCGCGTGACCTCGCCTTCGCCTTGCGGGTTGCCGAGCGCGAGTCGCGGGGGGGGGGGGCCCCTTCCTCGGGGCGTTCCGAGGGAGGGTCGCGCCCGATCTCGGGGACGGTCCCGGCCACGGAAGGCCTCGGCCGCTCGATCGCGGTCCTCCCCTTCCGCAACTTGAGCCCCGACCGGGAAAGCGAGTACTTCAGCGACGGCGTGACGGAAGAGATCATCAACGCCCTCTCGAAAATCGAGGCGCTCCGCGTCGCGTCCCGCACCTCCGCCTTCGCGTTCAAGGGGAAGGACGACGACGTGCGGAAGATCGGCGCCGCGCTCGGCGTCGGCACGGTGCTCGAGGGGAGCGTCCGGCAGGCCGGTAAGCGCATCCGGATCAGCGCCCAGCTCGTCAACGTCGCCGACGGCTACCACCTCTGGTCGGAACGGTACGACCGTCAGATGGAGGACGTCTTCGAGGTCCAGGACGAGATCGCCCGCTCGATCGCCGAGGCGCTGAAGGTCCGCCTGCTGCCGGCCGAGGAGGCTGGCATCTCCGCGCGCGGCACCACCGACGTCGAGGCGTACAACCACTACTTGAAGGGCCTCTACTACTTCAACCGCCGGGAGCCCGCCGAGGCCATCGCCGCGTTCGAGAAGGCGCTCGCGAGGGACCCGCGCTACACGGAGGCGTACACGGGACTGGCCGACGCGCTCTGCATCCACGGCTTCTACGGGGGGATCGACACGAGGGTCGCGTTCGCCAGGGCGCGCGCGGCGACCGAGAAAGCGCTGGAGCTCGAGCCCGACGCCGCGGAAGTGCAGCTCTCCGTCGGCATCGTCGAGCATTACTACGGCTGGGACACGGTCCGCGAAGAAGCGGCCTTCCGCCGGGCCATCACCCTCGCTCCGCGCTGGGCGCCTCCTTACTCGTGGCTGGGCCTGATGCTCGGAGCGTCCGGACGCGCCGAGGAGGGAATCGCGATGGCGCGGCGCTCCGTCGAGCTCGAGCCGCTTTCCGCGAATGCCCAGACCAACGTCGCGCTGGCGTACTTCGGGGCGAGGAGGTTCGAGGAGGCCGACGCGGAGTTTCGCCGCGCGCTGTCCATGGACCCGAACAGCCTCTATCCGCTCTGGTCGTTCGCGATGAACTGCCTGCGCCTCTCCAAATATGACGAGGCGGTGGCGTCCCTCGATCGGGCGGTCGAGCTGACGGGGCGGCGCCAGACGTTTTATCTCGCCCTCCTGGGATCCACCCACGCCGCCGCGGGCAACCGGCAGCGGGCGATGGAGCTCCTCGATGAGCTGAAGGCGCGGTCGTCCCACGAATACGTCGCGCCCTTCTTCTTCGCCTTCGTTTACATTGGGCTGGGCGACCTGGACGAGGCGATGGCGTACGTCGAGAAAGCCTGCGCGGAGCGAAACGCCTTTTTCTGGTGGGTCCGCGAATTTCCCACATGGGAGGCCATTCGCGCCCATCCGCGATTCCCCGCCCTCCTCTCCCAAATCGCCCCCGCCTGAGGCGCACGTCCGGCCTCAGGTGTCATCCTGAGGAAAGCGAAGCGGCCGAAGGATCTACTCGACCAAGCCGCGTTTTCGCTCTTCCGATAGGGCAGCGACCGGGCGGGAGGGGCGAGCCCCTCCCCTACTTACCGAACAGGTTCTTGGCCACGAACAACACATTCGCGGGGCGCTCGGCGAGGCGGCGCATGTACCAGGGAAACCACGCCTCGCCGTAGCTGATGAGGACTCGGAACCGGTAGCCCGCCTTCTCGAGCCTCACCTGCTCCTGGCGGCGGATCCCGTAGAGCATCTGGAACTCGATCTGCGACGGCGCCAGTCCGGAGGAGCGTCCCAGCTCCTCGATGCGGCGGATCAGCGCCGGGTCGTGCGTCCCGAAGATCGCGCGCACGCCCTTGTCCCGCGCCTCTTGCGAGAGGAGCCGCTTCGCGAGCTGGAAGAAGTTCTCGTCCACGTCGCTCTTCTTCGGGAACGCCTTGTCCGGCGGCTCGCGGTACGCGCCCTTGACGAGCCGCACGCCCGCTCCCATCCCGATCAGCGCCTCGAGGTCCTTCGCGGTGCGGTAGAGGTACGCCTGCACGCAGAGCCCCACGTTGGTGTGCTTCGCCCTCGCCCGCCGGTAGAGATCCAGCGTCACGTCCGTGTAGGCGGTCCCCTCCATGTCCACCCAGACCCAGTTGGAGAGAGAGGCGGCGCGCCCCGCCAGCGAGTCGAGGTTCCTCTCGCACTCCTCGCGGGAGACATCCAGCCCGAGCTGCGTCGGCTTGATCGAGATCTCGACGGGCAGCGGCTCGCGGGCCACGCGGTCGAGCAGCTCCAGGTAATGCCTGGTCACCGCGTCCGCCTCGGCCGAGTTCGTCACGTTCTCGCCCAGCCGCGTCAGCACCGAGCCGACGCCGAGCGCACGCGTCGCAGTCAGCGCGGCGTCCAGGGACTCGCCCGGCATGAACCGGGAGACGGCCCCGCGAACGAAGCCCCACTGGGTGGCCCGCTCGCGGAGCCAGCGGCTCTCCGACCCGGCGAGGAGGACGCCGCGAAACAGGCTCATGCCGGCTCGCCTGACGCTGTCACTTCTTGCAGGTCGACTCGTACATCGGGACCCACTTGCCGTCGGGCGTCCCCATCTCGCCGGTCAGGGCGAGCTCGGTCTTGCTCTTCTGGACGAAGGTGTCGCGCTCCTTCATCTTCTGGCCGCCCATCATTCCTTCCATCGTCCAGACGAGCTTGTCGCCATCCCAGCCCTTCGAGTTCCCGGTCGAGAAGCCGCCCATGCTGTCCATCATTACCCGGTCGTACATCTTCTCGGAGGAGTCGTAGCTCCAGTACTCGTCGCCCGAGATCGGCATGGGATTCTGGGCCGTCTTCTTCTCGCGGTAGTGGCCGACGATCCACATCCCCCCGAGCGTCGACTCCACCTTGACGTCCCCTTCGGCCGGGTGCTCCGGCCCCATCGGGGATGCCATGGTCTTGCCGGTGCAGTGCCACGTGCCGACCATCCAGTTGATCTTGTCCATCTCCGGAGCGGGCTTCCCCATTGCCGCCATTGCCGGCTTGTCGGACTGCTTCTTCGCCCCCTGCGCCGAGGCCGCGGATGAAAGAGCCAGACCGAGGACGAGAGACACTGCGAAAGCGAGAGCCTTCTTCATGACAACTCCTCCTTTTCGTTTCGGTTCCTTGGAGAAGGATACCGGATTCAGTTCCCGATCGGCCTCCCCGGCGGCGCCGCCGGACGCGCGGGGCGCGGCTTTCGGGACTCCGGCTTGTCCAGGAAATCCGTCAGGTCACGCTCGGCGAGCCGCAGGTGCGCCTCCACCGCCGGATCGTTCGAATGCTTCGCGCGCAGCTCCCGGCGGAGCTTCTCGAGCCTCGCGTGGACGGCGGCGCGCACCTCGTTCGGGGCCTGCGGACGCGCGGCCAGGTCCATGAGGGAATCGAGCACGACCCTCTGGGCGATCCGCCGCAGCGCTCCTTTTCGCGGCGACGTTTCGGCCGGCGCGTCCCACGTGGAGGAAACCAGGCGCGCGACCATCGCGTCGAGCGTCAGCGCGTCGCGGGAGGCCGGGAGCGTGAGCCGGGCCGCCCGGTCCGTCTCCAAGAGAGGCTCCACGACGAGGCCGGCCAGCGTCCGCGCGGCGGTCCAGAGGCTGAAGGCGTCTCCGGCCTCCGAGGGGAACTGCTCCCGGCTCGCGCGCGTTCCCGAGGGGGGCGCCGCGAGGACGTTGAGGATCCGGTCGGGGATGTCGAGGTTGTCCGGCGTGATCGCGGCAAGCAGCAGCTCGAGCGCTTCCTTCTGCTTCGCCGGCGGGACCCACGCGATCGGCGCCTGGCCGTCGCCCGCGACCGCGTTGGCCTGGTACTGGCCGCCGACGTACCGCTGGGCCGTCTGGATGCCGAAGCGGTGGTAGAGGTAGGCGAGGCTGAAGCGCTCCTGGAGGCTGTAGACCCATTCCCCGGGCTTGAGCTGCCCCGCGCCGAAGCGCTCGAGGATCGCCCGCCGCACCCTCTGAGTCGTCGCGAGCCAGGCGACGGGGTCGGCTCCCCAGTCGTACTCCTCCCACCGGGGATCGTCGTCGGTTGGATAGAAGATGCCCTTCGCGTATCCCTCGCGCACGATCCGATCGAGCGCCGCCGGGTCGCCGTCGGTGCTGTAGCCCCACTGGATCGCCAGGCGGTCGTAGGAGCCGATGTCGTGCGGATAGGCGTCGGACAGGTCGAAGGCATCCTGGCCGGGGACCTTGCGGTCCCCCGATCCCCCGGCTTTCAGCTGGATGTTCGGCGCGAGGTAGTCCATGACGGAGCCCCAGCCGAACGTCGTCGCCGCCCAGTTGTGCATCAGGCCGATCGTGTGGCCGACCTCGTGGGCGGAGAGATACGCGAGCCGGTCGAGGACGAGTGCCTCCTGCTCCGCGCTTGTCCCGGCGGGACCGGGCCCAAGAAGCTCCGCGAAGTCGGGCGAGTCGCCGGCGTCGCAGGCGAGCGCGTCGGGCTTGGCGAGGTTGCGCCACATCCGCGAGG
>Ga0126379_10003131_pt1 | contig 10654 bp, 6 predicted proteins | sample PanSoiMetPlot_24_FD_92640 | JGI IMG/M metagenome (GOLD analysis project Ga0126379, IMG submission 92640) | Tropical forest soil microbial communities from Panama - MetaG Plot_24 | ecosystem: Environmental > Terrestrial > Soil > Tropical forest > Bulk soil | place: Panama | collected 2016-02-17 | reverse complement strand
TCCGCCGCGTTCACGGTGGGCTCGAGCTCGATGAGCACGTCACCCTCCTTGACCACCTGCCCGTCCTGTACACGAATGGCCCGTATGACTCCGGTCTCGAATGGCTGGATGACCTTGGTGCGTGCGCTGGGCACGATTTTCCCTGTGGCCGATGCGACGATCTCAATTTTGCCGAGCCACGCCCAGAGCAGCGCCAAGCAGAAAAGCGCAATGATGGCGGCTCCGATTGCACGGCCAACCGGGGACGGCGGGGTCTCAACGATTTCAAGCGCGGCCGGCAAAAATGCCAGCTCTTCGCCACGCGTGAGATGAGCGCGTTGGAGGTCGACGACGCGTCGCATCAACGACCTGACAAACTTGGTGAGATCAAAAGACTTCATGAATTCCTGCCTGTAGTCGGTGCAACGATGCGTAGCGTCCCCCACTCCTGATCAACGTGTCGTGGGTGCCATCCTCGACCAGCCGGCCACGCTCGAACGTGACGATACGATCAGCTGCGCGCACCGTAGAAAGGCGGTGCGCAATCACCAGAACCGTTCGTCCTTTCGCGATCTCTTTCATGTTTTGCTGAATGATACGTTCGCTCTCGTAGTCGAGCGCACTCGTTGCCTCATCAAAGATGAGGATGCGTGGATCCGTAATGAGAGCGCGTGCAATAGCGATGCGCTGCCGCTGACCACCTGAAAGCGTCGATCCACGTTCGCCGACGACGGTGTCGTAGCCATCGCCCAACTCGAGGATGAATTCATGCGCGCCGGCGAGTTTGGCGGCAGCGATGACGCGCTCCATCGGCATGGCCGGGTTGGCGAGCGCTATATTTTCGCGCACCGATCGGTTGAACAGCACGTTTTCCTGGAGGACAACGCCGATCTGCCGGCGCAGCCATGCCGGGTCCGCCACGACGAGATCCATGCCATCAATCAGGACGCGGCCGCTCTCGGGGACGTACAGGCGCTGGACCAGTTTTGCGATCGTGCTCTTCCCGGACCCGGAAGGCCCGACGATGCCGACCATTTGTCCCGCTGGTACGTCGAAGCTGACAGCGTGCAGGATTTCCTGTCCGTCGATGCGATAGCGGAACGTGACGCGGTCGAATCTGATGTTCCCGCGTATTGCGGGCAGCCGCGTGCGCGCCGCCATATAAGTGGGCTCGGCGGCGGTGTTGAGAATGTCGCCCAACCGCAACACAGATAAGCGCGCCTGGTGAAAATCCTGCCAAATCTGCGCAAGACGCAGCACCGGCGTGTTCACGCGGCCCGCCAGGATGTTGAAGGCAACGAGCTCACCGACCGACAGGTTGCCCTCTATGACAAGCTTGGCGCCGTAATAAAGAAGGCTGGCCGTGACGATCTTGCTAATGAGCTGTACCATTTGGCTGGCGCTATTACCGAGGCTAAGGACACGGAAACTGGCAGCCACATAGCCGGCAAGCTGTTCTTCCCAGCGACGTTGCATCTGAGGTTCAACGGCCATGGCTTTGAGCGTTTCGATCCCTGTGACGCTCTCGACCAGGAAGGCCTGGTTCTCCGCGCCACGACGGAATTTTTCGTCGAGCCTCCGCCGGAACAGCGGCGTCGCGCCGGCTGAGAGCGCAACGTAGAACGGGAAAGAGCCGAGTACGATCCAAGTTAGCAGTGGCGAGTAGAAGAACATCACCGTGAGAAACACGCCTGTGAAAAACAGATCGATGACAAGAGTTAGAGCTGAACTGGTGAGAAAGTTGCGAATGTTCTCAAGTTCGCGCACACGCGCCACCGAGTCGCCCACACGCCGGGCTTGGAAGTAGGCCATCGGCAAGGCCAGCAAGTGGTGGAACAGGCGGGCGGCGAGTTCGACATCTATGCGGTTGGTGGTGTGCGACAACAGATAGGTGCGCAGGACCCCAAGAACTGTCTCAAAAATAGCAATGGTCAACAGACCGATTACCAACACGTCGAGCGTGGTGAGCGCGCGGTGGACCAGAACCTTGTCGATGACAACCTGGAAGAACAAGGGCGAAATCAGCCCGAACATTTGCAGGAAAAACGAGGCGACCAGCACCTCGCCAAGCAGATGTCGATATTTGTGAATCGCTCCCAAGAACCAGGTGATGTCAAATCTGCGCGTGACGTCTGACAACCCGGCCCGCCGGGTCATCAAAATCAGCTCGCCGTCCCAGAGCGCCGAGAGCTCCTCTCGCGTCATCATGGCTGGCCGCGGTGCTTGCGGCAGTTGGACGAGAACCTTGTCTCCGGCGGCCTTGGCGACCACAAGAAACCCGCCGCCACGCAAGGCTGCGATTGCCGGCAAAGGTGTCTTGGCAAGCCGCGACCATTCCGTTTGATAGGCCCGCGCCCTGAGCCCGAGGTCTTTGGCGCACCGGAGCATCTCCGGTGCGCCAATCTTCGGTGTTCCCAGCCGATGCCTGATCTGTTCACGATCAGCCGCAACGCCCTGCAACTGCAGCAACGTTACGAGGGCCTCGAGTCCCGCATCGGCGGCGTTCGCGGCATCGGTTTTGGTGCTTACTGCCACCATTCGTACCGGCGTCGCGTCAAGCATGGGGGTTTGCCAGAAGCGGTTGCTGGGTTGCCGGCTGATCGGCAACCGGCGTCCCTGTACCGTGACTGTCACCCGTCGTGACAAAGCTCGATGCCATGAATTGGCCGAGCAGCGCGGCAGCGTTCGAGCCGCCGGGGTTGTTCACCGGGGCTTGAATGGTGATGTTATTGCCGGATCCGCCATCCAGGACGTCCAGGCCCGGACCGCCGATCAGTGTGTCGTCGCCGGCATTGCCATTAAGAATGTCGTTGCCGGCGCTGCCGATCAGGACGTCATCGCCGTCTCCGCCGTTGGCGGTGAGCGACATACCCGTTAGTCCCGATGCCTGAATGACGTCGTCACCGCCGAGGCCGTTGATGACGATGTGATCGGTTGCCTCGAAGCCTGAGATCGTGAACTCGGTCGCCAAGCCGGACACGGTAACGACGCCGTTACTGGTCGTCAGCGTTATCGCGTCGTCGCCGTTGGTCGCATTAATGACCACCGTGTCCACCTGGCCATCACCTGCACCGAGATCGATGTTCACCTTGCTCACATCGGTTCCGGTCAAATCGTCCGCGGTGATGGTATCCGCGCCGCCCAAAGCGTTGATGTCGATCATCTCGGTACCGTTCACGTCCATGACGACGGTGCCAACGTCACGGGACAGTCTGACTCGCGAGCCATTGGCCGAGAGTTCCATGTTCTCGCTGAGGTTGGCGCCGTTAAACACCAGTGTGTCGAGCCCGGCCTGCCCTTCGACAACATCACTGCCGTCTCCGGGATTCCAGATAAAGGTGTCATTGCCGGCGCCGAGAAGCGCCACGTCGCTCCCGGTTCCACCAATGACGACGTCGTTGCCAGCGCTACCGGTGATCCTGTCGTTGCCGGCCCCGCCATTGATCGTGAGGGCGACCTTGCCGGCGCCAAGCCTGGAAGCGTCGATGGTGTCGTCGCCGGCAAGACCATTGATGGTGAGTGAGTCCTTATCGGCTTCCGCACCGGTAATTGTCACCTGCGCTGCGAGTCCTTTGACGAGGACCGAGTCGCCACTGCTCGATATATTGATCTGGTCGTTGGCGGCAGTGCCGTTGAGAGCGACGGTATCCGACGCGCCGTCGCCCTGGCCGCTTCCGGCCGGCGATGACAGGTCGATCGCGATCTGCTTGACGTCGGTTCCAGTGAGGTCGCCGACTGTGACAGTGTCGGCCCCGCCCTGCGTCGCGAGCTGGATGTGTTCGATGCCATTGAGGTCCATGACAACATTTCCGACATCGCGTGTTAGCCGCACACGCTGGCCGTTCGCCGAAATGTCAAATTTTTCATTGACGTCCGCACCGTTGAACACGAGCGTATCAGTGCCGCCTTCGCCTTCGACGACATCGCTGCCGTCGCCCGGATTCCAGATGAAGGTGTCGTTTCCGCTACCGAGGAAAGCCACGTCACTGCCGCGGCCGCCGGTCACAGTGTCATTACCATCGCCACCGAGAAGGAAGTCGTCGCCAGCGCTTCCAACGATGTTGTCGTTGCCGTCGCCACCGTCGACCGTGAGCTTGATTTGCCCGGCAGCAAGTCCAGCAGCGTTAATAGTATCATTACCGCCGAGGCTATCGATGGTCAGAGAATCATTGGCACCTTCGGCACCTGAAATCGTCACCTGCGCTGACAGACCAGTAACGCTGATCGAGCCGCCGGCGCCTGTGATGCTGATCTGATCGCCGCCCGCGGTACCATTGACGGTCACACTGTCAGCACTGCCGTCGCCAGTCGCGCTGCCGGCCGAGGCGGCCAGATCGATAGCGACCTGCTGCACATCAGTCTTGCTGAGATCATTGACCACGATCTTGTCCGCACCGCCCAGAGCTGCGATCTGGATGCGTTCGATATTGTCGAGATCCATGGTCACATTACCGACGTCGCGGGTCAGCAAAGCGTGCCCGCCCTTGGCCGAAACGTTCATGTTCTCGGCAATGTTTGCGCCGTTGAATTCAAGTGTGTCGAATCCGTCGCCGCCGTCGACGACATCGCTGCCGTCGCCCGGATTCCAGATGAATTTGTCGTCGCCGGTTCCGAGTTGCGCCGTGTCGGCGCCGCGGCCACCGGTGATGACGTCGTTGCCGTCACCGCCGATGAGCGTGTCGTTTCCGTCACCACCGGTGATGGTGTCGTTACCGGCGCCGCCGTCGAGCGTGAGGTTGATGAGGCCGGCAAGACCGTTTCCGGCCGTGATGACGTCGTCGCCGCCATTGGCGTGAAGGACGAGGTTTTCGGTCGTGCCGATGTCCAGAGTAAACGGAGCCGGGCTGACACGGTCGAAGCGCACGCGGCTGCCATTGGCCGTTATCGTGAACGTTTCAGATCCGTTTCCGCCTTCCACTTCGGCAGTGTCGTTGCCGTCGCCGCCTTCGAAAAGGTCGCTGCCGTCACCAGGATTCCAGATCATGCGGTCATTGCCGGCCTGGCCGAAGACCTGGTCGTTGCCCGCGCCCCCGGTCAAAGTGTCATTGCCGTCGCCGCCGAAGAGCTGGTCGTCGCCGCCTTTGCCAAGAAGGGTGTCATTGCCGCTCTGGCCGAACAGTAAATCCGCACCAGAACCGCCGGTCAGTGTGTCGTTGCCTGCGCCACCGAATAGTTGCGCGGAAGGAAGCGCACCATTGGTTTCGTCGAGTGCGATCGTGTCGTTACCGCCCTGACCGAACTCCACGATCGTCGCGGTGTTGGCGACCGTCGGTTGACCGCCGTCAACCGTTACTGCGCCGCCGTTGATGAGAATTCGCCCGGCAGCGTCGCGGCTGGTGACGATGGTGTTGTCGTTGTTGTCGCCAAATACTGAGAGCAAACCGGCGCCTGCAGAAAATTGGGCCTTGATAGCCATGATCGAAATCCTCCTGAGGTTCGGCCTCGGCTCAGCGCGCTTCGGCCGTGAATGGGTCGGGTGGGTGCGTTAGTCGCTTGGCTGCAAATCAGTTGAATGGTGCTCGTGATTGCACCGTCCTCCTGCCTTGCTGTTTGGAAATGGCGGCCGCGCGCTACAGAAGTATTTCAGCAATCCGTAATCGTGTTACGGTCGTAACGCGGTAATGGAATGCGGCGGCGGTAAAGGCGAAAAGCCCAAGGATTACGTCAACGGATGTCGTAGCCGTGACAATGACAATGATTTCGATCGCGAAGATGTGTAGTGGACGGGTGAGGTGCGGTCGATGCCAGCGACATGATCGCGTCAACGTTGAGATCGCTGAGTTTTAAACCCGCTCGACCGGAACGGCGAGCACATAGCCAAGCCCGCGCTCTGTCTGGATCACGCGTGGCGCGCTGGGGTCGCGTTCGAGCTTGCGCCGGAGCCGAAGAATCTGCACGTCGATGCTGCGATCGAAAACATCCTCATGCACGCGCGTGGCCTGCAGAAGGTGCTCGCGGCTGAGCGGACGTTGCGGAGCTTCGAGAAAGGCAAGCAACAGCGCGTACTCACCTTTGGTCAATGCGACTGGAGCGCCGTCCGCATCAGTCAGCCGCCGAGCCCTGCAGTCAAGCTGCCAGCCGCAAAATCGAAATCGGCCATGCCCGGTATCTCGCGCCGGCGTGGTGCGTCCGGCATCGAACCGTCGTAACACCGCACGAACACGCGCGAGCAATTCGCGCAGATTGAAAGGCTTTGTGAGATAATCGTCGGCGCCTAGCTCGAGCCCGACGACCCGATCGATATCGTCGCGGCGATGACCAGTAATGATAATAACTGGCACATCGGAGCTCGATCGGATCTGCCGCAGCAGATCGAGACCGTCCTCCTGACCAAGCCGTAGATCAAGGATCACCAAATGTACCTCGACGCTGCCAAGTTGACTGAACATCTCTTGGCGACCGCAGGCCACCAAGGGATGGATGTTGTTCTCCTGGAAATAGTTTATAATCATGCGCTGCAAGGCAGGATCGTCCTCCACGATCAGGACGCACGCTTGGCGACCACCGCTCGCGCGAAGGCTCAGATCATCTAACGATGTCTCGCCCATGCCACCCTGCTCCCGCGTCGTTGCCGCCGGCGGCAATCACCCCGGGGTCTAGCTGTAGGATACTCTGCCTTCTGTTGGCGCTTATTTGCCTCAACGCTGCCTCGCCGGCAACTGCTCAATCCCCGGCCCTGCCAGCCAGGCCCGACCAGGAGCCGATCACTCCGATTCCCGCGGTGTCTGCGGCAGATCCACGGCGAGCGTTGCTTGGGGAACGATTATTCAAAGATCCGCGTCTGTCTCACGACAACACATACAGTTGTTCGTCGTGCCACGACATCTCAACGAACGGCGCAAGCGCCAACGCCCGCGACCTGACACCCGATGGCCGGCTGCTCCCGCTCAACACGCCGACAGTGTTTAATGCCAGCCTGAATTATCGCCTCAACTGGGAAGGGAATTTCCGCTCGCTCGAAGCGCACGCCGAGCAGACACTTCGCAATCCAGAGATCATGGCGTCGAGCGCACATGAAGTCGTGAACAAGCTGCGCGCCGATTCCGAAGCCGTAAGGCAATTCCGCGACGTCTACGGAAGGGAGCCTGACGTCGCCGCCCTCCTCGATGCGATCGCGAGCTACGAACGTTCCCTCGTCACCCCCGCTAGCCGATTCGACCGCTGGCTCTCGGGCCAAGCCGACGCAATCACGCCGGAGGAGCTATCCGGCTATCAGCTGTTCAAGTCGCTTGGCTGCATCTCCTGTCACCAAGGCGTCAATGTGGGTGGTAACCACTTTCAGCGGCACGGCATTTTTCATCCATTGGGCTCGGCCGAGCCTGAGCTTGTTCGCGTGCCGAGTCTGCGGAACGTGGCAACCACTCCGCCCTATTTTCACGACGGCAGCGCGCCCTCGCTGTCGGACGCGGTCAAGGCTATGGGCATCGCTCAGCTCAACCGAGTGCTGACCGATCACCAAGTCGCCATCATCGTCGCGTTCCTCAACACGCTGACCGGTACCTACCAGGGACAGGCACTCCGGTCCGCTACCCCCGCACCGCGCGCAGCCGCGGGACTTCCATGAGATTAGTGCCGGGTGCTCTCGGCGTACTCGTGCTGCTTGCGCTGCTCACCTGGCTGCTTGTGCGCGGACTCGATGCGAACGCACCAGCGTACGCCGCGACGCTTCGGGCCTTTGACGATTTCGCGCTTGCCGAAACTTCTCTCCATCGTGACCTTCTGCAGGCGCGCGCCGGCCTGCTTCGCAACTACGACAGCCTCGTCAAGGCCGCAGAGGCGATCGAAGACGCGGTCACCCGGCTCCGTTCCCACGCGCAGGCAGAGGGGCTCGATGTCGGCCCGACCGACCGCTTGGCCGCGACAGTCGCCCAAGAGGAGCAATTGACGGAGCGATTCAAGAGCAGCAACGCGCTCTTGCAAAATTCGCTGTCTTACGTTGGCCTGCTGAGCACAAGTCCGGCGTTTGGCGCTCAGGATGCACAAATTGCACCGGCAATCGGCGCACTTGCGGCAGCGATCCTTTATCTAAGGCGCGACACATCACCGGACGCTGTCAATGCGCTGCAAGAGCGGATCGACCGGTTTGCAGCCCAAGTGCCTGTTGGCGGGCCGGACGCGGAGGCGGCACAGGCATTTCTCGCGCATGCCCGCCTGCTGCATGACCTCATTCCCGAAGTTGACGAAACGCTGAAGAGCATTCTCGCCACGCCAAGCCAGCAGCTGCTTGAAGAGATCCGTGCGCTGTTCTCCGCCCGGCGGTCGACAGTCGAAGCGACGGCACAGCGTTTTCGGCTGTTGCTGTACCTGGTATCGCTGCTGCTGCTCGTCATCCTCGTGCATCTCGGCCTGCGGTTGCGTGCCCGCGCCTTTGCGCTGCGACAACGGGCAGCATTCGAGCATGTCATAGCCGAGAACTCGACTCGCCTGATCAATTGCCCCCCGGAGGAAATGGACGCGCGGCTCAAGCAAATGCTGGGCGAGCTCTGCCGCGGGATTAGCGCGGAACGTGCTTATGTGGTGCTGGATGAAAAGCCTATTCGAGTGCACGCATGGTCGTTGGACGGAACGGCATATCCGCCGGGTTGGCCCAATCAGGTACTGGCTCTGTCAGCGCGGCTTGGCGCAGTCGGACCAGGTATCGTCACCGTGCCGGATGTCAGCGCTTTGCCTCCAGGCGATGTCAAGGATGTTTTCGCGGCGGCCGGCATCCGCGGTTGGGTCTGCGTACCGCTGATCCGACCGGGCCGGGTGCCAGGCATCATGGGGTTCGACGCCTTGCAACCGAGATGGAACGGCAATTTCCCGGCGCCAGTCGTTCGGCTTGCCGGCGACGCGGTGACCAATGCCATTGAGCGCGACCTTCTCGAGCGCGATCGGGCGAGACTGGCGACGCGACTGGAACGGTCGCGACGCCTGCAAATGATCGGATCGCTGGCGAGCGGGATCGCGCATAACTTCAACAACATCATCAGTGCCATTCTCGGCTATTCGGAAATGCTCGAACCACAGGTCGCGCGCGGAACCCAACTGTCACAGCATATCAACGAGATACGACGAGCTGCGGAACGCGGGCGCGATCTGGTCGACGATATTCTGACGTTCGGGCGGCGGCGTGCGGCGCGTGTCCAGCCGGTGCAGGTGCGCACCCTGTTTAATGAGACAGCTTCGCTGCTGCGGGCATCGCTACTTCCGGGCATCGAGCTCATCATCGAGGAGGTCCCAGATGACGTCGTCGTATCCGGCGAGCCGGCGCAGCTTCAGCAGGTCATCCTCAATCTGTGCACCAACGCCGCGCAAGCGATGCAGCCCAATGGATGTATCCGCATCACTGCGCAGCAGAAAGACCTGACTTCTTCTCTTCCGTTGAGTCACGGCGAGCTCACACCGGGCCGCTATGTGTGCCTCGCTGTCATCGACAACGGGAGTGGCTTCGATGAAAGTGTGGCGCGACGATTATTCGAGCCGTTCTTCACGACCCGCCTCGCGGGGACCGGCCTAGGCCTCGCAACCGTGCACGAAATCGTGCGTGATTATGACGGCGTGATGAACGTGCGCAGCAAACCAGGCCTCGGAAGCCGCTTCGAGGCGTGGCTTCCCGCGGCGGCGGCAGATACCCCAGTCGTCGGCACAGCCATGCTGGCTCTTGGGCGCGGCGAGACGGTGCTCGTCGTCGAGAGTGAACGCGACCGGCTGCTGCACGAAGAGGAGATGCTGGCTGCGCTGGGATACGAGCCCGTGGGGTTCGAACGGGCGGCCGATGCAATCGCGGCGTGTCGTTCGGCCCCCGGCCGGTTTGACATCATCCTGGTCAGCTGCGGGTCTCTGACCCGGGATGGTCTTGATTTGACTCGCACACTGCGCGAGGTCGCGCCGCGGCAACCAATGTTGCTGGCCGCCGCGTCCACGATCGACGTCGATGTGGACGCACTAGCGGAGGCTGGAGTTTCTGAGCTCCTGCGCAGGCCCCTGGTCAGTGCCGAGCTGGCGGCTGCGCTGGCGCGTTGCCTGTCTCCCCATGGCACGTTACGAACGTAATGCAATTACCGAAAGCTGAAATACTTCTGTAGCACGGCGGCGCCATTTGCTTGTGTTGTCGCAAGCGCGCATGTGCCTGCGCACGTTAAGTGACAGATCAATGTGAAGGAAGGACGAGCAAATGGCGAGGAACATCTATCTATCGGTGCTGACGTTCGTAATGGCCGCCTTTTACGAAAGCTGCGCGATGGCGCAAGTGCCAGCCGCGGTTGCCGCCCCCGACTTGACAAAAGTCGCGACCTTCCAGGCTGAAGGGGCGCAAATCTACGAGTGCAGGGCGAGCAGCGACGGCAAGCTCCATTGGGTGTTTCGGGAGCCGATCGCGACGCTAATCTTCGAAGGCAAGACGGTCGGGCATCATTATGCGGGTCCGACCTGGGAAGATGTGGACGGCAGCACTGTAACCGGCAAGGTGACCGGCAGCGCGCCTGGCGCGACGACGAATGATATTCCCTGGCTCAAGCTGGACGTCGTGAGCCAGCGCGGCGGCGGGGCGCTTGCAAATGTCACCACCGTGCAGCGGCTCGACACTCATGGTGGGGCCGCCCAAGGCGGGTGCGATAAGCCCGGCGCGTTTCTCAACGTTCCTTACTCCGCCACTTATGTCTTCCTGCGCAAGGGCAGCAGCTGACCCGCAGCG
>Ga0126379_10003130_pt1 | contig 10656 bp, 7 predicted proteins | sample PanSoiMetPlot_24_FD_92640 | JGI IMG/M metagenome (GOLD analysis project Ga0126379, IMG submission 92640) | Tropical forest soil microbial communities from Panama - MetaG Plot_24 | ecosystem: Environmental > Terrestrial > Soil > Tropical forest > Bulk soil | place: Panama | collected 2016-02-17 | reverse complement strand
CCGGGCGAGAGCTCTGCTGGCGGCTGCAGGTTCAACCACGGTCGGTGTGGCTGATCAGGACCGAAGCGAGACTGTGAAATTCCTTCTGAGCCATGGCGCCGACGTGAATGCCAAAGACAAGGAAGGATGGACCGGCCTGCTTTTGGCCGTGGACCAGGGTAGGACGTCCGTCGTTCAAACACTGCTGGACGGCGGCGCCGACGTAAATGCCAAATGCGACTGCCGCGGTTACCTATTCGGAGGCTGGACAGCTTTGATGATGGCTTCAAGAGAAGGACGCGATGAAATCGTGAGCCTGCTGCTGGCCAAGCACGCCGCCGTCGAGATCCGCAACAACTCAGGGAAGACCGCTTTGACTCTGGCGGCAGCCAAAGGCGACGCCGTCGTTGTGCGTACGCTTTTGGACGCTGGAGCAGATGTCAACGTGCGGGATGGTGAAGGAAGGACGCCATTGATGCAGACGGCGCTCGAGGGCAACGTCGAGGTCGCCAATGTCTTGTTACAGCGAGGTGCCCGCGTCGAGGATAAAGACGACCAAGGAAAAACTGCGCTGCAGCTTGCACATAGCGAAGCCAACGCCGATCTCGTTCGCCTGCTCACTAGGTCAAGATGATGCCTATCCCTGAAACCGGGTTCGCACCTGATGTACTACCAAAAACTCGGTCAGGCAGCGAGTTAAGTAACACATCTCTCCAACACTGTGATCCCCTTACGTGTCCTCGAGCGGCAAGCGGACCGTAACTGGAAGCAAAGCAGCTACTCGAAATTCAGTACCCGTTTTTTTTTCGGAAAAACCCCTGTGCTGCGCAATTATTGCGCGTCCGGTTTTGACGTGGGAGCGACCCGAGAGACAAACCATCCGCTCAACCTTTATCTGTGCATCGTTTATATATCCATCGTTGCCTGACAAACGAAGTCGTAATCGTGGAATTCGAGTTCGTGATGGAGATGAACTTGGTACAGAGAGGAACCAACGAATTCTTCCCCCAACTCATTCGTCTCGCTGCAAGCGAAGGGCACCACAGTCCCCACCCGTACAACAACCTGAAATTGGGGAGACGCGATCAAAGTGCAGCGTCTTCTGAACTCTTCCTGTACTTCACGCGGCGATCCTTTCCCACTGGTACTCGTGATGGAGGACGTCGAAAGGCTATTTCGTCGGGTCGGTCATACCGATAGCGCATTCACCTGCTCGGTGATCAAGCTAAGCAGAGAATCCAGTGAGCGCTTTGTGTTCTGAACGAATCGAAACATGGCCTGTCAGGATTGCCCAGCGTCGGAATTTTGTGTTCGCAGGATTGGTTTTTGGCGCTTCCTAGCGCGGGAACGCCGAACAAACAGGACGCAGAAACTCCGCAAGAGCTGAATGTCAATCGAGTAAGTCAATCTGACAAGCAAGTATGTTTTACCAGGCGAGCCGTTGCAGTCCAGACACCACATCGAAGTGTCTATCCCGGCTCAGCAGCGGAAGACCGTGTTGGCGGCACAGTGCCGCAATCCAAAGGTCATTCGTTGGAATCGGTTTTCCGGTTTGTCTCAATTCGACGCCGATAGCTGCATAATGATGCGCAGTCTGTTCGTCAACGTCGAGCACTCTGCTGTCAGCCACGAGACCATCCAACCACCGCCGATACCGACCCCTATAGCGCGATTGTGCGATCCCGAAGCGATATTCCCCAATTACCACGACTGGAAGCGCTAACTGCTGAGCGCCGGCCAATATGTTCGCGACGCCCGGATGCTCCTCGGCAGCAGCGGAGAGTGCGTTGGTGTCGAGGATCAATCGCTTGTCTCCGAAGCCCACATTTCGGAATCAACCACTTCAAACGCCTCTTCGATCACCCTGTTAATTCGCTGCGTTTCTTTGTGCAGGTCTTTGAGTTTGCCTACGTGTTTCATCCAGGGCTTCCGACCTGATGTGGGCGAAGACTTCAACTTATCCTCAACTGCCTCGGTAACAAACTGCCGTAGAGGTACGCCCTGCGCCGCTGCCTTCGACTTCGCGCGGCGGAAGATCGTGTCTGGAATTTCCAGGGTAGTTTTCATAGACTATCTTCCCATATTTATGGGAGATGAGTCAAAAACAATATCCGCGGGTTCGGCCTCATGTTCCACCGCGCCATTCGGGGCCAAAGCCGGATGCCAAAGTTGTCGTTCGCCAAATCGTTGCGCTGGCAATAAAAGGATTTCTTTCATCTCTCGGTTCGGAATGGCCGGCTGGTACAAATTGGGCACTTAGCACTTCACAGGTATGCTGTGCGCATGCCAGAAGAGAACAAATCAGGACTTGTCACCTGATTGCTGATAGAATCTCGGCTTCGACGCTGGTAGTTGACGTCCCGGCTCAACTCGTTCACATTCCGAATTGGAGGGTCTCATCCCCAAGGGTTTGGTCCCTTTGCTTGTGGTTGTGTTCGAATTACAGGCACAGAACGTCTCGCCGGATGAAATAACGCGTCAAACCATACAGAGACGAGCCGTGGAGGCAGTTATTTGGGAATGCCTGCGGTCAACTACGAGCTGATGTTGCAGGCCGCTATGAAGAATAAGACGGGAGCAAACGAAATTGGCGACGACGAAGCCACCTTCGGCGAACCCGATGGCACGCTCTTTTCCGGCGACATCGTCGCAAACAAACGTGTTTCGAGCCTTCCCAACACTGATTCCAGCGTCAAAGGCTTGCTCGCCGCGCTTGATGCTCTCGCCCCGCGCAAGCCCCGCTTCATCGATCCCGATCACGGCGCTCTCGGCGACGGCTCCCTCATCGCCAAAGAGCAGGCCGTCCTTGCCGACCTGCAGTCCCGCGTCCTGCAGCTCAAGAGCCATGGCGCCAGCGCCGACGAAGCCAGCAAGCAGCTCACCGCCGAGTTCAAAACCAAATACTGCGATTGGGAGAAGCTGAGCCCAGTGCCCAACGTGGTGCGCCGCGTGTACGTCGGAGCGCAGTGAGTATGATCTTCGAACCCGCCGGCGCGCAATTCCACTTCTATGGCCGGATCGGGGACCGCATCCGCGCCAACCAGCAGAACTGGTTCCAATCCGCTCCCACGCGCAGTCCGCGCATGCTCGGCATTCTCCAGGAACGCAAGACTGGACCTACGCCGCCGCAATGGCTTCTGGCGTTCGTAGGCGAATACCCCGGCAAGTATCTCATCGGCGCCGTCCACGCCCTACGGCTCACCGGCGATCCCGCCCTGCGGGCCGTCGTCGCGCAATTCGTCACCGGCCTCATCGCCTCGCAAGGCGGCGATGGCTACCTCGGTCCCTTTCCGCCCAATCAGCGCCTAAAAGTCCCCGACAAATGGGACCTCTGGGGTCACTACCACTGCATGCTCGGTCTCCTGCTTTGGTCGCAGGACCAGAACGATGCCGCCGCCCTCGCTTCCTGCCGCCGCGCGGCCGACTTGATCTGTGCCACCTTCCTCGATACCGGCGCGCGCGTCCCTGACGAAGGCAATCCAGAAAAGAACGAGGCCATCGCTCACGTCTTCGTTCTCCTCTACCGCGCCACCGGGGAGCCCCGCTACCTGCGCATGGCCCGCGAGATCGAGCGCGATTGGACCCGCGCCGATGGCGGCAACTACGTTGATGGCTTTCAGCACAACGAGCCCTTCTTCCTCGGCCGTCAGCCGCGTTGGGAGAGCCTCCACAGCGTGCAATCCATCGCCGAGTTCTACGCATTGAAGAACGATTGGCAGCCTTGGTTTCCCCTCGGCCCCAATGTGTTTCCAGCCAACTCCGCCATCACCTCTCTCAGCACCACCCCCGGCGGCACCAGCCTCTTCCTCCTCGGCAGCGATGGCCAGGTCTGGAGCAAATTCTTCGATCCCCAAAATCCCGTCTGGTCTCCCTGGTTCGCCCTCGGCCCAAACGTCTTTCCCGCCGGTGCGCCAATCGCGGCCATCAGCACCACCCCCGGCGGCACCAGCCTCTTCGTCCTCGGCAGCGATGGCCAGGTCTGGAGCAAATTCTTCGATCCCCAAAATCGAGTCTGGTCGCCGTGGTTCGCCCTCGGCCCCAATACCTTCCCGTCAACCTCATCCGTCACCGCGCTATCCACCAAGCCTGGCGGCACGAGCCTCTTCGTTCCTGGCAGCGATGGCCAGGTCTGGACCAAAGTCTTCGACCCGCAAAACCCCAGCCCACCCAGCCTCGGTGGATGGCAGCCGTGGCTCCCGCTCGGCCCCAACGCTTTCCCCAACAGCTCGCACATCACTGCGCTCTCCACAAAGCCGGGCGGCACCAGCCTCTTCGTCCTCGGCGGCGATGGCCAGGTCTGGACCAAAGTCTTTGACCCACAGAATCCCGGGCCGCCCAGTCTCGGCGGATGGCAGCCGTGGTTCCCACTCGGCCCCAACGTCTTCCCTCCAGGCGCGAAAATCTCCGCCATCACAACCAAGCCCTCTGGCACCAGCCTCTTCATCCTCGGACTCGATGGCCAGGTCTGGAGCAAATTCTTCGACCCGCAGAATCTCGGGCCGCCCAGCCTCGGCGGATGGCAGCCGTGGTTCGCGCTCCTCCCCTATGCGTTCCCAGCGAACACTCCCACCACCGCCCTCAGCACGAAACCCAGCGGCACCAGCGTCTTCATCACCGGTCTCGACCGTCAGGTGTGGAGCACCTTCTTCGATCCCCAGAATCTCGCCGGCGATCGCTACCTTCGTGCTTTCACCGATATCTGGCAAAGTATCCTCGTCAACGACCGTCACATCACCGGCGGATTCACCTCCGCCGAGGCCGCTCACGGCAATCCCTTCGACCCGCGCCCCATCGAAACCTGCGCCACCGTCGCCTGGATGTGTCTCACCCTCGACATGCTTCGTCTCACCGGCGACTCGCGTGCTGCGGACGAGCTGGAGCTCTCCACCCTTAATGCCGTCTTAGGCTCGCAGAGCGCCGACGCCTCCTGGTGGACCTACGACACACCCATGGGCGGCATCCTCACCACGGGCATGAGCCCTCTCGGTTTTCCCAACCCTCTCGCCGGTCCGCCCTACGAAATTCCCGAGCGCTGCCCGACACTCTACGACCTCCGCTGGCAGGAGGCTGCCGGCGTCGCGCTCCTCACTTGCTGCGCGGCCAACGGACCTCGCGGTCTAGCGATGCTCTCCCAGTGGGCCGTCATGCGCTCGGCTGATGGCATCGCCGTCAACTACTACGGTACTTGCGATCTCACCGCTCTCTCGCCCGCCAATCAATCCGTCTCCCTCACGCAGAGCACCGCCTACCCGCTAGATGGCGCCATCCAACTCACTGTTGCACCCACGACGCCGGAACGCTTCGTCCTCCGCGTGCGCATTCCCGGCTGGACCACGCAGGCGCAGGTTGCCATCAACAATCAAACTCCGGCCGTCGCGCAGCCAGGCACGTATTTTGCATTCGATCGTCTCTGGTCGTCTGGCGACACCGTCCGCTTGCAATTCGACATGGGCCCGCGCTTCGTCATGGGCGGCCCTCGGCCTCCCACTGCCAACACTACCGGTGATGCTAGCGGGCGCATGGCCGTCTACTACGGCCCCCTCCTCCTCGCCTACGATTCGCGCTTCGGTCGCTACTCGCCTTCCGCCCTCCCCGTCATCGACCGCACCGCCACGACCTCCAGCGAGCCGAGCGCCGCCGGCATCTGGAATCCGCTCCTCCTTCTCACCCTCCTAGCGACGGACGGCAGCACCATCACCCTCTGCGACTTCGCGAGCGCCGGCGCCGTCCCTTGGATTCCTACGCGCCGCTGGCGCTTCAGCCGCAAAGACGGAACTCTGCTCGCTCCCCAGCTCGTGCTCCTTCCCGACGGCACGATTCAAGGGTCCACGCATCCCAACGAAACCCGCTGGGCCTTCGAAGACACGCGCCTCACCTTCTACAATGCCGCCGGAGCCCCCACCACGCGCTTCACGCCCGTCTACACTCCCGGCGATCGCACGCACCTCAAAGGAGCCTTCCTCCCCGACCCGACCATCACCCACATCCTCAACCAACTCGACGCCGATCTCACCGATACCATCTGGGATTTCGTTCGCGCCGAGGCCAATTCGCCCATCCGCCTCGATCCCGGCGGACGCATCCACGGCTACCAGCACCCCAACGAAGCCGGCTGGCGTCTCGAAGGCAACACCCTCGTCTTCTTCGATCAATCCGGCCAGGCCACCACGCGCTTCACGCAACTGACCCGCGTCAACCAGCACCGCGAGCTCTCCGGACCTTTCCTGCCGGACCCCCGCATCGTGCACGTCCTCCGAGAACTGGATCTTGGCTGGGTTCGCGGCAGCCGCTACGTTGCCTGGCTCCCCGCGCGCTGATGCCTCACATGCCCGTGATGTCGAACGGACCCGACCACACGAACGGCGCCGCCGAATTCCGCCACGAGTGCGCCAACCGATCCCCCATCCGCGACACCACCTCCAGATTGCCCGGCGTGTCGAAATTGCTCTGAATGAAACTCAGCGCGTCGAAGTGCGATCCCCCCTCGATCACCGCCGGGCCGTGCCACGGCAGGCTCGCATTGTCGTTATCCCGCCAGAACTCCGCAAAGCCTCCCGCCGCCAACGGCACAATCAGCTCGAAATTCCCCTTCGTGCCGAATTTGCTCTGAATCAGCACCGGATTCCCCGACACTCCTCTTACCGCAGTCCCGTCCGCTACCAGCGGAAACGGTCCGTGCCATGCCAGCGGCTGTGCCGAATCTCTCCAGAAAAAGACCAGCAGGTTCCCCACCCTCGCAATCACCTCCAGATTGCCGGGATCTCCGAAATTGCTCTCGATCATCGTAAGCGCGTCCACTACGCCGGCATTCTGCCCGAACACTGGAGCGGCCCGCCACGGCAGCGTCGCATCGTCGTTGTCGCGGAAATAGTGAGCGACCCCGCCCGCGGCCAGCGGCACGATCAACTCGAAATTCCCCTGCCGCCCGAACTTCCCCTGAATCAGCACCGGATTCCCCGACACTCCGGTTACCGGCGCGCGTCCACATCCTCCGCCCGCGGCCTCCACCACCACCGGGTATGGGCCGTGCCACACAAATCCCGGCCCCGAATCGCGCCAGAACGTTACCAGCGTATCTCCGCTCCGCGCTGCCGCCTCCAGATTTCCCGGGCTCCCGTAGTTGCTCTCAATCAAACTCACCGCGTCGTAGTTCGCCGTCCCTCCGAACACCGTCGGCGCGCTCCACGGCAGATCCGCCTGGTCGTTATTCCGCCAGTAATGCGCCAGGCCGCCGTCCACCAGCGGCGCGGTGAGTTCCAGATTCCCCTTCGTGCCGAACTTCCCCTGTATCAGCGAAAGCGTACCTCCAAGCCGCGTGTGCGTTTCCCCGCCGCTCAGCGAAATCGTCGTCTTCATCAACACCGTGTTGTATGGGTTCCACGTGGACATAACGAAATAAATCGTCGTAGTCGTCGCGTCGCCCTTCGTGAACGGCGTTATCACGTACGGCCCATACTCCCCTGCCCACTCGGTCGCCCGGCCCGGGTCGAACACGTAATCGCACACCCGGCTATCCCAGCTCGCGTGCATGAAATGGCAGTACCCGTTGTCCACCCACGGGTCGAACAACAGCGATGCCGCGGACCACGGTCCCCACGGCTGCTCCGCCACCCGGAACACGATTCCTCGCGGGCTACCCGCGTTGTACGTCATCACCCATATGCGCAGAAACGCGTTCCAGTGCACGCAAAACTCGCCGATCTGCGGATCCGTGAACAGCGCCATCGCGTCCGATTCCTGCGTGCTCCAGCAGACATTGTGCGAACCCGCCTGCCGGCCCGCGAAATACCGCACCCGCGACCGATCCTCCACCGCTCCCAGCGGCAGGTAGCTCAGGTACGCATTGCTCGCCCTGTAGAGGCCAGTGCCGAACACCAGCAGCCCGGAGCCTTCCGCGTCCGGCAAGCCACCGACGAAAGCGTTGTCCACAATCACCGGCGAGACGTTAATGAACTTGCCGCCCTGATGTACGTTCGAAAAATCGTACAGCAGGTGAAATGGGCTTTGTGCGCTATCCCCGCTCCACGCCAGCACGCTCCGCCCCATGCGATCGTTTCCGACCGCGTCCTGGAAATGGTCCGTCGTGAAAAATACATACATCTTTCCGTTCGCGCTGAATCCGCCCGCCGGCACCTCGAATGGCCCGTTCGGAATCGCCGGCACCGTCGTCGGCGAAAGATACTGATGTGGATTCCCCGGCTGCGCCACAAACTGCAACCGAATTCCCGCCTCCGGATCCGTGTCCGTTGTGAACCCGATGCAGTCCTCTGCGTGAGGCCCCGTATCTCCAAACAGAAAGTAGATTCGTCCATTGTGGCTGAAGCTCGACCCCAGGTCCGTTCCCCACACGCCGAAGCCGGACCCCGTCCGGCTCAGAGTGAACTGGTTTCGTTCCCGGTCGCACTCGCCCGTCAACTGATACAGCTTGCGCGTATTCCCGGCAACGTACGTCACATTCCGCGGCATGGTTCCTCCTCTCAGACATTCATGTCATAGCTCATCTACCCGAAAAACCTCGTAGCCTTTGATTTCTAAAAGTTTAAAAAGGTTGTGATGCCTGCCCCCCTCCGGCGGATCCGACGATGGCCAGGGTGATCCAGCCAACTGCGGATGGGGGAAGCGATGCCTTTTGGTCAACAACCCAGCTTGCCGAGTTCATTGGAGACCGCAAGGATGGCTACTTGTTCTGCACAGACAGCGGCAAACCACTATCGCCACGCAACATTCTTCGTGACAGCCTGCACCCTACTTTAGCCAAGCTCAAACAAACGAAAATGGGGTTCCATTGCTTCAGGCGCTTCCGTGAATCCGTGCTGCAGAAGTCGGAAGCTCGCGGTCTCTTGGTGGCCGCTCTCAGCTGGACAAGCTTGGACAAGTCGCGTCGATCCAGTTGGCATTTCGCCCAGCAGTCCTCGCCGCTTGCGGTGGTGACCGCACCCAGAGTCTCGCGCGAAACGGATTGATCAGCTCCACAGCCAGAAGGGCGAAGTCGTTCTCATTGCGTGTTGCAACTGTCAGGGCGTGCACGGGAGCAGTTGCAACAATCATTGCATCTTCGAGGAGCTGGTCTGACTTCCCCTCGATCAGCCTGGCCCATTCGCGAAAGCATAGGGAGTCCATGGCAAGAACATTCTTGGACCTTTCTAGCTGATCTACGCAGTTATTAATTTCGAGCGCTGTTTGCGTGTCCTGCCTAAGCGTCCGCTCAATTCCTCTCTGCAATTCACCAATCGTGACTGCCGAAATATAGAGCTGATCGTCGCGCAATCCGCCGATCCAGGCGATAACTGCTCCATGCGGTTCAAGCTCGCACAAGCCAGATTGAATTCCTTTCGTCTCCCGAGTCCCGTGACAAGTACTGATAAGATCCTTGAACAGTTAGTTCCGAGCCAGTTGTAAGTTATGATTTTCCCTGGCCACTAAGGTTTCGTATAAACTGCGTTGGTCCGCCGTGCCTGAGCCACTTGTACGATCGATCTCCGATACTGCCAACTGGGTGGCCTATCACCGTGCCACTGAGTCAGACAGGCGCGATGCTCTATTCCGTGACCCCTACGCCCGCCGCCTAGCGGGGGAGCGCGGAGAGCTCCTTGGCCGAAAACTTCACGAGAACGCCTGGGCGATCGCGGTCCGCACATATTTGTTTGACAAGGTGCTCCGCAGATTGCTCGCGCGCGAACCCATCGAAATGGTTGTAAACCTGGCCGCAGGTCTCGATGCTCGTCCGTACCGCCTCGAACTGACTTCATCACTGCGCTGGGTTGAGGTAGATCTGCCTGAGATCATTGACGCCAAACGAAAGATCCTTGTGGCGGAGAAAGCCCACTGCCAACTCGAGGCCATCCATCAACACCTGGGAGATCTAGCTCAACGACGCACACTCTTTGCGCAGCTGAACCAACGCGCTGAACGCATTGTCGTCATGTGTGAGGGACTGCTCGTTTACCTCGACGAAGACAAAGTGACATCGTTAGCTACGGACCTGCTTGCGCAACCACACTTCACCTATTGGCTGGTTGAGGTGGTATCTCCGAGGGTGCTTGCGTGGATCAACCGGAAATGGCAGCACCACTTTGAGGCTGCCAATGCGCCCATGGCGTTTGCACCTAGCGACTGGCGGAGGTTCTATTGCGACCGCGGTTGGCAGGTCGTCGAATTTGAGGACATGGCAAAGACTGCCCGCGAGATGAATCGCGAGCCCAGGATGATGAAGGTCTTCCGGGTCATCGGCGAGATGTTTCCCACCTGGAGCGAGAAACAAAGCAAAGCCTGGGAGTCGGGGGTCGCCATTCTTCGTCGGGCCTAGGAGAATCTGGGCGAACGGCGGGAGGAACACCGCACGAAATCCTCACCGCTAACGGTCTGCCGGGCTTTCATCGCTCCTGCCCTCGCGATTTTCTTCCCCTGGCGCGCGTGTGACTGGCGAATTGTTGATTCGCCTATAATTCCTTAGGATTTCCCGTCCTGCTACGATTCTGCGTCGAATGAAGGAGATGCTTCGGTCCCAATATAAACAAGGCGTCCGTCTCGGAGCCACTCCACCCCGTATGGTCAAAATTCTCGTTGTGCCCACTAACCCACGCATGAACCTCACTTCAAGCGCAGCTTCATGATAAATCAGGCTCGCTAGACCCTTTGCTTGGGCCATACCGCAAACGTCCTTGTATATATGTATAT
>Ga0126379_10003128_pt1 | contig 10661 bp, 8 predicted proteins | sample PanSoiMetPlot_24_FD_92640 | JGI IMG/M metagenome (GOLD analysis project Ga0126379, IMG submission 92640) | Tropical forest soil microbial communities from Panama - MetaG Plot_24 | ecosystem: Environmental > Terrestrial > Soil > Tropical forest > Bulk soil | place: Panama | collected 2016-02-17 | reverse complement strand
GCCTCGAGGATTTCGAGGCCCTTGTCGATCGGCGTTCGAAGGTGCTCCAGCCCTTCAGCGAGGTCCATCTGGTGAAGGTAATACGGCCGCACCCGCATCTTGAGACAAGCGTGCGACAGCTCCTTGATGATTCGCGCGCTCGAGTTGACGCGCCTCATCAGGACCGCCTGGTTCTCCACCGGAATGCCGTGGTCCACCAGCAGCTCACAGGCCGCCCGTGCTTCAGCGGTGATCTCCTTGGGGTGGTTGAAGTGCGTCACCACGTACAGGGGAGCAAAACGGCGAAGGAGCCGGGCGAGCCCGTCATCGATCCGCATCGGCAGGCACACCGGAATCCGCGTTCCAATGCGGATCATCTCCACGTGCGGTATCGCGGCGATGCTAGCGAGCAGCTCCTCCAACCTCGCGTCCGATAGCAGCAGGGGATCCCCACCGGACACCAGCACGTCGCGAATTTCGGGATGGGACCGGATGTATTCGATCGCCGAGCGCAGCTCTGTCCGGCTGAGCTCGACCTCGCCGCCCTTGGTGATGCGCCGGCGGGTGCAGTGGCGGCAATAGACGGGGCAGCTATCGAGCGCGAGCAGCAGCACCCGGTCGGGGTACTTGTGGATGATCGCCGCGACGGGACGCCGGCTGTCCTCCCCCAGAGGATCGACGAGCTCACCAGGGCGGGCTCGCGCTTCATCGACGACGGGAATCGCCTGCATCCGCACCGGGCAAAACGGATGGTTGGGATCGACGAGCGACAAGTAATACGGGGTGACCCCCAGGCGAAACAGAGCGGCGGTTTTCTCCAGCCCGGCGCGCTCTGCTGGCGTGAGGAGAATCAGCTTTTCGAGCGCGGCGGGGGTGCGGATGCAATTTCGCATCTGCCAGCGCCAGTCGCGCCACTCGGCGGCGTTGACTTGCGGAAAGAGCGTCTGCCAGCTGGGCGTTCGCGGCGATGACGACGGTGACATGGTGGAGCCGACTCCGTCGGCGCTGCGACGTTAACCGGAGGCCTCGGCGCGCGCACGCCACCAGGCCTGGCCGCTTTCCGGGAGCGTGTAGATGGGATCGTAGTACTCGTACTCGCGGGAAAGAGCGTGCTTCTCCGCGGGTTCTAAGGCGGTGCGGTAGTTTTTCGTCCAGTAGGAGATGCCGCGCTCGCGATCATAGCGGCACAGTTGGTGGACCCAGCGCTTTCCGACAAAGGGCACGTCGCAGACGATCCGAGGCGTGGCGAAGCCCGGTAGATAACCCATGATGTCGTGCTGCAGGGACTGCGCCTCGTGCACCGCCAAGCGCCAGTGCTCGGCGTTGGGGATCATGTCGCACATGTAAAAGTAGTAGGGGAGGATTTTCGCCTCATCGAGCAGGACGAAGGAGAGCTCTAGCAACGTGCGCGCGTCCGCGTTGACCCCGCGCAGCAGCACTCCCTGGTTGCGCACATCCCGAAATCCGAGCTCAAGCAGCTTCTTCGAGGCCTTGGCGACCAGCGGCGTCACCTGGTTGGGGTGATTGATGTGGGTGTGCAGGGCGAGGTCCACCGAGCGGGCGCGTGCTTTCTTCGCCAGGCGGTCGAAAGCGGCGAGCACGTCGTCTTGAAGAAAGTGCTGGGGCAGCCCCATCAGCGCCTTGCTGGCGAGCCTGATGTCTCGGATGTGCTCGATTTCCATCAAGTCGCCGACGAAGCGCTCGAGCTGTGGGCTGGGCAAGTTGGCGATGTCGCCTCCGGAGACGACGACATCGCGGACGGACGGGGTTTTGCGCAGGTATTCGAGGATCTGCGCGTAACGATCCTGCGGCTGGACGCGGAAGCGCGTCTTTTTGACCTGCGGCACGTCGTTGCCGACGAGGTCCATCCGGGTGCAATGGCCGCAGTACTGAGGGCAAGTGGGCAAAAGCTCGGCAAGCACCTTGGTGGGATATCGATGCGTCAGGCCCTCGACGACCCACATGTCGGCTTCATGAAGACTGTCGCGCTCTGCGTTGGGGTGGCTCGGCCAGTCAGTTCGCCGGTCATCCAAGGCCGGCAACATGTACCGTCGAACCGGGTCAGCCCATAAGTCCTGCTCGTTCATCGTGTTGAGCATCTGCGGCGGAAGCAAAAGCGACATCGTCGCGCGCTGCCGCTGATCCCGCTGGATGCTTTCGGTGAGAGCCTCGGGCAAAAGCGGGCCGAAGACCGCCTTGAGCTGCGCGAGGGTCTTCACAGTGTTGCGCCGCTGCCACAGCGCGCTCTCCCAGTCCGCGGCGGAAACCTTGGCGTAGCCGGGGAGGCGGCGCCAGTCCGGCTCCAAAAAGGCGCGAGCAAGAGGGTATTTGAAGGGCTGCTGCGAGGCGGGGGGCTTGGGCGCGTCGAGGCGGCTGAGGGAATGCAGCATTTCGGCGGACCCTCGCTGCTGCTCGCAGGTCGGGTCCCTGATCGCCACCATTTTAAGGGAATTCGATCAGGAATAGCCACTCCTCGTCCCGACCACCAGCGCCGCCCTCCGTTCCAAAAGGCCGTGCAACCTTCGAGGTGCCGCTTGCTAACCGATCTACAAAGGGCGCGAAGCAGGGGGCTTGCCCTGCGCTTCCGCATTTAACCGTAAGGAGCTGGGCAAGGGCTTCCGCTGGACAGCGGAGACCGGTACACGGGTCGGTCACTGTGGGTTGGTCCCGACGCCAAAGATGGTCCGTCCATGAAGCGATGCTTCCGATTGTTAGCCCGACCGGTCGGCGCATTGCCCTGCATCGCGCTTTCGCTTGCTCCTGCCGGCGAACAAAGGACGAAGCTCGCCACGGATTCCGAGGCGCAACACAAAGCCTTGGCCGAAGCGATGAGGCAAAACAGCTACCCCATTTCACTGCGGGATGGAACGCTACTCGGGCCAGGAATGCAGCTCATCGCGCGGAGCAGCGCGACTGCCCAATTTGTGCTCTTCGGCGAGGAACACGGCGTCAAGGAATTTCCCGAGCTGCTGACCGCGCTGTTTGCATTCTTGCACCAGAATCACCAGTTCAATTACCTCGCGCCGAAGCCGGTGAGCTCACCGGCCACGCCAACGGTCTCGTACGGAAAGAACAGATGAAACGTCTTTTCATGCGCGAGTATCGCGCTGCCGAGGCGCAGGGCGAGCGCTTCCTCCTTAGAGCCAGAGGGTGCCCGCGCAGGTGGCGGCCCGATGGCTCATGTCGACAAACTTGCGACTCGGCGCGCGGTGGCTAGTGGGGCATGGGGGTGACATTTTGCCTCGGTGTGACTGAAAGGCTCAGCGCCAAGGCGCGCCGAGCTTTGCTCCGTCTGCCAACCAATCGACACTGAGCCGACAAAGAATGGCCTGGATGCGATCTTAGCTAGGCGATCGCCAACGGCTCCTCCAAATGGCACTGAATCTGCACGGCTACAGAGTAGCTCGCCGACCTAGCGCAACCACTGTTGTTTCCCGCGGGGGGTCAACCAGAAACGCCCACACCAAGGAAAGGAAGGTGCAGTGTCTATGGAACTGACTATGGAACCCCGCCGTTCTCCCGATTCCTTGAGACGTTATCTCGCCGAACTCAAATACTACGAACCACTATCTCCAAAGGAGGAGCGCAAATTGGCGCGCCAGTTTCGGGCGGGAAATCTGAGAGCTGGGCAGCAGCTGGTGATTGCGAACTTGAGATTCGTGGTCAAAATCGCCCGCGAATATCGTTCCTATGGAATCGCGCTCGGGGATCTCATTCAAGAAGGAAACCTCGGATTGATCAAGGCGGTTCAAAAGTTCGACCCCAGCAAGAAAATCCGGCTCATTTCCTATGCAGTGTGGTGGATCCGAGCTTACGTTCAAGACCACATTCTCAGGAATTGGTCGTTGGTTAAGCTCGGTACTACCCAGGCTCAGCGCAAGATGTTTTATTCGCTGGCAAGAACGCGTCGCTACCTGGAAAACCACAGTGGGGAACATGAGCAATGCAGCCTGGAGAAAATCGCTCGGGTGTTGAATGTGAGCCCTGCGGCGGTCGAAGAGATGCAGCAGCGCATGAAGAGAGGTGACGTCTCGCTTGAGGGGCGGGTTGGGCGCGATGGAGAAGGCGATGAGGCGCCGCCTGCTCATTTCCTCTCCTCGCCGGAAATGTCGCAAGACGATAAATATGCGAAAGAGGAGGAAGCGAAGATGATCAGGGAGAACGTTCGGTCCGCGGTCAGCCGCCTCGACCGCCGAGAACGCTACATCATCGAGCAGCGTGCGATGGCCGATCGACCGATTACCTTAACACGGCTGGGAGAGTACTTCGGCTTTTCTCGAGAGCGTGCGCGACAAATCGAGATCCGGGCCAAGAAAAAGCTGCGCAATCACCTCGAAGAGCTGCACAAGCTCGCCGCTTAGCATCGCAGGGACGCCGCAGATTGACGGTGGTTTGCCGGTGCCCGACCAGGTTGGGGACGAGGTTGTCGGTCCTGCGGACGTCTACCAGCCAACAATCCGCCGTGCAAAGCAACGGGATACATGGTAGTTGCGTCATCCACCTTCGAACGGAGAAACGCGGATTGACGCGTGTTCTGATTGTTGACGATGACCGTTCCATGTGTGACCTCATTTCCGAGGCACTGACCACTAGTGAGCGGCGCGTGGTGTTCAAGACTTCTGCCGACGAGGCTCTACAGGCCTTGAAGGAGGAGGATTTCGACGTCGTCGTCACAGACTTGAGCATGGCCGGGATGACCGGCACGGACCTCTGCCGCCGACTGGTTGACAGCTATCCCGATGTTCCCTGCGTGGTGATGACGGGTTTTGGAAGTCTAGAGACCGCCGTTGAGGCAATCCGAGCCGGCGCCTACGATTTCATTACCAAACCCCTTGAAATGACCGGGTTCGCGTTGATCATCGAGCGCGCCGCGAAGCATCGGATGCTCGACAACGAGGTCAGGCGCTTGAGAAAAGCTTTGGCGGGTACGCGCCCCTTGGAGACGATGCTGGGGGAAAGCGCGGCGATGAACGACGTGGTCAAGATTATCAATCAGGTCGCGGACTCGGAAGCCACGATTTTGGTCACCGGCGAAAGCGGGACTGGCAAGGAACTCGTGGCTCGCGCCCTGCATCAGCAGAGCCGCCGCAGCCAAGGTCCGTTTGTCGCCATCAACTGTGCCGCCATTCCCGAGCCAGTGTTAGAGAGCGAGCTGTTTGGGCATGTGAAAGGCGCTTTCACCGACGCGCACGCCAGTCGAGCAGGGCTCTTCGTCGACGCTAATCAGGGAACCGTTTTTCTGGACGAGATCGGTGAAATGCCCGTGGGCATGCAGGTGAAGCTGCTGCGAGCACTGCAGGAGCGAACCGTTCGTCCGGTAGGTGCGTCGGTAGAGGTACCTTTTGATGTGAGGATCATCGCCGCCACCAACCGAGACCTTGAAACTCTCGTAGCGGAGAAGATTTTCCGGGAGGATCTCTACTATCGGATCAACGTCGTACGCATTCATGTTCCTCCGCTGCGTTCCCGCGGAAACGACGTGCTATTGCTTGCCCAAGCATTCGTCGACCGGTATGCCGCACAGAACGGGAAGGGCGTGAAAGGCATTTCAGCCCCTACCGCGGAAAGACTTTTGACCTACGACTGGCCGGGCAATGTTCGAGAACTACAAAATTGCATCGAGCGCGCTGTCGCTCTCACCATTTACGACCAGATTTCAGTTGACGACTTACCGGAAAAGATCAGCGCCTATCGCCCGACACGATTGATTCTTGACACCCAAAATCCTGACGAGCTACCGCCAATGGAAGAGGTCGAGCGGAGATACATTCGTAAGGTGCTCGAGTCGGTCGGAGGGAATAAGACCATGGCTGCTTCGGTCCTGGGCTTCGACCGGCGCACGCTTCACCGGAAATTGCAGCGGCCGGGGATGATGGGGGATGGTGAACCGGAAGGAAACGCCGTTTCTTCGGGTCCCGAGTCTTGCAAGCAGTAGTCGTCATTCGATAAGAAATTCAACCAGTTAGTCGCCCCGTCGCCTTAGATCGGCTTGCGCAGCGGCGTTGCCTGGGCTACCCATGGTTGCTCTGGGGTCAAGCGTCCATGAGCAAGCAGACTCGAGGGAAGGGCCGCGGTACCAGCACGCGGTCGTCGACAAGCAGGCCTAGCTGGGCAGACCTCTATCAGCAGCTTGAGGAATTGAGGTCGAGCGTCGCTCGGGAGAGAGCTTCGTTCGACCGTATGGCGAGCCTTCAGGAGGTGACCGCGGCGCTGTCCGAGGCACTCACCACGGACGACGTCATCACCGCTGCGGTCGACCGGGCGGTCTCTGCATTGGGCGCGAGGACCGGCGGCCTTTGGCTCGTCGACAAGAAGAGCAAGGTTGCCCAGCTCAAGCATTCCGCGGGCGACGACAGGGCCGCCCTCGAAGGATTCGCAGAGATTCCGCTGGAAAGCTCAACGCCGATGCCAGTCACCAGCGTCATCCGTACGGGTAAAGCCGTCTGGATTGAATCGAGCGTTGAGTTTGAAAGAAACTATCCCCAGCTTGCCGCCACTATCCAGCCCCGCACGCGCGACTACTCTCTTGCCTGCCTGCCGATGAGGGTCGAGGCCCGCTGTATTGGGGCGCTGGTATTTAACTTCGATGTCGCGCAAAAGTTCAGCGAGGGCGAACGTTTCTTTCTGCTCGGAATCGCCTGGCACTCAGCGCAAGCGCTCGAGCGGGCGCGCCTCTATGAAGCCGCGCATACATCCAGCGATTGGACCGCGCGCTTGTTGAAAGTGACATCCGCCTTTTCGCGCGCGTCGACGGCCAAGGAGGTGGCGGTGATCGCCGTCTCGCTCGGGGTAGAAGCACTTCAGGCGCATGGGGGAGCACTTTGGTTGATCGGCGCCGGTGCCGATGAGGCCGAGCTGATCGCCGAGGTGAGAATGGATCCGGCAGCCACTGAGCGCTTCCGTCGAATCTCGTTGAACGCCAACATCGGCCCTGCGGAAGCGATTCGAACCAACGCGCCCATCTTCTTCGAGTCCCTCCGGGACGTTACCAATCTCCATCTGGACCTTCAGGATTTGTCCCCGCTCGCGGGAGGCTCAAGAGTCTATTTGCCCATCTCCGTCGTGGATAGGACCCTTGGTGCTCTCGGTTGTTCGTTGGGGACTTGGCGAAGTTTCTCGCCAGCCGAGCGCTCCTTTCTGATTGCATTGACCGACCAGTGCGCGCAGGCCATGGAGCGGGCGCGTTTATTTGAGTCGGAGCACCAAGCACATCGGGATGCCGAAACCAACCGCCGCCGTGCGTCGTTCCTTTCCGAGGCCAGCGCACTGTTGTCGAGCTCGCTTGAATATGATGCGCGACTTCGGAGCCTGGTACAGCTCGCGGTCCCTCGCGTGGCCGATTGGTGCATTGTAGCGTTGGTTGAGAATCATGGCAGTCGCCCCGGCGTTGCAATTGCGCATGCAGAGCCTGCGAAGAGGGAGCTCGCCAAGCGACTCACGCGCCGCTATCAAATCAGTCCCAGTCAACCTTTAGGCGCGATCAACGTGCTGAGCACCGGTGAGCCCGAGCTTTACGCCACGGTCCCTGACTCGTTGCTCACGGCCACCGCTCACGACGAAGAGGACGCCAACACCCTTCGTAGCCTCGGTATTCGGTCGGCGATGATTGTGCCGATGAGGGCCAGGGACAAGACCATTGGGGTGATCACCTTCGCCTTTGCTGAGTCGGGGCGCCATTACACGGCCGCCGACCTTGAGACCGCGAAAGCTTTGGCTCAACGCACCGCCCTCGCCGTCGACAATGCCCGTCTTTATGAGGAGGCACAGAACGCGATCCGCGTTCGCGAGGACGTACTGGCAATTGTCTCACATGACCTCGGGACTCCGCTCACGTCGATTTTCACCGCCACGTCGCTGTTAAGGCGCGCTTTGGAAACCGCGGAGCGAGGCCGGGTTCTGAAATACACTGAGATGATTCACCGCGCTGCAAGCCAAATGTCTGCGCTCATCCGCGATCTTTTGGACGTGGTGAATATTGAGCTGGGCCGATTCGCGATTAACCGACAACGGCATGATCTGCACGGGCTGGTTCGGGAAGCGGTGGAAGCGCACGAGGCACTGGCCAAAGCAAAGTCGATCAAGCTCACCGCGACCGTCGAGGGTGACTCTCCCCCTTTATGGTGCGATCGGGATCGCATGCTACAGATCTTTTCAAATCTACTGGGAAACGCGGTCAAGTTCACCCCCGAAGGAGGACAGATCTCCATCCAAGTGAAACCCGACTCGAATCAGGTGACGTTTGTGGTGAAGGACACCGGAATTGGCATCCCCGAAGAGAAGCGCCACCTTATCTTCGAGCGCTATTGGAAGGCAACCCAGGATGATCGCCGAGGGGTGGGAATAGGGCTGTATATTGCCAAGGCAATTGTGGAAGCGCACCGGGGCAAGATATGGGTCGAAAGTAGACCGACGGAAGGATCGTCTTTCGTTTTCGTGTTGCCGGCGAAGGACGAGATTCCGGAAGGAGACCGAACGGTCGACCCGAGCGAGAACCTCGGCAAACGTTCCGACTCGCAGCAACCCGATTTTCAACGCGCTCTAGAGCGCACCTGAAGCTTCGTCCTTGGTAGTCGCTAAGCAGCTGAGCGACCAAGCGCAGCCCACGCCAGCGTCTGATTGCGTTTGGGGGGGTTCCCAGCGCCGACATGGTGCCTTATTCCCTTGTTGGTTTCCTCAAACCTCGCATTTGGGAGCGCATGAGAGCGCTAACGGCCGAATTGTTTATGTCGGTGGACGGATTCGCTGCGCAAGCAGACGGGGATCAGAGCTGTTTCATGCAGTTCTTCGGCCAAGAGATGACGAGATATGTTCAGCGAGTCCTGGATGCACCACAAGTCATCGTCATCGGCAGAAAGACGTATCAACTCCTGTCGGGGTTTTGGCCTACGGCGAACGGGCCGCAAGCAGCCCGGATGAATAACCTTCCGAAGATCGTCTTCTCGCGGACGCTGAAGGAGCCGCTAGCCTGGAACAACTCGCGTTTGGCAAAGGGCGATTTCGGCGACGAGATCCGGGCGCTGAAACGACAAGCCGGCGATCCGATCCGGTTGATTGGAAGTGTCAAGCTGGTAGAGACGCTTATCAGGCTGAACTTGGTTGACCGGCTCCGACTGGTGGTCTTCCCAGTGGTCTTGGGCGATTCCGGCCGCGAGGCGATTTTCAAAAACTACGAACAGACCCGGTTGCAGCTAGCCCGGACGATCGTCTTGGATTCGAACGTAAACGTGCTGGAATACCAGCTGCTAACAAACGCTCAGGGCGTGCAGGAGCGCCCCGAACCAGCTCGGCCCACCCCGAGCTGGCGAGGTTGAGCGAACCGCCAAACTGCCTCATTGGGTAGGCTACCGGCCGGCACCGCTCATCCCTATCCTCTTGTTGGTGCTGCTCGCCACCTTCGTCGACTCTCAGTGGCCGCTGGTGAAGAGATTTCGCGAGCAGCACCACCAATTACTCCGTTTCCCCGCCTTAGGGCAGGGTGACGATGAATGCATGTATGCGAAGATCGGGTCCGACGCCCCAGCCGGCCACGGTATGCCCGTCCGAGGAAACCGCTAGAACCGACTGCAGGTCCCAGCCCTTCACCTCGGCACCGTGAGTAAGCAAGTACTCACGCAGATCGACCGGCTCGCCGTTGAACCAGAGCAGCGCCTTGCGTTCGGGACCGAAGTCGGGCGCAACGGCACCGCCGATGACTTGGCCGTCGTCGCTCAATGCCAGCATCAGCGTCTGGTAGGGGTTGGCAACAGTGCCCTGGATACACTCGACGCCGGTTTCCTCGGTCCAGCGCCACGCATACTGATTGGCTGAACCGCAGCCATACCCAACGACGATCGACCCGTCGCCGTTGACCGCGAGCGCCTCGCCCACCGGGGCTGTCCTGTCCATCGCGAACCACTGCCTCCCGCCGTCCACCCACCGGGCACCCTGGCGGAAGCCCGTCGCCTGGTCGCTCCAGCCGACGATCACTTGCCCATCTGCAGAGATGGCGTTCGCGCGGCTGGACCGGGTTGAGACCATGCTGCCTAAGTCAACCATCCCGGCCTCTGCATCCCAGCGGAAACCGTGCGCATGGCCGCAGCCGTCATAGCCCACGCCGACAATCGCCGAGCCGTCGCCGTTAACGCCCCACCCGCTGCTGAGCAAAGTGCGGCACAAGAAAAAGCCGGTGGAGCTTCAAAGCTCCACCGGCCGGTTGGAAAATATCCGGCGGCGACCTACTCTCCCACGCGGTTTCCCGCGGAGTACCATCGGCTCTGGAGGGCTTAACTTCCGTGTTCGGGATGGGAACGGGTGTGACCCCTCCGAAATAGCCACCGGAATTCTTCTCGCGCGCCCAATGAAAGGCGCCGCGACATTGCATGCGAAGGGAGAAATCTCTTTCTGACCAAGAGGCGACTCAAAATCGGGCGCGCGTTCTTTTTAAAACGCGCCGACCTCGACCTTGATCTCGAGCCCCGTACGCCACGGCATTTGATGGCATGGCTAGAGATAAAGGAAAGTAAGCCTCACGACCGATTAGTACCGGTTAGCTGAGCGTGTTACCACGCGTACACACCCGGCCTATCAACGTCGTCGTCTCCGACGGGTCTTTAGGGGCTTGCGCCCGGGATACCGAATCTTGAGGTTGGTTTCCCGCTTAGATGCTTTCAGCGGTTATCCAATCGATACATGGCTACCCAGCG
>Ga0126379_10003126_pt1 | contig 10664 bp, 13 predicted proteins | sample PanSoiMetPlot_24_FD_92640 | JGI IMG/M metagenome (GOLD analysis project Ga0126379, IMG submission 92640) | Tropical forest soil microbial communities from Panama - MetaG Plot_24 | ecosystem: Environmental > Terrestrial > Soil > Tropical forest > Bulk soil | place: Panama | collected 2016-02-17 | reverse complement strand
TCAAGGTCATCGCCCTCGACAACATCAACATTCAGAACTTCATCGACTCGACAGGGTTCGTGAACCTGAAGCACAACGGCACCATCACCACCATCACCGTCGCGCTCCTCGGCCCGTTCTAAACCCTCAGCCTCACCACCGTCCACCCAGCCCGCTGCCCGCGGGCTTTTTTGATGCCCGAAGTAAGGGAGCTCACCAATGCCCACCCCCGCATTGACGTTCGGTGGTGTCCGCTACATCGGCCCCGGAACACGGAAGTACTACTGGGTGCCGACGATCGCCACCATCGCGTCACCGACCCGGCTGGAGTTGAACGCCGGCACCGACCTGAGCGGCACCATCCCCACAGACGGCGTGTCCGGGTTCACCGTCACCACTAACTTCGTGGACACCCCCGACTTCGGGACCGTGACGATCACGAAAATCCCCGGCCTCGACACCCTCAACGACTCGTCGATCACGTTCTACGAGTCGTCCACGTCGGTGGATATCCGGGCGTTGATCACGCCGCGTCTCGTCGGCTACATCACGATCATGTTGGAGGGTGATGTGACGGGGCAGAAGATGAACGTGTTCAAGGTTCAGGCCGCTGCCGTGTCCCCGGACCAGAACGGCGGTGACAAGGCGGAGACCATCACCATCGGGTTCGCGTTGCTCGCTTATTCCTTCGGCGTGGCGATCCCGTGACGTACCTGTCGAAGGACGACATCTTCAAGGCGGAGGACCTGCCCACCCGTGATGTGGATGTCCCGGAGTGGGGCGGCATCGTTCGGGTGCGGGGCTTGTCAGGTTCCGACAGGGACGAGTGGGAGGCGTCGAAGCTACAGGCCCAACCCGACGGCAGCACCGTGTACGGGCTCGGTTCCCGCGCGAAACTGGTGTCTCTGTGCGCAGTGAAAGACAACGGCGACCCGCTGTTCACCGTGGGTGACCTCGGTCGGTTAGCGCAGAAATCCGCTGCCGCGCTCGACAGGATCGTCGAGGTCATCGACGAACTGTCAGCGGTGAAACCCGCAGCGGAGGCTGAGTTGGAGGGAAACTCCGACGCCGCCCTGAGCGGCGATTCTGGTTCCATCTCGCTCGAGAGTTAGGTATCCCTGTCGGGGAGCTGCAGCAGCGGATGTCGTCGCGGGAGTTCGTCGAGTGGAAAGCGCTGTATCGGATCGAAGCTAGGGAACGCGCCGCAGCTGAGAAACCTGACGGTTAGCTTTTCCGGTGCTCTGCGAGCCGGCGCGCGGTTTCCGCCCTGTATTCGGCGTCGCGTTCGTCGGCGGTGCCAGCCCACGCGGCCCACAGCAACCCGATCGGGCCGAGTAGCAGCCCGGCGAGTGTCCACGGCCCCGCGGAACGGCCCTTGCCTTGGGCGATCAGCCCAGCGAACCCTCCGGACACGGTCCACACCAGAACCAGCACGGTCAGTGTCATGCCCGAAGTGTGAACCCCACCTTTAGCCACCGCAAGGGGGTGCCGTTATGCCGGTTGTCACTATCAGCACCAACGGCACCGAGAAGCTGGTTCGTCTCGCCATGGCGATCAAAGCGTCCGGGGATAAGAACTTGCAGCGGGAGTTGACGGCGGCGATGCGCCGCGCCAGTCGGCCGCTGCTCAGGTCGGCGCGGCAGGGCGCGATCCAGATCCTCCCGTATCGGGGTGGGCTGGCGGAGACTGTCGCCGCCTCGAGGTTCACCGCGCAGGTACGCGCCAACAGCAACGGTGCCGCGTTGCAGATCACCGCCGTCGGCCGGTACCAGCTCTCGAGCATGGACGAGGGCCATGTCCGTCACCTTGTGTACGGGCACCGGCAGACATGGGTGTCACAACGCATCCGCCCCGGCTGGTTCACGAAACCCCTCACCATCGACGCGCCGAAGCAGCGCCGGGAACTTGACCGCGCCGTGTACGACGTCGCGCAGCAACTCGAGGCCGAAGGCGGATGAGTAACCGCGTCCAATTCGATGTCCTCGCGAACTCCCGCGCGACGGGCTTCGAAGCCACCAACGCGAAGATCCTGCAGCAGTCCGCGCTGGCAAAGAAAGCCGGTGAGGACTCCACCAAACAGGCTTCGCTGCTCGGGGCGGCTCTCGTCGCCGCCGGGTCCGCCGCGATCCCGTTCGCTGCTGCCGGCGCGGTCGCGCTCACCGGCCTCGGCGCCGCCGCCGGCACCACGTTGCTGGCCTTCGAGGGTCTGAAGAAAGCCCAAGCTGCAGGCACCCTGCAAGCAACCCAGTTCGGGAAGCAACTCAACATCCTGCAGGGCAACCTCGGGAAACTGGAAACCACCGCCGCTGTCGGGGTGATGCCCGGGCTGACCGCCGGGTTGCGGGACGTCAACAAGCTGGTGCCGGAAGTCAACCGGGACGTGAAAGTCCTGTCGAACCAGCTCGGGACGGTCATCGGGAACGTCATCCCCGGCGTGATCACCGGGTTCCACCAGTTGACGCCCGCGGCGGAGACGTTCGGTGCGCAGCTGGTGCAAGGGTCGAAAGCGTTCAAGCAGTGGGCGGCGTCCAGCGACCAGATCAGGGTGTTCGCCGGGTACGCCGAAAACCAGCTCCCGCTGGCGGAACAGACCCTCGCGAACCTGGGGATCGCCGGCGCGCATGTCGTGACCGCGTTGGCGCCGCTCGGGTCTACCACGGTCAAAGCTATTGAACTGTTTTCTGGCGCGTTGCGGGCGGTTCCCATCGGGGCGGTTAACGCGATCGTGCCGATCCTCGCCGGTGGGTTCGTCGGGCAGAAACTGGGTGCTATCGCCGGCGGCACTGCCGCTGCGAAGAAACTGTCCGGGCTCGCGGCGGAAGGGTCGAACGCCAGCAAGATCCTCGGGGTCACCGGGAAAGTCATCGGGAACCTCGGTGTCGCCGGTGCGGTCGCTGGTGTCGCTCTCGGTGGCCTGTCCGCGGTGATGGGGATCGGGGAACGGAACGCCGCGAAGTACCGGGCGCAGGTCGACCTCGTCACGCAGGCGCTGCAGAACGGCACCACCGCACAAGCCGCGTGGGTCGCCGCGCAGAACACCGGCGCCGCCGCCGCGACCGCGCTCGGGTTGTCGCAACAGCAGATCATCAACCAGGTAATCAAAGGGCAGAAAGCCACCGAGACGTACACGTCGGTGATCGGGACGCTGCGAGCGGAACGCGTCCAGTTGGAACAGCAATACATGTCCGATATCCAGGCGTACGGGCAGGGGTCGAAAGCTGTCCAGCAGGACACGCAGGCGTTGAACGACAACGCTGCCGCGTTGGATGTCCTCGTCGGGAAGGTCAGCAAATCCGCCGCCGAATACGCCGCCGCGCAGAAGCAGCTTGCGGCGTGGGGGAAATCCACCGGCGACGCTGCGTTGCAAACCGAGATCACTACCGGCGCATACGTGAAAACCTCGCAGCAACTCGGGATCCTGTCCGGGGACTATCTGCAAGCGAAAGTCGCCGCCGACAAGCAAACCAAGTCGCTGCAGATACAGCAGGCGACGATGATCCTCACCAGCGACGCCGCCGGCCTGCTCGCCGCGCAGATGCAGAAACTCGGGAACCAGAACCTGTCGGTCGCGCAGTCGCAGACCGCGCTCGCGTCAGCGAATATCGCGGTGCATGACTCGTTCAAACAGAACGGGGCAGCGATCAAGGGGAACACGCAGGCTGCGGTCGCGAACCAGCAGGCCATCCAAAACTCGGTGTCAGCGGCGTACGCGTTGGCGACGGCGATCGGGAAACAAACCGGGTCGAGTAAGGCTGAGGTCGAGTCGCTGAAGAACAGCAAGCAGTCGTTGGAAGACACGCTGCGGTCGCAGGGTCGGTTGACGAAGGGTGTCCAGGCCTACATCGATAAACTGTTCCAGATCCCGAAGAAGCTGCCGCCGACGAAGGTCGATGTGGACAAGGCAGCGGCGGACGCGAAAGTCGCCTTATGGAAACGGGAACTCGCCAGTGTCACCCCGAACGTGTTCACGAAGTTCAACGCGAACACTAGGCAGGCGTTGAAAAACGCTAGGGACTTCGACTATTACCTGAACTCCCTGAATAACAAGAGCGTGAACACGTACGTCGACAACTATATCCGGACGCATGTGTCGACGTTCATCACCGGGAACGTGGGTCGTGCTGCTGGGTTGCGGGCGGCTGGCGGCCCTGTCACTGCGGGGATGCCTTACATCGTTGGTGAGCACCGCCCGGAGCTGTTCGTCCCTGATGTGAACGGCCGGATCGTTCCGAACCCGGGACCGACCCGACCCGGTGGTGTCGCGCAGTCTGTCATCAACAATGTGGTGATCAACGTGCATGGTGGTGACCCGCTGCTAGTTGTGCGGGCGTTGGAACGGTATGTCGGCGGCGGCGGGAAAATCCGTATCGCGCGGGGCGTGAACTGATGCCGCACGCCACCACGCTGCGGAAACAACCCAACGGGAAATTCGAGGTCGAGTTCACGGCCGGCGTGTGGACCGATGTCACGACCGACGTGGACCAGGCAGCGCAGCTCCCGACAATCCGGTACGGCCGGTCGTCGGAGTTCTCCACACCGCAAACCGCTGAACTGACCGTGACATTACGGAACTTCGACCGGGACGCGTCCGGCGCGCCGCTGTTCGACGCCAACCACAACTACGTCCGCGGGAACTACACCCCGCAAGACTCCACATCGCCGTACTACCCGAACATCCAGCCGAGGAAACGTATCCGCTACTCCTACAACCCGGGGTCGCAACGCATGCGGTTCCTCGGATACATCAAAGCCTGGCAGCCGCTCATCAGTGGCGGGATCCCGTACATGCAGATCACCGCCGCGACCCGTGACGATCAGTTGTCGCGGGTGACGATGCTGTCCCCGATCATGCAAGAGCTCACGGTCGACGACCCGTCGTTGTGGTGGCCGCTGACCGACCCGGCGGGATCGACGCAGGGGATTGAGCAGTCAGGGAACATGGGTCCGCCGATATGCACGTTCGGGCCGAACCCGGCGCTCACGTTCGGGGACAACGGCCCAGGGTTCGGTGACGGCAGCGGCGTGAAAATGGCCGGCGGCCAGTACCTGTCGACGGGGATCACGTTCCCGTTCGGGGTCGGCCTCGTGTTCAGCCACGAGATATGGGCGCAGACGTCATCCGCGACCGACGGGGTGATTCTGTCGTTCACGGACACCACGGGTGCTGGCGCGTTCGTCCTGGATATTAAGATCGCTGGGGCGTCGACGGGGAAAGCGTCGCTGTCCGGCGCGATCCTCACCACCCTCACCAGCGGTAGCAGTGTTGTTGACGGGGGTTGGCATCATTACGCGGTCACCTGCGACGGCACCAACGTCATCTTCTACCTCGACGGGGCGTCGGTGGGGACGACGACGGTGTCTGGGATGGGTGGGCCACCGAACGCGATACGGGTCGGGCAAGCCGACCCCGGGTCCACGTCGGCGCCGTTCACCGGCAACGTCGGCCAAGTCGCGCTCTACCCGGTCGTGCTGTCGTCGACCCGGGTCGCTGTTCACGCCGCTGCCGGGAAAGGCTATTACGGTGACACCACCGACGCCCGCATCGCGAGGTGGCTTGGGCTTGCCGGGCTCACCGCCTCGGATTGGACTCTTGACGTTGGGCAGACCACCGTCAACAGTTACCCGCAGGCCGGCCGGGATGTCCTGTCAGCGTGTCAGGACATGGCTGCCACTGAAGGCGGCGGCGCGGTGTTCTACACCACCCCCGACGGGAAGGTGCGGTTCGCGAACCGTCGGTACCGGGACAGCCTCACCCCGAAACTGACGATCAACGCTGTCGACGATCTCGACCCGTCCGTGTATTCACCGTCGTTCGACGACTTGAACCTCGTCACTCAGGCCACCGTCACCCGGTCAGCGGAATCCGGTGGTCTCACCACCCAGACCTACACCAACACGACCGCTGTGACAGCGTTCGGTGTGTTCGCTGACCAGCCCACCACGTACACCACCAGCGACAGCGACGCGTTGGGCCTCGCCCAGTACGAGGTGAACTCCCACGCGACACCTTTGCTGCGGTTCCCGCAGATCGCTGTCGACCTGGCGACCGCCGGACATAACTTGTATGACGCGGTGGGGCAGCTGCAGATCGGGGACCGGATCCGGCTCACCAACATCCCCAGCGTCGCCTACCCCACAAGCAGCCTGGACTTTTTCCTCGAGGGATGGACGGAAACCCCCGGCGTCGACTCGTATCAGGTGGTGTTCGACGTGACCGCGGCGGATAACCCCGGTCCACGGTTCCAACTGGATGTTTCTACGTTAGACGGTCCCGCCGTGTTGGCGTTCTGAGGAGAATCCTTGACTATCCCTGTCCTCGCAGCTAACGCGACGTTCCCGTCGTCGAACCAGAACGCGATCGCGAACCAACTCAACCAAGGCAAAGATTTCATCGCGTTCGTCCCGTCCGGCACCCTGTCCACCCCTGGCGCTGGTACAGCGGACTGGTTCACGATCGGCACGCTCACTGTCCCGACGTGGGCGACGCAGGCCCGGATATCTCTCGCGATCACCGACACCCACTCCGGCGGTGTCACCGGCCAGGCCACTGTCGTCATGAAGATCGGGTCCGTGAGCGGGCGGTCCCTCACGATCGGCGCGATCGGCGCGACCGGGTCGTTGGCGTGGCACGGCAACGACAAACTCACCGGCCTGTCAACGGGGGCGCAAACCTTCAAGGTGACGGCGACGTTCGTGTCAGGTTCCGTGATCTCGGTGGGCACGAACAGCGCAGCCATCGCGAACATCGACTATCTGCCGTAGCGGTGACTTGGTGTGGCAGGGGCAAGCCGACCTTTCGGCTACATCAGCGAACCTGTGGTTCGTTGTAGCGACCACCATCACGACTTTGGGGTCGGTCGCGGTGGCGTGGGTGTCGCATCGGCGGGAACGCACCGCGAAAAACGAGGCCGCGGCGGCGGTCGACGAAGCGGTCAGCTTCTACAAGCATATGATCACGGACCCGTTGAAACGGGAACGGGACATGTATCAGAAGCTGTGGCAGCAGTGCATGGAACGTCATGACCACTGACGACAACGGGCTGCCCCCCCAGGAACGGGACCGGATCGTCGCCCGGCATGTTGCTGCGGGCCGGCCGTTGTGGCGGGAGCCAGCGTTCTGGGCGGGTGGTGTCTTCACCCTCACCGCTCTGCTGCTGATCATCCTGTGGGTGCAGGACAATATCGCGACCGCGAACCGGCACGCCCGGGACAACGCGGCCGGGCTCGCGAAAGCGAACCAGCAGCTGTCGTCGCTGGGGCATCCCCCTGTGGCGCCGGCTCCGGTGGTGCCGACGGTCACGATGACCATCACGGTGCCGGTGGTCGGCCCGGAAGGCCCCGCCGGTGAACAGGGCCCGCCGGGGCCGGCTGGTGCCCGAGGTGGCATAGGGCCGTCGGGCCGGCAGGGTGACCCGGGCCTGCCGGGCGCGAACGGCCCGCAAGGCGCCCCCGGCGCTACTGGCTCTGCAGGTGCTGCCGGCCCGACCGGGGCAGCAGGCCCATCCGGCCCTGCCGGCCCCGCAGGGCCCTCAGGGCCGTCCGGACCGGCTGGGCCTACATGCCCCGACGGGTACACCGCCACCCCGCAGAACCAACCCGGCGGCGGCTCCATCATCGTCTGCACCTCACCACCGAACAACCCCGGACAAGGACCGATGCCATGACCGGGAAAGCCCTCGACTACTCACAGGCCCGTCCACCGTTGGGGAAAGTCAAAGCCAACGGCTACTCCTGCGTCTACCGCTACGTATGCTCCGACACGGCTGAGGCCGGCCTGCCGGGGAAACGACTCACTCCGACGGAACGGGACCAGATCCTGAACGCCGGCCTCGACATCGGCCTGCACGGTGAAGACAACGCCGGCGCTGCGCAATCCGGGTATGCGCGGGGGAAACAGCAGGGGCAGCAGTGGGCTGACTACGCCTCGAGCGTGCTCCACGCGCCGCGGGGTATGACGATCGTCGCCGCGATCGACTACGACACGAGCGGCACCTACCCGCCGATCGTCGCCGACTATTTGCATGGTGTCACTGATGGGCTCGCCGGCGAATACAAGACCGGTGTGTACGGCTCCATCTACGTCGTCGACGCTGCCCTCGCAGAGAAGACCGCCGTGCACGGGGTGCAAACCGTTGCCTGGTCACACGGGAAAGTTTCGTCGTGGGCGCATCTGTATCAGCATGGTGGTTCGGAGTTCCAAGGCACTGACTACAACGACATTCTCCACACCCCGCACGGGTCGTGGCTGCAAACCCTCGGAGGCGACATGCCGTTGACAGACGCTGAGATTCAGGCTGTTGCTGACCGTGTCTGGGCGAAGACCGTCAACAATGGGTCTGCAGGCGCGGCGGATGGTGTAGCTGGCCGCCGACTGTCCTACATCGACGAACGCGTCGCTGGGCTTTCCAGCCAAATATCGCAGCAAGCCCACGACACGCAAGACGACATCGCTGCCCTCGCTGCGCAGGTTACTGAGCTCGCTCGAGCGGTCGCAGCGATCCCGACGGGCGGGCCGGTCTCATTCGACATGACCGGCACCCTCACCCCGAAGCCAACGCCGTGATCAGCAAAGAACCTGTCCTCACCGCATCGAGTGTCCTCGCTGTCCTCGGCGCGGTCCTCGGCTACCTCGTGTCGGCTGGTGTCCTTTCCGACACGCAGGCGTCGTCGATGACGCAACTCCTCGCGGTGCTTGTGCCGTTGGCGTTACCGCTGCTGGCGGGGTTGTGGGCGCGTCGGCGTGTCACCCCGGTGCCGAAGGCTGTCGACGAGGCGATGGAACGGCACCCGGCCGGGACGCAGACGTGACCGTCTACGGTCCATACCCCGCAGTGGTGGCGTCGATCCACGACGGGGACACGATGACCCTCGACCTGGACCTCGGGTTCAACATCACGTTCCGGTCCAACTGCCGCGTGTACGGCATCAACGCCCCCGAGCTCGCCACCCAGGCCGGGAAAGACGCGCTCGCCTATGCGGAAACCCTGATCCATCCCGGTGACAAGGTGACGGTTCTGTCACACGGGTGGGATAAGTACGGCGGCCGGTTCGACGGCTCCGTCACTTTGCCTGACGGGCGTGACTTCGCCACGGAAATGCTCACTGCGGGGCAAGCCGTCCCGTTCAAAGGCTAGCCCCGGCCGCGCGTCCGCCTCGTTTCCCTGCCGGGATTCTCTGCCGCCTAGGTGCGGCCAGGTAAGCCGTCGGATCTACCACGCGGTTCAGGCGCGGCAGCCCACTAAGTATGCACCCCGAGGAGTCTGATGAGACGTGTTCTGGTCGCGTTGACGGTGGCAGCTGTCGCCGCCGCCGGGTACGCGGGTTACGCCGTGGCTGCATCCTCGAGCGACCCGTCGGCGTCGTGTGACCCGCCGTCGTACGACGGGACGAACCTGACCCTGCATTGTGTGGTGCCGCAGCAAACGGTCACCAGCACGGAGACGGACACCGTCACGGCTACGACCACTGAGACAGCGACGGAGACTCAGACCGTCCCGGGGCCGACCGCCACGGTCACCGAGACGCAGACGGTCACGGTCACCCCGACACCCACCACCACAACCCCGCCTCCGCCTCCGCCGCCTGGCACATTTGCGCCTGGCGAGTCGCTGAACGCGACGAACACCGGGTACGCCGCCGACGGGGTCACCGCCTCCCAACTCACCCCCCAAGGCGCGATCACCTACGGCACCGCGTTCAACGGGCAGACGATCACCCTGAAGGCGTACACCGGCACCGTGTACATCTCCGGTTCCCACATCACCATCAAAGACTGCTCCCTCACCAATGGCGGTTTGAACGCTGTCGGGTTCGAGATGCACGGCTCCTACAACACGGTGCAGAACTGCACCATCACCTCCCCGGCCGGGCAGTCGATGTACGAACCGGTGTGGGTGTTCGGTGACCACAACACCGTTGACGGGGTGAACATCTCCCGTGGTGAGAACGCGCTCACCACCTACGGCACGAACGTCACCATCCGAAACAGTTGGTTGCATGACACGTCGCTGGCGTCGCAGCCGTCCGACCACCCGGACAGCATCGAGGTGTACGGCGGCGGAAACGTACTGATCCTCAACAACCGCATCGTCGAAGCGTGCGGCGGTCCATCGTCGACGCCGCCCTGCCCATACAGCGGGCAGCCCGGCATGTTCGACTCCCCGATCAACGTCGCCCCCTACAACTCGTACAAGGTGCAGGGGTTGACGATTCAGGGGAACTTCCTTGACAACGGTCAGGGCGCCACCCTCATCGACAACCAGAACACGTCCTGTGCCGGTGCGACCGGTAACTGCCTCATCAACGTGAAAGTTGTGGGGAACGCGTTCGGCGGGCATCAGTGTCCGGCGTCGAACCCGCAATGTATCGGGATTTTCACGCCGCTGGAGAACTACGAGAACCGGGTGTTCGTACAGACTGACGCTGGGCTCGCGGCGAATCCGAACGCTATCGAATGGCCCACCACCGGCGCCGACGTCAACCGGTGGGAAGAGTCCAACGACATCGCGACGTCGTCCACCCCCCACGACGGCGACGTCGTAACCCCATCCTGAAAGAAAGGCACACCGATGGCCCGGTACAACATCCCGCTCGAGTCGCCGACCGCGATCGCCGCCGACACCGCGTTCCTGTGGCTGCGGCCGACCGCCACCGCGGGGTTCAAACTGCGGCGGCTCACCGTCGGC
>Ga0126379_10003125_pt1 | contig 10665 bp, 9 predicted proteins | sample PanSoiMetPlot_24_FD_92640 | JGI IMG/M metagenome (GOLD analysis project Ga0126379, IMG submission 92640) | Tropical forest soil microbial communities from Panama - MetaG Plot_24 | ecosystem: Environmental > Terrestrial > Soil > Tropical forest > Bulk soil | place: Panama | collected 2016-02-17 | reverse complement strand
CTCCCCGGAGAAATCGGCCCGGTATTCGCCAGCGAGCGGGCCGAGAGCGTACCCGAACGTGACGTTCCCCTTGCGGTCGGTGCCCACGATGGTGCTCGAAACGGCGCCGTTCGGCTCCGTCAGATCCACGCGGATCGCGCATGACGGCGCGAAGCCGCTGCCGGCGAGCGTGACGGCCTGGCCGACCTGGCGATGCGGGGTATCCGGCGCCACGACCTCGTTTCCTGTCGCCGGGCAGGTGCCTTCGGCGACCGCCTGCGCGTGCGCGATCGCCGCATTGCCGAGCAGCAGAAAGGCCGCCACTGCGAAGGACGAGCGCAAGGATTTCTTCGTCACGATGTTCACGAGATCCTCCTTTCGCAACCGGACCGCCGGCAGCTACCGGAGCCCAGGATCATGCTGGATACCAGAGCTCCGAGTCACGTGGCGTCGACCTTGGGCATGATGTCCTCCTTCAGCCGTTTGAGGTCGTCGAGCGTTAGAATTGCGCTTCGCCATTTCCTCCCTCCGCGGCAGTCCGGTACCACTTGTTCGAAGCAGCCAGATCTGCCTCAAGGCCAATTCCGAAACGGTAGGCATTAGCCAGCGCTAGCTGGGCATCCGTGTCGCCCTGCTCAGCCGCTCTGCGATACCATCTTGCTGCTTGAGCGACGTCTCGAGCTGTGCCATCACCAGTCGCATAGGTCAACCCGAGCATGTATTGCGCCCCGGCGTGGCCTTGTTCTGCAGCGCGCTGATACCATCGGAACGCTTCAGCATGGTTCTTCGCAACACCTCGGCCCAGATCGTACTTGAGTCCTAGGGCGAGCTGGGCATCGGCATGACCGTTCTCGGCTGCGCGTCGGTACCACTTCATAGCCTCTGCGTAGTCTTGGGGAACACCTCGGCCTACATCATAGAGTAGCCCGAGTGCATATTGCGAAGCTGGATGGCCTTGAGAGGCAGCAGCCATGTACCACTTAGCAGCCGTCGAATGATCTTGCGCGAGGCCCCTTCCAAAATCGTACATCTCGCCCAATCGGAACTGAGCTGAAGGATCGCCCTGCTGCGCCAACCTAAAAATCTCTTCTTGATTTGCCGTCGACAAGTCATCCAATTCAGCCCACGCCACAGTGGACATCATGAGCCGAATGAGACTTATCGCTCCAAGCGCCGCGAGTGCAAACAACCGCCTATTTCGGAGATATCGTGGCATGGGCATACAATGAGGAGTTTCTGACCGAAAGAGTGTCGCGCCGGCCATGTAGAGGTCCAATGTCGCGCAGCCAAGAATCCTTGCCAATTGGGCCCGGAGCATACAGCAGCTGCCGTTCGGCTGTCAATTCGACTAAAGTTCATGCGCCGCTATGCGACGCCAACGGGACTTCTTCCGCATCGCCGCGACGTGGCCTGACCTGATTCGCAGCCCCAAGCCTGCCGCGCGACACGCGTTCAGCCGGCCCGGGTGGCACTTTCGGGACTTCTTCTGGAAGCGGGAGCACGGGAAGGTGGTTGACTTGCCCGATATGTCGGTCCCGCCCGAGAACGCGATCGAGCGCCTGGAGTCATTCAAGGTGCTGCTGGCGGACAGCAGCAAGCCTGTCACGGATCGGGCGATCGGCGCGGCGTGGGTGCTGCACCTCGTCGGCGACGTTCACCAGCCATTGCATTGCAGCGCGCGGGTCACGACCCAGGAACCGCAAGGCGATCACGGGGGCAACGACTTCAAGCTCGATTCGGCCAACCAGAGCCTCCATCACTACTGGGACACGATGATCGACAAGGCGGTCCCACGGCAGAGCCACGAGACCACGCGGGCGTACCTGCTCCGGGCGGCCGGCGTGATCGAGACCGCACATCCGAAGGCGAGCCTGCAGGGCGAGCTGAAGCCGGGAAAGTTCGAGGATTGGGCACGCGAGTCCTTGGAGCAGACGCAGGCCCACTTGTACCCCGTGTCCCTGAAGCGCAACCAGGCCCCGAGTGACAGCTATCGGAGCAAGGGCACGGTGATCGCGATGAAGCGAGCGGCGCTCAGCGGGTATCGGCTCGCGGCGATGCTCGAAGAGGTGCTCGGGCAGTAGCCCGACTCGCAGCAGGCCCTATTTCTGAGGCGTCGCGGGGCTTTCCGTGCCACGGCCGCAGAGTGAATGACGGCTGCGACGTGCTACCATCGGCGCGATCCTCAATGCCGCCCCACGGAGGCCGTTCATCGCCAAGGCGTTGCCACAGACTGTCGCTAGGACACCGCAGCTACGTCTGCGGCGACACGGCCATTGCTCGGAGTGCCCCGACAATCAGCATTTCACGCCGGGGCATCCCCCAGCGGGAGGCAATCGGCTAGCGGCGTCCGAGGAGCAGAAAGACGCGGGCTGCGTTCACAACTCAGACGTTCCACCTCTCTAAGTCTTGGGCGGTTGGGATAGGGCGAACACGCGCCGCGATCAGACCTCGGTGATGGCCCGTCATTGATCGCAACCTAGAGACCCGCGGACGAGCCACTGGCTACGACTAAGGTACAGATTGACACCCATAGGCGCTCGCGATAGCATGCCGTCACGATTTTCAGGCTCAGAGTATGAAAGTAGTCGGCTTCGAGGCTCTTGCCGGCGTCCCGGCATCGCAGTCTCCGCTCCACACACGACCAGGGGTGAACTGTGCTCGGTCGTCGAGACGCTTCTCCGCAGAGGCGTTGACTGAGGTCCTGCTTGCGCAGTGAGCTTTAGCGAGCGAGCGTTGCTTCTCTGTCAAGTGTTGAAGGCGGTCTGATGTGCAGACGGCAATATCGTTGAGACATTCCTTTCACCAGGAGGATCGACTATGGGCGCATTCCCCCTCACCTTGCGGCCCGCGTCGCTGAGAACGCGTGCATCTGGCGTTGTCATGGTTACCCTTCTGGCGCTCGGGGCGCTCTTGCTGAGTCATGCAGCGCCCGTCGCTGCTGCGGATTGGCCGATGTTCGGGCAGAACTTGAACAACACAGCCTCCAACGTTACCAATATCGGCAAGAAGGTCAGCTCCCTTAAAGTCAAGTGGACGTTCACGACTGGAGGCGACGTCTCGGCCCGTGCCGCGGTCGTCGACGGCGTCGTCTACTTCCCGGACTGGGCCGGGAATCTCTACGCCGTCAACGCGAGCGACGGAACCCTGAAGTGGAAGCATCAGCTGTCGGATTACGGCTTGCCCTCCGGCACTTACGCCCGGGCCACTCCGACGGTGGCGGCCGGCACGCTGTACCTGGGGACGCAGAGCGCTCCACTCAATCCGCCGGCGCTGGCGGTGGGAGGTGCCTGGCTGCTATCCATCAAGGCGGCCACGGGCGACTTGAAATGGATGACGCAATTAGAATCGCCTGCGAATGACCCCTACGCGATGATCACCACCTCGGTGGCGGTGCACGACAAACTCGTGTACGCGGGGGTGGCCTCGAACGAGGAAGGCCTCGCTGGTTTCCTCCCCGGCTTTCTGTGTTGCAAGGCCAGAGGCAGTGTCGTCGCGGTAGATGCGTCCACGGGTATCATCCGGTGGAAGACCTACACGACTCCTCCGGGATACACCGGGGCAGGGGTGTGGGGCAGCAACCCTGTCGTGGACCCCGTGCGCGGCTCGTTGTACGTCGGCACGGGAAACAACTATAGTCATCCGACCGACACGGCCTACGTTGCCTGCGTCGTCGGCGGAGGTACTCCTGCATCGTGCAGCTCTCCCAACAACCATGTGGACTCCATCCTGGCGCTGGACCTGTCGAGCGGTGCCATCAAATGGGCCACGAAGCTCGTGATGTGGAATCACACTGTTCCGCCTTATCCTGCACCAGTGATCGACGGCAGTGACGACTGGAACGTCGCGTGTTTCGTCCCACCTTTTACCAACTGTCCCTCCAATCCGGGTCCTGACTACGACTTCGCTTCGGCGCCGAACCTGATCACGGTCACTGGCACGAAAGGCTCCAAGACGATCCTCGGGGCAGGGCAGAAGAGCGGTATCTACTATGCGCTTGATCCGGACACGGGTAATGAGCTATGGCGGACCCAGGTGGGCCCTGGCTCGTCGCTGGGCGGAATCGAGTGGGGGTCAGCGAGTGACGGCAAGCGAATCTACGTGGGAATCGTCAATTTCACCGGCGTTTCGTACAGCGCCGGGAGTGCCGGGTCCTGGGCCGCGCTCGACCCCGAGACCGGCACGATTCTCTGGCAGCGATCCGTACCGAATAACTCGATCGCCCTGGGGCCCCTCGCCGTGGCCGATGGCGTGGTGTACGCGCCATCCATGGACGGCGCGCCGAGTGCGGCGACGATGTTTGCGTTGGATGCGGCGAACGGAAACACCTTGTGGAGCTTCGCGCCGGGCTCGTCGGTGATCGCGGGAGCTACCATCGTGAACGACACCGTGTATTGGGGGTCCGGATACACTCACCTCGGTATCCCCGGGTTCACCGGCAACAATCAGTTCTTCGCCTTCTCGCCGTCCGGGAAGTAACGGCTCGCGCGGCCAAGAGAGGCCATCGGCGATCACCTCGGGCGGTCGTCGATGCGCCCCTCCGAGGTCGCTCGCTTGCCGAGGAACGAGCTGTGCTCCGGATGACGCGTCCAGAACGTGTGCTGTGCTTGCTCGTGGCAATGGCCGTGGTCGGCGCGGTTCCTGCCTCTGCGCTGGAGGGTGACGGGAAGCCCTCTGCGGCGAGCGCGGGCAGCGAGGCTCTCACTTCGGAGCTCGTCACAACCGGTCTCTACCTGATCGCCGGGGGCGGAGCCAACTCGCTCCTGCGGCTCAGCGCGGGCGGAATGATCCTGGTCGATGGAAAGCTTCCTGGCTTTCATCGGCCACTGATGGGCCAGGTGCGCCGGATCTCCAAGATCTCCGATCAGTCCATAAAAGTCCTCATCGTCACCGATCATCACGAGACTCACACGGGCAACAACGCGCAGTTCCTGGCTGCGGGGATCCAGATCATCGCGCAGCAGAGCGCCGCGCGGCGCTTCCGCGTCACCCCGGCTGAGGACGGAAAGGGCACTCCGCTCGTTGTAACCTACGATCGCGAATACACCCTGCGCCAAGGTGGTATCGAAGTGCAGCTCAGGCACTTCGGCCGCGCCCGGACCGACGGCGACACCGTGGTGTACTTTCCCAACTTGAAGGTGGTCGCGGTCGGAGACCTGTTCACCACGCGAATGCCGGAGCCCGACTTTTCAGCGGGGGGGAGCCTGGTGAACTGGGGTCCGGTCCTTTCGCGCGTCCTCGAGCTCGACTTCGACATCGTCGTGCCGAGCGCGGGCCCCCCGGTGACCCGGGCCGACCTGGAGACCTTCAAGAGCAAGCTCGACACCCTGACATCTCGCGCCATTGCCCTGGTCAGGAAGGGCGTGCCCAAGGATCGGCTGGTCGCTGAACTCGACACCGGCGACCTCGGTTGGCAACTCCGCCTGGCCGGGGAGCCGCTCGACCGCGTTTACGACGAGCTATCCCAGGCGAAGTAGACGATCTCCCACCCGCACAGAAAGTCAGAAGGCCGGGGAGTCGGTCGCCCCAGCCTTCGGTGTCTCCCGCGTCAGGGCATGCCGACCGACGCCGACGGCCACACAGCTATACGCCACTCGTTGGCCCGATCGCTCAGCGGAGCGTAGATCCTCCGAAACACTCTCTTACTCGGCACTGCGCCGGCCCACGCCAGGGATGGTCTCGAGCCGCTCTAGTGCCGAGGCCAACGGGGGCGTCTGCTGTTCGATTCAGGCGTAGAACTACACGTACGCTTGCCGGGGTGTCTACGGCCCGTTCAAGCAGTGGCCTCTGGCTGAGGGTCTATAATACGGACTGATACTATTACTGGGCACGATAGGAGGACTTTGACAGATGGCCAACAAGACGCTGTTCGGCTCGTTACAACAGTTCTTGGAGCAGCGGCTCAATCTGACTGCCAAGCAGCGCGAGCTGGCGGTTCACGAACGCCGGATCATGGACGACATGGGGCGCATGCTCACCGGCCTCGGCTATCGTCTGGTATCCGCGAACGGACAGCAGCACGGTCGCCCCGAACGTCACCCCCGACGGAGGCGAGCGCTGCCCAAGAAGCTCAAGTGCCCCCGCTGCGACCGCCGGTTCTCGCTCGGCATGCACGTCGCCCGGCACGTGAAGACCATGCACACCAGGCGACCGAAGGCCCGGGGAAAGATGAGAGCCAGTCCTCGGCACTAGCCTCCGTCTTGTTGGCTCCGGCAGCGATTGACCTTCCGGGAAACAGAGGCCAGCCTGATTCAATGGATGGCAGAGAACGCACGAGTGTGCCGGGTCGCGACGGATCGGCCACGCGAGCTCGAGGCCGAGTTGATCAGAACGCTCGCCCTCCCGCTGAACCCCGACCAGAACAAGCACGCCTTCTGTGCGACACTCCGTGGGATTCGCACGGCGGCACGGACCAGGGCACGCGACGCTCGTGACACGCGAGTCTGACCTCGCCACGTTCGTGGCCGATTCCGCGACAGCTCTGATGCAGATGGTCTCTTCGGTGCGTCCATCAGTGTCCCACTCTTCACCTCCGACGCGCCGCATCTCGAAGCCCGCCCTGGCCTCATCAAGCAACCCGGCCTGGCGCTGGTCGCGCTGAAACGCCTCGGCCGGGCGGAGAGGTCGCATGGGCCCTGGCGTGTCACTCTCGCCGGCCGGAGGACTTCATTGGCCTGGCCGGCACCGTCCTTTAGCGCGGCCTGACCGAGTCGTCCTCCATGGGTTGACCGAGCCGCTGCATGCACTCGCGAAACTCTGCCTGCTCGGCTGGGCTTCCCGATAGCCGGACATCGCCCCGCAGGCCGATGTGCGCATCGAAATGACTCCCCGGGTGTTTCGCGCGGACCTCACGCACGCAGGCTATGACGGCGCGCTCGCGAATCGCCGCAGAGTCGGGGGGCGGCTGGTTGCCCTGAGCTCTGACCGACATCGGGCACAACAGGGCGGCGACGAAGAGCAGCCAAAGGCGGCGCCTCACGGGAGCACCTCAGGGTATCTGGAGTGTACCTTGGAGCATCTGGAGTGTACCTTGGAGCAAGACCGACGATGTGTTGTAATCATCGCCCACCCGGAACGTGACGCTCGTCGGGAGTGTGACCATCGTGAACGTGAGAGATGCCGCCTGGAAACGAAATGCCACGCTGGGATCTGGCTGCCTCGTCCGCGTCGCAGTGATGGTTCCATCACCGTTGGTGAAAATCCATTGCCCCCTGCCGACTATGCGTAGGTGACCTCTGGCGACGCCGTGATAGCCCAGGTCGACGGGGCCAGTGTCCGGGTACCTGTCCGTGAACGCCGTCCGGCTGCCAAGCCCGAGCGCGGCGGCGAGTTCCGAGCCCCCGTCGATGACCGCGCTATCCGTCGGCTGGCCCGCGGCCACGCGCCCCAGGCGAAAGTCCTCGCCGGCCGCATTGACGAACCCTGGCGCTAGCGAGATCGAATTCGGGCCTGGCACTGAATCAGGCATACGTGGCCGCGCGGCGTGACACAAGCAAATTCGGACACGACCGCCCAAGGAGCCCGATGCCACAGCGCACATTAGCGATCGGCGACGCCACCGTCCGCCCCGGCGGATGCCAGATACCACAGTGCCAACCGTCGGAAGGCTCGGGGGGCGAGGAACTACGCGACGCGCGACTTCTCAGAAGTTCACTGAGAGCTGAAAGCCTAGGACGAGAGCATTGGGGATAGCGCTCCCGCCCCCGGGTCTGACGATGTATTGGACGTCGGGCTGCACGGCGAGCCAGCGCGCGACCTGGATGCTGTACGTCCATTCGAGCACCAGCTCGTAGTGCTGGACTGCCGCGTCCACACCGGCCTGCCGATCGAGCCGCTGCGACCGGCGAAGATCGCTGCTGAAGCCGCCGTAGATCACCGCGAATCCCGCCACGTCGTTGGCGCGTCCAGGAATCAGCCCGCGGTAGACGAGCCCCCCGTCCACGAAGATCGGCATCGTATTGATCGCGATATTGGGCCCCACGACGATCGAGACGAATGGCGTGAGGCTCGGCGGATTGGGCCCACCGCCGCGATAGATCATCTGGTCGGCGAGAATGTAGAAGCCCGCATTGCCCTGCACGACCGGCGCAGGGCCGCCGGCCGTCCCGCCCACGAACCGCGGAAACTCGCCGCCGTTGTAGTATCCGCCGAGCTTGTAGTTGCCGGGCAGGCCGGACGCGCCCTTGCCCTGATTGCGCAGATAGCCGATCTCGGCGATCGCGAACAGCGGCCCGCGCATGGTCCAGTCGAGACCGTGCTTGTCGTTGTTGCCCACCGTCGGATCGCCGTTGAAGACGCCGGCCATCGCGTACAACGTTTCTGCGGGCTGGACGCGAACCCGGGCGCCCCACGTGGCGACCGGATAGCTCGTCATGCCCGGCACATTCTCGAAGATGCCGGCGGGGTTGCCGTTGATGCCCTGGCTGACGAAGAGCCAATAGAGCGGCGAGGTCATGAACTCATCGCCCGCCGAGAGCCGCCCGAGCCGGACGTTCAGACGGTCCTCGAGCAGCGGCTGCTCGAGGTACACGTCCACCAGACGGTAGGTGGCTCCGCAGCACACCTGGGCCACGTTGAACGTGTTGCCGATGTCGATGTCGGTGAGGCTGGTCCCCGAGCGCAGGGACAGCCCGGCGTGGAACTTCGTGCCCGGGGCGCGCATGAGCTTCTCGAGATCGATGTCCAGCTCGACGGCCAGGTTGTCGAACTCGCGCGGGGCCTGCCGCGTGCCGCCGATCGGGTTGCCCTGCACGTCGGTGACCCACGCCACCGTGGGCACGATGCCGAAGCGTGCCAGCGCCGGGCGGACGCCGCCCCATTCGCCCAGCATGTTCGGCTGGTTGAGCCACTGGCCCACCCACGTCTGGAGGGAGTCCTCCGGCACCACCATGTCGCGCAAATGGAACAGTTCTCGGTGGCTGTGCGACGGAAGATCGGTCTGCGCGAAGACGGGCGAGTCGAGCGCGGCCAGCGCCAACGCGATGAGCGCCGAGACAACCGGTCGCGCGCTCAGACGCATCGCAGATCACCCATGCCCATCGGCGGGAGGAGGACCGTTCAGAGATGGGACAGCGACTTGGCCGGGCACCGTCCCGGCGGCCCCTCCTGAGATGACATGCGCCCTGAAGTCGATCGTGATGCGGTCGGCGGCCACCGTCAGGCACGTGCCCGAGGCCACGAGATCGTCCGTGGCTATGTAGGTCTCCCCGGGCTTGTCGAGGGCCTGCGGGCACGACGCGATCGGGGTCACCGCGGTCGCTGCGGTCGCCCAGATCACCGTGGCGAGAGTGGCTGTCGTCTCGATGGCGAGATGTCTGAACACGTTCGTCTCCATCGCTTCCCTCCTCTCCGTTGCTCGGGAACTGTCCCCGCAGTATGGCGACACGCGCTCGTCCATGGTATCCACGGGCAGCCTGGCTGTGCGATTCTCCGGGTCAACGCCGCGCCAGCCTCTGCCTCCTCTTCCGCCGCAGGGAGGCCCTGGGAGGGCACCGATGAGCATTGAGGGAGGGGAGGTAGACACCCTCGGCCATAGCCGGGCTTGGCCTCATTTTCGTCCGAACCGGCCTCGGTGGGGTGTCTAGAGGCTGGGCGGAGGCCGAGACGCTCGACTTGGCGGGCGGCGTGCTCTAAACCCTCTAACCCCTCTAACCCGCCACCTAGAGCGCTTAGGGGGTCTCTCCCCCGATGTTCTCCATGGCGACAATGGCTGGCCGAGATCCGGGCGTTCGGCTCAGGCGGGGAGCACTGTTCCACAAACTTGGGCGAACTTTACGAGGATCGGGTCGCGCTGGCGCCGTTGTTTCGCATTTCTAGTTGCCGCCGGTACCCCGTGGCCTTTTTCCGCCGCCGCCAAAATTTCGGAGTCTCGGAACGCGCCGGCGGAGTCCCTTTGACGTGGGAGCGGGCGGCGCGTGGATAGGGGCCCGTGCGCGGGACTCCGAAGGAAACGGGACTCCTCCGGGCCGGCATTGGCTGATTCGGATTTCAGGGTCGGCGCAGCCCGCGATCTGCGCGCGCCGATCATGCGAACACTCACCTCCAGGTTCGCTCGCGACTGTGCCCGTGAGCCATCCCGCGTTGTCTCGAGCCGAGCAATCGAGAATTCGCCCTGCGGCCCCGGCCAATCTCCGCTTCCTGGTGTTCTCGTTTTACCCACGCACCGTCTCGGCGTTCAGGTAATGCCTCGGGCGCAGGCCCTCTAGCCCGAGCGCCCGGCCAAAACTCGGCGCTGGCCGAGCACGCGGGTCGGCACGAGCCGCCAGCCGGTCTCGTCGCGGTGCCACCGCTCAGACGACCCGCGGACGTGCTGGCAGTGTCGACTATCACCAGAAAACGCGGAATTCTGGACATGCCAGAAAATCTGGCGTAGTTGCTGCCCCGGCCTTTCAATCTGGCGGCGCCGCCGTCCAGGCTCCGTCGCGTTCGTCCGGCCAAGCATCCCACCCTTGTGCGCGTAAGAGCATATAGCCCTTATGGCTTATGGCGATGGCTTGGCTCCCGATATATCGTCTGCGACTATAGGAAACAGTGCCCAGCTACTCGCACGCGAGAGGAGATTGGCACCATGCTCAAAAACTCCCGCAACGAAGCGGGGCAGGTGCTCTGCCCTATCTGCAACGCGCCGCTCACCGATATGCGCGAAATCGCGCAAGCGGGTCAGGTCGCCTATCATCGCGCGTGCTGGCG
>Ga0126379_10003124_pt1 | contig 10665 bp, 9 predicted proteins | sample PanSoiMetPlot_24_FD_92640 | JGI IMG/M metagenome (GOLD analysis project Ga0126379, IMG submission 92640) | Tropical forest soil microbial communities from Panama - MetaG Plot_24 | ecosystem: Environmental > Terrestrial > Soil > Tropical forest > Bulk soil | place: Panama | collected 2016-02-17 | reverse complement strand
TCGGCGGGCGGAATTCCCGATACGGTGATCAATCTCCTGAATACTCCAGTAAACAATGCGACGTATGCGCTTCTGCCGCAGCAATGAAACACATCGCGATCGCATCGATTTATCTTCGGATGGGTGTCATCCTGAGCGTAGCCATTTTTCAGGCGGAGCGAAGGATCTCCGGTGCAGTGAAAAGCGTCGGCGCGACCGTCGCTCCGTTAACACAACTTTGACCTATGGGGTACGCGAACCTTAAAGTGCTCGGCATGAGATTCGCAAACCTCCGCCTTTTTCTAATCGCGCTAATCACCACCTGCCTGATTACGAGCAGCCGCGCTCAGTCGTCGCCTCCAGAACTTCACATTGAAGATGTGACGGTCATCGACGTCAAAGACGGGCCTGCACAACTTCACCAATGTGTGACTGTTAAGAACGGTCGCATCACGGATGTGGCAAGTGCCGAGAGGTGTCCCAAAAGGCTACAAGGCGACGCGGTCTGGATCGACGGCAAAGGCAAGTTCCTCATCCCGGGACTCTGGGATATGCACGTCCACATGGTCTTTGGGGACTGGTTCCCGCGTGGCAAGGAGGTCACACTGCCGCTCTTCATCGCAAACGGCATTACCGGCGTTCGCGACATGGGCGGCGAACTGGAAGTGCTGCAGCAATGGCGCAAGGAAATCTCCGCCGGAACTTTGATCGGCCCGCGCATCGTGATGTCAGGCCCCATGCTAGACGGCCCGCAGCCACGCTTCCCCAGTTCTATCGCAATCAAGACACCCGAAGACGGCCGCCACGCGGTCGATGATCTGAAGAAAGGCGGAGCAGATTTCATCAAGCTTCAATCCCTGATCCCACGCGATGCAGTGTTCGCAATCGCCGACGAAGCGAGGAAACAGGGAATCACATTCGTCGGCCACGTACCAGACGCCGTGCGTGCCTCCGAGGCTTCGAGTGCGGGGCAGAAGAGCTTCGAGCACCTCATTGGAGTCTTCGAAGGCAGCTCTCCGCTCGAAGATCAATTCATCAAGGGCGCCAAAACCGAGAGCCAATTCCTTTCCACTTATGATCCGACGAGAGCCCACGCACTGTTTGCTCTGCTGGCGAAGAACCAGACCTGGCAGTGTCCGACACTTGTTTGGGAACGCGGTGGCAACCTGATCGACGAAACCGATTTCGCCCACGACAGCCGCGCCAAGTACGTTCCAGCGTACTGGAAAGACGTTACGTGGAAGCGCTTCACCGACCAGGTCGAGCACGACTTCAACACCGACGACCTCTCTATACGAAAGCGCTTCGTCGCTAAGGAACTCGAAATTGTGAACGCCATGCACAAGGCGGGAATTCCGTTTCTCGCGGGAACAGACACACCACCGGGCGTCTACATCTTCCCCGGATTCAGCCTGCATGAAGAACTGCAACGCTTCGTGGCTGCTGGATTCACTCCCCTAGAGGCGCTGCAGACCGCAACGCTGAATCCCGCGAAGTTTCTGGGAATAGAAGACCGCCTAGGCACGATCGAAAAAGGAAAGCTGGCTGACATGGTGCTGCTCGATGCGAATCCGCTGGACGATATCAGGAACACGCAGAAGATCGCCGGGGTGATCGTGAATGGGCGATATCTATCGCGTGCGGAGTTGGACAAAATGCTAACTGGAGTGGAGAAATCTGCTACGACAAAGTAAGTCTCGTTGACTTGATCAGGCTAGCATTGGTCGCCAAATCGCTTTGGGAAGGGCACGGCTTCGAACTTGCCCATTCGTGTATTCAGGAAATAGGCTGAGCCCTTCTCGGTGCCATCCAGAATGGTGTCCTGCTGAGCGGAACCGGAGTGCAGCGAAGCGGAACTCCGGCGGAGTCGAAGCATCCCTACCGCCCCGAACAACTGTTGCAGGAGAGATTCCTCGAGTTCACTATGTGATAGGTGTTAGCGCACCGCTCCCGAGTGCATGCTACCCACTGTATCTCGCGTGTGATCGACCTCCCGACCAGCATTCATCGATAGCGAGAACTGAACTTCGTCGTGCCGGGCCAATGCACTGGCCAGTCCCAGGACCGTACCCGCATACAACAGCGTATCGAAAAAGTAATTGATCCCCTCAACCTTCACCTCCGTGCTCGGGGTCAACAACGACGCAATCAGGATCGGCCCATAGACGAACACAACCAGAACAAAAATCCAGCTACCGAGATAGGTAGCCGCCATCCGTGCCTTCCTGGTGAGCACAATGCAGAGCCCGGCAACGAAGAGAATTGCGCTCGTCAGATAGCCAATCAGCAGGCGCGCAGGAATCCAAGTCGGAATCATTTTTTCGAGAGGAACGCCCGGCGCGTTGAGGGGATGAAGGAAGTTCTGCACCCCGTATAAGACTGCGCCGATCCCGATCACTAATTGACCGAAGGTGATAAGCGCTTTCCCCCCTTTTGTGGGCCGCCCGTCCATGGCGGCAGCGGCCAGCATCCAGCCACCGGCGCCGAACGACAACTCGCGAAACATAAGCACCCAGGAAATCCGGTTGTGCACATTCGCCAGCGTCCCCGGCAGATCCATCATCACGACAAACAGAAACATCATGATTCCGAACAGCAGACCGGACCAGTGCACCAGAATTTTTGTGGCGATGCTCAAGGACGCAGCCACCAATGCAGTGCCGACGAAGTACGTCCAGAACAGGGGCCAGGGCATGAACTTAGGGACACCCTGCATGATGCCTCTGGCCGCAGCAAAGTGCTCAGCCCCGAAAACCGCCAACGGCAAGGCGAAAGATAAGTTGGCGAGCGCCACGAACTTGTCAAGCCCGCGAGCCTGCTCGACGTCGTCTTTCGTCGCCAGTACTGCGATCAGGAAAAGCACAACCGCGGCCGAACAAGTCGAGACCACCGTACGCGAAATTTCGAAAAAAATCAGTCCGAAAGCGATGGGGGGAAGGGCTACGTACATATTCAACGGAACCTACCTAACAAGGAATCACTGATTTGAGGGGGACGGTGTGGAAAAAGCGAGAACTGGTTTGACCCCTGATAGTGACCGAAAGGCTCAGCAAGAATCGAGCGTCCTGCGACGTAAGCCCACAGACGAGTCTCACCGTTCAAGCAATTGATTACACCAAGTCCCTCCAGAGCATGATACGGAAGGTGACGGGGCGCAATATCCACTTGATGAAAATCTCACATAGCCACTATAGCGCGGCGTGCCGCTGATTGATTCTGGATTGAGATCAACTCTTGTGAGCTTTCTGTAATTGTCCCTTGCGGGAACCGAATTTGTGGGAATATGCCCACGTGAATTCCGCGCCAAAGAGAAACATCTGCGCGGAGTAGTAAACCCACAGTAAGACCACCACGAGGGAGCCGGCGTGCCCAAAGCGAGAGGAGATTCCATTTCTTCCGAGGTACATGCCGATTAGAAACTTGCCGCCGATAAATAGGACCGAGTTGAATGCTGCGCCGATCCAAACGTCTTTCCAGTCGATTCGTACCCGCGGCATTAATTTGTAAATCATCGCAAAGACGGCAGTCGACAACAGGATGCCAAGCGTAACGTCCAATGTGGACGCTACTGCCGTCCAGCCATCAAACCACGGATGCCACCAACCGCTCAAAGCGTCCAGACCGGCGCTGAACATCAGCGACACCATCAAGAGGAAGCCAATTCCGAGAATCATGCCGAAGGACAACAATCGAGCCCGCACCAGCCTCCATAAGCCAAAGCTCTCACCGGTATCTGCTGGCGCGCGCCAAATGCGATCCAGCGCGTCCTGCAGCTCGGCAAACACCGCGGTCGAACCGATCAGGAGAAATACGACGCCGAACACCACTCCCAAGACGCTTCCGGATGGTTTCCGCGCGCTTTCCACCAGACCCTCTACCGCCAGCGCGCCAGGTGTCCCCAGCATGCTTTGCAGTTGATAGAAGATTTCGGCGCGGGCGGCACCTTGGCCGAAGACCAGGCCAGCGATTGACGTAACGATCAACAAAAGGGGGGCGATGGAAAACATCGTATAGAAGGCTAGCGCCGCCCCCATGCTCTGAGCGTAGTCATGGACCCAGTTCACGGCTGCCGCTTTGAACAGGCTCGCGGCATCCTCGCGAGTCATGGCGCCATCTCCATCCACTCTTGTTCTGCCGTGTTGCAGGGAGCCTGCACGAAGTGCACGCGGCTCATCGATGCTCCGAAGGAAGAGATGCACGAATTCGCTGGGGGAAGTCCGGACCATCGTCAGCGGCTTGAGCCAGTTGATTAATCCACGCGCGTTGCCGTAGCTGCGCAAAGGGCAGTGTTCGATCCAGAAGGCCCGCCCGGTATAGAGCTCGATCGGAGTACCCGTTAAACAAGAAGCCGATATCGAGCCGCGTGATCTTTCCGACGAGCCTCGCGTAACGCACGATGTTGATGGTGCAACTGTTGCTGAGCAGATGGTAGAACTCTGGCCGCACCGCCAGTTCGTTGATACGGTCAAGGTAGATCAGAAACAGTCCGCGTGCCTTCTCCGGCGACGTCTCGATCCGGTAAAGATATACATCTTCGTGCCGGTAATTCGTTCGCACCCGGACGATGTCGCGCTCCTCTCCCACCACATAGATCAAGCCGAATTGCTTGAAGAGCGACGATACGGGATCAAAGCCTTGTCCTTCATGCCGCCTCGCCTCGATCGAAATGCACACGGGGGGAGCGTTGTCGAAGTTAAAGCTCACGAAGGTGTGCGCGATCGGCCCGGGTATCCAGTAGGACACAAAGAAATCTAGCGATATCAGATGCGAGAGCAGTACTTCGCGTGTTTCATAGCGTACAGTGAAGTCATCTGTTGAGCGGTAATCGAAATTGCGAACATTCTTGAGCACCACGCGATCGCCGTCAACGAACACTTCCGGCAGCACGGCCACGTTCGTCTGCCAGGCACGATCGAATGAAGGTTGAATGGAGAGGTACGAAGCCAACACTGCGAGGAACAGTCCCGCAAAGACAAGCTGCAAGCGCCGGCTGCGCCTCAACCATAGCGCGTAAATCGCAAACGCCAGGAAGGCGATTGCCAACACCAGCCGCAGCCAGCGCCACGGAACATTCGACCAATACAGCGCGAGCGTCGCCCAGGCCACCAACAAAAAGCGCACCAGAAATCCAAGCGCAGCCGAGAGCCAGGCAAAAGGCTTCACGAGCCAAGAGGTCGAAGAAGAACCGGATCGTGATTTCGTGGATGGCATTGTTCGCAGCAACCAATCCTTGAGATACCGAGACGTTGGCCGAAAGGGCGTTGATCGCGGTCGGTTTCTCAACTTGACGCTGACTAGGCTTGCGTCATTTGTTCACCCGAAATTGCACATTTTGAGTTTGCATGCGCCTGCGGCCAGCACATGGAGCGAGCCTCCGACGATTGGAATCCAGCACAACATCGGAAGGAACTGTTCTTTCTGACATGCTTCGGCTGAATCTCACTCACCAGGAGAATGAGGGGATGGAATGTATTAAGGTTGGGTTCTGAAGGCAGGTTTTTCGCAGCGAGGAACAAAACGACCACGAGTCACACCTGTCGAGTCCCCGCAAACGATTGAAAGGATGCTTACGCGAACCAAGGGATGATGTACGTACAATTATGTAAGACTATTGTTCCTGCAGGAACACTGTGGAGAACTGTCCCAGGTGCATTATTTTGAGCTACTTAGCCCCTTCCGCCCTGTTTCTTCTCTACCTTTGCCCAGGTATCCTTCAGCGCCACCGTGCGGTTGAACACCGGCACCCCAGGCTTCGAGTCGAGGTCGGCACAGAAATATCCGAGACGCTCAAACTGGTAGCGGCTGCCCGGCGCCGCCTTGGCCAAAGACGGTTCAAGTTTGGCGTGCGAGATCACTTCGAGCGAGTTCGGGTTCAGATAGTCGAGAGGATCCTTGCCCTCTTCGAGGTCACCAAGGTTTTCTTTGGTGAAGAGATTCTCGTAGACGCGCACCTCCGCATCGACCGCGTGCTGCGCCGAGACCCAGTGGATCGTCGACTTCACCTTGCGCCCATCGGGAGCATTGCCCCCGCGCGTTGCTGGATCGTAGGTGCAGTGCACTTCGATGACTTCGCCCTTGTCATTCTTCACCACGCTCTTCGCAGTGATGAAGTAGCCGTACCGCAGGCGAACTTCTTTTCCCGGTGACAGACGGAAATATTTCGGCGGAGGCACTTCTCGGAAGTCGTCCTGCTCGATGTAGAGTTCGCGCGAGAAAGGAACTTTGCGCGTGCCTGCGCTCTCGTCCTCCGGGTTGTTGGTCGCGTCCATCTCTTCGACCTGACCTTCAGGATAGTTATCGATGACCACCTTCAACGGACGCAGCACTGCCATCACACGCGGAGCGCGCTTGTTCAGGTCTTCTCGGACGAAGTGCTCGAGCATCGCCAGTTCGACGATGCCGTTCGTGCGCGAGACACCCGCTGCAGTCACAAAATTGCGGATTGCCTCTGGTGTGTATCCACGGCGGCGAAGGCCAGAGAGCGTCGGCATGCGCGGATCATCCCAGCCGCGAACCGTGCCCTGCTCGACAAGCTGTCGCAGTTTGCGCTTCGACATCAGCGTGTAGGTCAGGCTGAGGCGGTCGAATTCAATCTGCTGCGATGGATAGATGCCGAGTTGTTCGATGAACCAGTTGTAAAGCGGCTGGTGATCCGCAAACTCAAGCGAGCACATCGAGTGCGTGACTTTTTCCAGCGAGTCCGACTGGCCGTGCGCGTAGTCGTACATCGGATAGATCGGCCATTTGTTCCCCGTACGATGATGCTCGGCATGCAGGATGCGATACATCACCGGATCGCGCATGTTCAGATTCGGGGATGACATGTCGATCTTCGCCCGCAAGACACGCGAGCCATCTGGGAACTCACCCTTGCGCATCCGCTCAAACAAATCCAGATTTTCATCCACCGCTCGATTGCGATATGGACTATCTTTGCCGGGCTCGGTCAGCGTGCCGCGATGTTTGCGGATCTCTTCCGCAGTCAGATCGTCGACGTAGGCCTTGCCATCTTTGATGAGCTTGATCGCCCACTCATAAAGCTGACCGAAGTAGTCTGACGCATAGAAGAGACTGTCCCAGTGGAAGCCAAGCCACTTCACGTCTTCCATGATCGATTCGACGTACTCGATATCTTCCTTCTCAGGATTTGTATCGTCGAAGCGCAGATTCGTGTGGCCACCAAACTCGTCGGCATATCCGAAGTCGATGCAGATGGCCTTGGCGTGACCGATATGAAGATATCCGTTGGGCTCAGGAGGGAAGCGGGTCTGCACACGTCCGTTGTATTTGTTCGTCTTAAGGTCGTCGATGAAGCGCTCGCGTATGAAGTTAGAAGGACGCGATTCCGGAGCAGGGCTCGTACCCGTCTCAGGCTCTGCAGCAGGTGTTGTCATAATCTTTGATCTTACCGCAAAGAAAGCAGGGCGAACCGGGGGACGGTTCGCCCGAGCACCTTCTGTTCGCGCAAGGAAAATGCGAATCAATGCACTTGGAGCGGCGCCGTTTGCGTTGTGGTGGATGAGCCTTTTCGAACCTGGCGCATGAATTTCCAGGTTTGAGTTGCGATTGCAATACAGAGGCCGATCCAAACACAGATGAGCGAAATGTAAAGTGCACCATTCACCACGGCGGCGACATGCACGTACTCGATGGGCGCGGTCGCCCTGTCCTTTAAGACCACAAATGGATGCCACTGCCCGGGCGCGATCCGACCGGCGGCAGCGAGCATATATTTCACGATGACGAGACCGAGCAGGCTTTGGACCAACTGGCCGAGCGGTGGAAGCCAAGTCCACTGCGGCTTCGACAGCGAAAATGCGATTCGGAAGATCGCAAAGCAAGAGACAGCCACGATCGGGATGTAGAAGGTGTGCCAGAGAGAACCCGGCGCTAGGAATGCCGCGGCCGGCCCGAACAGCAAGAAAGGATTGTGCGGGACAAGCAACAGCCAGATTAGTCCGAACCAGTTGAACGCCAGTTCGCAAACCATCTCGAAAACCGAAGTTTTGCGTTCCTTGCGCACCGCCGGGAGCTTCATCGGATCCCATTTGCACTCCATGCCCATCTGCGCGTGAGTCCGCTCGAGGACGGCAAAGACGAGTGTGATCACTCCTGCGGCGATAAACAGGCCGGACCACAGGTTGCCCATGGTGTTCGCGATGGCTGTCCCCCAATCGCCGCCGCTTCGCGCGACATTCGTTGGGCCAACAATAAAGACGAACACCGGAACGAGAATCCACAAGAGGACCATCTTGAGTACGAAGCTGTAGATGGGATAGAGCGTTGGACCGATGAGGTGACGCTTCGGCCCAAGCCGGCTCGCGACCGTCACCGGGACGCCACACCGCTTCAAGATCGCGGACACTTCCTCATTGGTAAGAGTGCGCGCGAATTCCCTCTCCTGCTCTTCAATCTGCGAGCGGAGATCTTCGCCCAGTTCAGCGAGAAGTTCGTCCTGCCGCCGGCTCTTCGGCATCCAGAAGCGCACAGCCTGAAGATATCGGTCGACTAATTCGGAAGGATTGCGTGGTGTAGCCATCGGATCATGCCTCTTGAAGAATCTTGGTCAGTGATGAGTTAATGCGCTGCCATTCCCCGAGCAGTTGGTCGAGAATCTCTTCGCCTGTCGGCGATAACTTGTAGAAGCGCTTGTTTCGCTTGTCTTCCTCTCGCCATTGGCTAACGAGAAGCCCCTGGGTTTCCAGACGGCGAAGCAGGGGATAGAGCGTTCCTTCGTCGATCTCCAAGCCATCGTCAGTCAAGGCTTTCCTGAGCGTGTAACCGTAGCGCTCGGTGCGCAGCTGGGTCAGGACAGCCAAGGTCAAACAGCCGCGCCGAAGCTCAAGCCTCAGATTTTCAAAGACTTCCGCTTTGGAAGTGCTGTTTGACATATAGTGTATGGCACATACTGTATAAGACACAGTATCGTTTTGTCAAGCAAATTTTGACGCCTTGAACTTTTTCCCTTGATTGTGGGGACAAAGAGACTTAAGGACTCTCGATTTGGCCACGCTCCGGCCCGCCTAGGCCCACTCGCTCGTTCTCAGCCGGCTTCTCCGCGGAAATATTCCGTCGCGTCAGAACGAAATAGAAGATAGGCGATGCCGCCGAGGATCAATACGTGGAACACGAGTCCGTGGAATGGTGGAAACGCGGAGAGCGCAACGTGAAATGCCATCCACGCCAAGGCGAGCCATCTTGCCCAGTTGTGCCGGCGAAGCATGAACAGTCCGGCGATCAGGGCCAGTAGCTCCGTCAGTTCGACCGCAAAGTCGTCCCAGTGCGGACGAAGCAGTCCAGGCGAGTGATAGAGGAACGTGACCGTTCCAACTGCGACGAAAAGCCACGCAATGGCGGTCACCGAAATCGGACGCTTGTTTGGGTTCATGTAGCTTGCCATTCGTGCCAGCTCACATGGTACATGGAGCCCCGGACGCCTCGTCTGCGTAAATGGCGCCAGAGATGCCTCGCGAGAGTGGGTGCTCATGCCTCGCCGGACGAGGGCATCCGCCATTTCCACGCTCGAATGCACTGATAGCATGGATTCCCTAGGTTCAAGAAAGTGCAAGACACTCGTTCAATACAGAAACGAATTGATTCGGTGTGGCAGCCAACTACTGTCCGCAAGCTGGCACGAGATCTCGCCGATATTGCCACCGATGCGCTCCTAGTCAGCGGAGGACCGGTGCGCACGCCGGTCTCGGAGCGAATTGCTCTGTCAATCTTGAACAGCGGAAAGAGGCCGAATCTGGCAGCGCTGGTTCGCCGAATTCAGAGAGCGAGCCTTCAACTGTCGCATCCGCGATTTGCCGCACAACAGGTGGCGGCACCGATCCCGGCGGCTGCTCTGGTCGAGTCCGTCGTCGCGGCTCTCAACCAGAGCCTGGCGGTATGGGAGATGTCCCCGATCGCGACAGCAATCGATCGCGACCTGATGACCAGGTTCAAGACGCTCTTCGGCTACCCGCGAACTGCGGAGGGCTCGCTGGCACCCGGCAGTGCCTTTGCGAATTTGACGGCCCTTCTTGCGGCGCGTGATGCACTGGTGCCGGATGCTTCCAGCAAAGGGGGAGCGAGGATTGCGATCATCGTCGGTGCCCAGGCGCACTATTCGATTGCGAGGGCAGCGGCAATCCTGGGACTGGGCCGGGATTCGGTTTATCGCGTTCCGTTGAACCCGGAATTCTGCACCGACATCGTCAGTGCTGAAACCGACTTCGCCGCAGCGCGAAAAGACGGCTTCCGTAAGTTCATCCTCGTCGGTTCGTCCGGTTCAACTCCGACGGGGAGCTTCGATGACTTACCTTCTCTGCACAAGATTGCGCGACGACACGGCGCCTGGTTTCATGTCGATGCCGCGCACGGTGCCGGCCTCGCCTTTAGCCGGCGTTTCCGCAAGCTGCTGAACGGTATTTCTCACGCCGACTCGGTCACACTCGATCCACACAAGATGATGTTCATGCCGCTTAGCGCCGGTGGAGTGCTTGTCCGCAATGGAAAGACTCTGCTCCAGCCCTTGCAGGAACAAGCACCCTATCTTTTCGGGTCGAAGCGACACTGGCCGGATATCGGTCAGGTCACCATCGCGTGCTCGCAGCGCTTTGACGCGCTGAAAACATGGCTCGTCTGGCAGGCTTATGGACCGAAGGTCTGGGACGTGCTCGCGACGCACGTATGCGACGTGAC
>Ga0126379_10003121_pt1 | contig 10669 bp, 7 predicted proteins | sample PanSoiMetPlot_24_FD_92640 | JGI IMG/M metagenome (GOLD analysis project Ga0126379, IMG submission 92640) | Tropical forest soil microbial communities from Panama - MetaG Plot_24 | ecosystem: Environmental > Terrestrial > Soil > Tropical forest > Bulk soil | place: Panama | collected 2016-02-17 | reverse complement strand
GAGCGCACGGCAGGCCCGTGCCTGGACGCCGAGTGAGTAGATGGCCGCCTCGGCGGCGTCGGCGACCTGTTGACCCGGATCCCGGGCCGAATCGCCGCCGGCGCTGTCAATGGAAACAGGTGGATCGAGCGCGATGCGGTGGAGCCGCTCCGAGGCCTGGCGGCCCACTCCGAAGCTGAGCGCGAGCTGCATCGCCGATCCGCCTTCGTTCAGCTCGTACAGGAGACACGTCTCGAGGCCGAGGTGCGAGGTCACGCTCGCGAGCAGGTTCCGCACCAGCTGATGATGGTCAGGCGTCACTGCCATGGCTCAAGCGCGCTCGAATGATATCGCCGGCGAAATTGCTGGACTGGCTCCGGCGAGGGACGAGAGGCAAGACGAATGCCACCACCCGCTCCCCTCCCGGCCTCGCTCACGTCGACTCAATGTCCCCACAATGCGGAAGACCCTTGGCCACCCGACCCGCGTGGACCCGCACACCGCGAAAACAGTTCCGGGCGCCGGCGGGTAAGGCCTACACCCGCGACGGCCATGCCCGGCGGGGGCCGTCACCTCGGCCTGCGGCCCGACACGCTCGCCACGACGGTCAACAGCTCGGCCGGCTCGACCGGCTTCGGCACGTGCATCTGGAACCCGGCCGAGAGAATGCGGATGCGATGCTCGACGCTTCCATATGCCGTCACCGCGACAGCGGGCACCGCGCCGCCCTGCGCCAGCGGGAGCGCGCGCACGCAGCCGATCAGCGCGTAGCCGTCCTCGCCCGGCATCTCGATGTCGCAGATCAGGACATCGGGCCGGAACGCCCGGAGCCGATCGAGCGCCTGGGCCGCGCTGCTCGCCACGGCGATCTCGGCGCCGTGCTGCGCGAACAGGCTCGTGAACAGCTCGAGCGTCTCCTGCTCGTCGTCCACGACCAGGAGTCGGAGCCCTGCGAGGTCCGCGGACACGAGGAGCGGCGCGCCGCGCGCGGTGGGATGCTCGCGCGCGCCGTCCTCGGGCGCCTGCTGGGCCATGAGTGGCAGCTTCACGATGAACGTCGCGCCGCGGTCGACGCCCGGGCTCACCGCGCGGACCGAGCCGCCGTGCAGCTCCACCAGGTGCTTCACGAGCGCCAGCCCGAGGCCGAGGCCGCCGTGTCGCCGGCTCGCGGAGCTGTCGGCCTGGCGGAAGCGATCGAAGACGTACGGGAGGATCCTGGAGTCGATGCCGCATCCCGTATCGCTGACCACGACCTCGACGTGGGACTCGATCCGCTCGACCCGCACCTGCACCCGGCCGTTCTTCGGGGTGAACTTCACGGCATTCGACAGCAAATTCCACATCACCTGCTGCAGCCGATCGGGGTCGCCCGCGATCGGCCCGGCGTTCGGGTCGAGGATCGAGTGCAGCCGGATGTCCTTGGCGCTCGCGGCGGGCCGCACGGAATCGATGGCGGCATTGACGGCGCCGGCCAGGTCGACGGCACGCACGTCGAGCCGCATCTTGCCGGTGATGATGCGCGAGACGTCGAGCAGGTCCTCGATCAGCTGCGCCTGGGCCCGCGCGTTTCGCTCGATCACCTCGAGCGCGCGCGGCAGCATCGGCCCGTCGGCCGGGCCGCTCCGCAGCAACACGGTCCACCCGAGGATCGCGTTGAGCGGGGTCCTGAGCTCGTGGGACAAGGTGGCGAGGAACTCGTCCTTGGCGCGATTCGCCTGCTCGGCCTCCAGGCGCGCCACCTGCTCGCGATCCACCATCTCCCGCCGCACCCGGGCCAGCTCCAGGTGCGCATTCACACGGGCGATGAGCTCGCGCGCGGAAAAGGGCTTGACGAGGTAGTCGTCGGCGCCGGCCTCGAGCCCTTCGACGCGCGAGGCCTCGCCGGCGCGCGCCGACAGGAGGATCACCGGGACGTTGCGCGTGGCCGCGCTCGCGCGGAGGCCGCGCAGCAAGGCGACGCCGTCCAGGTGCGGCATCATCACGTCGGTCAGCACCAGGTCGGGACGCCGGGCGCGCGCCGCCTCGAGCGCCGCCCGGCCGTCGCCCACTGCTTCCACGATCCAGTGCTGCCCCAGGAGCCGGCGGACGTAGTCGCGCATGTCGGCGTTGTCGTCCGCGAGAAGAATGCGCTCGCCCCGGGTCGCGATGGGAGCCGTGGACGGCTCCGCGACGTCCGGCGTGATCTCCTCGGGAAGGCAGCGGAGCGCTTCCTCGACGAAGGGCGCGGCGCCGAGCGCCGTCGACGTCATCGTGCGCGTCGCGCCGATGCGATCGGCCGGCAGGTGCGCGTGTCCGAAGGGAATCGTCACCGTGAACGTCGATCCCCGGCCGAGCTCGCTGGTGACGGCCGCCGTTCCGCCGTGGAGCTTCACCAGCTCCTGCACCAGCGCGAGCCCGATGCCGCTGCCCTCGTGGGTCCGGCCCCGCGCGTCGCGCACCCGGTGGAATCGCTCGAACAGGTGGGGCAGCTCGCGCGCCGGGATGCCCGTCCCCGTGTCGCCCACGGAGAGATCGACCCGGGGCCCCGCAGCGCGCAGGGCGACGGTGATGGCTCCGTCGAAGGTGAACTTGAACGCGTTCGACAGCAGATTCAGGACGATCTTCTCCCACATCTCACGGTCGACGTGGACCGACTCCGGGAGCGGTGCGCAGTCGACGATGAGCGCCAGCCCCGCGCGCTCGACCGCCGAGCGGAAGGTGCTCGCGAGATCGGCGGTGAGCGCGCTGAGATCCACCGGTTCGTAGACAGCCTCGGCGCGGCCGGCCTCGATGCGCGAGAAGTCGAGCAGCGTGTTGACGAGCCGCAGCAGGCGGACGGCGTTGCGATGCGCGATTTCCTGCCGCTGCCGCTGGGACACGGTCAGCGGCTCCGCGGTGTCGGCCAGGCTGTCCTCGATCGGGCCCAGCAGGAGCGTGAGCGGCGTCCTGAACTCGTGGCTCACGTTGCTGAAGAACGTCGTCTTGGCGCGGTCGAGCTCAGCCAGGGCCTCTGCGCGCTTTCGCTCCTGCTCGTACGCGTCGGCGTTGGCCGCGCTCGCGGCGATCTGCCCGGCGACCAGCACGAGAAACCGCCGGTAGACGTCGTCCAGCTGCCGGAAGGGGTTCAACCCGACCACCAGGATGCCGGGCCGGCCCGTCGGTCCCGCCGAGACGATCGGCAGCAGCGCCGCCTCGGTCGGAGCCTTCGGCCACGGCGCGGTCGGCAGCGCCGGGAACCGACGCGAGAGGTCGCTCACCACGGTCATCGCCTGCGTGTCGAGGACGTGGGCGAGCGGCCAGAGCGATCGCCCGTCGAACTCGACCGATCGCGGCGCGGCCGCGTGTCCGGCGGCGATCCCGCACGCGGCGGCGAGCGAGAACGATCGGCGCTCGGGATTGGCGAGATAGGCCATCGCGAACGGCAGGTCGCGGGGATTGGCCTCGAGCGCCTCGACGCTGCGGACGCACGCTTCCTCGAAGCTGCGCGCATCCGCGGCATCGGATCCGAGCTTGCTCAGGAGCGCGAGCTGGCGCTCGCCGATCACGCGCTCGGTGTCGTCGGTGTTGGCGCAGATGATGCCGGCCGGCCGCCCCTCGTCATCGGGCACCGGGCTGTACGAGAAGGTGTAGTAGGTCTCCTCCTGGTAGCCGTGGCGCTCCATGATCAGGAGCTGCGACTCGACGTACGTGCCCTCGTCGCCGCGGATGGCGGTCGCGAGCATCGGCGCGATCACGTCCCAGATCTCGCGCCAGACGGTGGCCGTCGGCTGGCCGAGCGCGTACGGGTGCTTGCCGCCGATGATCGCCTTGTACGGGTCGTTGTAGAAGTAGGTGAGCTTCGGCCCCCAGCCGAGCCAGAACGGCTGGCGGGAGGTCAGCATGATGCGGATCGCCGTCTTGAGGCTGCGCGGCCAGCTCGTCGCGGGGCCGAGAGGCGTGGCGGGCCAGTCGAACGCGCGAATCCGCGCGCCCATCTCGCCGCCGCCCTGCAGGAAATCGGCGTCGCCCGCCGGCAATTCGTCGGTGGTGGATCGCGCGGGCCCCGTTGTTGGCGATGTCATCGGAGGGACCGGACCGCTATCGGAAGCCGCGATTGGCCGCGCCGCGAGGCGCTTCGGATCCCGGACGCCTCTTGGACTGTATCAAGCCCGGTGAGGCGGGTTCGCGGTGAGCGCCGCGGAGGCTTCTGCCATCACGCCATGCGGGCCGCGTCGTACGCCTTGCCCGCCGCGAGGAGCGGGATGGCGGCGGCGATCTCCTCCAGCCGGAACACGGCGTCGGGACTGTCGTCGCGGATCGCGCTGGTCGGCATGGATGGATACCGGGCTTCGGCCGGCTGCTGTACGATCGTGAGCCCGCCGGACGCCTTGATCGCGATGAACCCCTCCACGCCGTCCGCCCCTCCGCCCGACAGCAGGATACCCACCGCGCGATTGCCGCCGTGACGAGCCGCAGAGATGAACAGCGGATCCACGGCGGGCCGGGAGAAGTGCACCTTCGCCGCCCGGCTGAGATGCCAGCAACCGCGCTCCACGGTCAGATGGAAGTCGCGCGGGGCGAGATAGGCGTGCCCGGGCCGGATCGATTCGCCTTCGGTGGGCTCCTTCAACGGCAGCGACGTGGCGCGTCCGAGGACGCGGTCGAGATAACCAGCCACCGCGGGACTGCGGTGCACGACGATCCCGATGGCGGCCGGGAGGTCGGACGGCAGCGGCTGGAGCATTCGCGTGAGGGCCTCGATCCCGCCTGCCGAGGCGCCAATCAGGAACAAGTCGCGAACGATCAGATCGTGATTGATCATGCGCTGATCCCTTGAGCGTCCGCGCTCTGCTCCTCGCCGCTCGAGACGAACAGCGGACGATCGGCGTCGATGATGGCACGCACCCGCGCCGCCTGCTCGCGCGCGAAGCTGGCTCGGCGCCGCCAGGCCTCCATGTCGAACCCTTCGGCGAGCCCGTGGCGATCGCAATCTCTCAGGAGCGCCGCGAGCTCCTCGAACGCATATACCACCATCCACAGCCGCTTTTCGATGACCTGTTCCTTGCCGCACACAAGCTCGGTCAGCGAGTACACGTGACCGACTCGACACCTGAAGAAGACGTGCCCGCGGTGGAGGCGAATCGTCACCGTGCCTCCGCACTCCGGGCAGATCAAGGCGGCGACGGTTTCTCGGTCGTCGGAAGGAAGCTGTTCTGGAAGCGCATCCATGCGTGGTCCCTTTCGATCGACGTCAACCGTGCCGCCGCGGTTCCCTCTGACCCATCGATCTGCGTCAGGAGCAGGAGCCATGCCAGTGATTCGCGGTGGCGGACGAGCCGCATAGTCACTTCTCACGCCGAAACAAGTACCGGGCATCAGCGACATGAGCCGCGGATCGCCCGCCGTCCGCGGTCGCCGCACTCCGTCCGGCTGTGCCCGAAGGGAAACTCTTTACGCGGTAAGAAATCCGATCGCTCGCGACAGTTACCCACTGCTGCGGGAGTGTCGCCAGAGGCACGGCTCTTGCTTGCTGTCCTCGAGAAGAGACATTGCCCGGGAGGATCCGCAGTTCATGTCGACAGCAGCGCGCGACCAGCAGGCGAATGCCGCCTCGTCCCTCTCGCTCGACCGCCGGACGTGGCTCGCATCCGCCGGGGCTCCGCTCGGAGGGGTCCATCGGGATTGGCCGATCAGCACAGACCCCAATGTCCACCTCCGGGCGATCGCCAGGCTCTTCGACGGCGGCGTCAGCGCCGTGCTCGTCCACTCGGGCCAGCCGGACCAGGCGCGGATCATCGACTTCTACGGCAGGCGCGTCCTCCCGGGACTCGCACGGCAGGCCAGCGGGCGCTGAGTACGCGACCGAACGGGCCGCGCTTCGCGCACGGGCCGGGTGACCACGGCGGCGACATGGAACTCGACATCATCGCCCGTGCGAATCCCGACTACGTGGACGCGCTCTACGAGGCCTTCCGCCGGGATCCCGAATCGGTGGACCGACTGTGGCAGCTCGTCTTCGCGGGATACGAGTTCGGCGCGAATCAGCCGCCCGGCGTCGGGGCTGTCGGCGATCCGCGCGTGCGCGACCTCGTGCACGCGTATCGCGAGTTCGGACACCTGGTCGCCGATCTCCAGCCGCTGGACCGCGCGCCGCGCAGCCATCCCCTGCTGCGCGTCGAGGAGGTCGGGTTCGAAGCGTCCGATCTCGACCGCGTGGTGGACAGCGGCAGCTTCGGTGGACTCGGACGCGTGCCGCTGCGCGAGCTGGTGGCCGCGCTCCGAGCGACCTATTGCGGGACGCTCGCGTTCGAGTACGTCTTCATCCCCGACAAGGCGAGGCGGGATTGGTTCCAGCATCGCGTCGAGGGCGACTGGCCGGCCGCGGATCGGGGCCGGCGCCGGCGCATTCTCGCCGAGCTGATCGCCGCGGAGAGCTTCGAGCAGTTCCTCCAGGCGAGGTACCCGGGCCAGAAGCGCTTCTCGCTGGAGGGCGCCGAGGCCCTGATCCCGCTGCTCTCGACGATCGCGGATCACGCCGCCGCTGCCGACGTGCGCGAGTGCGTCATGGGCATGCCGCACCGGGGGCGCCTCAACGTCCTCGCGCACGTGCTGCAGAAGCCCTACGAACTCATCCTGGCGGAATTCGAGGGCAGCGCCCTGCCCTGGGACGTGCACGGCGACGGCGACGTGAAGTACCACCTGGGGTACTCGCACGACCACCTGGCGCCCGAGGGCCGGCGCATCCATCTTTCGCTCGCGTCGAACCCGAGCCACCTCGAAGCCATCAACCCGGTTGTGGAGGGCATCGTGCGGGCCAAGGAGAGCTATCTGGGCGACGCCGAGCGCCATCGCGTGCTCCCCGTCCTGTTGCACGGCGACGCCGCGTTCCTCGGCCAGGGCTCCGTGTACGAGACGGTGGCGCTCTCGACCTTGCCGGGCTTCACCACCGGCGGGACGATCCACGTCATCATCGACAACCAGATCGGGTTCACGACCGATCCTGCGGACTACAGATTCACCCGCTATCCGTCGGATCTCGCGCGTGTCGTGCGCGCCCCCGTGCTGCACGTGAACGGCGACGCGCCGGATGCGGTGGTGCGGGCCGCCGAGCTCGCGGTGGCATTTCGCCAGACGTTCGGCGCCGACGTCTTCGTCCACTTCGTGTGCTACCGACGCCACGGGCACAACGAGGTGGACGACCCCACGGTCACGCAGCCCGCGCTCTACCGGGCGATCCGGTCGCACCCCACCGCCGCGGCGCTGTATGCGGAGCGCCTGGCGCAGGAGAGCGTCACGCCCGCGGACGAGGCGACCCGGCTGCGAGGCGAGGTCGCGGGGAAGCTCGACAAGGCGCTCGCCGGCGCCCGGCAGAACATGCCCCGCCAGCGCGTGTTCGTCTTCGGCGGAGTCTGGAAAGGCCTCACCTGGGCGGGGAACGACTGGAGCGCCCGCACCGCCGTGCCCGCCGACCGGCTGCGCGCGCTCGCCGATGCCGCGAGCCGGGTGCCCGAGGGCTTCCACGTGCATCAGCGTGTGGCCAGGGTGATCGAGGAGCGACGTCGCGCCGTGACGGTGGGCCGGGACATCGACTGGGCCAACGCGGAGGCGCTCGCGTTCGGCAGCTTGCTGGTCGAGGGCATCCCGGTGCGGCTGTCGGGGCAGGACTCCATCCGCGGAACGTTCGGCCAGCGCCACGCCGAGCTGTACGACGGCGAGACCGGGGCTCGCCACGTTCCGCTCGCGCACCTCGACCCGGTCCAGGCCGAGTTCGAGGTCGTCAACAGCCCGCTCTCCGAGGTCGGCGTCGTCGGATTCGAATACGGTCTGTCGAGCGGCGATCCGCGCCGCCTCGTCCTGTGGGAGGCGCAGTTCGGCGACTTCACGAACGGCGCGCAGGTCATCGTCGACCAGTTCATCGCCGCGGGCGAATCGAAATGGCAGCGGATGAGCGGCCTCGTCCTGCTCCTGCCCCACGGCTACGAGGGACAGGGACCGGAGCATTCGAGCGCGCGGCTCGAGCGCTTCCTGCAGTTGTGTGCGGAAGGAAACATGCAGGTCGTCAACTGCACGACCCCGGCCCAGTACTTCCACGTGCTGCGGCGGCAGATGCACCGGTCGTTCCGCAAGCCACTGGTGATCATGACGCCCAAGAGCCTGCTCCGCCACACGCGCGCGGTGTCGGCCATCGGCGACTTCACCGACGGCGGCTTCCGGCCGGTGCTGCCGGATCCCGACGCGCCGGATGGGGCCGGCGTGCAGCGGCTCCTTCTCTGCTCCGGCAAGATCTTCTACGCGCTCTCCCACGCGCGGGCCGAGCGCGGCTGGGGCGGCATCGCCATCGCGCGGATCGAAGAGCTCTACCCCTTTCCCGAGAAAGAGCTGCGGGCGGTGATCGCGTCCTATCCCGAGGCCGCCGACGTGCGCTGGGTGCAGGAGGAGCCTCGAAACCAGGGCGCGTGGAGCTTCGTCTCGCCGCGCATCGAGCAACTGCTGGGGGACCGGGCCCTCCGATACGTCGGACGGCTCGAGGCGGCCAGCCCCGCCACCGGCAGCCACAAGGTTCATCAGGACGAGGAGCAGTGCATTCTCGAGCACGCCCTCAAGCGCCCGCGCCCGGCGCGCGCCACTGCCACTGATGGAGGCGGCGCCCCCAGCGCCCCGGCGTGATCGACGGCCATGGCCACCGAGATCCGCATCCCACAGCTCGGCGAATCGATCAGCGAGGGCGTGATCGCCCGCTGGCTCAAGCGCGACGGCGACCTGGTGCAGGCGAACGAGCCCGTCCTCGAGATCGAGACCGACAAGGCCACGATGGAGATCGCGGCGGATCGCGCCGGGCGCCTCGAGATCGCCGAGCGCGAGGGCGCCGTCGTGAGACCGGGCGGGGTGGTGGCGAGGATTCACGAGTTAGCGGCCCCGGCTCCGGCGCCGACGCCGCGCCCTACGCCGAGCGCTGCCGCGGTGTCCGCGGCGGCACCGCGTGAGCCAGAACATCGCATCGCGACGCCCGCGTCATCCTCCGCGCGGCGGCTGGCCGCCGAGACGCCGTTGAGCCCGGGCGTGCGCCGGCTCGTGAGCGAGCGCAGCGTCGATGCCAACGCCGTCGCGGGCACGGGCAAGGGCGGTCGCCTCACCAAGGACGACGTCGTCCGCCACCTGGCGGAGCGGGAGACGATGGCCGCCCCGGGCGCGCCGCCGGCTACCTCCGAACCGGCTGCTCAAGCGCTGCCCGCGCCGACGAGCGACAGCGCTGAGGTGCGGCGACCGTCCGCGCCGGTGAGCGACGCCGGCAGCGGGCAGCGACCGTTCGCGCCGATCAGCGAGCGCGCGGAGATGCTGCCATCATCCTCCGCACCTCCGCCGGATGCCGCCGAGCCCCGGCGATCCGAGGGGGACGAGCGGGTTCGCATGACTCGGCTGCGCCGGCGCATCGCCGACCGCCTCGTCGAGGCTCAGCGGACCGCCGCCATCCTGACCACGTTCAACGAGATCGACATGTCCGACGTGATCGCGGTGCGGCGGCAGTATCGCGAGCGCTTCCGCACACGGCACGGGGTCGACCTCGGCCTGATGTCGCTCTTCGCGCGGGCCGTCGCCCTCGCGCTCGGGGAGATTCCCGTCGTGAATGCCTCGATCGAGGGCGACGAGATCGTCTACCACCGGGCGGTGCACCTCGGCATCGCGGTCGCGACGACGCTGGGCCTGGTGGTGCCGGTGATCCGCCACGCCGACCGGATGAGCGTGGCCCAACTCGAGCGCGCGATCGCCGACGTGGCCGCGCTGGCGCGCGACGGCAAGGTGGTTCCCGACCAGCTGGCCGGCGGCACGTTCACGATCACCAACGGTGGCGTCTTCGGCTCCCTGCTCTCGACGCCCATCCTGAACCCGCCGCAGTCGGGCATCCTCGGCATGCACAAGATCCAGGACCGCCCGGTGGCCGTCGACGGCCAGGTCGTGATCCGACCGATGATGTACGTGGCCCTCTCGTACGACCATCGTCTGGTCGACGGCCAGCAGGCCGTCACGTTCCTCGTCCGTGTGAAGGAGCGCCTCGAGGATCCCGTGCGCATGCTCCTCGACGTCTAGCAGAGCGACGATGAACGCGATCACGTGCGATCTGGCGGTGATCGGCGCCGGGCCGGGCGGCTACGTCGCTGCGATCCGCGCCGCGCAGCTCGGCATGCGCGTGGCCTGCGTCGAGAAGCACCCGGCGCTCGGGGGGACGTGCCTGCGCATCGGATGCATCCCGTCCAAGGCCCTGCTCGATTCGAGCGAGCTCTACGCCAAGGCGCGCCGCGAGTTCCGGGTGCACGGGATCACCGGCGACGTCGGCCTCGATCTCCCGGCCATGCACCATCGCAAGGATCGCGTGGTCGAGGGGCTGGTCCGCGGCGTGGACGGCCTGTTCAGGAAGCACCACATCACCCGGCTCGCCGGGACCGGCCGCATCGCCGCCTCCGGCGAAGTCTCGGTGGACGGCGCCGATCACGCGCTCGTCCGCGCCGAGCGCATCCTCGTCGCCACGGGCTCGGAGCCGATTCCCCTCCCCGGCGCTCCGTTCGACGGGACCCGGATCGTGAGCTCCGAGGAGGCGCTCGCCTTCCGAGAGGTGCCCGACCGTCTCCTGGTGGTCGGCGCCGGCGCCATCGGGCTCGAGCTCGGGTCGGTGTGGTCCCGGCTCGGCGCGCGCGTGCGAGTCGTCGAGATGATGGATCGGATCGCTCCGGAGATG
>Ga0126379_10003120_pt1 | contig 10670 bp, 7 predicted proteins | sample PanSoiMetPlot_24_FD_92640 | JGI IMG/M metagenome (GOLD analysis project Ga0126379, IMG submission 92640) | Tropical forest soil microbial communities from Panama - MetaG Plot_24 | ecosystem: Environmental > Terrestrial > Soil > Tropical forest > Bulk soil | place: Panama | collected 2016-02-17 | reverse complement strand
TGGTATTCTTGGAAGCCGGAAGCAGAAGATTGGCGCCTTTAAGGTTAACTCGGCGGAAGAAGTCCTGGGGATCAACACACGGCAAGAACTGGCCGTAGTGGACCGAGTGATGCGCCGGAGGAAATGCGAGTCCCTGATGACGGATGGCGTCACCATCATTGATCCAGAATCCGTCTACATCGATGACACTGTCGAGATCGGTCACGATACGGTCATCTATCCCTCAGTCCAAATCTATGGGCAGACGGTTATCGGTGAAGAAGCGACGATCCATTCTTTCAGTCGAATCTCAAATTCCAAGGTCAACGACCGAAGTGTCGTGTTGGAAGGATGCATCGTGGTCGATAGCGTAATCGGCGAAGACGTATCCATCGGTCCTTATGCTCATCTGCGAATGGGAACTACAGTGGGCAACTCTGCAAAGATCGGTAACTTCGTCGAAATCAAGAAATCGGAATTGGGGGCCGGAACGAAATCGATGCACCTCGCTTATTTGGGTGATGCAACGATCGGTAAGAATGTGAACATCGGCGCTGGCGTAATCACGTGCAACTATGACGGTGTGAACAAGCATCCGACGACAATTGAAGATGGCGCTTTCGTCGGAACCGACTCCCAGTTGATTGCGCCAGTGCGGGTGGGCAAAAACGCTTACGTCGCTGCAGGTTCGTCGATTACTGAAGATGTTCCGGCAGAATCCCTCGCTATCGGCCGCGGTCGGCAGGTCAATAAAGAAGGTTGGGTCAAGAGCCGGAAGAAAAAGTAATTCGCCCTCGAATTATTTCTCGCACGCAAAATTCGCAGCATCATTGGTACTGCCGGAACCTCTGTATTTTGCCACTTGAGGATACGGGCAGAGAGGCCGCATTTTGTCGACTTGTCCGTTCGTCACATGCCAGGCGATGATCTGAGCCGGTTTCTGATCCTGTTCAACCCAGTCTTCGATCACTTTCATTCTGTCGAAGTTGTCCGTACCGGGACCACCGCTGCAGTGGTTCATTCCTGGAACCATAAAGAGCGCGATGGAATTCTCGGCCTTGTTTTTCCCGACAGCATTCAGAACGTTTTCGTAATAAATCACGCTGTTCAGTGGGTTCACCTGCGGGTCATTCCAGCCGTGATACATCAGAAGCTTGCCCCCATGGTCGAAGAATGGCTTGAGATTCGGGTCGCCGGAATACATGACGCCGTTGTCTGAGGCAGCAGCACGATCGACATCAGTCGAGAGGTCCATCTTGCGGTAATCCCAGTTCTGATCGGCGAAAACCACATTTCGCATTCCATTGGTAGAGAGAGCCAGCGGTTGCGGACCTCCCAGCGTAGCCCAACCGAGTTCCGATCCGACCATGAGATGACCTTCGAAGAGAGTCCGGCCGGTCTTCGGATCTTTTAACGGCGATGTCATTGCTCTGGCTGATTCGACCTGTCCACTGCTCAGGCAATGGGAACCCTCTCCGGCTTTGCACGCGAGCTCCGCGTAATCAAACTTGCATATAGGCGGATTCTCGATGACACCGTCTTTCAAGCCGTCCAATGCATCGCAGGCATTCAAGACCGCTTCATGGATGATGGGATACTTGGTTGGCGGAATAACTCTATCGGCATCCTTGTTGACGATGACATTCAGCGCTACCCTGGCGCCGTGCGCCCGCATCTGGTTCCATGACGCCGCGCCTGCAATGATTCCATCGAAGTCTTCCGGATAGTTTTGCGCGGCGGCCAAGCCCTGCCTGCCCCCCTGTGAGCATCCGGTGTAGTAGGACAATTTCGCGGGAATACCATAATGCGCGTTGAGTATGGTTTTCGCCTGAACTGTCATTTCGTGAATGGATCGGTATGCCAGGTCGATCAGCTTCTCTGGATGGCCAACCGCGAAGTCAGCGTTGTTGCCGACGTGTCCCGTGTCGGTACCAGCCGTGGCATAGCCCTGCTTCAGGGCGGCCGCCATCGAGGTATACGGAATAGTACCCGCCCAGCCGCCATTGCCAACGGCTTGAAATTTTCCGTTCCAACCTGTCGCAGGGAGCCAGATTTCGGTTTTAATGTCCGAGTCGCTGCTTGGTGTGAGCGTCGCGGTCACCCGGCAAAATGCGGGCAAGCTTGCGAACGTAGTCGTCGCGCCACGGCCGTCCGGCTGAACAAAAACTCCCGCCGCCACCATCTGAGCAGAATCGATCGTTGCGTTCGGCAGCGTCATCGCACTAAGTTTTTCGCAGGCAGTTGCAGCATGGGCCGGAGCCGCTTGCAACAAAATCGCAAATGTGAACAGCGTCGCGCCCACACTCAGCATTCGTTGCCTCATAGATCTCCCTCTGTAACGTTGAACTTTTGGAACGAGAATATAGCCTTTGGCGTTCTAAGTTGCAAATCCAGGCTATCCCTGAAAGCAAGTGTTATCGAGGGTGTGTCTCTTTGATATCCTGTGACAGCATGTGCGGAATATTCGGATACGTTGGTCCTCAAGATCCAGTACCCATCATCATGGGCGGCCTTCGGTCGCTCGAATATCGCGGGTACGATTCGGCAGGCATCGCAATCGTTGAAGATGGAAAGCTTCAAGTGCGCCGCGCCTCCGGGAAGTTAAAAAATTTAGAAGAGCTTCTTACGAAGCAACCAGTCAACGGCCAGTTCGGTCTAGGACACACGCGTTGGGCAACGCATGGACGTCCTACAGAGGAGAATGCGCACCCGCATCGGGACTGCAAGGGCCGCATTGTCGTTGCCCACAATGGCATTATCGAGAACTATCTTTCTTTAAAACGAAAGCTCGTCGAGGAGGGCCACAAGTTCACAACGGAGACGGATACGGAAGTTATCGCCCACCTGATCGAAAAACACTTCGCAGGAAATCTCGAGGACGCCGTACTTAAAACGCTAGCGCAGTTGAAAGGGTTGTTTGCGTTTACCTGCGTGTCTGCGGATGACCCGCAAAAGATCGTTGCGGTGCGGGAAGGGAATCCGTTGATCGTCGGCGCCATCGATGGCGAAGGCTTTGTCGCGTCCGACGTTCCCGCCATGCTTCCGTACACACGAACGATCCTGTTTCTCGACGATCATGAAGTTGCCGTTGTTGCACGCAACGGTATTCGCTTGCTCGATTACTCGGGTCAGCATCGGCAGCCGCAGTTCCAGCACGTCGCCTGGGATCCGATCATGGCGGAAAAGGGCGGGTACAAACATTTCATGCTCAAAGAAATTTATGAGCAGCCCGTCGCGATCGAGAACACGATTCTTGGAAGATTCTCGCTCGATCATAATAGGGTTCATCTGGAGGACGTTGCATTCAGCGAGGAGGTTTGGAAGAGCTTCAAGCACGTACGTATCCTTGCTTGCGGCACCAGCTGGCACGCTGCTACGGCTGGAAAACACATGATCGAATCAATGGCTCGCATTCCCGTCGAGGTTGATTATGCGAGTGAGTATCGGTACCGCAAGCCGGTGATTCTTCCGGATACCCTGTTCATCTTTATTACACAGTCCGGCGAGACGCTCGATACGATCGCTGCGCAGCGGCAGTTTCGAGACCAAGGTAAGAGCCTCACGATAACGAATGTCGTCGGATCCATGACGACGAGAGTTGCCGACTCCGTCCTGTATACGCGGGCCGGTCCGGAAATCGGCGTCGCGTCCACTAAAGCGTTCACGACGCAGCTGGCATCCTTGTATCTGGTGGCGTTGCATCTCGCTAGCTTGCATAAGACGTTAAGCGAATCGGAGATTCGCAAGGCGCTAACAGATCTGACAGAGTTGCCACAGAGAATGGAGAAAATCCTGGCTGGTGCGAAGCACGTTGAAGAAATCGCGAAAAGTCTTTTCCGGCAGCACGATTTTCTATTTCTGGCGCGCGGCATCCATTTTCCGATTGCGTTGGAAGGAGCGCTCAAGCTGAAGGAGCTTTCTTACATTCATGCGGAAGGCTATCCCGCCGGCGAGATGAAACACGGCCCGAACGCGCTGATCGATGAGAACCTGCCGGTGGTGTTCCTTGCGGCGCATGATCCGGAGTCGGCGGAGTCACACCAGCGTTACGAGAAAGTCCTCAACAACATTAAAGAGGTCAAATCACGGGATGGAATCATTATCTCGCTCGGCAATGATGGCGACACGGAGTTGATGGAAAGCTCCGATCATTTCATTCCCATTCCCCCGACGAATGAATTGCTCCTCTCGATCCTTGAAGTCATTCCTCTTCAGTTGCTCGCTTATGACTGCGCAGTTCGTCGCGGCTGCGATATAGACCAGCCAAGAAATCTCGCAAAGAGCGTTACGGTAGAATGAAGGTGTGACTTCCGTCAGCATGTAAGCGCGCATGGATTTATCCAAACTTCTCAACCCTCAACAACACGAAGCTGTTGAAGCAACCGAGGGCCCGGTCCTGATTCTGGCAGGGGCCGGCAGCGGCAAGACACGTGTGATCACGTATCGTGTCGCGCACTTGATCGAGAATCGCGGCGTTCGTCCGGAGCAAATCCTGGCCGTCACATTCACGAACAAGGCGGCCGACCAAATGAAGTTCCGCATTCGCAATTTGCTGCGCGGTCCACGTTCGGGTGATCCGTTGATTTCGACCTTCCATTCCCTGTGCGTTCGGATTCTTCGCCGCGAGATCGAAGCGTTGAACTACACGCGCGACTTCACTATTTACGACGAAGCAGATCAGGTTCAAGTCGTGAAAGCTGCAATGAAGGACCTCAAAGTCGATGAGCGTCTGGTTACAGCGAAGACGATCCAGTCACGCATCAGCTACGCAAAAAACCATGGCAAGACTCCGCAGAACCTCCTCGATGAGTCGTGGGAGCCGTCGTGGGAATACACGGCGAACGTCTTTAATGAATATGAGAAGCGCCTTCGCAAATCAAACGCGCTCGATTTCGACGATCTGCTGATCAGGACAGTCGAGTTGTTTGACAAGTTTCCCCAGGCTGCGGAGAAGTACAGCAGCCGATTCCAATACGATATGGTGGACGAATACCAGGATACCAATCGGCAGCAGTACCAACTGGTCCGTCACCTCACCCGAGTCCACGATAACGTGTGCGTCGTCGGAGACGAGGACCAATCCATCTACAGCTGGCGCGGCGCGGACATCCAAAACATTCTATCGTTTGAAAAAGATTTTCCGCGCGTTCGTATCATCAAGCTCGAACAGAACTATAGATCGACCAAGAATATCCTTGCTGCCGCCAGCGCCGTTGTGGCGAATAACGAGATGCGCAAAGGCAAGTCGCTGTGGACGCAAAATCCTTCCGGCGAACTCCTCAATTACATGGAGGCGGCAGACGCTGAAGAGGAAGCAATGTACGTGGCGGAGCGCATTCTCTACCACCAGAAGTCGGATCCGAGCGCGCGTATCGCGGTGCTCTATCGAACGAATTTCTTATCCCGCATCCTCGAAGAAAAACTGCGCCGCTACAATATGAAGTATCAGATCGTCGGCGGATTCAGCTTCTATGAGCGCGCCGAGATCAAGGACCTGATCAGCTACCTGACCGTTTCGCTGAATCCGCACGACTCGGTCAACCTGCTGCGTATCATCAACTCGCCGCCCCGCGGAATCGGCAAGACCACGACGGACACGCTGGAGGAACTCGCCATTGAGCGGGGCACTTCCATTTGGAATGCGATTGAAATTGCTATTCAAGAGGCCCGTCTGGCGATGCGAACCATTCGCGCGCTGGAGGCCTTTTATAGGATGGTCGCTGAGTTTGTTCAAGGCGTCGAGGAACTTTCCATATCCGCCCTGCTGGACAAGATCGTCCGCTCGACGAAGTACATCGAGATGCTTCAGGAAGACGGCACCGAAGAAGCGTTAAGCCGGATCGAGAACATTCGCGAGCTTTTGACGGCCGCCGAGGAGAGCCATGAGCGCGGGGAGAGACTTCGTGAGTTCCTCGACCACGCGACGCTCGTTTCCGATCAAGATACGTATGACGAACGATCGCCTATCGCCTTGATGACTTTGCATACGGCGAAGGGTCTCGAGTTTCCCGTCGTTTTCATTATGGGTCTGGAGGAAGGACTCTTCCCGCACAGCCGGTCTCTGATGGAAGCGCCGCAGTTGGAAGAAGAGCGCCGGTTGTTTTATGTCGGCATGACCCGCGCCGAGCATAAGTTGTATCTCACGTCCGCTCGATTCCGTCGATACTTCGGCAACATGGACCAACAGGTTTCCGAATCTTCACGTTTTCTTTCCGAGATTCCAAAAGAGCTCATCGAAGAAGTAGGCGAGCGCCGTCGCAAGCCGGCCGTGAAGTACGAAGGCACGAGTTATGACACCGTCGATGCCGTAATGAAAGTTCTCGGTGGCTCCCGGAAACCGTCGACCCCTGCTTACAAACCGCCTCCGGTAAAGAACAAATCCGCAGGCGCCTGGACACTTGGGACGCGTGTGAAACATGCGAAGTATGGTTACGGCACCATCCTACGCACCGAAGGATCCGGCGACGATCTCAAACTTACCGTAAGCTTCATCTCTCATGGCCTTAAAAAGATGATCGCGAAGTACGCGGAATTGGAAATCGCGTAGCGCCCCTTGGGCCGGCGGACGGCTTGATGTCTAGCAGCAAAAATCAGATCATCGGTGTTATTTCCGATACACACGGGCTTTTGCGTCCAGAGGTGTTGCATGTTTTTAATGGGGTCAGTCTGATTCTTCATGCCGGTGATATCGGCAGTCCTGAAGTCCTGGACGGCTTGCAAGCTCTGGCACGCGTTGTGGCGGTTCGCGGGAATAACGACAGAGATGTGTGGGCGAAACGAATTCCTGAGGTCGAGGTCGTGCGAGCAGGAAGCATTTCCATTTATATGCTTCACAACGTTAAGGATCTGAAGGTGAATCCACCCCTTCGGAAAGTCCACGTTATCATCAGCGGCCATTCGCACAAGCCTCACCTGGAACGACGAGAAGGAATTCTTTTTCTGAATCCAGGCAGCGCAGGCCCACGACGATTTAAGCTGCCGATCAGCGTCGCCCGATTGACTATTCGGAACTCAGATGTTCGTGCTGAACTGATCGAACTGGCCCTTGGGAAAGCAAAGTGATGGTAGGCGTTATCAAGGTTCCGGAGCTTCGTGTGCAGTTTACAAAGCGCACGGATGGCAGCGTCGTGCTGAGATGCGTTAGAAGAGATGGTTCCGCGACGTGGCAGCGCCATGAAAAACACGCGAGCTTCTTCTCATACCACGATCTGCGCCATTTCGCCGTCGAGACGACTTTAGGTCTTCCGAAAGGCTTTTATGGCTTGATAGCGGACGGCTGGGATATTACAGATACGACCGGCAAAGGAGCGCGCGGAAAGTTGTCGGCCGCGTCTGTGTTCGTGGAGCACATTGTGGGACTCTTCGAACGCGAGCGGGTCGGCGGGGCCTTGCCGCTATCCGCATCAGAATTCAACGCGCAAATCGATGCGATGATCGGAACCGATCCGGAGCGCCCTAAGTTCACGGATACCGAGCTGACCGCTGTGCGGAATCGAACCGAAGAATTGCACAAACAGTGGGCCGGCATTCCGGTCGGTTCCACGTTGGAACTCACTTTTAACCGAGATTAATTCGGGAGGACTTATGGCCACAAACGACAGATGCTGTACGATCGTTCCTTATTTCAACATTCACAGCGGAAAGATTCAGCAGTTCAAAGCCTTGTGCGAGCAATTTGTCGAGAAAACGAAAACCGAGCCTGGATGCCTGTACTACGGCTGGAGCTTCGATGGAGATCAGGCGCATTGCCGAGAAGGTTATCGAGATGCCGACGCGACAATTGCGCACATCCAAAATGTAGCAGAGTTGTTGGCTGAGCTGGTCAAGACGGCGGAAGTTGCACGATTCGAACTGCACGGGCCCGAAGTAGAACTCGACAAGCTCCGCGGCGCCTTTGCCGATCTGAAGCCACAGTATTTCAAACTCGAGTACGGTTTCCGCCGCTGATCATCAGAACCTAACGGGTATGCCGATCAGATTGCTCGTATTGCCCGAGGAATCCGAAATAACGATGTAAAACACAGCCGCCGTACCGCTTGGCACTGTGCTGGTTATGTCGGGCGGTTGAAACGTGCCGCTAAGTGTGCCGGTCATGGCATTGATCACGGCGGTACCATCGATGGTAAACGAACCGAAGTCAAATCCGACCGAGCTTCCGAAGTCGATATAAGCGGTTGCGGAAACGGATGTTGAAGAAGCAGTCGCAATATCGGAATCGAAATCCGCGAGATCGACCTGAAAGCTGACTTGGGCTCCAGAGCGAGTGGTCCCTGTAATCCGCAATCCCGTGATGGACGGACGGTACATTCCGTTTTCTGCCACCGGCAGCGTTGCGAGTTTGTCGCCACTCAATCGCAGAGCAAGCGCCGAAAAGGGCGTTGAGCTGTGAACCGACAGCGCGCCGTCAAAATCCGACGAACCTAATTGCGGAAACAGTTCAGTGACAAACTGTGCCAGGTGTCCGTTTGCCGGTAATGTGATATCGCGAGTCGCGGCAACGAAACCATCCTGACTGAAGAGAGTGAGGCTAATTGTATTCGCATCCGTTTGGGAATTCGCAAACGCTACACCGACGTTCGCAACTCCGGACTGTACCTTCGCGTAGATGAGGCCGTTATTAATTGACGGGGATTCCAGAACGCTTGCTTCCGAAGCGAGATCCGAACCAATGAACGTTTGAAATACGGCGTTGGCGATGAGATTCACGCTACCTGACAGTGTCAAGCGAATCCAGCCGCTCCGAAGAGTCTGGTCGCCGCTAAGCACAATTCGGCTGACGCGATTACCGGGCACCGTAAAAGTGATCGACGATGCCGGCGCAGCGCCATCGGCGGATGCCATTAGTGCATTTCCGTCATTGTCGAAGATGTCGGCCGTACCGGACACACCTGTTGAAACATTGGTAGTGAAGTACAGAACAGTTTTCATGTTCAAGCCGCTGCCCGGACCGCCAAACGCCACTTGAGGCAAAATGTGGACCGAAGGATCTCCTCCTGATGACCTTTGCGAAACGGGAATCGTCGTGAACTGATCCCCGTTCAGGCGTATGGCGGTTGCTAGGAAACCGTTGCCTCCGGCGAAATTGCAGGTTGGACTGGAACATGAGTCGAGTGAAATCTTGGCGCGGGTCTGCGAAATATTCGGAACGTTCGGAAAAAGCTCCGTCAGAAGTCTCGCCGTATGACCATTGGCCGGTAAAGAAAGCACATTGCCGGTAACTGATGCTCCGGTGTCCGGGTCCCAGAGTCTTGCTAATACGAATGCTGCCGATTGGCTCGGGTTGGCAATGGCAATGCCGGTGTTCAAAGTCGCATCGGTTTCGGCGGCGAAGTCGGTTGCTGCGAGTGTGCCGAATGCAGGATCGACTCCGACTTCTGAGAGAAGGGCGGCCCCCGATCGGAACTGAAGAATCACAGTTGTCAGGGCGTCAGAAGGGGAGTAAGTAATCGCCATCCATCCAACCGTAAGCGCGCCGTCCAGCGTCAACTGGATTTGACGGGCTGCGCCGGGCGCAAGCGTGATATCCGCCGCGGACTGCGGACTCTGCCCGTCGAATGAGACAGCGAGCGGTGAGCCGGTATCCGAAAATAGCGCAACATGGCCCGTGATCGACATCGAGTTGTTATTGACGATTTGGATGATGGTGTCGTAGTTCTGGCCGTCTGCACTACCACCCATCGCAAGCTGGGGGAAGAACACAGGAACCGGTACGGATGCGGCTTGACCAAATGCGAGATCAGTCGAGAGTAAGATGAACAGTAACGCGATAACTCCGTATCTCATTCTCAAAATCTAATGGAAATTATTCGCACTGGTTGTTAAATCCTTCCATAATGTCGAGCTTGGTAATTCGGGGCCGGAGCAATCCGGGGACAGACACTGAAATTCGTTTTTTAATTTCGGTGTCTGTCCCCGAATCAACTTCGATTGCTCCGTCCCCGAATTACCAAACTCGACATGCTGAAGGATCTATTTCGCACCAAGCCCACCGACGAACTCGTTGCTGATTCAGAGCACACGCAACATCGGCTGAAGAAAGCGCTCGGTCCGATCGATGTGACGGCTCTCGGTATCGGCGCCATCATCGGCGCGGGAATCTTCGCGACGATCGGAACGGCTGCGGCAGGTGATGCGACCCGGCCGGGTGCCGGGCCCGGACTGATCCTCTCGTTCATTCTGACTGGAATCGCATGCGGGTTCGCTGCGTTGTGCTATGCAGAGTTCGCGGCGCTCATTCCCATTTCGGGCAGTGCATACACGTACGCGTATGCGACGCTCGGCGAACTTGTCGCATGGATCATCGGTTGGGATCTGATCATCGAGTACGCCGTCGGTAACGTGGCAGTGGCGATCAGTTGGGGCAATTATTTCAAAACGCTGGTAGCAGGCTTCGGCATCAACATTCCGGATTGGCTATCCACCGATTACCGCACGGCCGCCCGCATTCCCGGTTTGTTCGAGCGGGCGCCGCATGTTTTCGGCGTACCCATCGTCTTCAACATACTCGCGTTCGGCATCGTTACATTCATCACAATCATCCTCGTCATCGGAATCCGAGAGAGCGCCACGATGAATACCACAATGGTGATCCTCAAGCTGATCGTCCTCGGATTCTTTGTTGCCGTGGGGTGGAGTTACATGAAACCAGATAACTTCCATCCCTTCTTGCCAAACGGATGGGTCGGAGTCCA
>Ga0126379_10003119_pt1 | contig 10670 bp, 9 predicted proteins | sample PanSoiMetPlot_24_FD_92640 | JGI IMG/M metagenome (GOLD analysis project Ga0126379, IMG submission 92640) | Tropical forest soil microbial communities from Panama - MetaG Plot_24 | ecosystem: Environmental > Terrestrial > Soil > Tropical forest > Bulk soil | place: Panama | collected 2016-02-17 | reverse complement strand
GTGGAGGCGCCGAGCGGGTTCGAACCGCTGCATCGCAGTTTTGCAGACTGCTCCCTTAGCCACTTGGGTACGGCGCCCCGTGAGAAACGGCATTATAGTCCCGCAATAACTCGGGCGGCTAGGCGAAAGATGGGGGTAATTTAGCGTCGATTGTACAGGAGAGGAATCTCTTTTCCGAGCGTTGAGGGGTGATCCGGCTGCGGGCCTAGCGCTTCCCATCCATCGTTCGATGGGTCAGCAGACTCACCGTTGGCTTCCGCTTCTTTTTCTTTGGCAAGCAGTTCGACTTCGTGAATCAGCGTATCCATTAACTCTTCCATCGGCACTTTGCGGACGAGCTTGCCCTTCTTGAAGAGAATTCCTTTTCCTTCACCGCCGGCAATGCCGATGTCGGCTTCTTTGCCTTCGCCAATGCCGTTCACGACGCAACCCAGCACCGACACATTGAGCGGCGCCTTGATGTGTCCGAGCTTCTTCTCCAACTCGTTTGCCATTCGAACCACGTCGATCTCGACACGGCCACACGTAGGGCAGGCGATGACGTTGATGCCGCGATGTCTGAGTTCCAGCGACTTCAGGATTTCAAAGCCGACTTTCACCTCCTCGACCGGGTCGGCCGCCAGTGACACCCGCAACGTATCTCCAATCCCCTGCGAGAGCAAATACCCGAGTCCCATTGCAGACTTGACGGCCCCGGTCATGGCAGTGCCAGCCTCCGTAATGCCGATGTGCAAGGGATAATTGGATTGATGAGCAAAGAGCCAATAGGCATCGATGGCGTGATGAACGTCGGACGCCTTCAGCGACACTTTCATGTTGGTAAACCCGACATCCTCGAGTGCGTGAACGGCGTTCAAGGCCGATTCAGCTAATGCCTCAGGCGACGGCCATCCATACTTATCTAACAGTGTCCGTTCGAGCGAGCCTCCATTGACTCCGACCCGGATAGGGATGCCGTGATCGTTGACGGCCTTGATCACTTCTTCGACTTTCCACCATGCCCCGATATTACCGGGATTGATCCGAACACAGTCAACGACCTCGGCCGCTTTCAAGGCTAACCGGTGATCGAAATGAATATCCGCGATCAACGGTACGGTCATGGCGGCCTTGATCTTGGTCAGGGCGTTCGCCGCTTCGACATCCGGCACAGCGACACGGATCACTTCACAACCTACCGCTTCAAGTTGGCGAATTTGGTCGACTGTCGCAGCGACATCCCGTGTGTCCGTGGAACACATCGACTGGACAGACACCGGAGCATCCCCACCGATTTTCACCGAGCCGACCCTGATCTGTCGTGTTTTTCGCCTGGTAATGTGCATACCGATCGATCCGAACTAGCTTCCTTGTTCGTCTCCGTGCGGTAGGTGATCTGTTATCGTTGCGCCGCTGAAGCGGTCCCTTGTCGCCGGTGCCGTGCCTATGAGTTCCTTTACGCTCCGATAGATTCCCTCAGCTGTCAAGCCGTAGCGCTCGCGCAGGAGATCCTGCGGTCCTTGCTCGATGTACCGATCCGGCAATCCCAGAATCTTCGTCGTCACATCAGTAATGCCAGCATCCGACAGGACCTCGAGCACAGCTGATCCAAATCCACCCATCTTGCACCCCTCTTCAACAGTCACAACATAGCGGACCTGTTGAGCTAGATTGGTGATCAACTCCCGATCCAGCGGTTTCACAAAACGAGCGTTGACAACCGCCGTCGAAACTCCATCCTGCCTCAACCGCTCAGCGGCTTTTACCGCCTGCCAGACTGGCACACCGATCGCCACAATCGCAACATCAGTTCCGTCACACAACACCTCGCCTTTCCCCATCGGAAGCACTTCCATCCTCGGATCCATCTCAACGCCGAGGCTAACCCCGCGCGGATATCGGACCGACGCAGGCCCATTGTGCTGGAGAGCGGTCTTGAGCATGTGCTGTAATTCGTTCTCGTCTTTCGGCGCCATGACCACCATGTTTGGCACGTGGCGCAGATACGCATAGTCGAATGCGCCATGGTGCGTCGTTCCGTCCTCCGCCACCAATCCACCTCGATCGATGCACAACGTGACTGGCAGATTCTGGGTGGCGACATCATGCACCACCTGATCGTACGCACGTTGCAAGAAGGTGGCATATATTGCGACTACCGGTCGCAAGCCCTGAGTCGCAAGACCTGCGGCAAACGTCACCGCATGCTGTTCGGCAATCCCAACGTCATACAATCGATCGGGGAATTCCTTTTCGAAGATGTTCAGGCCGGTCCCTTCGCACATCGCTGCCGTAATCGCGACAATTCGATTGTCTTCGCGTGCCAGCTTGACCAATGACTCGATGGCAATCTGCGTATACGATGGCCGCGCCGCTTTCTTGGCCGGCGCACCTGTTTCGCGCACGAAGGGGGGACAGGCATGAAACCAGACAGGGTTTTTCACCGCCGGCTTGTAGCCCAGCCCTTTCTTGGTAATGAGGTGGAGCAGGACCGGCCCCTTTAGCTTCAACACATTGTCCAAGGTCGGAAGCAAATGATCGAAATTGTGGCCGTCGATGGGTCCAGCATACTGAAATCCCAGCTCTTCGAATAGGAGGCCGGGAAGGATGGCTCCTTTAGCCAATTCCTCGGCCCGTCTGGCGAGTTTTTTCATATCAGAGCCAATGTGGGGAATCTTCCTGAGTAATTGCCCTGTCTCCTCTCGCATCTTCGTGTAGAACTCCCCAGTGAAGGTGCGATTCAGGTATGAGGATATAGCACCGACGTTCTTCGAAATGGACATTTGATTGTCATTCAAGATCACCAGAAAATCTTTTCCCATCCCACCAGCGTGGTGCAGACCCTCCAGCGTCATTCCCGCCGTCATCGCTCCATCCCCAACGACGCAAACTACTTTGTGCTTTTGGCCCAAATGATCCCGGGCCTCAACCATCCCGAAAGCCGCCGACACCCCCGTGCCAGCATGACCGGCATTGAACGTGTCAAACTCACTCTCTTCCCGCTTGCAGAATCCGCTCAAGCCGCCGTACTGCCGAAGGGTATGAAATCTTTCGCGCCGGCCGGTGAGCAGTTTGTGGGCATAGGCCTGGTTGCTCGTATCCCAGACGATTCTGTCCTTGGGGGTGTTCAGGAGATAGTGCAAGGCGACGGTCAGTTCAACGACCCCAAGGTTTGACGCGAGGTGGCCTCCGACATTGGAGACGACACCGACAATTTGCTCTCGAATCTCTTGGCAAAGTGCAGGAAATTGGGCAGGTGCCAGCCGCTTCAGATCGGCCGGACTGTGAATGCTCTTCAGAATCGACATTTACCGCACTCCTTTGCGTGAAAGTAGAGGCCTGGTGACAACGGCCTAGATTTAGACAGGTTCAGGCGAAGCAGCAAGGTGGCTTGTAAGCTAGCAGCTCGCAGTTTCACATAGAACCCTCACACTGTCAAGCGGTTAGCTCGTTTTCTCAAGTTCATCAACAATGTGGGCCCAATTCAAATCGATACGTGATCACAGTAGACAATGTAAAATCGGCTGCGCTCCCAGTGATAAATTCTAGGTTTTCGACTGCCTAGACCTGCCACAGCCAATGCAGAACAATGCGCTAGCTGAACCCTAAAACCGTCTCCGTCACGCCCTTGTCAAACACATCTGGGCCGGTCCCGTGAAACGGTGTGGAATAGAAGTCGAAGTGAGCAGTGATCGACAGGTTCTCCGACCACAGATACTCTGCGACCGCCATCGCAGAGATAGTCGGCTGCAAGGAGAATCCCGCTATACTGCCGGTTGGCAAAACCCCATCGAAATCGGCGTCTAGTACAAATCGTCCCGCCACAAGCTTCTCTACCTGCAGGCCCAATCCAAAGTCCGGGCTCCCGCTTCCAAAGAATTCGGCTTGATTTCCCGTCGGTAGTTTCACGGCGCCCCTGAGCGAGACTGCTGGCATTGAGGCAGTTTCAGTCAGGAACTTGATACTTGGTGATGAGCATCGTAGCCCCTGCCCGCTCGCGCCAGGATCTCCGGCCATAACCGTGTGTCCGTTATGCAACACTTGGAACGCGAAATGGGTATTGCTAAGAGCAGCCCGCGCTGGGCTCAAGCCACTCGTTAAACGCTCGGTTTGAGTGATCAGCCCTCCCATGAACCCGTCCCACCGGTAGAACACCGGCACCTCGAGTCCCAGCTCCAATTTGTCGGTGGCCCCGCATCGAAGGAAGAGCCCGCACCGCGTGGTCTCGAACTTCACTATGACAGCGTCTTGAGGGGGACCTACATTGAAGATGCTCGATGTCTCCGCAAATTCCAGTCGCACGTCCAAAGTACCTGGTCTAACGACAGGGGCACGGTCACCCGGAAGGCTCAAGACCAGCTGTTGAAGGGGTTGAAAATTCCGAACTGGGAAAGGACCGAACCCCTCAGTCCATACGAATCCCGATGGAAGGCACCCGGCGATTAACAGCCCTGCAATGGGACAGGATGACCAAGAGGGATGGCGGAACTTACCCCTTCGTTTCACGTCAATACGGGAAATCCAGTCCGGCAAATACCGCTCCCCCCTCTTTACTGAATCCATAGTCGACTCGGCCCACCACGTTCGGTCGAATGATCCCACGGAACCCTACACCGGGCGTAACTCGGTACTCTTTGAAACTGATGTCTTTCCAGCTATTGAACACCTGACCCGTGTCCATGAATGGTGCGATCTCAAAATCCGCCATCACGCCCGCGATTCGCGCTCGTGCCACATGGAAGCGCTCCTCCACACTGAATGCCAAAAGATTATTGTCGATGAACCTATCGACGCCGTACCCGCGAAGATTGTTTTGTCCCCCCAACGAGCTCTGCTCGAAGAACGGTACCTGATCGCCTATCGTCGCTTGAAGATCGGCGCGTACTACGAGGATGGCGCGTTTGGATTCACTTGGCAAAAGTTTCTTCAGCTCCAACTCATAGCGAGAGTAGACAGGATGGCTACTGTTACTGGCGTTCTGGTTCAATTCCGCATAGGCGTTGACGGCCATCCCATCGGTGGGAGTGACGAGACTGTTGCGCGTATCGTATTTGAAACTGGCCCGATGGCCCACGATGTTGGTTTGGCCCTCAACTCCAGGGACATTCGGAAATACAGTTCCCGTAAAGGGAAGATCCGTCGCACCTCTCTGAAGACTCACTTGCCGGAACCGCTGGCTGACCGAGATCAGGGTCACCTCATTGGCATAAATACCGAACCGCCAGTTGACCCTTATTTCCCGCGCCGTATAGTTGGTTTGCTCGTCTTCGTTGGTCGCGTCTCCCAATCCAAAGAACCGCGCGGTGGCATTCTTAAAGAAGGTCCCTCCGAAGTTCAGAAAATAACGCCCACCGCTGAACGCGGGATCCGTATAGTCGAAGAGCAGCCTTCGTTCGATCTTCTCGGCGAAGGATCCGATGAATTTCATTTGCCGCCCGCCTGGTTCGTATCGAAACACATTGATGATACCCTTATTGCCGACGATCGAGTTGTTGATGAGCATCGGCGCGACGATATACCGCAGCTCCCCGTCCGGATCAGTGACGAGGATCGGCACGAGCAACCCTGCATCGTTGCCGTCGTTCTTGCTGGTGGATACAGAGGGGACCGGGAAGTACTGAACCTCAGCTCGTCCATCGTCCGGTAACACAACGGCATTCGCCGTCATAAGCACCAGTACAACGGCGACAAAGCCGCGAAGGTTGTACATGGACGTTCCGGCTGGAGCTATGGGGAATCGACGTGGTTCGATTTCTTTCGAAGTTGCTCCACTAGCTCTGGGTAGCCTGACGAGCGAAGAATCTTCGTGAATTGGCCGCGATAATTATTCACGAGACTCACACCATCCACCACTACATCGTACACGCGCCAATCGTCAGACTTGTTGAGCAACCGATAGTCGAGGGGGATGTCTGTTTTCCCAGTCAAAACTTTGGTATGGACCTCAGCATAGTCCTTCTCCGTACGTTCGCTAAGGTACTTCACCCCCTCACCGGTATAGCTTTCGATCTTGTCGGCATAGGACTTGACCAAGAGGGACTTGAAGAGGCCGACGAATTCCTGCCTGTCCTTATCGGATAACGTATTCCACGGAGCACCCAGCGCCCGTCTCGACATTTCTGGATAGTCGAACCGTTCGCCGACAACTTTTTCCAGCAACTGCCTCCGCTCGTCAGCCTTCGCCGGCTGCTTCAAATCCTTGTCACGAAGAATTTGGAGAACCTGATCAATCGTTCCCTTCAGCGCATCCGTGGCGGGACCTGCATAGGCCATTTCGGCGAGAAACGCGACGTAGAACAACGCAGCTGCTACTCCGATACCATGAACGCAAGCCATGCACCGCTGTAACCAGCGATTCTCCGTCTGCATATATCTCATATCAAAGCCTCTTCCGCTCGGTCTTGATATACCGCGATAGAATTCAGTTTACTTTACCATGAACATATTGGCTCACCAACTCTTCTAGATCGAGCCCGGACTCAGTATCCCGAATCGTATCCCCAGGTTTCAACGGTTCACCGCCTCCTCCGGGAGAGAGTGCCATGAATTTCTCGCCAATGATACCGCGCGTCTTGATGGAGGCGATTGTGTCGGAATAGAGCTTCACGCTCCTGTTCACGGCCAGCAACACAGCTGCCCGATCGTCTTTCAAGGTGATGTCTTTGACTCGCCCGACTTCCACGCCAGCGATCTCGATGGAGGCTCCTGGCTTTAAGCCGGTCGCTGTATTGAACTGGGCCTCGACTTCGTACACATCCCCTCCGATGAGCTCCAACTTGCCCAGTTTGATGGAGAGATAGGCCAAGCACGCGATCCCGACCAAGACGAAAATTCCAACGACCAGTTCCAACTTGGCTTTTTCCATGATGAACGCTCCTTCGTTTGACCTACCGCCCCTGTCCGGGCAGCATCGCGACAGTTCCCCCGACCGAAATGAATTCTCTGATCTCCGGATCGGTGGTCTGTTGAAACTCGCTCGCCGGTGCCATCGCAGCAATCCTTCCTTTTAGTAGCATCGCTACCCAATCTGAAATACCGAATATCTCAGGAATCTCATGGCTGACCATCACGGCGGTAAATCCGAAGCGACGCTGGGTCGTGACGATCAAGTCGTGAATGGATTTAACCATCATCGGATCAAGGCCCGTCGTCGGCTCGTCAAACAAGATGATCTCCGGCTCCATGACTAACGCACGAGCGAGTCCGGCCCGCTTCCGCATGCCGCCGCTCAGCTCGGCAGGGAATTTGTGACCCATCCCGTCCAGCCCAACCTGCTCGAGCTTTTCATCCACGCGCTTCGTGACCTCAGGGCCTTTCATCCGCAGCTTTTCCCGCAGCGGAAATGCGACATTATCAAAGACCGTCAAAGAGTCGAAGAGTGCAGCCCCCTGAAACAACATCGCGAACCGTTTCCGGACATCATTGAGTTTCCTCCCTTTCAATCGCGATATCTCCACGTCATCCACCCAGACTTCCCCGCGGTCAGGCTGCAGCAGACCAATCATGTGCTTCAAGAGCACACTCTTCCCTCCTCCGCTGCGCCCAATCACCGTCGTGAGTTTGCCCGGCGGAATGGAGAGGTCCACTCCCTGTAACACCGGCTGTCCTCCCAACGTCTTCTCGACGCCAATCAGTTTAATCATGACTTACATCAACACCGACGTGAGGAAGTAGTCCCACACGAGAATAAGCACGGACGAGAGCACCACGGCCTCGGTCGTGGCCGTTCCCAATCCTTCGGCGCTCTGTTTCGTATGGAAGCCCTTATAGCAGCAGATCCAACTGATGATGAGTCCGAAGCTGATCGATTTCAGGATGCCACCATAGACGTCCTTCCATTCGACTGCTGACAGAATTGAAGTCCAGTACGATCCTGGGTTCACCCCCAAGAGATCTACTCCGACGAGATAGCCACCGAAGATCCCAACCACATCGAAAATCGCGACGAGCAATGGGACACCGATTAGACCTGCCACCAGTTTGGGGGCAATGAGGTATTGGAGAGGACTGATCGCCATCGTATCAAGAGCGTCGATCTGCTCGGTAATTCGCATGATTCCGATTTCAGCGGTCATGGCCGAACCGGCGCGTGCCGTGACCATGAGTGCTGCCAGGACCGGCCCCAATTCTCGAATCATACTGAGCGCAACTGCTGAACCGAGCCATCCTTCAGCACCGAACTTCCGTAACGAGTAGTACCCTTGCAGCGCCAGGACCATGCCGGTAAAGGTGGCCGTCAGGACCACGACGAAGGTCGATTTGTACCCGATAAAATGCAACTGCTTGATGATTTGGATGACCCGAAGAGGAGGACGGATGAGCCATGCAAACGCGGAAATGACAAAGATGAGCATCCTGCCCAATTCTCCTATGAGCGCCAATGCAGCCGTACCAATATGCTCAGTCAAATTCGTCATTGGCGTTCTCCGGTCGCCGATCGTCCATACCTGGGCCCTGTGATATATTCCTTGAAAAAATCAGCCAGTCGATCGGACGCTATCCGACTCTGTTTTCGTAATCGATTCAAACCTACAAACCTCGATGGATGGCCGATCAGCGCCCAGAGCTCCCTGACCCACCCAGTGGGCCTGAGAAAGAGGTTGAAGTCAAGAGGTAGATCTTCGTTTACGAGATCTGACACGGTACGGGCGATAGCCATCGGAATGCCCTTTTCATGTGCGACGGCTGCTAATGCTGCACTTTCCATATCCAGGCCGACCGCGCCTGTAAGGTCGCGTATGGCTCGCTTCTCTTCGGCCCGCCAGACGACTAGGGAAGTCGACGCGATCCGGCCGGTCTTCACGGACATCCCGGCTACTCGCTCCACGGAAAGACAGCGCATCTGCTCCTGCTGCGAGCAGGCACCAATCCTCTCGCTCCTGAGCCCTGGCCCATCGTGAAAGACGGCCACGACCTCGGTCCCGATGATGAGATCCCCGACATCTGCGGGTGCCAGCGCGCAGGCAAATCCCGTCGACAACACCAATGCCCAGTCTCCCTCCCTGAGTACGGCTCGGGCGACGTATCTCGCACGATCGGGACCTACGCCTGTCTGAATGATGCAATAGAGGCGTCCCCATATTTCCGCCGTGAAGCACCGGATGCCTCCGAGAATCGATGACTTGTTGAGGGGTAGAGCAGACCGGACCGCGCGGAGTTCCCATCGAGTGGCAACGAATATGGCAATGCGCGTCACGGCTGAGGTGGAATGGACGCGGACAGACCCAGAAGAGTGCGCTGATGCGATCGTCAACGATCCAACCGATAGCACCCGGAGGTCACTACATGTCTGCGTACATCGTCAGCGCGCATTCTTCCGCGCGTCCGCAAATTTCTGTACATGGCGAGCGCCCAGAGCGGAAAGTATTGGCAGTACCAGTGATAACGCAAATAGAACACACAGGGGAATCCGGTGCCGGTATGGCGCACTTCTTCCCACGACCCATCCTTCAACTGATGGCGTAAGAGGTATTGGATGCCGCGGGCGACGCTGAAGGCATCCGTGACACCAGCGGACATCAAAGCCATGAGCGCCCAGGCTGTTTGTGACGGACAACTCTCCCCCTTGCCCCGCCAATCAGATTCTCCATACGACAGACAGGATTCACCCCAACCGCCATCCGGATTCTGCATGGATTCAACCCATGTGACCGCATGACGAATGTACGGCTGTGACAGGTCCTCGCCAATCGCTCGTAGACCGGCCAGGACGGACCAGGTGCCATAAATATGATTGACTCCCCAACGTCCGTACCAGCTCCCGTCCTTCTCCTGCTCTCGTTTGAGAAACACCAACGCTGGTGCAACGGCAGGATGAGTCCGGTCATACCCCAGTGCTCCCAGCATTTCGAGGCAACGTCCGGTCAAGTCGGCAGTACTGGGATCCAACAACGCATGGTGGTCGGCAAACGGGATGTAGTTGAAAACGATGCGATTGTTATCCTTGTCATAGGAGCCCCACCCACCGTCTGATCCTTGCATTGCGAGCACCCAATTGACGCCTCGCCGGATGGAGTCCTGGAGTTCATGTGTTTGGGCGATTCGGACCTTCGATAACGCCATCAACACCACCGCCGAGTCGTCCACATCGGGATACATTTCATTTTCAAACTGGAAATACCAGCCGCCTGGTTCCGCATTGGGAGATGAGAAGTTCCAATCTCCTACCGTCGTCGTTTGCCGGCACATCAGGTAGGCACAGGCCTTCTGGAGCGACGGATGATCCTGCGGCATCCCTACCTCGACTAAGGCATTCATCAATAGCGATGTGTCCCAAATTGGAGAATGGCAGGGCTGGAGATGCATCGCCTCAACTCGTTGATCGCCGACCCCGACACTGTCGTGCACTTCTAAGTCTTCAATTTCACGAAGCGCCTTTTGTATTAACGGATCGTCGACCTGATAGCCCAAACACTTTAAGGCGACAATTGAATTCGCCATAGCAGGATAGATCGCTCCCAGCCCACCGCTTCCCTTGATACGCTCCAGCATCCACGTTGCAGCACGGTGCAGAGCCTTCTCACGCAGCCAACTGACCGGCATCCGATCGTACACCTTCAGCACGGCGTCAAGCACCACGAACAGATTATGTGGGGTAAACCATCCCTGATCTTTGTTGAACGGAGGAAACAGGCGATACTGAATCTGCGCCCGCGGCATGACATAGAGTTCATCAATACCCTGTTCGTGAG
>Ga0126379_10003117_pt1 | contig 10676 bp, 9 predicted proteins | sample PanSoiMetPlot_24_FD_92640 | JGI IMG/M metagenome (GOLD analysis project Ga0126379, IMG submission 92640) | Tropical forest soil microbial communities from Panama - MetaG Plot_24 | ecosystem: Environmental > Terrestrial > Soil > Tropical forest > Bulk soil | place: Panama | collected 2016-02-17 | reverse complement strand
GTGGGTGTGCTTTGGGAACTAGGCATTCTCCCGGATGTCCGGGTGCTGCCGCTCCACGCCGCCAGACCCATTATCCCAGCCCCAACACGTGAGGCTGCCATCGCTGCGAGGGTCGCAGGCTTTGGCGGTGACCAATGGACGTTCTGGCCGCTGGAGCCCGACCTCGAACGCCGGCTGCGTTCTGTACTGGAAACCCGGTTCGATGAACTCTTCGCCGCGAGCCCCGAGGGTTTCGTTCCGCGCTTTATCACACCTGGTCGTGAAATCCTCATCACCTGGGAGCCGGCCGCCCAGAGCCGGGTTGGCTGACGCGAGGATCGGCTTTTCGACCATCCTCACAAGGGCACAACCATACGCATAAATCGACCAATTCCCGGAGGTGCCCTTGGAGCCGTTCGTGCGTCCCTCCTCCTCCGTCCCCAGCAAACGCGAATACCCCGCCACGTCGGCGGCGAGGATCGCGGTGAGGCGACGGACGGCGGCCATGTCTTGCCTCGGGGGAAGGTGCCTTAATCAATTGTACCTTGAAACTGGCGGGGACCCCAGCCTCCAGATGACCGGATGGGTCTTGGGCGGATCGCCGTCTCCTTGCCTGCTACATGCCGCTGCCACCGCCGCCGTCCCCTCCGCCGTGCTCGGGCCTGATCTCGTTGTCCTCCGATGAGTAGGGGGCATATTGGGCTCCTGTCCGACCCGTGATCCCCTGGACGCATCCGGTGAGGGCCAAGACGGCGAAGAGCGCGGCGAGCCGTCTCTGCCAGTTCATCACTTCCCTCGGAAGGGCCCGATTCCAGTGAGCCCACCAGCCACAATCAGCAAGCAAAGGCAACCGGCGATGGCCATTGCAATTCACCCCCTCGAACGTATAGTGAACATCACTAAGACAGGAGGGACCGCAGCCACTATGTTCTTCATCTCTCCCGAGGACGCTCGCTGGAATCCCGGGCTGCAAGCTGTCGAGTTCGAGGTCGAGATCGGCGAGTATCATGGCGTGGTTTGGGTCCCGCGGCGCGGGTTACAACAGTTGTCGGCTGATATTCCCCTAGTGCACTTCGGACCGTGAGTGGAACTTGACAACCGGTCGAGCAAGGTGTTCCTGACCCCGGTGGGCTCCCAGCAAGATAAGGTCTGGGAGGATGACGGTTCAAACCAGATCATCTCGCGAACTTGCGAGCCTCATAGCTGCGCTTCCCGACGCGCTGGTTGCGATTGATGGCTTTCAGGGTGCAGGCAAATCGGCCCTGGCCACGGAAATCGCGGCTACGCTTGGAATGAGATGCGTTCACCTCGACGACTTCCTACTATCGGGTCGGGCAGGCTTCGTTGAGTTCCTGAAGTATCCGGAACTTTCCAATGCCCTCGCGAACCGTCCGGTGCTAGTTGAGGGTGTCTGTCTATTGGAAGTCTTAGAGCGTCTTGCTCTGCGACCAGACATGTTGGTGTATGTTGACAGTGCCATTCCTGAGAAAAACACGGCGAGGGGAAGGGGCCAGGTAGCTTGTGAGATAATGTCGTATCACAAGCGGTTTCAGCCAATCAGCGTTGCTGATGTCATTTATGGTGGGCGTGAGAGTGCTCAGAGGAGCCAGTCAATGGGAGCCAATGAAGCCGAGATTGACATTGCCTTTATACGGGCAAAGACAAAGCTGTCCATCACGCTCGCCATCGGTGGGATGGTGGCGCTGCTTGTCGGATTGATCGTTCTGCTCCATGGCGTCACCGGATCGGATCAGGCCCTTGTAACTCTGGGAAACTTCCAAATATCGGCGAGCGGGATCGGGGGCGTGATAATGATTACGTCTGTACTTTGGGCATTCGCCGCCTATCAGGCGAGACCCATTTACTCTCGCACACGGCGCAGCTCTCAAAAGTTTGATGCTGATCAGCGGCTTCTGGAACGCGAAGACGTAGAGACGGCGACTTTAGCTAAAGCGCGTCAAGAGGGGATCATCGGACGGCTTCTCGAAGGCGAAGACCACGAGCCGCATTCGATAAGCAAAACGGACCCGCCTTCCACCGGCGGGGGCGGTAAGCGACAATCCGCGGGTTCGAGGTCAAGATCGGCCGGAGGATCGCCCGCTCGCGGCGGTACGTGAGCCGAATATCATCGCAAGGCCACACTTTCCACCCCGAACGGAGTGTGGAGGGATCTCCTGATGAAGAGAGGCGCACCCTAGGGTCTCATGGATGGCAATAGCCCTCGTCAGTTGCGTTTCCCCAGAGGAACTCCATCGCCAGGATGAGGCGACGTGTACCCGGTGCGGTTTTCAGGCGGGCACTGACGGCTCTGCTAGTTGTCTCCGGAAGGAGAGAGCCTGGCTCGGCGGTACTGGGCCGCGCAGCCTTCTCCGTATTGGGGGTGGGGCTATTGGGGCTGGGGGCGGTATTGGCCGTGACGGGAGGTTCGATACTGTCTCATTTTGAAATCCGCAGCGTTCTCAATTTCATTGCCTCGTCAGTAGCGCGTCGCCTTCTCCGCCGGGTCCGTGATAGTGAGCGGACGCCGTTGTCGCACCGGTTCTTGTTAACGTGATGTCGAAGCTCGGAGGCCTCCCAAACGACAACGTATCCCCCGAAATTGTGGTCTCTCCGACCTTTTGGGGCGTGCCTCTGTAGTCATATTCGACCACTCGCCCGCCGCCGATGATGATTTTGGCAGCGGTTAAACCGCCCCAGGAACCATTCCAAATGCCATCCCAAGACGTGTGCGTCTGCACCCTAGCTGGCGCTATCATTAAACCCGCTACAAGCGCTAAAATGAGCGGTCTCATCTGGCCTCCCGTCAGTTGGCTCTGATTTCAAACTGAGACAATACCAGAGGATCTGACCCGGCGCTTTCCATGACTGCATGTCCTCGGCGGCCAACCCCAGCACCGCCGCGAGGGTCATCCGCGGATCAGCCCCGTGCCGGATCAGCGCCTTTAACCACCGCCCGCGTCGCTCCCTGGATCGGTAGGAGACAATACCCCCAAAGTCTAACTATAGATATCGAGGGATTTAGGGGGTTGTTCCCGAGCCACCCCTCCGCCGCTTTTTCGATCCAGGCGATCGGGTACGGTGGCGTGGCTTTGCAAACGCGGTAATGTTCGCGCACCAGAGGCAGGACCCAACTGCGACCGACCGGGGAAAGGGCAGTGCTCATCAAGGACATTCTCTTCGGCATGAACATCCTTACCCTGGCCGGCTTCCTCGTGATGGGGCTCACTCTCACCCTGAACCGAATGGGGCAGGCTGGTAAGGCTTTGAGCATCGGCCTCATGGCCGCCGGGACGGCTCTGGTCTTCCTCGGGCTCTATGCTGGTAGTGGGACAAGGTAAGAGGCAGCTCGCCGCCTCCGAGTTCACGCGCCTCTTCTCTGAACGCGCGACCTAGGGCTTCCAATTCCTCAGCGAGCTTCGGGCCGGCGCTGCCTCGTGCCAATCGGAAGCATCTCTCTGCTTGAACGAGCAGGTGTGTTGCGTCTGACACTGATCCCCCTTTCCTCAGCTCAGCTGCTGCTGACCCACCGGATAAGGCGCGATCTAGCGAGTGAGGCCCACGGCACAGTGAGCCGGCGACAAATGTGACAGCGAAATAGTAACCGAAACCTTACTATGAGCAGGGAAACGGGGTTTCACTCCGCCCTACGAGACCCAATACCGCGGTATGAAACTCTCCAGGGTTTCTGGGGCTCTTGGGCGCTTTAGCTGCGGGGGAAGGCCGATTTGCCGCAGGTGGCCGGCGGCGGAACCTGGCGAGTTACCGATGTTCGCTCGGCACAAACGCCGTCCCAGGGCTCGCAAGAAATGGGCTGCTCGGGGTGCCGCCCGACGGTGGTGCGGAAAACTGAAGCCTCAGTTGCCCTCCGGGTAGCCCGAAAGCCGTTCCTCCGGATTGCCCGTTCGACATCTTGTCCGCGAGTTCAGCTGGGTCCGCCAGGCGGTTGCTGGTAGTCACCGGATCGACCTGCCGCGTCGAAAAAGCCGAAGCGCCCCGGGTCGCCGACAGAAGAATCACGACCCCACCGATCAGAATAAGCGCTCTACTCATTGGACCCCCCTTCAGAACGAAATGATTGTAGGCCAAGGTCGGCCAGTCAACCCCCTTGCTTTTGATGAAGTTCAGCGGAGCAGCGGGTCCCCGTCTTCCCCAGCCCGGGCGGGCTTTTTAGTAAGATCTGCCCGGCAGTTGTCCTTGGTCATTCCGCCGCCCAAAGAAACACTCCTCGACGATTTCGCGGAGCCGCCCCTTGGCCTCCTCGGCTGAGAGAACGCCGGAGCTGGGGCTTGGCGGCGATGTCCAATACGGCCCCGAGGACTGCGAGGTCGTCGCCTGAAGGCCCATGGGGCGACGACAAGACGAGCCGGCCTGATTAATAAAATTTCGCGATCAGGGCACTAGCCCAGCAGCGGCTTCACCAGGCGTTGCGACAGACGCGCTGGTGAGACGACATGACTGGTTAGCTGGCTGGGACCGGCTGTCAGGCGGTGTTGCACTGCGTCACATTGGGGTAATAGCCTGCCGGATCGGAGCAGTAATACCACGTCTGACCGGCGGAGGGCTGGCTGTAGTCATAGTAGCCGTAATCCGGATAGTAGCCCCACCACGGATAATTATAGTACGTCCACGCCAAGCCGGGGCCGGTCCACCACCAACCGTAGCGCCCGCCATGCCAGCCATGATACCAATGGCCCTCGTGTCCGAAGCCGTTATGCACGCCGGCGAAGCCGCCATGCCACCCCCCGTGGAACCCGCCAGCATGGAATCCGCCAGCGTGAAAACCACCGAATCCGCCATGGAAACCGCCGCCATGGAAACCGCCGCCATGGAAACCGCCGCCATGGAAACCGCCGCCGTGAAACCCGCCAAATCCACCGCCGTGGAAACCGCCGCCCCCTCCGTGCGGCGCGGCACTCACGAGCGCTGGTTGGCAGAACACCGCTGCACCGAGCAGCGCAGCTGCGATTTTCACCACTCCCCTTGCCTTCCTGGGCGTGGCTTTGTCGTTCCCTAACTGATGCATCAAAGAACTCCACTGCGTCGAGCCGCGCAACGGACACCCAGTCGGCTCCGGCCGGCTTTACGCTTTGCACGCTCCGGATATGTGTTGCAGGCTGCGGCCGCGCCAATCATTCCCGGTAAAATCTGGTAAATGCGGGACAGCATTCCGGCCCGTCCGACGTTACGAATTTTTACCGCGTTTCACTCGGCTTGCACTGCTACGCGTCTTAAGTCTGGTTAAGTCTGGGCAAGGATGCCCATCAAGAGCGCCGTACTGTCGCGCGGCCCATGCGGCCGTCGAGCGGCGACGCGTCTAGGCTGCAGTCGCCTTCAGAACTCAAGGGGAAGGCAAAACAAGTGAGCTGTCAACCGCCTCCCACCAATCATGCGGCGATGCTTCAGACCAGTTGCGAGGAGCGCTTTGCGTGACGGAGCAATCCGTAATCAGACCGGCACGCGGCAGCCCAAGATTGCATTTCTCAGGAAGGCTCGCAATGCGGCCGTCGGGTGGCAAATCACGGTGTGTGGTAGCAGAGTAGCAAGCGGGGGCATTGCTTGGGGATCGTTCGCTTTGCGCTGAAATATCCGCACACCTTCTATGTGGTGGCGGCGCTGATCCTGTTTCTCGGCGTCACCGCTGCCGTCGAGATGCCAACCGACATTTTCCCCGAGATCGACATCCCGGTGGTCTCGGTTATCTGGCAGTACACTGGCCTCAACACGACCGAGATGGAGCAGCGCTTTACGACCTACAGCCAATACGCGATCAGCACCAACGTCAACGGCATCAAGGACATCGAAGCGGAGACCGTCAACGGCATCTCGGTGCAGAAGATCTATTTCCAGCAGGATGTGAACCTCAGTCTGGCGATCTCGCAGGTCGTCGCCGCCACGAACGCGATCCGCGCCTTGCTGCCGGCCGGGACCCAGCCGCCGATCGTCGTGCAATACAGCGCGTCGGCGGTGCCGGTCCTGCAGATCAGTCTCAGCTCCGACAGGCTCAGCGAGTCGCAGCTCTACGACTACGGGATCTATCGATTGCGGCAGATCATCGCGCCGATCCACGGCGTCACATTGCCGACGCCCGCCGGCGGCAAGTACCGCCAGATCATGGTGGATATCGACCCGGTAAAGCTTCTCTCCAAAGGTCTGACGCCGCTGCAGGTGGTCAATGCCGTCAACGCGCAGAACCTAACCCTGCCCGGTGGCGATGCGAAGATCGGCAAGACCGATTATACCTTTCGCACCAATTCGATGCCGCCGTCCATCGAGGCCCTCAACGACGTACCGGTCAGCTACCAGAACGGCGCCACCGTGTTCCTGAGGGATATCGGTCACGTCCGGGACGGCAATCTGGTACAGCAGAACATCGTCCGGGCAGACGGCAAACGCTCGGTGCTGATCAGCATCATCAAAAACGGCAATGCTTCGACATTGACGGTCGTCAATGCGGTCAAACATGTGCTCGACATTGCGCGGCAAGCGGCGCCGTCCGGCATGGTCATCAAATCGCTGTTCGACCAGTCGGTGTTTGTGTTGTCTTCGCTGATTGCCGTGCTGCGCGAAGGGACGATCGCAGCCGGGCTCACGGCGCTGATGATCTTGCTATTCCTCGGCTCATGGCGCCCGACCGTGGTCGTGATGATCTCGATCCCGCTAGCGATGCTGACCTCTCTGGTCGTGCTGTATTTCTTGGGCGAGACGATCAACACGATGACATTGGGCGGCCTCGCGCTCGCGGTCGGCATTCTCGTCGACGATTCGACGGTGACGATCGAGAACACCTATCGCCTGCTCGAAGAAGAAAAGATGCCGCTGCCGCGGGCGACGCTCCACGGCGCCGCCGAAATCGCTGTACCGACACTGGTGTCAACGCTCGCGATCAGCTGCGTCTTTACCTCTGTGGTGTTTCTCGAGGGGCCGGCGAAATATTTGTTCACACCGCTCGGCCTCGCCGTTGTGTTTGCGATGCTTGCCTCCTACGGCCTGTCGCGCACGCTGACGCCGATCACGATCGGTCAGATGCTGAAGCGCCAGCATCACCGTGGTTTCTCAGGCAATTCCGGCGGCGCGGGCTTCTTCACCCGTTTCCACGCGTCCTTCGAGCACGGCTTCGAACGGTTGCGGCAAGGTTATGTCGAGCTCCTCAGGATGCTGCTGACCCGCCGCGCCATCGTCCCGATCATCGCCATCCTGGTGCTTTCGCTCGGCGCGGTGATGTTCGCCTTTGTCGGGCGTGATTTCTATCCCGCAATCGACGGCGGCATGATCCAGCTGCATGTCCGCGCGCCGCCGGGCACCCGCATCGAGGTGACGGAGCAGATTTTCCAGAAGGTCGAGGACAAGATCCGCGAGGTCATTCCGAAACAAGATCTCGATCTGATCGTCGACAATTTCGGCGTGCCGGCGCGGTCCTACAACTGGGCCTTCGCCGACGGCACGTCGATCGCAGTCAATGACGGGGTCATCATGGTGTCCCTCAACGAAGGGCATGCCCCAACCGCCGATTATGTCCGCAAACTGCGGGAGGTATTGCCGGCGGCCTTCCCGGAAGACATGTTCTACTTCCAGCCCGCCGATATGGCGACACAAATCTTGAATTTTGGGCTCACTGCACAAATAGACGTCCGCACCGTCGGTTATGACCGGGTCAAGAACCTCCGCATTACAGAAGAGCTGCGGCGCCGCGTCGCCGCCATTCCCGGGGTCGTCGACGCGCACATACAGCAGGAGGTCTACGCCCCCGACTTCTACATCCAGATCGATCGCGCGCGAGCTCTGCAGTTCGCTACCAACGCGAATGACATCGGCAACAACATCGCCACGAGCCTTACTTCCTCCGAGACGGTCACGCCCAATTTCTGGACCGACCCAACCAACGGCATTCCGTATTACATTGCGGTGCAGACGCCGCAGTACCTGGCCAGCTCGCTGAACGAGGTCGGGAACACGCCGGTCAGCGACCTGATTTCGTCACCAGCAAACCAATCGGTTCCCGGAGAGCTCGGCAATGTCGCGACCTCTGCGTCGGTCAGCACGACAACCGCGCTGCCGGCAACGCTACCGGTACCAGGTGAGCTGCAAAATGTGGCGACGTTCAGTCGCGACTCGGTGCCGGGCAGCGCCAACCAAGCCAACATCCAGCCGGTCTACGAGGTCTATGCCAGCACCCAGGGCCGCGACCTCGGCAGCATCGCGAGCGCCATCGACGACATTACAAGCGACCTCAAGAAACAGCTCTCGCCGGGCAATACGATCCAGGTGACCGGTCAGATCGACAGCATGAATCAGGCCTTCCGCGACATGACGATCGGCCTGTTGTTTGCAGCCGTCTTCGTCTATCTGCTGATGGTCGTCAATTATCAGAATTTTGGCGACCCGTTCGTCGTCATTCTGGCATTGCCGGCGACCTTTTGCGGCATCGTCACGATGCTCTACATCACCGGTACGACCCTCAGCGTCCCGTCGCTGATGGGCGCGATCATGGCGGTCGGCGTGGCCTCAGCGAACTCGATCCTGCTCGTCACCTTCGCGCGCGAGCAGCAGCTCGCCGGCAGCACGGCCTTCGATGCCGCGGTCGCGGCCGGGCATACCCGCATTCGGCCGGTCTTGATGACCGCCACTGCAATGATTGTCGGCATGATCCCGATGGCGATCGGCGGCCCGGGCGAGGAGCAGAACGCCGCGCTAGCACGCGCCGTCATCGGCGGCCTCTTGTTCGCGACCCCGACCACGCTGCTCGTCGTGCCCTACCTTTTCGCGATGCTGCGCAAGGGCAATGACGGCAAGACTGCGCATGGCGTCTTCGAGGAGGTTCCCGAATGAACGAGCTCGAGGCGCCGCCGCAGCTGAAGGTACCACCGCCGAGGCCGCTCCTTCCGGCCCCCGATCGCGATGCCCCCGAACCACCGCCAAGCGGGCCCCCACGGCGGGGCGGCTCCGGGCGGCGATTGCTTGGCCTTGGCGTGCTGTTGCTGTTTGCCGCCGCTCTCTCGCTCGGCGTGTGGCGGCATTACGATCAGCACCGCCAGGTCATGGACACCGCCCAGCAGCAGGCGAACTTCGTCCCGAGCGTGCGCGTCGAGGCGGTGGCGCAACGGCTTGGCAGACTGCATGTGAGATTGCCCGCGACGACCCTCGCTTTCGAGGCAGCAAATATCTATGCGCGCGCCAGCGGCTATGTACTGAAGCGCTATGTCGATATCGGCGATCACGTCAAGGCCGGGCAGCTTCTCGCCGAGATCACGGCACCCGAAGTCGAGGCGCAGGTTGCCCAATTTCAGAATAGCCTGCAGGCGGCTCAGGCGACGCAGCGCCAAAACGCAGCCCAGCGCGCATCGACCGATGTTACCAGCAGGCGTATCTCTGTCCTTGCCAAAGACGGGTGGGCGACCTTGGAGAACAGGGACACCGATTGGTATAACTTTCAGGCCCAGACGCACGCGACGACCGCGGCTGAATACAATACCGCGGCGACGGAGCAGCAGCTGAAGTATTACAACCAGCAAAAGATCTATCAGCAGGTCGTGGCGCCGTTCGACGGCGTGATTACGCAGCGCAACATCGATACCGGCAGCTTGATTACGGCTGACGCGGCGGGCGGGACCTCGATGTTTTCGCTACAACGCGGCGACGTGATGCGGATTTGGGTTTATGTCCCGCAGGACGCCGCCTTTGGCGTCAAGCCCGGGGTCGAGGCCGTGGTTCGCATACCCGCAATGCCCGACCTCACCTTCCACGGCACAGTGGCGCGGATCGCCGACGCGCTGCAGCCGGGAACACGGACCTTGCTGACCGAGGTCGACGTACCCAACCCGGACGGCGCATTGCAGCCGGGCGTCTACTGCACTGTCGAGCTGAAGATCCCGCGCCAAGCGCCGGCGGTGATCGTGCCGGCCTCGGCGATCATCTTCAATCAGAACGGCATGCAGGTCGCGGTCGTCGAAAACGGCATCGCCCATCTGCACAAGATTGCGATCACGACCGATTACGGCACTGAAGTCGAGATTAACGACGGGGTTCAGGACGGCGACCAGGTCATTCTGCAGCCGCCGGTCAACCTCGCCGATGGGGATAAAGTGAAAATCATTCCCGAGCCGCCCGCCGCTACACCCTAGTCGGCCGTCGCTATCAAGCAGCTGGCCGCAAACGCGCCGCGCCCGGCATCGTGACCACATTCGTTTCGCGCGGCAGCTCCAGTGTATCCCATATCTCGCTCAGCGCTCGCGCGAGGCCATCGATGAGCCGGTCGTTGTGGAACGGCGTCGGGGTGATGCGAAGCCGTTCGGTGCCCCTCGGCACGGTAGGGTAGTTGATCGGCTGGATGTAGATGTCGAACTGCTCGAGCAGCAGCGCTGACGCCTGGCGGCACAGCACGGGATCGCCGATCGGGACGGGAATGATGTGCGATTGCGACGGCATTATCGGAATTCCCGCTTTGCGCAATGCCTGCCGCGTCTTGTCGACCTGCAGCCGATGCGCGATGCGCTCGGCCACCGATCTCTTCAGGTGCCGAATGCTTTCGGTCGCGGCGGCGGCGACTGCCGGCGGCATCGCCGTCGTGAAGATGAAGCTCGGCGCCGCCGAGCGGATCACGTCGCAAATCACGGCATCGGCCGCAATATAGCCTCCGACCACGCCGAAGCCTTTGGCCAAGGTTCCTTCGATGATGTCGACGCGGTCCATGACCCCATCTC
>Ga0126379_10003114_pt1 | contig 10679 bp, 8 predicted proteins | sample PanSoiMetPlot_24_FD_92640 | JGI IMG/M metagenome (GOLD analysis project Ga0126379, IMG submission 92640) | Tropical forest soil microbial communities from Panama - MetaG Plot_24 | ecosystem: Environmental > Terrestrial > Soil > Tropical forest > Bulk soil | place: Panama | collected 2016-02-17 | reverse complement strand
TTCTTTGGGAAATCTTCTGGAAAGTTCGAGGAAGCGGACGAAGGTCGTCGCGTCGAATTCTTGATCAGGCCCTGGTGGAGCCCTGCAGCGGCCCTACCGTCGTGCGGAGGGACGGCTCGGCTTGGCGTCGCGACGAGCGACTTCGGGGTGTCGCAGCTGACCGAGGAGCGTTCGCGCCTCCGCGAGATCCGGCCCTTCGGTTCCCGCCCCGAACCATCGGCAGATGCCCTCGAGCAATCTGTGCGCATCGGCGGTGCGTCCGCTTGATTGCCATGCGCGGGCCAGGCTGGTCGCCGCGCGAAGCTCGAGTGATTTCGCCCGCGACGCGCGGGCAAGTCTCAGCGCGTGCTGGAAACACTTCTCGGCCTCCGCCGGGGAGCGCGTAAGCGACCCACGACCATCTGCCGCGTCTCCAGAACCGTGCGGTGATGCGTCGCGCGACCTGCTCTTGTGTCTGCCAGATTGCGGAGTGTCGCCTAGCAGCAAGATCTCGCCCTTGAGGCGCCACAGCTCGGGTTCGTAGCTCCGATCGAGGGTGTTCCGCGACAGCGCCAATCCCGCGTCAGCTGCCGCCAGCGCGTCGGCGGAAAAGCCAGCGCGCATACGTCCTTCGGCAAGGCAGGCATGCGCGAACGTCGAGTAGAACCTGGCCGTCCCTGTTGCCTCGATGGCGGAGTACGCCCGCTCGATGATGCCGCTTCCCTCGGATGCTCGACCTTCTTGCACCAATGCCCAACCACTCAGCAACGACGCGACGGCGTGCCACAATGCAAACCCGTGTTCGGCCGACAAGGACGCCGCCTCCGCGGCCAGATCGGCGCCACGCGCCGTGTCTCGGCAGAGCAGGTGGATGCGAGCCGTATGGTGGAGCACCGAGGCAAGCGTGAACAGATGGCCAGATTCCCGGGCGCGTCGCAAGGCCGCCTCGGCGCTTGTCTGCGCCCGCGCCGGGTGGCCGAGGAACCAGAGCGCCTTAGCGTGCTGGGCGGTGGCGGCGAGCAGTGGGTCGGGCCCGTATGCGTTCGGGTCGGCGGCAATCCGTCTGCCGGTGCGGCGCGCGAGGTGGCGCTGCATGTAACGATCAGCGTCGACGAAGCGGCCGTCCCAGACCATGGTACGCACCATAACGGAGTCGGCCAGCACTCGATCCTCCGGCGTCCCTCGGCGGCGTGCGAGGTCCTGGAGTTCATGCGCGGTCGCCACCATTTCGTTCCGTTCGCCACGCGCCCCATGCGCATACCAACGCGCGTAGAGGATCTTCAAGTGCTGCGGCGGACTCCCCGTGTTCGCACACAACTCCGAGGCCCGCTCGTAGTTCCTGAGCACCCGCTCCGAAGCCCACCCTTGGGTGTCGCTCAGTGCCGGCCCGAGAGCCAGGCGTAGTTCCAGTTCACGGCGGCGGTGTGCACCGTCGTCCGGGGCGCGCGCGATGATCGCCAACGCGGCCTCGAGGTATCCGATCGTCTCGCGATTGGCAAACCGCTTGCGCGCGCCCGCCGCGGCTGCGGTCAGGTACGTGATAGCCCGCGCGTCATCGCGCCCACGCTCGAAGTGGACCGCGAGCCGGGGCGCGACCTCCATCCGTCGTGCGCCGTACGCCGCCTCCAGCGCTTGGCCGATGCGCTGATGCAGCCGCATGCACTGCGCTTCGGTGACCTGTCTATAGACGGCCTGCCGGTACAACTCATGCGTGAAGGCATACCTCGGCGACACGCGGTGGTCCGGCCATTCGATGTGTCCCTCGGCTCGGAGGAAGCGTCGTGCACGCGCCAAACCTTCACAGCGCGTCTCCGTGTCCGCGACGTCCTGGCCAAGCGCCGCCGCCACGACCAGCGGGCTGAAGTCCTCTCCCGCACAGCTGGCCGCCTGCAGCAAGGCGCCGTCCGCGGGACTCACATCGTCGAGCTGACTCTCGATCAGCAGCCGCGCGCTGTCGGGCATGTCCAGATTGATCATCTCGAGCGGCACCGGCAGCGCCCACCCTGGCCCCGTGTTGAGGATATGGCCGCGAGAGACCAAGGAGTCGACAGCGCCCACCATGAACAGCGGATTGCCGTCCGTGTTCTGATGGATCCTCGAGGCGAGCCCGGGAGGAAAGTCGCTGCCGCGGAAACGAGCCTGCAAATAGTCCTGGACTCCCTCTACCGTGAGGTCCGACAGAGCAAGCACGACGCACCGATGATGCGCCTCCAGGGTGCGGGCGGCGTGCAGCACGGGATGCTCATGGACGACGGCCTCCGCGGAACGGTACGTGCAGATCACCAGCAATCGTGCGGTTTCGTTGGGCTCGCCGAGGACCGATAGCAGGTCGACGGTCGATGGGTCGCTCCAGTGGAGATCCTCGAGAACGAGCACGAGCGGCCGTTCAGCCGTCAGCTCTTCCATGAGAATGGTGAATTCCCGTAACATGCGTTCGGGTCGTACGAATTGCAGGCTCCGCTCCAAAGAGCGCGCCGTGTCCTCCTCACCGATCAACCAAGGCGTCTGCGCCAACCACGTCGGCGCAACCCGTCGCAGGAGCTCGCTCAGGCGGCCGGTGTCGGGCTGACGCGTGAGCCGACCGAGCGCTTCGAGCACCGGCATGTACGGCTCCCGTGGCCCTACCTGCTCGACGCAAAACCCCCGCGCCACCCATAATGCGCCGGCTTGTGCGCGGACCTCTGGCGCGGCGAGAAAGGCCTCGACCAGAGCTGTCTTGCCGATGCCTGCCGGCCCGGTGATGAAGGCGACCTGGCGTCTGCCTGCGCGCGCTTGCACAAGCAGGCCGGCAAGCCGCCGGAGCTCCTCGGTACGGCCGACGAACGGAGCGGCCAGAGCATCGTCAGGGGTCAGTGAGTCGCCGCCCGTGGCGGTCGCGGAATGCCAGGTCCTGCCTGACGGCGATTCGTGCGGAAGCTCCTCGCTGACAGGCGCGATGAAGCGGAACCCCCGACGCTGCACCGTCTGGATGAGGTGCGCTGTCCTGGAGTTGTCCCCGAGCGCCACGCGCAGCTCCCAGATCGATTTCCCCAGGACGGACTCGGTCACGACCGCATCGGCCCAGACGGCGTCCAGCAGTTCCTGCTTCGTGACGAGCACGCCTGGACGCTCGGCCAGGTAACGCAGCACCGACCAGGTTTTCGGCCGCAACGGAATGGGTTCGCGGCCATGCAGCAGGAGCCCTGCGCGGAGATCCAGCCGAAAGGGCCCGAAGACCATCGCCGCCGGAGTGTTCACCGACGACCTCCGCTGATACACGCGTGCGTTCCTGCTGGATACATCCGTCGTCGTGAGCGAGCGCGGGCGGTCGTCGCGCGAGTCAGAGGCACCCATCTGGCAACCATCGGCAACATCCCGCTAGTCATGTCATGCCGAGCGAGCTCTATGGCGACGCGAAGCGTTTGGAGGTCGCCACTCCAAGATGGCCGGAACTTGCCGAGAGGCTGGAAGATGGCAGGAGCTCCCGCGCCTGATGTGGGAGGGGGCAAGGAGTTGAAGACATAACCGAACTCTAGAGAACGCAGAACGGGGGGCGAACGAGGGTCACAACTGTAATAACGGTCGGGGACATTGCAGGCGATGCCCTCGAGGGGCATTTCCAGCAGGCAGGGAAGTGGGCCAAGATGCGACGGGGTGGTCGGGCTGATAGCAGATGTTTCGCAGACGAGGCACACGATGTCGTCACCGTCCGCCCCGTCGTAGAATCCGGCGATCCATGACGGATCCGGAGGGCTGGCGAATGCGATCGGGGGGAGCAGTATCAGGGTCAGAACGATCGGAAGGGCCGTAGCGATCGCCCGCCGCATGGAACGGAATGGCTTAGGTAGTGACAGTGGCTGCCGGAGACACGAGCCTGGACGCATCCGAAGTCTCCCATAGGCGACCAGCCGCGGGGGCAATTCATACCGGGCCTCCCGGCCAACAAAGCCAGGACTGTCGGAACGGCGGGGCGAGCTTAGCCCTATCCCGTCAGAGGGTCAAGCACAAGGGCAGGCATCTTAGTTGAACTTAATAATTGAACTGTAATAGATGTCGCCTTAGTCACGCTCGGCTTGTCCCTCGCACGCGATGTTCCCTCGGTTTGGATACCGGAAAACACTGCCGCTACTGGACACTGCAGGTGCTCTTGATCCGAGCAATGCGCTGACCGATCTTCGCGTTGTAATCGCCAGCAGGTGCCGGAGCCGTGCCCAAGAAATGGGCCCCCGCCCGCAGCGGCATAGCCGGTATTGGGCTGAACCTGAACATGCACTTCCACACATTGGTCTCGACGATGTCTTCCGCCCGGCTCCGGTGGGCGGACTCGCTTACCATCCGGCAATCCCGCCCCGCGACGCCGAGGTGGCGCACGTGCTCGACCGCGAGACTACCAGCCCACGCCCCTCTTCGCGCTCCCGTCGTGATGTCGCCGGCCCGCCGGCCGCTGCCGTTTGACCACGCCTACCGACTTTGGCAGGATCGCCGCACGATGGCAGGGGGGCGTTATCCGCGCTGCGCTAAGCAGGGCAACACCCGGCGGTGACTAAGACGGGGCCTCATGTCACCTACAATCTCCGAACTCCCCTGATCAACTGGAGGAGGAACGGCATCCATGAACTCAACCGCCCGACGAATCGTCCTCACGCTGCTTCCCTACGCCGCGGTGCTGTTCTTGGTGGCGCTGGCCTGGCCCGACTCTGCCCTCGCCCAGCAGACGTTCTCTATCGACTTCCCGAAGATAGCCGGCGCGCCGAACTCGTGCATGACGCAGGAACGAGCCGCAAGCGGAGGAATGTATCTGCGGTGCCGGCTCGTCCTGCCTGACAACATTCCCCCGAACCTCTTCATTCGCGCCGTGTTCTTCGAATGCCGGCCCAGCGGCAGCCGCGCATGCGGCAACACGCAGCAGTGTCCGGGCAACGGGTCGATTTGTGCCAATCACCTCAATCCCATCGTGCCGGTGGACTACAACATCGCGAGTCCGGGAGCGCGGGCGGTCGAGTGGTGGGGTTGGACTAGCGATCCCGGGGAGGCGACCTTGCACTTCGACGTAACCGTCGGCCAGTGACCCGCAGGCGCCGGCCCCGCGCGCGGTAGGAGGGCAGGCCATGAGCGCACTCATCATCGGGCTGGTCGTCTTTGGTGCGTGTTTGGTGGCGCGCTCCTCGGCGTCTTCCTCCGCTCTCGCCTGCCTCACCACCACATGAGCGCGGAGTCCAAGGACTCTAATGTCGCCTCCTCCCCCAGTTCATTCTTCAACTCGCCAGCCGCCGAAACGGACCATCCCGCTGAGCGTCAGTACCCACGCTAGCAGAGCGATCTCGAGGAAGCCCCTGGGGATCCAGTCGAGAAAGTGCAGATCGAGGGCCCCGGCCATGCGGTGCGTGGCGACTCCGTACATCCCGAGGGGGAAGACCAGGGACCAGTAGTGGGGGTCATAGCGAAGCGGCACGCGCCCGATGAGATGACGCCAGACCCCGATGATGACGAGGAGTGGTATCCACCAGCTCGCACCCGCCCACGCGAGCACGGTCATGCCGCGGAAAAACGGGCCGAGCGGCACGAGCTGGGGCACGAACTTCATGCCAGCGTCGATTTCTGCGCAGGCCAGGGTGGTGATCGCGAGGGCTCCCATGTTGACCCAGTAGGGCGGCGTAGCCTCCCCCACCGTCATGCGCCAGAACCACCACCGATAACAGATGAGCGTGATGATCACGATGTAGATGAACAGCCCGGCCATGCACATCGCAAGGGCGGCAAACAGCAGCTCGGCGGGCCGACTCGATGAAGCAGCCAGAAGCGTTCCGAGCACGGCCACCGACTCGGTCGCGACGACGAGCATGAGCCATTCGCCACTCACGCCACCGGCGAGATCGGGCTTGGGGTCGCGGATCGTGACCGCGGCCAGAACCGTGTAGAAGATCGCGCCCCACAAAATGATGCCGAACACCCACAGCGCGAACCCCACGCTGCGCCACCCCACGATCATGACGAAGCTGGCGCCAAGGAGATTCGTTGCCGCCACCATGGCCAGACACGAAGGGGCGCGTGGAAGACTGGTCAGGTCCCGCAGGAATCGCGTCCCGTAGCGTTGGGCGCGCAGGAGGAACAAGATCCAGAGCGCGACGTAGAGCCCTCCGGCCGTCCAGAAGAACACCCGGGCGAGCCAGCCGAGCCGTTGCTGAAAGGCCGCGTCCCCGATGATGCCCGTCGCCATGACGATCGCGAAGGAGCCCGGCGGAAGATCGGCCAGCCATCGCTCGAAGGAACTCGGTTCGTCCCGGAGTCGACGCGTTCTCATCTGACGATGGGGACGACAGCCAAAGCGCAGGAGACGCTGCGCGCCGGACTCATCGAGGAGATCAAGCGTAAGATGGCCGCCAAGCAGGCCGCGCAGGCCTCCGCTGGTCTCACGTCGAATCCTGACCTCTCGCTTTGATCGCCTGGGCCAGCTTGTGATACTGGGCCGCCAAGTAGCTTCCTCGGGTCCGCACGGCTCCCCGGGCGACTCGATCAGCGTGGACAGCGTGAAAGATCGGCTGTGTGTATGGGAAGAACATCCAGATCTACGGGCTCCGGACGCGCTCCAAGAGCCGATGCCACAGCACAACCGTCCTGAGTCATTCCGGAGCTATGCTCGAGATGGAAGCGAGCGCCTTCTTTTCGTTACCCTCCTCGAGTGCTTCAAAGAGCGCGACCCACTCCCTGGCTTTTGCTGCGAACCTAGGGTCAGTGCCCAGGAAGTGCTTGGTACCATCGAATGTCCATCTAACTTTACCGAGCCCAGCTATCTTCGTGCGCAAGTCGCGCGCCGCGGCGACGCCCTCGGTTACCTGGCCTCCGGCCCGGCAGGCAAACTGGATCCCCGAAAGCATCAATAGCGCATCCCTCTCGTAGCCCCGAGTCTCTTCGAAAGCCGCGCGTTTTGCACAAGTTTCGAAACGGCCAGTGGTGAGGTGATTTTCGACGAAGTCGAGTTCTCCGGATGAACCGAGTTCAAGACGCTGCGCATTGAGCTCGTAGGCGCGATCGTAGCGGAACAGCCTCTCGTGGTAGATCCCGGCGGCAAGTTTCAGCCCGTCGAGATGCCGAGGGTATTTCGCCAATAGATTCTCCAGGACTTCGGCCGCCTCCTCCCATTTCTTCTGCACAGCAAGGTTCTGAGCCAGCGTGTATTGTGGCTCGGCTTCCTTTTGCCTAGCTTTAAGTTCCCGCACAATCTGGTCTGAAATCGCGATATTCTTGATCGACTCAACACGCCAATCAGATACAGTGGACCACTGGTCTTCTGCTTGCCTGATATAACTGTCGGGGTCCTTCAACCACAGTTGGCGATAGTCCTCCCTAGCATGCAGATAAAGTCGATTCCCGTGTATCACCCATTGCCTGGGGTCGCCATGGTATTTATGACCAGTGGCGAGGCAAAAAGCGCAAAATCCTCCATACGCAGGTTCATAGTGCCGTGGATCGATCCTAAAGCGTTCACGGTTCTCCGGGTTCGAGAACAACCATATACCGCCGTTCCATACGAGGTAGAAGTTGACCTTGCCCGCAACGGGGAGGCCCTTCGGCCCAAAATACGCCACCGGGTCATAGCCATAAATTGCGATGCCAGCTTCATCAGTGCTCAGCGCAGGGTTGGGTTTGAACGAGATCCTACTCAATTCCCTGAGGAGTTGCTCGAGAGCCGCAGGGTCAATTTGAGCCAATGCGGTTTCTACCGCCTCCTTGAGAGTTGGATTTCCCCCCAGGAAATCAGTGACCAATTTTAGCTGTCGCTTTTGTTCTTCTGCCTGTCGCCTTTGCTCTTCCGCCTGTCGCTTTTGTTCTTCCGCCTGTCCCTTTTGCTCACGGGCTGCCTCCTCTCCCCGTTCGGCTCGGACGGTCGCAGTGTTTGCGGTCTCCAAGGCCTCGCTTGCCACCTTCGCTTGCCGTGCGGCCTCGGCACGTTGAGCCTCCGCCTCATTCCGGAGAGCGAGGGCGCTCCGAGCGGCCTCATTCGCCTTGGTCTCTTGTTGCTTCGCGCTGCTCCGCTGATACAAGGCTAGTCCAACAAGGCCCAAAGCAGCGATCAATGCTACGGCCAAAGCAGCGCGCTGCCTGCGCAGGCGATTCCTTTCTCGCAGTTGGCGCTGACGGTCAGCGTTGACTCGGGCCTGTTGAGCCTGGCGACTCTCTTGAAGAAACGTAGCCGCTGTCTCGAACTGGCCACCGTGGCGGGAAGCCCATATCGGGGTAGGCTTCGCTGATTCCCACCACGCTGCGATGCTATCCAGATCCAGCCCAGTGAGCAGATCACCTTGACCTTCCGAGTAGCGCTCTTGAGCGGCAGTCAATCGCCTCCAGGCGGCGTCGTCTCGGGCCTCCTTATGCAACCATTCCCGAAGCGGTGTCCACTGCCTGATCAAGCTTTCGTGACTGATGTCCACGATGAGCATGTCGCTGCGGAACGATGATTCCGACGTTCGGACAAAGTTGCAGCCTGGCGCGCGGAAGGCTTCCACAACCGCCACGACGTCGTCACGGGCCCCCCCCGCAAGTTCGACGAGTTCCCGAAGTCTGGCGGGTCGCCGCACAGCCGACGCGACCGACGTCCCACTCACGAGAGCCCGGAAGACGTCCTCCACGCGACGTGACTGGCTCGCGTTCAATCCTGCCAGGACTTCGGCGCCGTGCGCGTCGAGGGCACCTGAGAGACCACCGATTTGCTCATACTCGGCCAGCTTCAGTTCCACTGCCGACCCCTGCGCAGCATCCGCTGCCCGGACCCAAAGGCGGTTGAGCACATGTTGCATGATGGGCAGCTGATCAGAACGGCGTGACAACTGCTCCGCGTGGTCAGAGTGTCCGTCATCCTCCCAAGGTGCGAAAGCAGCCAGGTCATTCAGCAGACGGTTCACGAGGACCGGCTGGATGGTGAAGCCGATCACATTGGCCGGTCCTTCGATCGCGGCGCGGCATTCCTCGCGAGTCATCCGTGGAGTCAGGTACAGCCCCGCGTTGATCCGTTCCGCCAAGCCTGGAATCAGAGCACAGGCCCCGAGAAACTCCGAGCGCATCGTCAGGACAACATGAATCGAGACGTCAACGTTCGTGGTGCTCTCCAGAAGCAGTGAGACGAATGCCTCGGCTTCTTCCCGTTGGGCGTAGTCGCTGTAACGGAACAGCTCCTCGAACTGATCCACGAGTATGAGCAGATTCGCGTCGGGGGGAAGGTTGCCGCCGGAAACCCATTCGACGATGGAGCGCGGTCCATTTCTCAGAAACGCGCCCAGAAAGTCCACATCCATGGACTCGTACGGCGAGTTCTTCGTCTCCAACAGGGCGGCGGCCAAATTGCGGAGCGGCTGTCCTCCGGGATGCAGGTCGGCGATCTTCCAACGCGGCCTTGGCGAAGGATGGAGACCGAGGTCCAGGGCATCGATGAGTCCCGTACGGACCAGCGAGGATTTCCCGCTCCCCGACGCCCCCAGCACTGCCAGGAACCGGGTTGTGGCCAAGCGGTCGACCATTGCGTCCACACAACTTTCCCGACCGAAGAACAGGTCTGACTCTTCACGAGCAAAAGCTCGGAGACCGGGATATGGCAGTCGATCTTTCGACAACGTCATTGGCCCAGCCCTGAGATGAGCGTCCGAATCTCGTCCATACTCCAACCGTCGGGGCAGTTGATCACGTGCGCACTCGGAAATGTGATTCCGATTTCAGGCTTACCGGACGGAGGTCCGCAGCAAATGGCCAGCAGTCTGGGATCTGTTTCCCTCCTTGGCCTTACTTTGTTGAAAAACCGAAGTTGACTCCGAATCCACTCCAGGGAGGTGTCACCATAGATGAAGAGGAGCACGTCGCAGTCGGTCAGGTTATCCTCAAGATCCTTACGACTGACTTCGGAAGGCGATCCCACTGCAACCGGAAGGACCGTCGTCAGCGCGTGGCGCAAGCACTCCCGTCCGATCTCTTTGGCAACATTTATGTCTTTATCATCGGCGTTGATGAATACCGTTGAAGGTCGCACCGAAGCCGCCTTCGTCTCCGGCTTACGTACTAAGCTCAGAACGTGCTGCTTAAATGCCTCGAATCCGCAGGCAACCACCGTTTCTGCCGTCAGCAGCACCCGGTAGGCGGGATCGACAGTTTCGATGTCGAGAGCAGGATGTCGCCATTGCACGATCGGGACGCCCGCCGCTTTGGCTGCCTCGAACTGGCCGCGGGTGTATCCCTCGGGCAGGTCAGGCGGCACACGACCGGCTCGTCGTCCAAGAAGCTGAACGAACAAATGAGCGTGCGTCAGGTCTTGCTCCAAAGCTCTCTTGAAATCCAGCCCGCCTTGTGGGTAGGCTGCTCGAGGCAAAACGGAAATCTCTCCCTCGTACTGGCTCAGGTAGCGTCTCAGTTGGTCCGACTCGTCCTCGATGTCGTCCGTTACCTGCGCGAGAAGAACCAGTTTTCTCTGGCCTTCGGGTCTTGAGGGCGGTTCTTTCACCTCCAGACGGGTGCCAAACTCCGTCTGGTGAGTTGCCAACAGGCGCAACGGCAGTAGGCGGTTGCGCATATCTGCCGCCAGGCCATGGATCAACAGTTGGAACTCCTCCGCATCCCCGACCGGCGAGTAAGACATCGGAATGCTCCGTGGTCCGCTCGCTTTCCAGAACGGAACACAGATGTGGCTATCGAGTGGGGGCGGATAATACTCCCCTTCGTTGAGCGGCAGGCACTCGATC
>Ga0126379_10003113_pt1 | contig 10684 bp, 8 predicted proteins | sample PanSoiMetPlot_24_FD_92640 | JGI IMG/M metagenome (GOLD analysis project Ga0126379, IMG submission 92640) | Tropical forest soil microbial communities from Panama - MetaG Plot_24 | ecosystem: Environmental > Terrestrial > Soil > Tropical forest > Bulk soil | place: Panama | collected 2016-02-17 | reverse complement strand
TGTTCCAATCAGCGCCCCGGGATTGCGATCTTGTTGTCCCATTGGCGCTGTCTGCGCGGTCCAAGCAAACAGGTGCGGCAACAATTGTTGCCGTCCACTGCGCGTCCGACGCTCCGGTCCCGTCGACTGAATCACGATCACTCACGCGTGCTCTGTCACAATCGTATGTGTGAGCCGGTCGGCACTTTCGCCGGGCGACACGCCTAAGGACATCCGTGCAAATACGGACGGTGTTTCTGCAGATTTCCGCCTTTGCGCGTTGGATCACGCCTCGATCGCGGTCGCATACGTCATGAGTCAAGGTGGCGTGGCAGTGCTCGAATACAAACTGGTCAGACGCAAAAGGCGCCCAAGACGCATGTGCCGTGGAACGACGAATGGTTCAAGGCCCAACATCTTCAGTCTCGGGCCTCCGGCAAACCGACCGGAGGCCGATGCGCTTTGAACAGGGGCAAGACGAGGTCGTGCTCGGCAGCAAACTTGAATGTATATGGCCAATGGCCACCGGGTTCCCATTTGTTCGGTGAAGACTTGTCACGCGACGTCGTGGGGCGCCTCAACGCTGATGACCCTTCGGACACTATTGGGATCAAAGCCGCTGGACATGATTTGCTCCCGATCATGACTTCGTTGCTTTGCTAGCCGCTCGCTCGGCAGCTTCTTTGAAGACCCCGAGCGTCTCGTCCCAGAATCCGTCGAGCTACCTGAAAGGCGTTCCCACTTGGTCAATCCCAAGATGCTGCAAGCGGCACTCGACTCCACACCATAGCGACAATGAATGTTATTGATGATACCTGGGCCAACTCGCCTGCGGAGCACGAATGCGCAGCCGTAAAAAGACGCGGCGGCGCGTCCGGTCCCGCAGCGCGTCAAGAGCTCGTTCAGCACTGATCATCGCTGCCGCCTATCGAGCACTCATAACTGTATGCGCCCCTATAGTCGTGCCACGTAACGGACACCATTTTTGCGCCCTTCGCGTGCTGTAGATCAAATGTTCGCTCTGGGGAGCGGCGACTTTCCGAGGATGATGTCGGAGGCTTTTTCGGCGACCATGATCGTCGGAGCGTTGGTATTGCATGACGGCACGAAGGGCATAACGGACGCGTCGACCACGCGAAGCCCATCGATCCCACGAAGTTTGAGATCAGGCGTCACGACGGCCCCAGGTCCGGTGCCCATGGCGCATGTGCCAGCCGGGTGATGATCCGTCTTGCAAGACCGATAAGCGTATTGCACGAGTTCCTCATCGGAGTTCAGATTGTCGCCCGGCAATCGCTCCGCCAGAACAAACGGCTTCAGCGCCGGCTGACGCAGGATTTCGCGCGCTAGTCTCAAACCCTTCAAGGCGCACTCGCGATCGTAAGGGTCTGCCCAATAGTTTGGGTCGATCAACGGCGCGACCTTCGGATCGGCGCTGGCCAGCCGCACCGTCCCGCGCGAACGCGGACGAAGGAAAGCGGAGTTCAGCGTCACACCGGGATTTTTCATTTGCGCCACTCCGGCCTCGATGCCCGATCCCAGTCCGAGATGGAACTGAATGTCTGGGGAGCGAGCCCGCTTGTCTGCATACCAAAAGCCACCAGTCTCGAAGAGAGTGGAAGTGACGGGACCGGTTTTGAACAAGAGGTACTCTAGGCCAGCCCAAACCGTGCGATGCGGTCGGGCGATGCGATCGTATGTGTGGTCGCCGGTACACTCCGAGATCGCGTAGAGATCGAGATGATCTTGCAGATTGCTCCCGACCCCAGGCAGATCGTGGACGACCCTGACGCCGACCGACTTCAACGCGTCTGCGGCGCCGATGCCTGAGAGCTGAAGCAGGCGCGGGGAGCCGATGGCGCCGCAGCTCACGATGACTTCGCGACCTGCGCGAAGCGTTTCGGTCCGGCTTCCCTGAGCGACAGTCACGCCGAGCGCGCGGCCATTCTCAATCTCGACCCGGAGCGTCTGCGTGTGCAGACGGACTGTCAGATTCTTGCGGTGTCGCACCGGCTTCAGAAACGCGCTCGACGCCGAAGACCGCCGCGCGTTTCGGGTAGAGAGCTGGTAGTGGCCGATGCCGTCTTGAACCGCTCCGTTGAAATCGGCATTGAACGGAATGCCGAGTTCCTGCGCGGCCCGCAGGAACGCAAAGCTGATTGGGGGCGGATTGATCGGATAGGACACACCGAGAGGACCGCCGTAGCCGTGATAGGCGTTGACGAGACGCTGGTTGTCCTCGCTGCGGATGAAATACGGGAGCACCTCTCGGTAGCTCCATCCGTGGCAGCCGGCGTCGCTCGCCCAAGCGTCGTAATCCTTCGCGGTTCCGCGCGTATAGAGCTGTGCGTTGATGGTCGAACCGCCGCCGACGACCTTCGCCTGGGTGTACCAGATGCTGCGACCGTTGAGATGCTTTTGCGGGACCGTGCTCCAACCCCAGCTCGCAACGCCCTTGGTCATCTTCGCGAAGCCGGCCGGCATTCTGAACAGCGGATTACGGTCGGAGCCGCCCGCCTCCAATAGTAAGACCGTCAGCAACGGATCGGCGCTCAGACGATTTGCGAGGACGCAGCCGGCAGGGCCGCCGCCAACGATGATGTAATCGTAAGTCATCGTTCCTTGTCCTAGGTCCGTTGAAGGTCGGTCTTGGCGATGTGATCCGCGACGCGAAGCGCCTGGGCGGCGATCGTCAGCGCCGGGTTGACGCCGGCCGAAGTGGGCAGAAAGGACGCGTCGACCACAAAAAGATTGGGGTGATCCCAGGCGCGGCAGTAGGGATCTAGTGGCGATGTCGAGGGGTCTCGCCCGACGCGAACGGTACCGCATTGATGCGACGGCATGCGGCGGTCGAATGGCCTCGACACGACGACCGGATATCCCGCGGCGCGCAATCGCTCTTTGAAGGTTTTCAGCAGCCCCTCGTGCGCGGACCAGTTGCTACGCTTCCAGTCGAGGCGAATCCGTGCGCCGTCCATCGTCACACGGCTTTCCGGATTCGGTAGATCTTCGCTCATCGCGTACCAGTCGACCGACCTCCTGGTGATCACATTGAGCGACCATTCCGGCGCCAGCCGCACGTTCGACTTCAGGATCGGCGCTGTCACGCGGCCGAGCAGTTGGATGTTTCGGAGCGGAGGACCGCCGGGCCCGTCGTCGAGATAGAAATCATTGATCCCCAAGGTCTTCTGATAGACGGAGTCGTTGACGGACCGCGGGTCGATCGCCAGCACGGCCGAAGAGTTGTGGTTCATGAAATGGCGCCCGACCGCGCCCGAGCAATTGGCGATGCCGCCCTCGCGAGAGGCCAGCAGCAAAGCGGCTGAATTGACGGCGCCGGCCGCCAGAATCACGATCCTGGCCGCGATTCGTCTCCTCTCCCCGCCGATCAAGGCTTCGACGCCACCGATGCGCTTGCCATCCGCCTCTGGCAGCAGTCGCTCGACCCGCGCGTTTTCGCGCAACTCCACGTTCGGATGCGCCAAGGCATCGTCGAGGCCGCAACTCTCCGCGTCCATCTTGCCGGTCCCGGTGTCGGGAAAGGCGTCCCAGGGCGTCTTCGCCCGTTGCAGCCATTTGTCGATGTCGACGCCAAGCGGCAAGGGAAACGGGTTTAGGCCCACGCTCTTTAGCCGCTCGCGGACTTTGGCGATTGCGGGCTCGTCGGGCACGGGGCCAAACGGATAGGCTTGCGAATGACGCGGCTCGGTCCGGTCAAAGCCGATGGTTCCGCGGACCTTGTAGAGCTGCTCTGCTCGCGAATACCAAGGCTCCAGCTCATCGTAACCGAACGGCCAGCCAGGCGTCGCTCCCTCGCGATAAGCAATCGGCTCAAAATCCTGTGCGCGAAAGCGGATCAGGACCGCGCCGTAGAGCTTCGTATTGCCGCCGACGTAATAGTAGTTGCCCGGGTTGAAGGGTCGTCCCGCGCCATCGAGCCAGGACTCCTGCGGCCTGAAAACGCCACGCTGAAAGATGGCACGCGCGTCCCGCGCGTCGCTGCTGTCGCGGAGTCGCGGGCCGCGTTCAAGGATGAGAATCCGTACCCCGGTGTGGGCAAGCCCTGCAGCGCAAGTCGCTCCTCCCATGCCCGACCCAACGATCAAGATCTCGACCGTTTCCCGGTTCGCCATTACGTCCTCTTTGGCGCCGCCGTGCGAGCGCCCGCGTCCGATCGTCTGGTCGCCGCGGCGCGACGGCGCGGCGTAGTCGACCTCCTGAGCTTCAGATTCGGCGGGTCGTCTGCGAATCGAACAGCACCGCCTTATCAAGATTGAAGGCGAAAACGTGGTTCTCGCCTACGCGCACGTCCGTGTCGGCACGCATGCGCGCGGTCAATTCCTTGCCAGCGACGTGGGTGACGACAAAGGTGTCGGATCCCGCCGGCTCGACAATCTCCACCTTCGCATCGAACGTCGCCACGGACTTCGCGTTGCGGTCGATGCTTTCGCGGTCATTCACGGCCTCAGGCCGAATGCCGAAAATGACCTTTCCGCCTTCGGGGAGCTTGCTCGCGTCCGCGCTCGTCGGGGCCGGAATGACGATGGGCGCGTGATCGTTTCGCTCAAGGACGATCTTGGTGCTGCCGTTGTCGCGCACGAGTTTCCCCTCGATGAGATTCATTGCCGGCGATCCCATGAAGTCGGCCACGAACAAGTTGTTGGGCATGTTGTAGATTTCGTTTGGAGACCCAACCTGCTGCAGTTCGCCGTCTTTCAGAACGGCGATCTTGGTCGCAAGCGTCATGGCCTCGATCTGGTCGTGGGTGACGTAGACGATCGTAGTTCCCGTTTGCTGATGAAGACGCTTGATTTCCACGCGCATGTCGACGCGCAGCTTCGCGTCGAGGTTGGAGAGTGGTTCGTCGAACAGGAAAACGCGTGGTTGACGGACAAGCGCTCTGCCCATCGCGACCCGCTGGCGTTGGCCGCCCGAGAGTTGGCTTGGCCGACGGCTCAGCAAGTGCTCAATCTGCAGCGTCTTGGCGACCGCCGCGACCGCCCTGTCGCGCTCGGCCCTCGGCACGCCCCGCATCTCCATCCCGAACGCCATGTTCTGGGCGACGGACATGTTGGGATAGAGTGCGTAAGACTGAAACACCATCGCGATGTCCCGCTTGGACGGATGTAGTTCGTTGACCACATGTCCGCCAATGCGAATCTCGCCGGAGCTGATCGATTCGAGTCCCGCGATGGTGTTTAAGAGCGTCGACTTGCCGCAACCTGACGGACCGACGAGGACAAGAAAACCGCCTTTTTCGACCGAAAGGTCGATGCCCTTGAGGATCTCGAGGGAGCCGAAGCGCTTGCGCAGCGCGCGAATTTCCAGAGTGGCCATCGTTTCATCCTTTCACGGCGCCGGCCATGAGGCCGCGCACGAAGTACCGTCCGGCAAGAATGTAGACGACCAGGGTCGGGGCCGCGGCGATGATGGCGGCCGCCATGTTGACGTTGTATTCGATGACGCCAGTCGATGTGTTGACAATATTGTAGAGAGCAACAGTCATTGGGCTCGCATCGCCGGCGGCGAACGTCGCCCCGAACAGAAAGTCGTTCCAGATGTTGGTGAACTGGTAGATCACGGTCACGATGAAGATCGGCGCGGAGTTCGGTAGCAGGATGCGTCGGAAGATTTGGAAGAAGCTTGCGCCGTCGATCATCGCGGCTTTCACAAGCTCGGTCGGAAACGTCTCGTAGTAGTTGCGAAAGAACAGGGTGGTGAAGCCAAGGCCGTAGATGACGTGCACGAGGACGAGATTGACGGTGGGATTCCCAAGACCCATGGACGCGCCCAGAGTGTCCTGAAGCGTTCGCCCGGCCTGCCCAAGTTTGCCGAGAATCGTCGCCATCGGAATGAGGATCGATTGGAACGGGATGAAGCAGGCGAAAAGCATCATGCCGAACACGAGCTTGTGGCCGGGAAAGCGCCACTTGGTCAGCACATAACCATTAAGTGCGCCGAGCAAGCTCGAAATGATCACGGCGGGCACGACCATCTTGATCGAATTCCAGAAGTATCCTTTGATTCCCGCGCAAGTCAGTCCGACGCACGCGGTCCCCCAGGCCTTCGCCCACGGTTCGAACGTGAGGTCGCGCGGGAACCAGAACATGTTCCCGCCGGTCACCTCGTCGAGCGGTTTGAGCGACGTCATCACCATGACAACGAGCGGCAACAGATAGATGACCGCGAAGAGGAGGAGCAGCCCGTAGATCACGCCGTGGGTGGTTATCGAATGGCGAACGGGCTCGCGCCACGTCGCGGCGCTCGGAACATCGGCGGCGGTCATTGATGTTTCTCCCTCAGCTCAGAATACAGGTAGGGAATCATGATCGCCGCAATGGTCATGAGCATGATGACAGCGCTCGTGGAGCCGACCGCCATCTGGTTGCGGGTGAACGTGTAGGAATACATGAAGGTTGAAGGCAGCTCCGCCGCCCCGCCTGGATTCTTGCCGGTGACGGACAGGACGAGGTCGTACGACTTGATCGCCATGTGCGTGAGAATGATCAGTGCCGACATGAACACCGGCCGCATGATCGGGATGACAATGCGTCGATAGGTGGCGTAGGCCGACGCGCCGTCGATCTGTGCCGCCTTCAGGATTTCGCTGTCGATGCCTCGAAGTGCCGCAAGAAACATCGCCATTACGAAGCCCGAAGTTTGCCACACGCCGGCGATCGCGACGCAGTAGATCATCATTCGTGGATTGACGACCCAGTCGAAATGGAAGCTCGACCAGCCGAGGTCATGGACGGCCTTCTCAAGCCCGATGCGCGGATCGAGAAACAGCTTCCATGCGGTCCCGGTGACGATGAACGAGAGCGCAAGCGGATAGAGATAAATTGGCCTCAATATGCCTTCGCCACGGATCTTTTGGTCGAGCAGGATCGCGAGCGTTAGTCCGAGAAAAAGGCAGAAGGCGACATAGAGGCCGCCGAATAGGCCCATATTGACAAGCGCCGTGTACCAGTTCGACGGTGGATCAGCCTGAAAGGTCCAGGTCCAGAGTTTCTGGTAATTGGCAAGCCCGACGAGGTTGAGGTTGGTGAAGGCCTTCGAGTTGGTGAAAGATAGCAGGAGCGTCCAAAGGTTGAAGCCATAGACGAAGACAAGCATCAGCGCGAAGGAGGGTGCGAGAACCAGTCTTGGAATCAGATCTCGAAGGCGATCGCGCAGCTCGCGACGGGGAATTCCGACCATCGGGGCGACGGTTGGCTCGGTCGTCGTTGTCATTTTTTGGCTCCCGCGAGCGTTTCCTCATCCGCTGCGATGCGCCCTCCCTCGCCCTTCTGGACGAGGGAGGCTGAGTTCACTTGGCCGCGTCGATCGCCTTGACAAGCTCGGCGACGGCGTCGTTGGAGGTCTTGATCTCGCCATGGAAGAACTTTGTCACGACGTCGTGATAAGCGCCGGTGCCGATGGCCGGAGGCTGGGCGTAGTTCTGCGCCAAGGAGCCGACGAACGTGCCCTTCGCGTTGGCGGCCTTCACGTCAGCGATGCCCTTCTTGCCGCACATGTCGAAGGCCGTGTCAGGCACGTCGGTGCGGGCAGGCACCGAGCCCTTGATAACGTTGAACCCCGATTGCACGTCCGGGTTCATGGTCGCGTCCGCGAGTGCCAGTTGCGCCGCCTTACGATCGGCCGATACATCAAACAGCGCGAACATGTCAGTGTTGTAGATCACGGTTCCATCCGTGCCGGGGAAGCGGTAGCAGAGGTAGTCCCTGCCCGGCTCCTTGTCGGCAGTTTTGAATTCGCCCTTCGCCCAGTCACCCATCACCTGAAGCAGCGCGTCGCCCTTGATCACCATCGCGGTGGCCAGGTTCCAGTCTCGCCCCGCGTAGTTGGGATCGACATATCCGCGCAGCTTGGCCAGGTTGTCGAAGGACTTCTTCATCGTCTCCGACTTCAGCGCCCGCTCATCGAGATCGATGAAGGCCTTCTTGTAGAAGTCCGTACCGCCGGTCGACATGACGACAGAGTCGAACATCGTCGCCTCCTGCCAGGGCTGACCGCCGAGCGCGAGTGGAATGGCGCCGGCCGCTTTGGCCTTGTCGAGAAGCACGACGAACTCGTCGAAATTCGTCGGCTGCTTGCCGCCGATCTTGTCCATCAGCGGCTTGTTCACCCAGATCCAGTTGACCGAGTGGATGTTAATGGGAACCGCGTTCCATTTGCCGCTGGTGGTGGTGAATTTCTGAAGTGCGGTCGGAATGACCTTGGCCCAACCTTCCTTTTCGGCAAGCGGCGAGACGTCGGCGAGCTTGCCGGCTTCCGCGTAATCGAGCGCGAAATAGCCGAGAATTTGCGACGCGGTGGGCGGATTACCGCCCGCCACCATCGCTTTCAATGTGGTCATCGCGGCCTCACCGCCGCCACCAGCGACCGGCACGTCCTTCCAGGCGTAACCTTCCTTCGCAAGATATTGCTTGAGGACGTTCAACGCGGCGGCCTCGCCGCCAGACGTCCACCAGTGCAGCATCTGGACTTCCTTATTATCGGCCGCCGAAGCGCCCGAGATGCCGAGGGCCCCAACGGCCATCGCGCCCGCCATCAGCATGGTTCGAAACATCATCGTCTACCCTCCCTACTCGTTGCTCCCGCCGGAGGCATTCCGGCCCCAAATTCAGACACCGCAGCCCGGTTCGCGATTCCTTAAGTTCTCAGGCTCCTCGCGGGAGCCACCAGTTGGCGCGCGGGCCAGTATGAACATGGAATGTCCTTTCCTCGGTGTAGTGACGACCGAGTTCGCGGCCGATAGCAGACTGCCGATATCCGCCCACCAAGGACCCTTGTCGAAGGCGGCACGAGGGGCCGCGATGGCGCTACGCGCGTCGTCCGCGCTGCCGCGCGGGATCCGGGTGACGACGACGCCGTGCGCGAGACTGCGCCGCTCGATCGTCTCGCCGCGGCCTTGCACACGGCCACCAATCAGCATGGCGCGATCGCGGGAAAAGCGCGACAGCGCGTCCTTCAACTTGTTTGAGTCAAGAGTGATCCCGGTCGCGACATTCATGGGATTTGCCTCTATTGGCCCACAAAGCGAGGGGCGCGCTTCGCGTGGAAAGCCGCAACACCCTCGGCCAGATCCTCGGTGAAAGCGGTCAGCGCGCCAGCCAAGCCTTCGATCGGAGCGTCAGGGTCTTCGCCCTCCGCTGTGTTGATCATCGCCTTGATCATCTGCACGGCCAGCGGACCCCGCTTGGCGATATCTGCCGCAAGAGCGTCCGCGCGAGCGATCCCGTCGCCCTTCGCAGTCACCTCGTCGACAAGCCCAAGGGCCGCACCTTCTTCCGCGGTGAACAGCGCGCCCGCCAAAGCCATGCGGCGCACGACCGACGATCCAAACCGGCGTACGAGCCTTTGGGTGCCGGACCATCCCGGGGCCATTCCTAGTCCCGACTCGGGGAGGCCGAGCTTGATCCCGCTTTCGGCGACACGGATGTCGCCCACTGCCGCCAGCTCCAGACCCCCGCCGAAGGCGTGGCCCGTAAGGGCCACAATGAGGGGTACGCGCAGGCGCGCGAGCGCCTCGAGGGCGCGATGACCTGCTCGGGTCCAGTCACGCCACATCTCGAGGGCCGGTAGGTCGCCCCAGGCCGCGATGTCGCCGCCAGCGCAGAACGCCTTACCCTCGCCGGAGAGGATCGCAACCCGCGCGTCCGACGAGGCCTCGATCGCGCGGGCGGCGTCCGCGAGCGCGTCGATCATCGCACGGTCGAGCGCATTCAGCTTGTCGGCCCGCCTTAGCGTCAGACGCGCGAGAGAGCCCTCGAAGATGAGTTCGACGAAAGCGCTCACGGAAGCGGCTCCGAAGTCCGACGAAGTTTCAGATTGATCGGTGCGGGGTGGAACAGCGCCGGGTCCATCGTGCCAAGGTCGTTGGCGACCCTGAGCGGGAACTGGGCCTGGGCGAGAACGTCGCGCTCAAGATCAACGCCGGGCGCGAGTTCGACGACCATGACCCCCTCTGGCTCGAGCCGCAGCACGCATCGCTCGGTGACATAGAGAACATCCTGGTTCTGCGCGATCGCGCGCGGGCCTGAGAAGGAGATCTGCTCGACCGAGGGAACGAGCTTCTTGACCTTGCCTTCCTTGAGGATCGACACCGCGCCATCCCGAACTTCGAGTGCAGCGCCAGCAGTGAAGTAGCCGGAAAAAACGATCTTCTTTGCGCGCGCGGTGATGTCGACGAAGCCACCTGCCCCCGCCGTGACGTGTGGACGCACGCCGAGCTTCGAAACGTTGACGGAGCCCGAACGGTCGACTTGTAGGAAGGAGAGCAACGACATGTCGAAGCCGGCGCCCTGGAAGTACGTGAACTGGTGTGGGGACTGAACGATCGCCTCCGCGTTCGAGGCACAGCCGAACTGAAAGTCGAGCAATGGGACGCCGCCAACCGCTCCCTGTTCGATGATCCAGGTCACCGCGCCGTGCTGGCCCTCCTCGATCAGGACCCTGGGCACGTTGGCGGAAGTGCCGAAGCCAATGTTAACCGCGTCGCCCTCCCGCAGCTCGCGCGCGACGCGCCGAGCGATGACCTTGGCGACATCGAACTTCGGCGTCTCAAAAGACGACAATGGGCTGAAGATTTCGCCTGAGATCGCAGGTTCGTAAGTCGTATGCGTCGTTTGCAACTGATCGGGCGCGACCACGATATAGTCGACGAGGATGCCGGGAACGACCACGTCATGGGGCCGCAACG
>Ga0126379_10003112_pt1 | contig 10684 bp, 6 predicted proteins | sample PanSoiMetPlot_24_FD_92640 | JGI IMG/M metagenome (GOLD analysis project Ga0126379, IMG submission 92640) | Tropical forest soil microbial communities from Panama - MetaG Plot_24 | ecosystem: Environmental > Terrestrial > Soil > Tropical forest > Bulk soil | place: Panama | collected 2016-02-17 | reverse complement strand
GGTATCTAAACGCGGTTATCGCTTCGTCGCCGAAGTGAAGCGACTCGATGATAGTGCTCCGGTCATCACAAGGGCGCAAGAAGCCCAGAAGCCGAGAGCGCGACCGGGTTTGCCACCGGTAGTGGTAAGCGGCACCCCTCAGTCATGGCCGGAGTTCCCGAAAAAGAAGTCGGGCGCTTGGGCGGCGCTGGCCATTGCTCTCAGCACTCTCCTGATGCTGCTCGCACTTCGAATCCTGCACCGGAAGAGCATCCAGGTCCGGACCCCGGAGCTGGCTCCCATTCATTCGCTTGCAGTTCTGCCGTTCCACTCCCTAGGCACAAATAGTTCGTATAAATACCTGGAATTGGGGATGGCCGACGCAGTGATCACGAAGCTGGCCAACACGGGGAAGATTATTGTGCGGCCTACCAGTGCGATCCAGCAGTACGCGGGAACTCAACTGACCCCGCAGGCGGTTGGGCGTGAGCAGGGAGTCGACGCGGTCCTTGATGGAAGAATCCAACGGGACGGCAACCGGGTACGCGTTACGGTACAGTTGATTCGTGTGCGAGACGGCGTGCAACTCTGGGCGGACACATTCGATCGTCAATTCACCGATATCTTCAGTTTGGAAGACGCTCTCTCGGAAATGGCGGCCCAGTCCATTCGGCTGCAACTGACTGGAGAGGAGACTCGAAGGTTCACCAAACGTTCCACAGAAAATCCTGAGGCTTATGAAGCCTACATGAAGGGGCGGTATTTTTGGAACAAGCGGACCGAGGCTGGGCTGAGGAAAGGACTCGACTATTTTCGTCAAGCGATCAAATTGGACCCAGGCTTCGCGGACGCTTATGTGGGAGTTGCCGACTCCTACGCCACGCTTGGTTTATATTCGGTGCTTCCACCCAAGCAGGCTTTTCCCGCGGCAAAGGACGCCAGTACGCGTGCGCTCGAAATGGATGACAATCTAGCTGCGGGACATGCAACTCTAGGATTTATCTACTTCTATTACGACTGGAATGTGTCGGCCTCCGGTGATGAATTCCGGCGTGCCCTTGCAGAAAACCCTCATTACGCCATGGCGCACTCCTGGTACGGAGAGTGTTTGGCGGCCGAGGGCCGATACTCGGAGGCCATCGCAGAAGCTCAGCGTGCGCTTCAGGATGACCCTCTTTCCTTGATCGTAGGCAGCAATGCCGGATGGACGTTTGCCCTGGCTGGTCGCCACGATCAAGCGGTCGAAACGCTCAAGAAGGCAATCGAGATCGATCCCAACTTCCCGCGTACCCACTTTCGCTTGGGTGAGGTTTATGAACAACGGAGCCAGTATGCGATGGCGATTCCGGAGTTCGAAAAAGCGGTGAATTTGTCCGGAGGCGACCCCTATTATGAGGGCTCGCTCGGACACGCTTATGGAGCAGCGGGAAAATGGGACCAAGCGCGCAGGGTGCTTCAGAAGCTGCACACACACGTTGCGAATCAATATGTACCGCCTTACGCCCTTGGACTCGTCTATATCGGGATCGGAGACAAAGACCAAGCCTTCCTTTGGCTGAACAAGGCGGCCGAAGATCGATCGACCTCAATGGTGTTTCTCCGATCAGATCCGGAACTGACCAGTCTTCATTCCGATCCGCGATTCGCACAACTGTCGCAGCTCGTAAATTTCTGAAGCGAATCATCCAACAGCCGGCAAGGCGAGGCTTTCATGGCGCAAATTTTCCGCCACGAAACTTACTGACGCTGCCGCTCGGGTTGACCTTATTCACTTTTTCATGCATTCTCATGCGTTCTAAGTCTGGCTTCAGCTGTCATGCGGGTATTGGAGAAAACCCGGTCCAATGCTGAGCCAAAGTGGGAGAAATCGAGATGAAGCAAGATGAATCGAGTAAGATCCGCACTGGAGTGGTGAGCCGTCGTGAGTTGTTGACGGCAGCTTCGACAACGGCGGCGATGGCAGCGGCTGGTCTCGCGATGCCGGCGGGAGTCGGTGCTGAGCCACCAGAGTACAAGAAAACATGCGCCGCTGGAAAACTTCAAGTACGACATCGAAGCTTCTGAAGCCCGTGTCACTTCGGGCGGTTCCGCCAAGGAAGCGAATGTCGATGAGTTCCCCATTTCGGAAACAATGGCAGGAGTATCGATGCGTTTGAATCCTGGTGGCTTGCGGGAACTACATTGGCACGCGATCGCGGCGGAATGGGCATTCGTGATTCGAGGAAACGTGCGCACGACGGTAATTTCTCCCAATGGCGAGGCGGAGTCCGCCGATTTCGGGCCGGGCGATGTCTGGTATTTTCCGAAAGGGCATGGTCACGCTCTGCAGTGCCTCGGTCCGGACGAAGCACATTTCATTTTGGTTTTTGATAGCGGCCACTTCTCCGAATTTGGCACGTTCAGCGTCACTGACTGGATGGGGCACACTTCTCCGGCAATTTTGTCCCGCAATTTGAATTTACCAATATCCGCCTTTTCCTCCCTTCCGCGGGACGAAGCATACATTGTGCAGGGAAAAATTCCCCCCGCAGTTCCCGAAGACCTGCGCAATCGGGATCTTCCTGAAAATCAATTCCCCCATAAGTTTCGGCTCGCGGCCACTCGGCCGATTGTCTTCCCCGGAGGCGAAGAACGCATCGTCTCGTCGAAAGAGTTTCCGATTCAAAAGACGCTGACCGGAGTCATTCAGGATCTGAAGCCGGGCGCCCTGCGGGAACTCCACTGGCATCCGAATGCTGATGAATGGCAATACTATATTTCAGGTCGTTCGCGAGTTACGATCTTCGGCGCTCATGGACGTGTAGCGACCGAGGAATTTCGGCCCGGCCAAATCGCATTCATTAAGCAAGGCTTTGGTCACTATGTGGAGCAGGTTGGGGACCAAGCAACCAGAATTCTGATTCTATTCAACAGCCCGGTCTACGAAGAAATTTCTTTGGCGGGATGGCTGGCAGCCAATCCTCCCGCATTTATCGCTGACAATTTTGGTTTCTCTGCCGAGCAGGTTGCCCGTCTCCCACAAGGGAGCCAGGGCATTCTCGGTTAGCCGCGCGTAGCGTCACTTCTGTCGTCAAACTCCTATGGCTAGCGCGCGTTCTTGGTCAGCCAGCTCATGAAAAACTTTGCTATTCCGGCGCTGTTGCGTTCGGACATCATCTGATGCCCATTGCCGGGCAGACCGACGTCTTCGAGTCTCACGTATTCGGTCTTTACGCCCGCCTGATTCAACCACTTTGCGACGCAGTGCGCATATGGGCGGTGATAACTGGCCTCGGCGGAGACATTGAGCACGGGAATACCTTCCAGGTTGATGAGCTTGTGCGCGGGTTCCTTCTGTATCCAGCACGGAATCAGGCCAGGCCCATCAGCCTTCTCCTGGCGTATCGTCTGTAATGCGGACGCTTCTTCGATGGGAGGATCGTAATGCATCGGAAAATTGCTCAGACCCCAAACGTGCCCTGGCCCTCTCGCGTCCAACTCGGCGTTCTCGATGGGCGGTCCCCACGGCTCGGCTGCGATGATGGCCCTAACCAGTTTGGGACGCGCGTCGGCCAGCAGCCACCCGGAAGTTGCTAAGCGCGAGTGCAGAAGCAGAATGACCGGTTTTCCTATCAAGTCGACTAATTGAATGAGATCCTCGGCGGCGAGTGGTTCCATGTCATCGGCCGAGGGAAAATTAAGTTCTGTTTTCGCAAAATAATCAAAGACGGGATCGCCGATCTGGCCTTTATTGGGAGCATTGCTTGGCCACTCGGAATACTTGCGGGATTGCGGCCAACTGCGTTGTGGATTCGGTGGCGGCGCACCTCCAGTCCAAACCTGTTCCATCAGTTCGCCGGTCCGTGGCGGAATGACGTCTCCATCGAGACCGGGGATAAACGCGGAACGGCCGCGGCCCGGAAAATCCATCATGTAGATGGTGTACCCCTGGTTAACAAAATCATATGCCCAACCGGGACGGCCATCGGGTGTTTGCAGCAATCCTACGCTGGTTTGGCCGCCTCCCGCTTGTATAAACAGGACGGGAAATGGATGGCGAATTTTTTTCGGCACCCACACTTCAACATACATGGCGCCGCGCATCCTCTGCTTCCCTGGCCCCCCTACCCACTTGCCTCCGACGTAGAAATGCCCCTGCCGTCCGATGTTTTCGGTCGAAAATGTTGGGATCGTCTTCAGAGGAACAGAATATGACCCATTGTCAGCGCTGACTGCGAAAGGGTGCGTGAGGAAAACACAGGCGAGCGCCAAAATCACTGCAATCGAGTTCCGCATTTTCCTGTTCTTCAGGTTCCTTTCAGATTCGCGTGCTAGAATCCCCGTCGCTGGGGTGATTTGCCTTGCCACTGTCTTGCGCCTTATATAGCACGCTAGGTTGAGCTGTCAATTTTTGGAGTTCCCAAAATGTCTACAGCCGCGGCTCTCAAGCCACTGCCATTCCTGATCGGTGGGGAATGGATCCAGGAGACTGCTTCCCCCATCACGCACGTTAACCCCGCAACCGGCGAAGTTAATTACGAAGTCTGTGCCGGGACGGAAGCCCACATCGACGCAGCCGTAAACGCTGCACACGAAGCCGCCAGCAAGCCTGCCTGGCGCAATCTGCTTCCGCACCAACGGGCACAACTGCTGAACCGCATTGCGGATTTGATGATGGAGCGTTGCGACCTGCTCGCGCGCTGTCAAATGCTCGAGAATGGAAAAGTATGGAAGGAATGCAAAAATCAGGTCATCAATGGCGCTGCGACCTTCCGTTATTGCGCCGCTGCGATTGAGGCGCTGGGTTCGGAAATCACTCCGCCCCGGGGCAACTATCTGAGTATGACGGTTTACGAGCCGTGGGGGGTGGTCGCGGCGATTACACCCTGGAATTCGCCCATCACTTTGACTGCCAATAAGGTCGCCGCAGGGCTCGCCGCTGGAAATGGCATTGTGCTCAAGCCGGCGTCGTTCACTCCGACTTGTGGGATCGAGTTGGGCCGGATTGCTCTTGACGCGGGTGTCCCCCCAGGTGTGCTGAACGTAGTACCTGGAGAGGGCGGTAAAATTGGCGAGGCTCTCGTCACCCACCCGCTAGTACGGATGGTTTCCTTTACGGGTGGTACTGAGGTCGGAAGACGCATTTCCGAACTCGCCGGCAAGAAAATTATTCCTGCGGTGCTGGAGTTAGGCGGAAAATCGCCCCACATAATTTTTGCGGATGCGAACTTGAAGGCAGCCGCGGACGCGGCTACCGTCGCTATCTTTGAAGGAACCGGCCAATCCTGCACCGCGGGATCACGCTTGTTCGTCGAGCGCAAAGTTTACGATGAAGTCATTTCAATGATTATCGAAAGAGCGCGCGCTCTGAGAGTGGATCTGCCGGACGCCCCTGGCGCCCAACTCGGACCCAGCGCAAGCTTCTCCCAACGGCAGTTCGTGGAGAGGATGGTTGAAGGCGCTCGTAACGAAGGCGCCGAGATTCTGATCGGCGGCGCTCGCCCATCCGATCCACGCTTGGCCAAGGGCGCGTTCTACCTGCCCACGATTGTTGCCGGAATCAGCAACAAGTCGTGCATCGCGCAGCAGGAAATTTTTGGCCCGGTGCTGTGCGCTATGTTCTTTGATAACGAAGACGATCTTGTCCAGAAATCAAATGACATCCCATACGGATTGGCTGCAGGGATCTGGACTGCTGACTACAAACGAGCCTGGCGGGTGGCGCGAGCTTTGGAAGCAGGAATGGTGTGGATCAACACTTACAAGCAGTTCTCGACGGCAGCTCCGTTCGGTGGATTCAAAGACAGCGGGCTTGGCCGGGAGAAAGGGTTGCAAGGAATTAGGACCTATCAACAGGTCAAGACAATGTTCTGGAGCATGTCCGACACCTTCGATGGCGGTTTCAGTATCGCGAAATAAATTGGGAGGGAACTTTTATGCCAGGCAGCGAAGTGCAGTCGGCGCGTGTAAGACCAGCAGCAAACGGAGCCGAGTACATTGCCGATTTCCTTGTCCAGCAAAGAGTGCCATATATCTTCGGCGTGTGCGGTCACGGCATTCTGGGTTTGCTCGACGGCCTATTCGACCGTCGCGATGAGATCAAAGCTATCTCCGTGCACCACGAGTCTGCTGCGGGATTCATGGCGGAAGCGTATTTCCGCATCACTCAGAAGCCCGCTGCGACCTACACCTCTTGTGGCCCCGGGTCAGCCAATCTTATTCTCGCGATCGCGGCTGCCTTTGCCGATTCCTCTGCGATGCTCAACATCACCGGCAATGTACCCACCCAGCAGTGGAACCGAGGTCCCTTTCAGGAGACAGGGAGATATTTCCAGGGAGATTTCGTCAACGTACTTCGCCCCTACGTGAAACGCAGCTTCCAACCAACGCGAGCCGACATGCTGCCTCTGGCTCTGCGCCAAGCATTCGCACTCATGACCAACGGTCGGCCTGGTCCGGTGAATATCGACATTCCGCTGAACGTTTTTGTAGAGCCAGTTGACCAGGATGCGGCGCAACGTGATAACGAGTGGCCCTTGGCGGAGTATGCGCGACCTGCGGCTGACCCTGCCGCTGTGGACGAGGCCTGGCGGCTTCTCCAGAACGCAGAGCGTCCGGTGATCGTCGCCGGGCATGGTGTCGAGCTAAGCGGCGCTGAACCGGAACTCCTCGTTTTCGCTGAACGCTTTCGGATTCCGGTAGCAACTACCCCATTCGGAAAAGGTGTCTTCGATCCCCGCAATTCGTTGAGTTTGGGCACGACGGGTCGGAATGGCTCATATCCTGCTAATGCCGCGTGCAGAAACGCCGACGTGGTCCTGGCGCTGGGAACACGCTTTGATGACCGCGCCACTAGCGCCTGGCTTCCCGGCTTCACTTACAACATCCCGCCAAGCAAGTTGATTCACGTTGACATCGATGCCTCCGAGATTGGCCGCAACTTCCGGCCTGAGCTGGGCGTTATCAGCGACGCGAAACTTTTCTTGCAGCAGCTTCTCGCGGCGCCCGGCACTGGAACAGAGGGGGGCCGCGATCGTTGGCTGGGACGAATTGGCGGATGGCGAGAGCGATGGGACAAAGCCACAGTACCACCGCGGACCTCGGAGGCAATCCCGATCAGGCCCGAGCGAGCCGTAGCCGATCTACGCAGAGTCGTACCAGCCGATGGCATTGTGCTCTGCGATGTCGGCGTTCACCATAACTGGCTTGTCGCCGAATACGAGGCCTGGAAGCCGCGAACCTTCCTCCAGACGTGGGGTTTTGCCTCGATGGGATTCGCGGTGGCTGGTTCGGTCGGTGCCAAGCTGGCGGCACCCGATCAGCCCGTGGTTTCCCTTTGTGGTGACGGCGCCTTCATGATGAACGCCAGCGCCGTCCTCACAGCGGTGGAGTATCAGATTCCGGTAGTGTGGCTCATATGGAACAACTTCGGCTATTGCTCCATTCGGGACCAACAGAGCGGCTATTTCGGGAAAGACCGTGAGTTAGCCGTGAGCTTCACCGATGTAAACGGAAAGCTCTTTTCTGCCGACTACGCGATGATGGCGCGATCAATGGGTGCCGTTGGACATACGGTCGAGAAGCCTCGGGACCTTGCTCCCCAACTTGAAGCCGCGATTGCTTCGGAGAAACCAACCGTTCTCGACGTCCGGATTGACCGTGAAGTTCGCCCACTGGCGACGGGGAGTTGGGATCTCCCACCGATTCCGCATCCGATGCCAAACTTCGGCTGGGGCGAAGATTAGCTTAAGGTATGACCACGGCGACCAACCTCACCCTCGCTGCCTCACCCGGTGGGCCGCGGGTCACCCGTGAGGTAGGTTCACTTTGGTCGGGGCGGCGTTTTTACATCGCCGCGTTACTGTTTCTCAATCTGTTCATCAACTTCGCGGACCGCATCAATTTATCGGTAGCGGCGCCTGCTATTGCCAAAGATTTCGGCTGGGACGCCGGAAAAATGGGGCTGCTGTTTTCCTCTTACCAGTGGACCTATATTCTATTTTTGCTCCTCTGGGGGGCAATGGCAGATCGGATGGGCACGCGACTGATCAACGGCTTGTCGGTAACCATCTGGTCTATAGCTGAAATGCTGACCGGTGTCGCCACCGGCTTCGCCGCTATGTTGACGACGCGATTAGCCCTAGGGGCGGGAGAAGCAGCATCATTTCCAACTTCCGGCAAGGTGGTCAGGCAATGGTTCCCGGCGAGTGAGCGTGGCCTGGCAACGGCGATTTTCAATGCGGGTACGTTCGCTGGGCCGGCAGTTGCCGCTCCTTTCGTGGCGTGGTTGGTGGTGAAACTGGGATGGCGGCTCTCATTTACGCTGACCGGCACGCTAGGGTTTGTCTGGGTGGTGTTGTGGCTGAAGTTTTTCCGCATCCCCTCCGAGTGCTCGTGGCTGCCTGAGCAAGAACGAGACTACATCTCAGCTCACACTGACTCGCGAGCACAAGCCATTTCCCCGACCAAAGGCGCCCTTCTTCGCCTCATCGCCCGCAAGACCATGTGGGGTGTATTCTTCACGCAAGGATGCTGCGCGTACACCATGCTCTTGTTCCTGTTTTGGCTGCCTTCTTACCTGGTGCAATCGCGCCACATGTCGATAGTCAAAGCGGGTTGGTTTACGTCTGTGCCTTACATCCTTGCAGTGCCCTTGGGTTTGTTAGTCGGGAAACTGAGTGACAACATTTTGACCCCTGAAGCGGTCAAATGCGGGAACCGCAGGGGATTGCTGATTGTGTTTATTTTGCTCTCCGGGGTGGTTCTGTTGACCAATATGGTGGCGAATCAATATGCGCTTTTACTCCTGATTTCGATCTCTCTGGCTTGCATCTCCAGCGCATTGTCACTCAATATTGCTCTCACCAGTGACTTGGTATGGAATCCACGAATGGTGGGAACGGCTACTGGTTTTTTGATCTTGGGCGGAAATATTTTTGGATCGCTGGTGCCGATTGCCACCGGCTACATTGTGAAATGGACGGGGAGCTTCGACTTGGCCTTTTATCTGGCCGGGTTTCTGTTATTCGTGGCCGCTCTGATCTGTTACAGCATGACGCGCACTCCGCTTTGTTTCGAGGAGACTGGAGGATGACGGGTCCGGGGAAGAGCAACAGATGACCATTCCTGCCGGGCAATCCTGGTCCTTGCAGATGGTCGCACCCCTCGAACCGGGGATCGTTTGCGTTGACATCGACCGCATGTTCGATTTTTACACCGGGGTTTTAGGACTCAAGTTCGCGACCGATGCGGAGGCGGCTCCGGAGATGAGTACAAGATTTGGGACTGGACCGAACGGCTTTCGCATCATTCGGCTGCAGACCCCTTATGGCGAGAGAATTAAGCTGATTCAACCGAAGAAAACTGTCCTGAAACAGGCTCCCGTCCCCGACTGGGTCTTTGAGCGTCAGGGCATCGCCTATCTTACATTCGTGGTTGTAGATGTCACCGAAGTTGTGTCCCGGCTAAAACAACATGGGGTTGACCTGGTTAGCGACGATCCGGTGAACATTCGCAAGGGCATCACCGCGATCTTTGCCCGGGACCCAGAAGGCAATTTCCTGGAATTTGTGCAGTACGCAGACCCCGCCTCTTATCGCCCTGACCTGTTCAAATGGCGCCAGTTCTTTTAGGGATGCAACGGAATTAATAGTCCGCTGTTCTTCCCGTTTAAAACGGTGCGCATATGAGGACGCGACACGTAACGGAACACATGATCTGAACTGACTCCGTTGAGTCCGGCTGGATCTCCGGATTGCCTACAAGTGCTTGTAAGCAATCCCGTTACCATCCAAAAAATAAATTCTTAAGATTTCTTTTGGAGATTCCACAAGACTTCAGCTGCACCGGCCAATAGGTTTGACTTCTGCAACGTGGGTGGAAGTTTGTTTGGGCCGCAATTCGATTGCGTGCGGAGACAGATCGCTTTAGCATGCCGTCGCATTTTTAGGTCCAACGGGGGAAAAGCTGAGGGGGGTGATCATGCGCACTGGAACTGGGAAAAGCCTTTTCTGCGTATTGCTATTATTCCTACCGGTCGTTATCTGTTTCCTGCTGCCGCTGCGGGCCCACGCACAAGTCTCGGGCGCAACACTGGTAGGCACGGTCACCGATTCGACCGGCGCGGTTATAGCCAACGTACAGGTCTCAATTCAGAACGAGAGCACCGGGGAGACCCGATCACTTTCCGTCGACGCCGCAGGTGTTTATTCGGCTCCCAATCTGCTACCGGGCAAGTACGACGTCACCTTCAGCGCCCCGGGATTTGCCACTACCGAACAGAAAGGCGTCACCTTAAGCGTAGGTGCCCAGCAGTTGCTGAACATGAAAATGAAAGTAGGCCAGGTCAATGAAAAAATTGAGGTGAGCGACTTACCCCCGGCCGTACAACTGGCTAGTTCCACCGTCGGTGGAGTAATTGGCCGAGAGTCGGTCATGCAGCTACCCCTGAATGGGCGCGATTGGACACAACTTGCGACCCTTGAACCAGGTGTTGACTCGGTCGGATCCATCCAAGCAAATACCGGCTCGCCGGACCGCGCTCGCCGTGGCTACGGCGTGCAAATGACCATCTCCGGATCGCGCCCGACGCAAAACAACTACCGCATTGACGGTATTAGTGTAAACGACTATTCCAACGGCGGTCCTGGCAGCGTCGAAGGCTCCACCTTGGGGGTTGATGCCGTACAGGAATTTTCCGTGCTGACCAGCAACTATTCCGCGGAAT
>Ga0126379_10003108_pt1 | contig 10691 bp, 5 predicted proteins | sample PanSoiMetPlot_24_FD_92640 | JGI IMG/M metagenome (GOLD analysis project Ga0126379, IMG submission 92640) | Tropical forest soil microbial communities from Panama - MetaG Plot_24 | ecosystem: Environmental > Terrestrial > Soil > Tropical forest > Bulk soil | place: Panama | collected 2016-02-17 | reverse complement strand
CCGACGCCAAGGCCGAGCAGCAACGTTTGATCGGGCAGGGGAATCGGCGTGCCCCATTCCATTCCGAAAATCCCGAAGTTGGAAACGGTAGCAATACCGCCAGCTTGCATATCAGGCGAAATCCGCCGCTGTCGCGCGAGTTCGACCATTTCCTTATATCTGGTAGTGAGATCAGCGAGCGACGTTTTGTCGGCGTTGCGAATGACCGGTACCATAATTCCGTCCTCAGCTTCGACCGCGATTCCAACGTCGATCGAGTTTGATTGCACCACGCGATTTCCGACGAATTTCCCCGCTGCGGCTGGATTTTCTGCCAACGCGAGAGCGACAGCGCGCAACGCATAAAGGCCGAGCCCGGGCTTCGGGTCACGCGATTGCCGATCGTGCAAGACGGGCTCAAGATCCGCTGACGAGCCTATCGTCGAAAGAGGGCGTGTCCAACTCCGGCGCATCGCGTCGGCCACGCCGACGCGGATCTTGGAGGCTTCGTGCGCTGTTTGGTTCTCTATCTTGTGCAGAAAACTTTCCAGGTCTTTGATCGTGACCCGGTTGCCGGCGCCGGTTCCCATGATTCCTGCGAGATCAGCGGTTGTTAGCTGCAATTCGGCCATGCGCGCACGCACACGTGGCGATATGAATGTCGCTCCTTTCGTGATTACAGGAACAGGTAACCCTCCGGCACGTTCGCCGTCGCCATCGCGTGCGGGGATCTTTCTCTCACGTGCCGGCGCGACTTCCTGATCGGCGCGCGCAGGAATTTCCTCCGCGACCTCCTTCTGCGGCGGGGGATGCGACACGTGTTTGGCGAAACGTGCGGCATCTTGTTCGCTTGCCTCTACGTAACCAAGCACCGCTCCGACCGGGTAGGTCTCCTTCAATTGCACGGTAATCTTATCGATTTTGCCTTTGCACGGTGTGGTCACGCCCATGACCGCTTTGTTTGTCTCGACATCGATGATTTCCTGATCATCTACAACTTCGTCGCCAGGTTTTATCTTGATATCAACGATGGTGGCTTCGGCGATGGATTCGCCAAGCTGCGGCATAATGATCGGGACTTGCGGCATAGATTCTATTCTCGAAGCAACGCGCGCGCTTTTGCGACGATGTTTTTTGCGTTCGGTCGGTGCGCGCTCCAGAGATTTGGATGATACGGAATCGGTGTGTCTTTCGCGTTGAGACGCTGCGGCGCGGCATCCAGCAGATGAAAGCCCTGACTGCTGACCCGCGCGACGACCTCCGCGGTAGTGCCGCCCCAGGGAAATGATTCGCCAACACAAAGCAAACGGCCCGTGCGTGCGACAGACGCAAGCACGGTGTCGATATCCAGAGGCTTGACCGTCCGCAGATCGACAACTTCGACTTCGAGACCTTCGCGCGAGAGTTCCTCAGCAGCAGCCAAAGATTCCTGCGTCATTGCACTGTAACTCACGACCGTGAGATCACGCCCTTCCCGTGCAATGCGCGCGCGCCCAGTGGGCAGACCTTTGTCCGGCAACTTCTCGGCCTTAAGATGGTAATAAAGATATTTGTGTTCGCAGTAAACAACAGGATCATCGATCGCCACGGCTTCTATTAACATCGTGTAAGCGTCTTCGACGGTGGCCGGTGTCATCACGATCAGTCCGGGATAATGTGCGTAGATCGATTCCATGGATTGACTGTGAAAAGGCCCGCTTCCCTTCGTTCCACCGGAAGGCAAACGCACCGTAATCGGCACCGGCATGCCTGTTCGCCAGTAATGCGTACCTGCGTTATTGAGAATCTGGTTCAGGGCGATGCTTGAGAAGTCGGCAAACTGCATTTCGACAATCGGCCGCATTCCCTGCATCGCAGCTCCAATGGCAGTGCCGACGATCGCATCCTCACTAATCGGTGTATTCAACACACGCCCCGGAAATTCCTTCGCCAGTCCTTTCGTCGCTTTAAACGCGCCGCCAAATGTGCCGCCGACGTCCTGGCCATAGATGAAAACGCGATCATCGTCGCGCAGCAATTTTGCCTGTGCTTCACGGATTGCTTCGAGGTAAGTGAGACTCATTGCTCCGGCACGTAAATCGTAAACCGTTAGATCGTTGCGTTATTCATCCTCGCTCACGTGGTCGACAAGATCGCGTGTGGATAGCGCGCACCAATCTTCTTTCTCGCTTTCCGGCGCGGGTTCCTTTTGCGCGGCGGCAATTGCCTCATCCACCTGCGCGACGGCGGCTTTGCGCCATTCGACCAATGTCTCTGAATCTACCAGATTACGATCGACGATGGTTTGCTCGGCGACTTTCAAACAATCCCGCGCAAAGGGCAGACGTTTCATCTCTTCGGGGACATAGCTGGCGTCATCGTGTTCGCCATGCCCGGAAAGGCGCAGCACCGAGGCGACTATCAACTGCGGCGGACGCCCTGCGCGCGCGCGTTTGACCGCGCCGCCAATCACATCCAGGCACGCAGCAAGATCGGTTCCGTCGACGTTGTAACCTTCGAATCCGTATCCGATCGCTCGCTCCACCAAATCGTCGCATGCAAATTCGCGGTCGTTAGGCGTCGAGTAAGCGTAATGATTATTTGTCGCGACCACCACGAGAGGCACCTGTTCCACCGCGGCAATGTTCATTCCTTCGTGAAACGATCCGGTTTGCATTCCGCCTTCGCCGATACACGTGAGGCCGACGAAATTTTTTTCTCCTCTAAATCGCTTCGCCAGCAGAGTGCCGACGGTGACGGACACCATCGCACCGAGATGGCTGATCATCGCCAGTTCGTTGTTGCGCGGATGCCCTCGATGAATATTGCCGTCACGCCCGCGCATCGGACCGAGGCGCGAGCCGAGATACGTGCGCATCACGTCGATCAGCGGTTCGCCAAAAGCGGATCGTCCGGCTTGATCGCGAATCAATGGCGCAAAGATGTCCCCCTTTTCTAGAAACAACCCGCACGCGACGCTCACCGCTTCCTGGCCCTTGCCGATATAGACGCCGCCGGTGATTTGACCGCCGCGGTAGAGGCTAACCAGCTTCTCCTCAAGCGTGCGGACCAGCAGCATCCAGCGAAACGCCTCCAGAAACCGCTCATGGGGCATCGCGGTTTTGCTCGCGGCAGCTTCGCCCAGCGACGCGGGCGCGGTCTTTTTTCTTTTTAACTTTGCGGTCCGCTGCGCCGTCTGAAGCATCGCGTCATTCTAGCCAAGATCGTGTGTTGCGCGCGAGAATTTTTTGCTGCCGGTGCCAGTGCGGCAAGTAATGGAGCTACGGGGCCCCCGCGCGGAAGCGCAGCGCCCGGAGAACGGGCCGTCTCCATCCGCTTCGGCGAAGCCGATCTACCTACCGCATGGCCAGCGCAAGGCGTCGCTGGCTCGGTGACGGTTGGCCGCCGTTTGATGTTACTTCAGCAACCGGTTGTGCCGGGGCAGTGAGTTTCACGCCAACCAGCTTGCTCACACCGCGTTCTTCCATGGTCACGCCATAGAGGATGTCGGCTTTGGCAATGGTGCGTTTGTTGTGTGTGATGATGATGAATTGGCTCTGCTGCACGAAGCGATCAAGCACACGGATGAAGCAGTTAATGTTGTTTTCGTCGAGCGCAGCATCCACTTCGTCCAGAATGCAGAAGGGACTCGGGCGCACCATGTAGATAGCAAATAGCAGCGCCACGGCCGTCATGGCACGCTCACCGCCGCTCAAGAGGGAGACGCTTTGCAATTGTTTCCCCGGAGGCTTGGCGATGATCTCGATCCCGCAGTTGAGCGGATCGTTCTGGTCGAGCAGCGACAAATCCGCGCGCCCGCCGCGGAACAGCTCGGCAAACATTTCACGGAAATTCGCACGAACTCGCTCAAACGTGTCGGCGAACAGTTTCCTTGTAGTGGAATTGATGCGCGCGATGACGTCGAGCAGCTCGCTCCGCGAATTCGTGAGATCGGTGTTTTGCGCTTCGAGAAATTTGTAACGCTCCTCGAGTTCGTCGTACTCGTGGACGGCATCCAGATTTACGGGACCCATGTTGTCGAGTTGGGTTCTTAGTCCAGCAACAACTTTTTCCAGATCTGGAGGGGCGAGCTCCGGGGAGCCCGGTATCGCAGAGCCTGTCCGGAGTCCCTCGAAGGAAGCTCCGCTCTCCGTCTTCTCACTGCGCTTCAATTGTGCGCGCAGAACTTTTTCCAGCGCGGGCTGATCGCTGACAAACTCGCGAAGATCAACGTGATAGCTGCGCGAGATATGCGCAACGACGTTATCGATATTCATTTGCAACTGGGATTCGCGCACCTGCCGGTGCCCGCGGCCTTCCTGCAGTTCGCCTAACGAATCCCGCAGACGCCGCAGTTCGATTTCGCGATCAGAAATCGTGGCGAATTGTGTTACCCGCTGTTGCGCAATCTTTACGGAATGTGCTTCGGCCTTCTCCCGTCGCGTGGTCTGGCTTTCAATCAGTCCTTCTGAATCACGCGACTCCTGGGCTTGTGCAGCCAATTTGTTTTCGTACGTCGTAATATCCGCCCGACGCACGGCGATCAGTTCCGACAGCTCGACGTCGCGAGCAGTCATCGGTTCGCGTTGCGCGATCAAACTTTCATGACGCTGACGCTCGGTCGCGATGGTCAGCCGCAGTTGATTGATTTTTTCGGTCAACTCTTCCGCGCGGAATGTTGTTCGTTGCTGTGCGGCTTCGAATGTCGCGAGGTCGGCCTCCTCTTTTGTGAATTGATCGCGCGCCGTTTGAAGTTCGCTCTCCAACTGCGCGATCCGTTCGTCCGCCGCGGACACCTGGCGGTCCAGCGCAGTTTTCTCCGATTGCAGATTGTGGATCTTGCCTCCGGTGTCGCTCAATTCACGCTTGAGCTGCGACGCGATTTCGAGCGTGCTTTTCGCTTCGTCGCGTTTCGCGCAGGTCAGATCGCGGTCCTTGGTTAGAACAGCCTCTTCCTTCTCGAGCGCGCCAATTTGCGCTTTGCGTTCGAGCAAGGAGGCTGAGCGCACCTCTCTGCTGCCGCCAAAGACGATTCCTTCTGTGGAAATATATTCGCCTGCCAGCGTGGCTAGGGGCAGCGCAGGCTCGCGCTTTTTGCAATCGAGCGCCTGTTCCAAGTCTGAAAACACAGCGACGCTGCCAAGCAACTGCTCGACAAACATCTCGAGCGGTTGCGGCGCAGTCACCTTGTCGTGAGCCCAGGCGAGCGCCCCTTTGGGCAGAACTTTTTCGCCTGTTTCCTGCGCAGATTTACTCAGTCCCGGGATAAGCAGTCCAGCCTGTCCGAGCTTGTTTTTCTTCAGCACTGCGATGATTTCCGAAGCAACATTCGCATCTTTTAGAACGATGGCGTGCAGATTGCGGCCCAGTGCGGCTTCAATCGCCTGGATGAATTGTGGATCGACCTCAAGTTGCCCAACGAGCGATCCGGCAATCGCATCGCGGAATTTCTCAGGGCCGTGTCTACCTTTGAGCAGAGCTTGCGAGCCTTCGGTGAGCCCCTCGCCTTGTTCGTTCAGCTGATGCAACACGTCCAGCCGTGATCGCTTTTCGGCAAGCGTTCGCTCAACCACCGCAAGATGCTGTTCAGTTTCCGAGAGCAGTTTTTCTCTTTCCCGTAGACTGGCTTCTACGTCGATTGGTCTCTGCCCAGTCTCGTTTAGTGAGACAGCGATTTGCCTAGCCAGTTTCTCACGTGCTTCACCCAGGTTTTTTATCTCTCTCGCGAGTTGTTTGATTTGTGCGCCAGTTGAGTCGCGTCGCACTTTCGTTCCAGAGAGTTCTTCATCAATCGCAGAGATTCGGCTCTCGGATTTCGAAAACGCGAGCTGCAATTGTTGCAACCGCGCATCACGCTCGGTCCGGCTTTTGTGGATTTCTCCGGCTAGAATAGAGAGCTCGGTCAGCTCGGTTTCGTGTTCCTTCAATTGCCGCTCGATTTTTGCAATCGAGCTGTTGGTTTGCTCGATGTCAGCCGCGTGGTGTTTGCGTTTCTTTTCAGCCTCGCCGATGTCACGACAGGCGCGCTCGATCAAATCGGCGAGCTCCTGTGCGCGCTGCTTGTTAAAATTAATACGGCTGCGATGTGCGGCGATTTCGCTGTCCAGCCGTTGCACTTCCGAGCGCGAGGCTGTGATTTCTGTGTCTATCTTGTCCAACGCGCGGCGTTCTTCGGCGAGCGCGTTTTCAGCATGATCGATCCTCACCCGGGTGCTTTGCTCCGTTTCTGTCAAACGTTTAATGTCTTCCCGGCACGCGCCGGCCTCGCGCTCAAGCGAATCGAGTTGCTGCCGGGCATGATGCGTTTCGAGCACGCGGAGATCTGCATGTAACGCCTGATAACGGCGCGCTTTCCCCGCCTGCCGCTGCAGAGAACCGATCTGGCGTTTCACTTCCTTGATCACGTCGCCGATGCGCAAAAGATTCGCTTCGGTTGCCTCGAGTTTTCGAAGCGCCTCACGTTTTTGTGTCTTGTACTTGGTGATCCCGGCGGCTTCTTCGAAGACCGCGCGACGATCCTCGGGGCGCGAGCTCAAGATCATGTCGATTCTGCCTTGCTCCATCATGGAGTAAGCGGTCCGCGCAATGCCGGTATCGGCAAAAAGACTTTGAATGTCGCGAAGTCGGCATGGCGTTTTGTTCAGCAAGTATTCAGAATTCCCGTCGCGATAAACACGGCGCGTCACGCGCACGTCGTGCCACTCTATTCCGAGCTCTTCCGAGCAATCGGTGAACGTGACCGAGACCTCGGCAAATCCCACCGACTTGCGCGTATCCGCGCCGTTGAAGATCACGTCCGCCATTTCGTCGCCGCGAAGCGATTTGGCGGATTGTTCGCCGAGCGCCCAGCGTACTGCGTCGAGCACATTGGATTTTCCGCAGCCGTTCGGCCCAACTATGGCGGTGACGCCCTCGTGAAAATTGAAGACAGTTTTATCGGCGAACGATTTGAAGCCGAACAGCTCGAGCGATTGTAAATGCATTTTGGGCCAAAACCCGCGCCTTGGGAGCCTCAATACAGCAGGGCTATTGGGGTGACAAGCGAAAAATCACACAATTTGAAGGGGTTCCGGGATCTCCCACCACACGATCTTGTGTTGCGGAGGTGTGGGCTAGGTTCCCTAGGGCGTATGCCTTTGAGTGTACCAGTTGCCCGAAACAGTGACTCATTGCCCACCCACATATCATCCCTTAGCCAATAAGCTTAAGTCGTTCTCTTGCTTTGGACAACTGAATGACACACGATGCGCCAATGGCAGATAAGGCGCGATCGTGGATAGAGCAGGAGGAACGCGTCGATCATCAATTGGTCCGTGGTATCGGGATTCCGGCCCTTACCGCGAATATTGTCAGTTCCACGATCGGTGCGGGAATTTTCGTAATTCCCGCTACAATCGCGAAAGGACTCGGATCTGCGGCGCCACTCGCGTTTATTTGCTGTGCGATTGCGATGGTGTTGTTCGTTACTTGTTTCGCGATTGCCGGTAGCCGTGTTTCATTAACCGGCGGTCTTTACGCTTATGTCGAAGTGGCGTTTGGGCGCTATGTCGGGTTCCTCGCAGGTGTCTTGTATTTTCTGACGGCGCTCGGGGCGGTCGCTGGCGTGGTGAACGTCTTGGCGAATTCCGTGGCACTCGTGGTTCCCTTCCTCGGTGGGCCGGTAGTGCGGGTCATAGTGATGTTTGCCGTCTACGGTTTGCTGGTGTTCATCAACATCCGAGGCGTGCGCGAGGGCGCTGGCGCGGTCACGGTAATCACTGTGGCAAAGCTTCTGCCCCTCCTATTGTTCGTTTGCGTCGGAATTTTTTTTATTCACGTACCGAACCTTTCCTGGAATGGTTGGCCCAGCAGCAAATCGTTAGGCGACGCCGTTATTCTGTTAATTTTCGCGTTCGTAGGGATCGAGGTGGCATTGATCCCAAGTGGCGAAGTGAAGAACCCGGCGCGCACCGTTCCGCGGTCGGCCTATCTGGCGCTGGTGATTACAACCATCATTTATCTGATGATCCAACTCGTCGCGCAGGGGACGCTTGGCGTCGATCTGGGAAACCATCCGGACGCGCCGCTGGCTGAATCCGCGGCGACATTTCTCGGCAACCTGGGTCGCATGATTCTGCTCGCAGGAGCGAGCATCTCTGCGTTTGGATTTGTGACGAGCGATATCCTGAGTTCACCGCGAATGATTTTTGCATTTGGTCGCGACGGTGCGTTGCCGCAGTTTTTCGCGCATGTGCATCCACGCCACCGATCACCGGATGTGGCGATCATCACGTACGCGGCACTCGCGTTCGCGCTTTCAATCAGCGGCACATTCGAGAAGCTGGCCGTGCTTTCGAACGTCGCGGTGTTGCTGATGTATCTGCTTTGCTGCGCTGCCTGCTGGGTGTTGGTGCAGCGCAATGTGCGCTCGGATGGTGAGCCCTTTAATTTTCCGGGGATGAAAATTGTGCCCGCGCTCGCGATCGTCGCGATCATTTGGATTCTCGCACACGCGACCGCTCGCGAATTCCTCGTGACTGGAATTGTTCTGGCGCTCGCATCGATTTTGTATGGCGCGCGGAGATCCATTGCGAGTTCCGAGCAGCGAAGCGCGTGAGTTTGCTATTGTAGGCAAGCGCTCCGCTTGCCGAGTTTGCACAGGGCAGGCGATTCGCCCGCCCTACAATTCCTTTGTGTACGGTCAGTATTGGACGTTCGCGGGAACGCGGGTTTAATCTTCCCGCCATGCGCGACAATTATCTTGAGGAGTATTACTCGTTCCTGCGGTTTCCAAGCGTCTCGACTGACGATCAGTACAAGGAAAAACTGGTCCAATGTGCAGAGTGGCTGGTGAACAAGCTCAAAAGAATCGGTCTGCAAACGCAGCTTGTACCTACGAAACGTCATCCCATTGTGTGGGCACGCAATGAGCATCAGTCTGGACGCCGGACAGTTTTGATTTATGGGCATTACGACGTGCAGCCGCCGGATCCGCTGGAGCTTTGGGATTCGCCGCCGTTCGAGCCTGTGTTGAAGAATGGCTATGTTTTCGCGCGTGGCGCCACGGACAACAAAGGCCAAATCCTTGCGCACATACTCGGAATTCAGGAAACGATCGAAGAGCATCGTGAGCTGCCGGTCAATTTGCATTTGGTGATCGAAGGGGAAGAGGAAATCGGCAGTGGTAATCTGGCTCCTTTTCTCAGTGATAATCGCGACGCGCTGAAATGTGACGTGGCAGTTGTCTCTGATACCGGAATGATTGCGCGCGGTGTTCCGACCATGAGTTATGGATTGCGCGGCGTCACGGCGCTTGAGCTCAAAGTAACCGGTCCTAAAATGGATTTGCATTCCGGCGTTTTCGGCGGGGCGGTCATGAACCCGATCACCGCCCTGGCGCAATTGCTCGCCACCCTACATGATCGCGAGGGTCGGGTGAGCATAGCGGGTTTTTACGATCGGGTGAAACCACTGGAAGACTGGGAACGCGAAGCGTGGCGAAAACTCCCGGTCGATGGGGATAAACTGATTCGAGAGGAAACGGGTGTGCCTGAGCTTTTTGGCGAGACCGGTTACAATTCACTCGAACGCATCTGGGCGCGGCCGACTGCCGAGGTCAACGGGATCGGGGGCGGTTATCAAGGGCAGGGGACCAAGACCGTGATTGCCAGTCACGCGATGGCAAAACTGACGTTCCGTCTGGTACCAGAACAGCGAGGCGAGGAGATTCTGGAACTGGCAAAAACGCATTTGGAAAAAAATCTGCCCAAAAGCGTCACGATGGAAATTACCACCGGCCACAGCGGACCGTGGTATCTCACCGACCCGCACTCGGCGATGGGCGAAGCAGCACAACGCGCGTTGCGCAAAGCGTTCAACCGCGACGCTGCCCTGATACGCGAGGGCGGCAGCATACCGATCGTTTCTCAGTTCCGCGAAATTCTCGGCATCGAAACGCTGCTCGTAGGACTTGCGCTCCCCGATTGTCGCGCTCATTCGCCTAACGAGAATTTTCCTCTTGAAAATTTCGAGGCCGGCATTCGTCTTAATAAAGCAATTCTCCAGGAGCTAGCGTCTTCTTAATCGGGTATAGCCCGCGCTCTCCTCAACGCACCTGGCGGCTCGTGACCACGTGCTGGATTCCGCGCTGAAGACGGTAAACTGTAAGGCATCTGTGTCAGACGCCTGTAACTGGCGTTTCACAGTAACGCCCTACAAGATCGATGACCCTCAACAGAATAAGCTGCTGTCTTCTGCTAGGTGGGCTTTTATCCAGTGCCTCCACCGCGCCTGCGGCCGAAGAATCGTTAGGCAATAAGATCAAAAAGATTCTCGCGCCGACGCCAACGCCGAGTCCCGCCCATAAACATCGAAAGCCATCCGCGAAGAAAGCGACGCCCACGCCATCGCCGACCGCTTCGCCGCGGCGAAAGAAGGCGACGCCTACTCCTACGCCGACAAACAAATCGAAGCGAAAAAACGCGAGTCCAACTCCGACACCGGAGCCAGAAGAAAGTCCATCCGCGCCTCCATCGGAAACGCCAGTGCCTTCGTCCTCCGAGCGTGCTTCAGGTAAGAAAGCCTGGCCGAACGTGAGTCTGTCGCCTGATCAAATAGCAGGTTACAATAATAATCCGCCAAGAGTACGCCAGATCCTCGACGCTGGATTGACGCTGACAAAACAAAATCTCGGTTACACCTATGGCTCTGCCGATCCGAAAAACGGCGGGATGGATTGCTCCGGCTTCATTTAT
>Ga0126379_10003107_pt1 | contig 10693 bp, 9 predicted proteins | sample PanSoiMetPlot_24_FD_92640 | JGI IMG/M metagenome (GOLD analysis project Ga0126379, IMG submission 92640) | Tropical forest soil microbial communities from Panama - MetaG Plot_24 | ecosystem: Environmental > Terrestrial > Soil > Tropical forest > Bulk soil | place: Panama | collected 2016-02-17 | reverse complement strand
AGGAAGAGTACCGGCCGCTGCCATCAGCACGAGCGCATTGGAATCGGCCGGCGCGGCGCGCGGGGTTCCATCGTCGCGGCGAGAGACGACGGACAGATAGCTTTCCACGCTGTAGCTGCCGCTCGGCGTCGTTCTCGAATGGCAACCGGAACATTGCTGAGACAACAACGGCGCCACGTCTTGATACGTCGTCCAGCGAGGATCGCCAATTTGGGCGGGGCGCGGGTCCGAGCAACTGGCAAGCACGCCGGCGGCGATCGCGCCGACACAAGTGCCTACGGCTGAATGCCGCTGCATGTTCATCCTGCGTTCAAGAATTGGGCCGCCTGAACGCCGCGCGCAGCGAACCACTAGCCACCCCTGAGCGCAAGCGCGCCGCTTCGGGCACACGGCATATTAGTTGCACCGGCCGCCAGCGCCGATGATGAGCGCACCGGCCAACCTCAGCGACGCAGGCCAGGTTTCTCCAACGCGTCGCCGCCTCATCCAGGCGGCTGCGTGGCTCTCCTTTGGCCCCGCTGCTCTGACCCTGGCATGGGACCTGCTGCAGTATCTCGTGCCACGCCGAAGGCGCCCTAGCTTTCGCAAAATCTTCGTCGCCCGCTCCGCAGAGCTGCCTGGTGAAGACGTCTACGAAATGGTCGACCTAAACGGGAGGCCCTTGGCGATCATCCAGCGGCCTGGAGGATCGCCGGTCGCCTTCTCGCTGAGCTGCACTCATCTGGGCTGTCGCGTCCATTGGCAACCCAAACCTCGAACCTTCCTCTGTCCCTGCCACATGGGAATCTTCGATGAACGAGGACGAGTCGTGAGCGGCCCGCCGCCGTCAGCGCTGCCGCAGTACCAAGTTTCTGTCGAGAACGAGAACGTTTTTGTGCACCTGCCCGAGGTTTGAGTGATGAGCGTCCGAGCCTGGTTCAAGGAAAGGATTCCAGTATCGCTCGAGGCGCTCAAGGCCGCGGGTAACGAGCCGGTTCCCGGCCATCTCAGAGTCTGGTGGTTTGCGCTCGGGGGAACAGCGGCGATGCTTTTCTTCGGGCAAATCGCGACCGGTCTGTTCCTCTGCGTTTATTACCAACCGACCCCTGAGCGAGCCTGGGAGAGCGTCCGCTACATCACCGGCCAGGTGCCCTTCGGGTGGTGGATCCGTTCGCTCCATAAGTGGGGCGCCAATCTGATGATTGTCGCCGTGTCATTGCATCTGATGCGAGTGTTCTTCACCGGCGCGTACCGCAAGCCTCGCGAGGCGAACTGGATAGTCGGGGTGACGCTGTTGCTCATCACGCTGGTGCTTGGCTTCACCGGATATTCAATCGTGTACGAGCAGCTTTCCTATTGGGGAGCCACCGTCGCCGCCAAAATCACCGAGGCGGTGCCGCTGATCGGGCCGGGATTGGCTCGGACGCTTCGGGGGGGCGAGCAGATCGGCGCCCCGACACTGTCGCGTTTCTTCATTCTTCACGCGGCGATCCTCCCCTCCGTGCTCCTCTTGCTGTTTGCAGTGCATGTGGTGCTCATTCGCGCTCATGGGGTGACGGAATTCCCCTTGCGCGACGAGCCGAAGCCACCCTCCTACCCTTTCATTCCCGAGCACGTGCTGAAAGAGCTTGGCACCGGGCTCGTCCTGATCACGGTGGTGAACTGTCTTTCCGTCTTGTTGCCGGTTGGCATCGGCCCTCCCGCCGATCCGATCAACACGCCGGAGCACATCAAGCCGGAATGGTATTTTTATTTCACCTTCCGTTGGCTGAAGCTCAGCTCTCTTCAAGCGGGGATCGCCGGAGTTTCGGTGGCCATTGGATTGCTTTACGTCTGGCCATTCATCGATTCGGCCATCCGCCGCAAACGGCCTTCCAGTGAGCTGTCGATGCTCTTTGGAGCGGCCGCGATAATTGTTTTTGTGTTCTTCACCGTCTGGGAGGGGCTCTCGTGACACTGGAGGTTAAGCGGGCCGTCGTGGCCGCCCTCGGATTCCTTTTCCTCGGCTCGTTGGTAGCGGTGACGATCATCGACGCGATCAAGCATCGTGAGACAACCGGGCCGCGGCCCCCGGTGATCCCTGCCGATTCTAAAGGCTGCGTCGATTGCCACAGCCGAGTGACGCCGCTGCAATTCGCCCAGTGGTCGGCTTCTAAACACGGAGAGCAGGGTATCGCTTGCCTGAATTGTCATGGCGCGAAACCGGAGGACGCGGACGGATTCATGCATCACGAAGCGCGAATCTCCGCGCTGGTCACACCCAAGGATTGCGGCGGATGCCACCAGCGTGAGGCGGAAGGCTTCTCAAAGAGTGCGCATGGGCAAGCGAAGCCGGGACTCGAAATTCATCTCGTTGGCGGGCGGCCGGACCCCAAGACGTGGCCGCTGCCGCGAGTCGGCTTACGCAACCCAGATGGCAGCGCCGGCTCCTGCACCACCTGTCATGGGAGGCACCGATTCGAGCTGGCGGATGCTCGCCAACCCACCGTTTGCGAGACCTGTCACCTCGAGGATGGGAGCGCGGAAGCTTGGCGGCGCTCGCCGCATGGCGGCTTCTTCCTCACTTCTGCTTCACTGGAGACTGCGAAAGGTCCCAGCTGCACAGTCTGCCATATGGCATCGCGAACCGGCGCGCCGACACACGACGTTTCCGCCCGGGTAACGTGGATAATCGGCCCGGATGGGAAACCGAAGCAGCGGCCCGATGCTGAAGCGCGGCGCGATTCGATGTACTCCACTTGCCTGCTGTGCCACGGAAGTCCGCTGGTAGAGGCGGCCTTCGAGCGAATCGATGAGACGTTCGAGGCGGGAATCCCCTCGCACCCGCCTCCGGCCAACGCTTCGTACTTGCGGTCGCCGGCTGCCTGGCCCCACTTATCGCCGTGGGACCGCGCCGAGCTCGGCAAAATGCAGGGACGCTAGCCTTTCGCGAGGGAGCGAACGTAGGCGATCAGCGCATCGACCTGCTCGGGGCTGAGAACGTCTTTGTAACCATCCATCCCCTCTGTCCCCTCCTTCTTCACCCCGTTGAGGATTGCTTGGCGCATCTTTTCGTCGGAATTGTTCTTCTGCCAATCCGGCTTCGTCATGTCGGGGAGTTTCATCTTCACGCCCTGCTCGGTATCTCCCTTCCCCTCGGCCCCGTGACAGGAAGCGCACTTGGCCTTCCAAGTCCGAACCGTTTTCGGATCCGGGGCGGTCGCCCCAAGCGCGGCATTGCCACACAGAACCGCCAAGGCAACCGATTCAGCAATGATCAGGTATCGGCTAAAGCAACAACTCCTGGTGCGCACGCAATTCCTCCTGTGTTTGGGTTCCGCAAATAGCAGCAACTTACGTGCCCTACGGCGTTGGGAAAGACGCGACACTCGCCCTGCGTATCCAGGGGGCCGCAAACTTTGCCGGCCGCCGCTGTCATCCGGCTCCGCCGCGCAAGAGTTGCAGCCGGTTGACCCGCCTCCGTCGGCCGATTCGAGTGAGGCAATCTTTGCCTCGGCATTGCATGAAGCCAATGAGGATGGAAGACCGGCTCCAGGAACTTGAAAGGACGCTTGCCGACATCCTGGAGCGCGTGCAGCGATTGGAGGATCGGCTCGACATTCACACCGAGCCCGAGACAGTGGCGGCGGATGCTGCTTCTCATTCCGGCGTCGACGAAGCGAGTGGTTCCAAGCTGCTGCTGCCCAGTGGCGTGATGTTCGCGCGATTGCTTCAGCTCATCGGCCGCACTTGCTTGGTACTGGGTGTGGCGTTTCTCATTCGCGCGTTAAGCGACGGCAGGGTTTTGTCGGTTGACGTGGGAATCGCGCTGGCGCTCGCGGTCGCGACTGCTTCCATCGTGTTTTCCGACCGGGCAGCGAAGTCAGGCCGCCGGCTCAGCGCAGCGTTTCATGGGGTCACCGCGGTTCTCATCGCATACCCGCTGGTGGTCGAGACTACCACTCGGCTCGGCGCAATGTCCGGCTCGACTGCCGCCGTAGTCCTGGCAGGCACAACCATGCTGCAATTGTTGGTCGCTTGGCGGCACAACCTGGCGAAGATGGCGTGGCTGGGTGTCGCGGCGTCTTTGTTGGCGATCCTCGGTCTGATGCGGTCGACTGGCATCACCGCCGAGTTGACGTTGGTTCTGGTGCTATTGACAGCCGCCACCTGGTGGCTCGCCGAGAATCGCTCATGGAATGCGCCGCGTTGGCCCGCGGCGCTTCTGCTCGATGCTGTGCTGCTGCGAAGGATTCTTTCCTCGGCGCAGGAGAACCACGCCGCCCGAGATCATTTGCTGATTGGCTTTGCTTTCGCTGTCCTCGTCCTGCTGCCCACATTGATTGCAGTTGCGTATCGCACGCTGGCTCGGCGCAAGCCGGTCACCGCATTCCATGCGCTGCAAACCGTTGCGACATTGAGTCTCGGGCTTGTTGCAGCTGTTTACACCTCGCGTGCGTACCACTGGAGCACAGCAGCGACTGGAGGACTGGCGTTGGTCCTCGCTCTGGGAGCATTGCTGGTCCCTCTCTCCCCAGCTACGCGCGACAGGCTGACGCGCAGCGACTATCTGTTCTATCTCGGGTCGAGCGCCGGCCTGCTTTTCGCGGGAGGAATGCTTGCGACAGCCGGCGAGCTGCGCGGTCTGCTGTGGGCGACCCTCGCAGTCGCCGCCGCCGCGATGGGGCACCGAATGCATCGCGTTTCTTTGTCCGCCTACAGCGCCCTGCTCCTGTATGCGGGGGCAACCAGCTCCGGCCTGTTGAACACAGCCGCGGACGGATTGCTGGCGGGTCCGCGACACTGGAGCGCTCCCGACGCGGCAGGGCTCGTGGTCCTTGGCACCGCGCTCGCGTCGTATTGGCTGACTGCGACCAGGCAAGACGAGCAGTACAGGGGGACCGCGGTAGCGCGGATCCCGGCAAGCGCGATGCTCGTGCTGTGCGCCATCAGCTTTGCGGCGCTCCTTGTTCACGCCGAACGCGCCGCGCTTGGCAGCCGCGGAGATGATCCTGCCTTGATCGCCACAGCGCGCACGGTTGCGCTCGCGGTAATCGCTACGTTGCTCGCTCTTTCAGAGCGTCGCCTGCAATGGGCCGAATTGACCTGGGTTACGTACTTGATACTCGGCCTTGGCGGTCTCAAGTTGGTAACCGAGGATTTGCCGCAGGGTCGCGCCTTCACGTTGCTGGTTGCGTTTGCCACCTATGGAATCGCGTTGATTGCAGTCCAAAGGCTGGTGCGACCGTTTCAGGGACACGAGGCTTGAACCCTCTCGGCGATCGCAACAACCCTTGCAGCCGATCGATCGAGCGTCTACTGTCCGCCCGTCTCCTTCGCGCCTTTTAAGGAGCCTATCGCAGTGATCCGCTCTGTCCTGCAGCTGCTGACCCGGAACATCGTGACGCTCCTTGGCGCCGCGCTCACCACGGTCAGTGGCGTGGTGTTCGCAGCGCTGTTCGTCCTCGATCTCCTCGGGTTCCACGGCGGTCCCTACTTGGGCATCATTGTCTTCGTCGTCCTGCCCGCCCTATTCCTGGTCGGCCTGATCCTGATCCCGATCGGCGCGTTGGCGGAACGACTGACTAAGAAGGGAACGGCGGACAAGCGGCTGCCGGTAATCGATCTCAATTCGCCACGTTTTCAACGGATGCTGATCATCTTTGCGGCAGCAACAACGGTCAATTTGATCATCATCAGTACGGGAACCTACAAAGCCGTGGAAGTGATGGATTCCACTGACTTCTGCGCGAAGAGTTGTCACGTGATGACTCCCGAGGCCACCGCGTATAGCCATTCGCCACATTCGCGCGTCGGCTGCGTCGAATGTCACATTGGGGCAGGAGCATCCTGGTTCGTCAGGTCAAAACTGTCCGGGACCAACCAGCTTTTCGCCGTGATGTTCAACACCTACCCGCGGCCAATTCCGACGCCAGTCCACAACCTTCGCCCGGCGCGTGAGACTTGCGAACAGTGTCATTGGCCGACCAAATTCGTAGGCGACCGACTCAAAGTGATCAGCCATTTTACCGACGATGAGAAGACGAAGGAAAAGAAGACCGTACTACTGATGAGCATCGGCGGGACGCGAGGCGGCAAAGCTCAAGGCATCCACTGGCACGTCGACCCGGGCGTCCAGGTTCGGTACAAGTCTGATCTCAAGCGCGAGAAGATCTCGCAGGTCGAGCTCACCCGGGAAGGCCAAACAAAGACATACAAAGTCAAGAGCTCGGCTGCGCAGGCCTCCAATTCCGAGGGAGAATGGCGGGTGATGGATTGTGTTGATTGCCACAACCGCCCGACCCACACCTACAGCACGCCTGCGAGGGAGGTGGACGCGGCCCTCGCCGGCGGCCGTCTCGACAAGGAGCTTCCTTTTATCCGCCGGCAGGCGATCCAAGCCCTCGAGGTCAACTATCCCTCCGCCGCCGACGCCCGCGCCGGTCTGAGCAAGTCGCTCACGGATTTCTATCAAAAGAGCCATCCCGAGGTGAGCAAGGCTCGGTCGACGCAGATCGATGCCGCGGTGAAGACCGTGCAAGACATCTATGCTTCAAACGTGTTTCCGGAAATGCGCGTTCAATGGGGTACCTATCCGAGCTTCCTCGGCCACCAGGAGAACTCCGGGTGCTTGCGCTGTCACGATGGCGAACACGTGACCGACTCGGGAGAGAAGATTTTCAAGAGTTGCGACCGCTGTCATGCAACCCTGGCTACCGAGGAAGAGAACCCCGAGATTCTGCAAGCGCTGTATCCGTGAACATCCTCAGTGACAGGCATGGCACATTGAGTTGTTGGTGATCTCGTCTCGGCTGTGATGGGATGACCAACGGGATGGGTGGGGATTACCACCGATTCCGCCAACCCGATGACAGGTCACACAATTCGAGTTACTCCCCTGATCATGACAGCTGGCGCAGCTGACGATGTCATTGCGAGCCGCTCGTCCGTGAAAGTCAACCGAGCCAGGATTATTCCAACTGGGCGGGTGAGGATTCTTTGGGTTTGCACTGTTGCTGGTCAGGTTTTGCAAATTGTGGCACGACACGCAGAATTTCGGACCGTGGCACCGCTGGCAGAGCGCTTCATCTCCCCGAGCCTCGATCGAATGCCGGCTCAGGTAGTCAGGTCGGTGAATGAAGTTTCGATCCACGTTCTCGGCAAGCATCACCTCGATCGGGAATGGAACGGTCCTCGCGTGACAGTCCTGGCAAAAATTCTGGTCGTGACACTGAAGACACGAGGTGGTGGCCGAGCGAGCTACCCCGGAGTGGTTTCGGGTAAAATTCCCCTCGTGTGAGAAGTAAGTGATCGGCTTGAGCGGGAACTTGTTGAGATCCAGATGGCAATTGGTACATGTCCCACTGGCATACTGAGCCTGGTGATCGTGGCAATTAAGACAAGCGCTCATCGGAGGAGCTGCGGCTGCCTTGCCGGGCTCCGGAAGCTGAAGGTGACATCGTGAGCAATCTTCCTTGACCAGCTCGATGTGCTTGGCGTGCGAGAGGGTGAGTTTCGGCTCTTCCTTCGGCCAGGGCCCGGCGAATTTGACGTCCGAGTGACAGAACGAGCAGTTGCCATTCGCCTTCTGTTCCCGGTGACATTCGAGACACTTCTTCTCGGAAGGAAGGTGCTGCGCCTTGAGATCGGTCGCGTCGTACACCGTATCGTGACAGGTGGAGCAATCCAGCTTCGCTTTCGCGTGTCGCTCGTGAGAGAAGGTGATTCGGTCGCGCCCTAGGTTTGCATCTGGCTTCAGCACGTAGGTGGCACATGCAATCATGGCGATCGCTGCCACGGAGAACCCCCCGATACCGCGCAGGCGACTCACAAGCTGACCTTTCCGAGCTGCGTGCTGAAGTCGTAAGAGAGCCGCCCGATGATTTGAAAGCTATGTGTAAAGAAAGGTGTATCGCCGAATATCCCGGACAGCGCTGCCCGCCACCCAGGGGCGAATGCGTAAGTCGCGCTGCCGGTCGCGTTCAGCGAACCGGAAACCGAATTGATCGAGTGATCGAAGAGGAATCCGCTGAGGTCACCGGTAACAGAAAGGGTCCGCGAAAGCGGGCGCACCACCCAGACTCTCGCTTGAGTGTAGCCGTTGGTCGGCTCGCTGAACCGCCGCAGCTCCCCGCCGATCGTCGACACTCCGACATTAAAGGTAGCGCGACCGGTAGCGTCCACGCCGCTGCCGGCGTCGACCCAAAGCACGTGGGCGTCGGCGTAAAGCGTGACCCATCGCTCCGGCTTCCAGGATACTCCACCACCAGCCTGGTCGCGATGCTCGTCGGCAAAGACGGAAAAGATGGAGGCGCGCGAGATGAAAAGTTCCGGCGCGGTCCGACGGTAGGTGGCGAAGACTTGAATGTTGAGCCGCGGCTCCCAGCGGGCGGTTAGCTCACCTTCCGCAAGTTTGGCTTCCACCAGACTCCAGATCGCCGAGCCATTGAAAGCCCAAACGGGACTGGGCGCGTACCTGGCGTCGATCCCCAGGTCCTGGCGCCCGGTCAGGCCGTGATCGAGCAGCTCAATGAACGAGACGCCCATCTCGGTATCGATCGACTGTCTCCAGAAAGCACGACCGCCGACGCTCGCATCGCCGCGTGCGACGGCAAAGCGCGGTACCACCGGGACGCCACCGTAAGCGCTGACACCAAGTCCGCGCCAGATCATCAGCTCAGTACTCAGACCGTCGATCGAGGTGGCGCGGACAGCGCCTCCGACGACCAATTGGCGGCCCAGGCGCAGGGAAAGCCGGCGAGAAAACATCGTGGCCTGAACGTAGGCGAGGTCTACATCACCGGCGAATACCCTCTCCCCGCTGGGGACGGATGGGTCGGCCAATGCCCAGGCCAAGACGTTGAACCGAACGTCCTTGAACCAGGCGGCGTCTGGACCCTGGGTCGAAAACCCCACTCGTTCGAGAAGCGGAGTGGCGGTGTGACTCTGGCCGTCTCGCCATTCGGGGCGTGCAGCAAAGAGCGTGGTTGACGAGGCATTGACGGTAGTGGCCTGCGCAGCCGCATCCGGCGCCGCAGCCACCACCAGGAGCAGGGCGGCTCCGCCAGCCCAGAGCGTCACGACGTCGGCAACGCCCGAATGTATTTGACCAAAGCGTCGACTTGTTCCGGCGTCAGCTCGTCCTTGAAGGGATCCATTTCCTTCTTTACGCCATCCTTCTCCGTCTTCACTCCCTCGAGGATCGCCTTCTTGAGCTGATCGTCGGTCCAGCTCTTTTGATAAGCGACAGTTGCCATGTTGGCGACCTTCATCTTCTTGCCCTGGTCGGTGTCGCCTTTGCCGTCTGCTCCGTGGCATGCGGCGCACTTCGACTTCCAGAGCCGCACTGTCTTCTGGTCTGGGGCACCCGCCGCAAATGCGCTCCCGGAGACGGCAAATGCGATGAGAAGCGGAGCTGCTCGGCGAAACCAGACGACGCTTCGATTGAATGCCGACATCCTGTTCACTCCTTCGTCCGCGGATAAGGGGGAACATACGGATTCCAGATGTTGTGCACTTTTTCAACTGCAAAATCAGCGTCCTCGCCGTGACATACTTCGCAGGTCTCGATCGGCCCATCCGGCGACTGCCAGGTGTTGATCTGCACGTGACCGAACGCATGGTCGGCATCGTGGCAGCTGGTGCATGCGTCTCCGGTGGCCTTCACCCAGGCCCGATTGACGCACTTGCTGGCCTTGCACTCCTGCCCAATTCCGCACTGTGTCGTGTTCGAGCAGCTTGGGGCGCCGTTCACCGGTTGAACGGCATCTGCGTGGCACTTGGTGCAATTCCGGACATCCTGTGGGAACAGTATCTCCGAGAGATTCACAACATTGTTCTGGAAACCGACGTAGGCGAGCTGGCCCGGAAAGACGATGTCGTTCCGCTCGGCGTATCCCTCGAGCAGGCGCGCAAAATGGATCTTGTGCACCAAGATCGGGAACTTGATGGTAATGTTGGGCGTCGGGTCGCGAGTAATGGTGCAGGTTGGAGGGGTGCCCAAGCAGGCCTCCCAACCAGCGGCGAAGCCAGGGCAATCGGTGTCAACCGTACACGACCGGCCTAAGCCGCCCTCAATCCGGTCCTGTGCGCCGTTGGTATGGCAGACACCGCAGGCTTCCGGATCGCGCCTCGACGCACCGTGGGCTACGGTTTCGATGTGGCAACTGGCGCAAGCGGCGTTGTCAATTACCTGCCGAGGCCGGCTCGCCACGGTGACCCCTCCCACCACCAGGTTGAAGTCCTGAACCACGCTGGCGTAGTCTCGGAATGACGCCGGATTGGTGAATTGCTCATTGACGTACAAGTAGACGGTATACGAACCCGATACATTGGGACGCGGGGTCACCGTTGGGTTGTTTAGCGGCGGAAACGCGTTGGCTGGAATCGCATTGGGGGGGACGTATGTATACAGGCCCGTTCCAGCATTGAAGGTCAGCGTACCCGTCGTCTTGATATTGAGCGTTCCATTGGGACCGTAAATCCGCTGTCGATCGGTCGACGGGCCGGACACCACTAGACTTCCTGACAGGTTTGAATTGCTTTGCAGATCGGAGACGATGCCGCCGGTCGGGCAGGCTGAAGTGGGGGCGCTTCGCTCGCAGGTCAGCTTGAAGTTGATAGTGGGTGTGTCGCCGACGAGGAATGCACCGCCGGGACCAGTCCCTCCAGAAATCGCGTAGCTGGTAATCTTCAGGTTTCGAACGCGGGTTCGCTCGTACACCTCGTGCTTGGT
>Ga0126379_10003106_pt1 | contig 10693 bp, 5 predicted proteins | sample PanSoiMetPlot_24_FD_92640 | JGI IMG/M metagenome (GOLD analysis project Ga0126379, IMG submission 92640) | Tropical forest soil microbial communities from Panama - MetaG Plot_24 | ecosystem: Environmental > Terrestrial > Soil > Tropical forest > Bulk soil | place: Panama | collected 2016-02-17 | reverse complement strand
TGCTAGATGGCTCGGCCATGCTGATGCGCGGCAAGTCTCCGATTACCCAAGGGGCACCGCATGCGGAGCGAACATCCTGCTAGATGGCTCGGCCATGCTGATGCGCGGCAAGTCTCCGACTTGCCGGGAGCCTGCCATAAAACTTAGCGGTCTATGACCGCCGAACGCAGGTCGAAGACCTGCAGAGTAGAATAACTCCGTCGCCGGCAAGTCAGAGACTTGCCGCACATCAGCATGGCCAAGCCACCCTGGGACTGGCTAACCAGCGGAGGCGTTCTGCAGGCATGAAGTCAGTACCGGGAGCGGTAGCGACCGGGTCTACGTCTGGTGGACGACCAAAACAGAGAGTTACCCGGTCGCTACCGCTCCCGGTACTGACTTCATCCTTTTTGATCATTTCGTCATGAACTCTTTGGGTGTCAACGCCCGGTTCGTAAAGCGCACTCTGCTGATTGCGCCCTTGAACCAAAACACACGGTTCAGGCGCACGCCCAGCGACGTCTTTCCCTGGGCCAGCGGCGTGATAGTTAGCGGTCCTGACATCTCCGCCTTACCGTCGACATAGTGCGTCATGGTCCGGCCGTCGAAAACCAGCGCCACGTGATACCACTGTGCGAGCGGATGTTTGAAATCTTCGGCGTAGAGCGTGCGGCGATCCTCACCTGACTTGATGAAAGTATCGAGAAACCAGCTATTACCATCGACGCGGATTTCCAGTAACACCCGATCATCTCTAGACTCACCCTGGACATGCAGCCACCGTTGCTCTTTCCCGCCGCTTTGGTCCGGACGAAAAATGGCTTCGACGGTAAAGGCCTTCCAACCCGCGACGGGATTCGTATCGATAACCAGACCATCGCCGTTACCGCTGAAGAGCACTGCTCTGTCTGCGGCCGTGTTGATTACCTGCGGTTGTCCGAACACCGTTGGCGCGTGGCCACCGATGCTCTTGAGATTATCGACCTGCCAGGTTTCAGAACTCTGAGCCTGAACGGTCGGTTCGGCGGCACTATTTTTTCGTGTTGGTTCGTGTGATTTCGTGGATCGCTCGTTAAAGCCGCAAACAGATGGATCCACGAAATCACACGAAATCACACTAATAGAAACGCACAAAAAAACAAAAAGTATACGGTTGACCATCACTGCCGCGCCGGCATAGTCTGCTTCAGAAAATCATCAACGTACTGCACGGTCGCATCGAACCACGGATGAAACAGCCAGAACGGATGCGGAGTGTCCGGGATCACCACTATCTCTGAAAGAATGCCCAGCGCCTTCAGTTTGTCGCGCATCTCCTCGCGCTGTTGAAACGGCCGGAATGAACTGCTGTTGATAAACAGCACCGGCGCGCTGCGCGCATTGACATGGGTGATCGGCGAAGCCTGGCGCCAGACTTCCGGCTTATCTTTGAAAGTGCCGCCGAGAAAATGAGTGTTGCTATCAAGTGGTCCCTTGATCTCTTTTTCGATGTTGCCCGGATCGATGAAGGTGACCGGCCCGTCAATGTCGACTACCGACTGCACGATGCTTGACACGCCGCGGTTGTCCCCTTCTCCTTCGAAGTCCGGCATGCCGTTAGTCGCCCCCAACAACGCCACCAGGTGGCCGCCCGCAGAAGCGCCCACGGCGGCGATGCGATTCGCGTCGATATGAAAGCGCCCCGCATTCGCGCGCAACCAGCGAATTGAAGACTTCAAGTCATGGATTGCGGCCGGATACTTTGCTTCGTTAGCAAGACGATATTCGATGGTAGCGGCCACGAAACCGCGCCGCGCCAGTTCCATCGCAAACGGATTCTCCATCGCGTGGTTGCCGGTAATCCAGGCGCCGCCATGGACCACGATTACTGCGGGAAAAGGTCCCTGGCCTTTCGGTTGAAAGAGATCCAGGTGCATTTCGCGGGCACTGTAACGCTGGTAAACGATTCCCGGATTGGCGTTCACACCTGCGGGCAAGTCTCTCGAGAGACGCGTGACAAACGGATAGTTTTTGATCAAGCCGCGCTCGGCAGTCTCGACTGAAAACACTGTGTATCCCGGCGGCAGCGTGGCCTGCTCTTTTTGGGTCGCCGCATCCAACGGCGGTAGCATGGCGGGTTTAATCTCGAACCAATCAAAATCGGCGGGCACGCTGCTGTCGCGACCATTGCCCGTGGCGAACATGCCGACAAAGACTCCGTTGAAACCGTCTGCAACCTCAGAGGCCAGGTACCTGGTCTCAACTCCGCCCAGATCAATGTATGAGTGGTCACCGACCGCGTAAGAAAACCGGTAGATCTCAGGATAAGACCGCACTCGCAAGCGCACCAGGCCACTGTCAATCGGTCTGGTTGCGGCGACAGTCTGAATGCCGCCAATCGCGTACCGCAGGAACACTTCCCGTCCGTGTTCACCTAATCTGACGCCAAACTCGTAATGATGCCGGTCGTTCATGCGCAAAGCGACTCCGGCCTCTTCACCCGCGCGGCGCGGAGTAAAATCAACCTCAGTTTCCATCTCACTATCAAGGAACTGCTGGCGCCGTCCGAGAAAAACCGGCGGAGTCTCGGCGTCGGCGAGCGTGAATGCCGATCCCTTAAGTCGCAACCAACCGGTTCTTTCTTTAAGCGACCAGCGGGCAGCTTCCAGATTGCGCACCGAGTTCCAGGCGAGATCCAATCGGGCGGATGAGAAATCGTCGCGCGCCGATTCGAACCAGGCGGTTTGCGGCAGAGTCTTCACCTGCATATGCGGCGTAACCGTGCCCGTGCCATTGACGACGGGCCAGCCATCCTCGGACCATGTGACCGGCGCCAGGAAAGTCTCACGTCCCAGGTGATGCGCCATGCGCGTTGCCGGTCGAAACCCCAGAAAGACTGTCCACCAGCTTCCGTCATGAGCTTGAATCAGATCGGCGTGTCCGGTGCCTTGAATCGGACTCGCTTTGAAATTGCGATGCGTGAGAATTGGATTGCGCGCATTCGCTTCGAATGGTCCCCAGGGGCTGCGGCTGCGCGCGATAGTCTCGCCGTGGCCATACTCAGTGCCGCCCTCAGCAATCATCAGATAGTAATAGCCGTTGACCTTGTAGAGATGCGGACCTTCGGGACTGCTGCCGCCGGTGCCGTTCCAAAGCGGTTTGATTTCCGAAAGCCGTTTGCCGGTTTTGATATCAATTTCAGATTGGCAGATGCGCGTCGCACAATTACCGCCGCCGGTGGTCAAATAAACCTTGCCGTCATCGTCGAAGAAGAGCGAAGGATCGATGCCGCCCTGATCCAAATCGACTGGATCGGACCACTCACCGGCGGGGTCTTTCGTGTAAACAAAAAAATTTCCGTGACCTTCAGTCTTGAGGGTCGTCACCAGGTAGAAGGTTCCGTCGTGATAACGAATCGTCGGCGCCCAGATGCCTCCATTGCGCGTCAATCGCACCAGGGGAAGTTGCGACCGGCGCGTCAGCGCGTGCCCAATCAAGCGCCAGTGAATGAGATCTTTGCTGTGATAGATAGGGACACCGGGAAAGTATTCGAAGGTTGACGTTACCAGATAATAGTCTTCGCCGACGCGACAGACGCTCGGGTCAGGCGCCATTCCGGCGATGACGGGTTCATCAAAACCTGCGGCCGGTGACTGCGTCTGCGGTTGAGCGGCGACACAAAGGAAAAGAAAAAGGAGCAGGACGATGGTTAGAGTTTGACGCCACCAAGTCTGCGAAGCGGACGGCAGCATAAAGCCTGGGGTGGAGCGACGCGGAACCCCAGGTAAGCAACCGAGAGTTGAAGCTAGCCCGCGAAGCGGGCGGCAGCCGTGCGATTTCGGATTATCTGCCTCATATCTGTCGACCAGCATTGATCGATTTCTAAACCGCTATCGCCCGCTCCGCGGGCTTTCTACCATTTTTTCCGAAGGACCCTGGGGCCTACACCCCGGACTTTATGCGGCCGTCCGCTCCGCGGACTGTTTCCAACTAAAACACGAACCGCAACCCATACTGCACCTCGCGTCCATTGTAGGCCACGAGTTTCGAAGTGATTTTCCCAAAGTTAGCGCTGGTAAAATCAACCGTAGGATTCGCAAATTGGATGCGGTTGAAAACATTGTACGCTTCTACTCTGGCTTCCAGCCTGAAACGTTCGGTCAAACGAAACGACTTGCTCATGGTCATGTCGCTTTGCCAAACACTGGGACCATACAGCCCGGGATAGGTCCACGGATTGTCACGTTTGTGGAGGTTAGGCGGCAAAGCCGGATCAGTCGACGTGGGCAGGGCATGGAACTTCGTCACGTCAAACCACATCGTGTTGGTGGGGTTACTGATCTTCGGACTGCCATCCACGATCAGGTTCTGGTTAAAGAACAATGGCCGCCCTGAATAGATACGCGTTGAAGTCGTGAACGTCCAGCCACCAATAAGGTAATCCACGCCGGTGGGAATGTCTTTGAAAAAGGAGCGTCCTTTACCGATAGGTATGTCCCACGTCATGGCGGTGGTGAACCGCTGCCGGGGGGTGTCCGTATCGCGCCATTCAAATCTGCGCGCATAGGTCGCCAGATCATCAAAGAACTCCTGCGTCTGCTCGTGCTGATAGGCGTAAGCGCCGAAAAAGCTCAACCCATGGGTGAATGGTCGCTGGAAAGAAATTTCGTACGAGTGCAGGTGTTCGCCGCGGCCCTTTGTGTTGGTCTGGTTTATCGCCAGGTATTGCGGGTATGGCCGCAGTAACGCCCCGATGGTGACACTGCTCGTTGTCCGCAGGGTGCCGGGAAACTTGTCGGGCGTGAGGTAATTAAAGAACGGGTTGGTTACTGACTTGTTGAAGGTGGATTTCGCCACCTCGTACGAGAAACTCGGATCCGCCATGTTCAAGTCAACCGAATACGGCAGGTTGTTCTCATGATTGTAGAAATATTCAAAGTCGAGAATGAACTTCTTCCAGATCTCCCGCTGGAAAGAGAAGCTGAAGCGATCATTGACCGCCGGTCGCAGGTTGTACTGGTCGATCCCGCTGGTGGCGTTGCCTGCCGAGCCGATCGCGTTCCCTAGATTTGTGTAGCGTCCGAGTGCCTGACCCAGTGGCTGTTGAATCGGCGCGATCCCCGCCGGCCATGGATTGGATAAGGTCGCTCTGGGAATAACACCGGTCGGGTTCCCGGGTGCCCCGGGAACGACGGCCAGAGTCGCCGATGGGGTACTGGTCGAAAAGCCCGAGTATTGGATCACAAAGTCGCCCAGTGGATCGCGGACCTTTGCCGACGGAGAGAGGTAGCGGCCCCAACCGAAACGAACCACGGACTTGTCGCCGAGGCGATACGCAAAACCAAGGCGCGGCAACAGATTCAGCACTTTTCGTTCCCAAGCATGCCGGTTATTAGCGTCGGTGAAGACCCAGGCGCCGTTGAAAAGTTGCTTCTCGTTCTTGGAAGCCAGGAGGTTAGTTACGTCCGCCGGAATCGCCGGCGGCGTAGCCTGCATCTCCGGAATCGGATTGGTCAGGTCGAGTCGCTGCGAGAGGCGATTTCCTCTATCAACCGGACCCGGCTCGTACTCCCAGCGGAGTCCAAGGTTAAGGGTCAGGTTCTTATTGACCTTGTAATCATCCATGAAATACGAGGCGTAGCCGAGCGTCACCGCCTCCTGAATCGGCACGCGCGCGGCGAGCGAGGACTGGTCGATATACCCCAACATGAAAGTCGCCCATTCGCTGCCTGTGTTATTCAAATCAGCACCGGTATTGGCGTTCGCGGTCAGCGCCTGTTTGATACTGAAGGTCATCGGTTCAAACCGCGCGCCCTTGCCACGGTCGACACGATACTCGCCGCCAAACTTGATCGAGTGTGCACCGGCGTAGACGTTCATGCGGGCCGAGCCACCATAACCTTGCGGATGCTGCCAAAACTCACGGCCCGGCCTGCCGATTCGGTTGGCGCTGCTGCCAACGTCAAAGGCCGGATAGTAATACTGCGGAAAAGTGTAGAGCGACTCCCAGAAGTTCGTGGGAAACAGGTTTGCGATGCCTTCTTTTCCGATGAGCGATGGGTCAGCGGCGTATTCGTCAGTCAACTGGTGATAGTTGGCCCTAACGTTGAGTACCAGCTTTGGCGAAATCGTGTAGACCGAGTCCGCAGCGATGCTCATGCCATAGCGGTGGCTGCCGTTAATCGGCATCAACAGCTTACCCGTTGGATTCGACTCCAGCAGGATCGCCTTGAACTGTCCATAACGAAAGAAGCTGTGCCATTTGTCGGAATAATTCCAATCAACCCGCTGTGAGAAATTCCAGTAGGTCGTCTCGTTGATCTTGAAACCCTGCAGATTATCCTGGCTGCCGGGCAGGTTGGGCAGCGGCATTTCAGCCAACAGCTTCACTGCGGTTGGATCGAACCGGGTGATCGGTATTTTGTTGCCGTCAAATTGTTTGCGCGTCCCGCTGGTGCCGCTCGCGGTCAAGGGATCGTATATGTTGCGAAGTACTCCTTTGCGAAATGACTGGCTGAAGTCACCTTGCCGCTCAAGCGCCGTCGGCACCGTCAGAATGAACGACAAAGGCTGCGCGTCGTTCCAGTGCTCGTACGAAGTAAACGTAAACAACTTGTTTTTTATAATCGGACCGCCAACGGTTCCGCCAAAGACTTTCATGTTAGTGCCACGGAAATTTGTTTCGTCAGCGCCGGCAGTGCGTATGAGCGTAGAATCCGTCAGCGCGTTGAATGTCGGACTACGGAAATCTGCGATTGCGGTGCCATGAAAGGTGTTCGTCCCGGACTTCATGTTCAGAACAATCACGCCACCTGCGCTGTAGCCGTACTCTGAGTCAATCGCGTTTTTCTGAAACGTCACTTCCTGTACCGCGTCCAGCGCCGGCGTGTATGAACTCTTATAACTGGAAACCAGCGGTACGCCGTCGAGCAGGACATCGTTGGCTCTGGTGGTCTGACCTCCGACGTCAATGTCGCTGGCGTAGGCGTGGTGGTAGGGCCGATTCTCGTTTGAAGTTGAGCCTGTTCCCGGGGACACTGTCGGATCAAGGGTCGCGACGTTGTAAGGATTTCGTCCTCTGATCGGCAACTGATCGATCACCTTGTTTTCGACCGTCAAAAGAGTTGAGCTCGAACCAAATTGCACGGCGACCGGCGGGGACTCGACAGTTACCGTTTCCTGCATTACGCCGACTGCTAATTTCAGATCGACGGAGATGTCGCCTCGGACGCGCACGACCACATGCTCCTGGATGGCTTTCTTGAAGCCCGTGTGTTCGACAATAACGGTGTACTCACCCGGTTCGACGAAATCAAAGACGTAGCGTCCTTCCTCGTTTGTCAGGCGTGTGACTTCAACGCCGGTATTGATGTTGCGTAAGTCAACCTGAGCCCCGGGAACCGCAGCCCCGTTATCATCTGTGATCAGTCCCTGCACCTTACCGCGATAGTCCTGGCCGGCAACTGAAGCGGCCAGGGCCAACACTAGAGCGAACACCGCGACCCAAAAATGCGTTGTCGAAAAGTTCATCCTTAACCTCCAAGGTTTCCCGAAACGAAGTGTTGTGTCGAGCCTGTCGCGCAGATGCAATTCAACCAATGAAGCCAGGGTCTTAACTAGCGTCTGGTCTTATCACGAATTAGCTAAATCGAGTCCTGGTTCAGAAGGAGCGTCGCCGCTTCCAGCCGGTAAGCGATCAACGCGATGGCAATGTCTAGAAAAGTGCTGCTTTACGAAAACAGTTTAACTAAGAATGAGAATGCCGACTTGCGTTATTGAAGCTATGATGGGCGGGTATTTTGGGCTTCCGCGCTCTGCCTGTCAAGACCTTTTCTGACTACTATTTGTGAGCATACGCATGAAAATTTTCATGAAAATTTTCATTGTCAGAGTGACACGATTCTGAGTAGTGGTCCGTTTCGAATTCTCTACGCCATCTCGGCATCCTCGGCGTCTCTGCGGTGAAGTTTTTCAGCTACTAATCACCGCAGAGACGCAGAGCTCGCCGAGATTTCGCGGAGGAATTTTCAAATTGTCTTCGCTGAGCTGCGCAGTTAAGTCGTTGGCGCTCTAATCGTTCATCGCCGCGAACTAGTTTGAAACCTTTCACGGCACTGATCTCAGTCGTCAAAATACGTCTGTCGATCTACCGAAGGGCGATTCACGTCGCGGTGGGTTCTGTGTGGGGGATGGGGTCGGCAGTTACCCGAAGACCAATGACAGCGACAATCACGTAAACTAATGACCAAATGATTTTCACCAATGACGATTTGGTTTGCATCGGGCTTGGCATCCAGCTTATTTGGTTACTAGCGACAACACCAGGTCAGCAGCACACTCTGATAGTTTGCCAACCCATGAATCGACTGGCCCCGTGGTTGTCGATGTGTACCAAATTTGGCGTGCTGAACGCACAAACAGCGCTCAATGGGCTTTGCACCACATCATCAACGCAGAATCCTATCAGGTGACACAAAAACACAACCAGCAACAAACAACAAAAACACCACAGAAACAACAAACAAAGCCCACCATTTTTTCTGAAATTACACAGAATATCCCGGTAGTTTGATCCCGCCCTGATCGTTAACATATGAACCTCCTAACAAGAGCCAGAACTGCCGACTTTGGGAGTCCCCACGCTCCGCCCGTTGGATCCCGACGACATGTTGATGGTCAATTTCCGAAGGATCCCTGGAACAAAGCGGCAGGAGCGTATTCACAACGCTTTCTTTCAGCCAGGCAAAACCGGAACTTGGTTCCATGAAGATAAGGATACAAGTCATGAAAGTACTTAAGTTTTCGCTCATGATACTTGCCTTCTTTGCTGGTGCGGTTGTTCTGACACGATGGCCAGCGCGATCACAATCGAGCCCAGGGCAAGGCACTCAAACCCAGGCGACTGACACGCAGAAGACTAATGTTAAGGAGTACATCGAACTTCTGGGATCAGACGTGCAGCAGGAAAAAGCCCAGATCATGGGCGCGGTGTTGCGGTTGGATAAAGAGGAAGCCGAGAAGTTTTGGCCGATATACGACGAGTATGAGGCCGAATTAACCAAACTGAACCAACAAAGGGCGCAAAACATTCAAGAATACGCCCGCAGTTATAGCCAGCTCAGTGACGAAAGAGCGAATCAGTTGGTGAAGGCTGAACTCGATTCTATGAAACAACGCACTGAGTTGGCGAACAAATACCACGAACGCGTGAAGGCGTCGCTGGGGCCGGTCAACGCCGCTCGCTTCTTTGAGATCGACGGCCAGTTGAACTCGATCATTGACCTTCAGCTTGATTCCTCTTTGCCACTGGGGCAGGACTGAATCAGAAAGGAGACACGTATGCGACACACAATGTGGCCGGCAGCTCTGCTTTTGGGAATTATATGTGCACTGATAATCACTCCAGAGGCTTTCACTCAAAGGAGGATCACAGTTCCTGCCGGAACGCGCATCCTGGTACGCACCACCGAGCCCCTGGATTCGCGCAACCGGGCAGGCTCGATTTTTATCGGCACGCTGGAAACGAATATTCAAGCCGAAGGCAGAGTCGCGGTGCGAAGAGGCACAACTGTTCACGGCAGACTCGCGGAAGTTCGATCGGCTGGCAGAAGGACGGGCAGTCCTCAACTTTCGCTCGAGTTGACCGACATTGTAATTAACGGGACCGCATTTCCGATTGTGACGAACTTCTTTGAGATTAGAGGGAGGGGACAGGGCGCAAGCACGGCCCGAAACGTCACCGGCGGGGCGGGGTTGGGCGCGCTCCTCGGAGCTGTAGCGGGAGGAGGAAGAGGAGCGGCGATTGGAACAGTTGCTGGGGCGGGTACCGGAACTGTTATCTCTGGGCGACGGGGGGAACAGGTAGACATACCCAGCGACACTTTGATTGAGTTCCGGCTCGCTCATTCGGTGGCGCTCCCGGTGCAGTGATAGCCTCGCCGAAAGTGGAAGGTACGGCCGAATCCCGACACGGCTGTGCCGGTCTGCGTAGAGAGATCGCGCTCATTCGAAAGAAGTGGGCTTTCTAAAAAGTGTCCACAAATTGGCCACAAAATGACGAACGGCCGCAAAAGGCTGCGGCCGCAAGTCGTTGAAAATAAATGGTCGGGGCGAGAGGATTCGAACCTCCGACCTCACGGTCCCGAATAGTCATCACGACGCGCACAGAGTGTCACCGAGTGACACCTAAGCACTAGGCAGCCGGCGACTTGCGCTCTAAACGACGCGCCGGTGTTACTCTATGCTTTAGCATGTCATTCCGTGGCAGATCGGGGGGGTTATGTCACAAATCATGTCACACTCCTTTTTACACGTAGGCCTTCGCGCGAAAGACGGCCAATCTTCTTCGTCATGCTAATGCCGCCTCGCTCCAGAGTGGCCCGAGGAATCAAGCTGGGCCGGGCGCGCTTGGCCTCGACGCTTCTAAGACTACACGATGGCTTTCCGGCGGTATACCGAGCAGCTATTTCCCGTTAAGTTACAGGAAGCGCCATTCTTCCAAATGAGGGTTGATCTTCAACGCCTTGTCACAACAGGCGTTCCCTTCCTTGGATCGCCCCAAGTTACACAGAAGAACACCTTTCCTGAATTTTGTTGCGATTGGAAATTCAGTAAATTCTTATGGACTGATCGAGGGAAGTTTAATCTCCAAAAGTAGCTCGCGTTGGCAGGTCCTCACGCGCTATGGCTCAGGAGGTCGTCGGTTTCGACCCCCGACCTAGCCAGTCACTATTCG
>Ga0126379_10003105_pt1 | contig 10694 bp, 6 predicted proteins | sample PanSoiMetPlot_24_FD_92640 | JGI IMG/M metagenome (GOLD analysis project Ga0126379, IMG submission 92640) | Tropical forest soil microbial communities from Panama - MetaG Plot_24 | ecosystem: Environmental > Terrestrial > Soil > Tropical forest > Bulk soil | place: Panama | collected 2016-02-17 | reverse complement strand
TAACCGACATGATCTTCGGCAGGCCCGTCACCACACTCTGCCAGGAGTCGCCTTCATCGTCGCTTCCCCACACTTCACCTGACGTTGTGCCGAACGCCAGTTTCAACGACGCCCTCCCATCATGCGCCATCGATTGACGCAAGACCGTATGCCAGGCGCGCGGCGGCAAGCCGCGATCGAGCCGCTGCCACGATTCACCGCCGTCGCGACTGCAAAAGACGGCAGGTTTTCCTTCGACACTCGTGCGCGGCCACACAGTTCCGCCATCCATCGGAACAACCCAGATGGTGTTGTCGTCTTTGGGATGGCACGTCATCGGAAAACCGATATCGCCGACCTCTTTCGGCATGTTGTTCCCGATGCGCTTCCAGCGCTGTTGAGTGGCGCCATCCTGCCAGTCGAGCCGGTAAAGACCGCAATGATTCTGGTGATACCAGCGGCGCGGATTCGCGGGATGAATGACCGCGTCATGAGGATCGTGTCCGTATTCGTATTCGCTGCCGTCTTCTTTGGGCGGCGCGAAATCCATCGCAACGCCGCCGTTCACCGGCCGCCACGAATCGCCGAGGTCGTCCGACAAACACAGTCCGCCACCGGACAGGCCGAGCAGCAGTCGCTTCGGATTGGACGGATCCACCTGAACCGAGTGGCACTTTTGACCATCCGGAGTTCCCGGAGCGAAGTTGTAGCACCACTTGGAAAGCCCAGGATGGTCATTGAAACCAGCGACACCGTCCCAGGTGATTCCATCATCCTCGCTTTTGAAGAGCCCTATCGGACTCGAGCCGGCAAACCACACGCCGGGTTGGCTGACATGACCGGGCGCCAGGAAAAAAACGTGATCCAGTGTGAGTCCCTGCCGGCGCGCGTCGTCCGCATCGAGGGCAGAGTTCGCGTATGCTTCCTTGGCCTTGAAGCGAGGGGGTTTTTCCGCTTCCTTCCAGTTTCGTCCACCATCAGTCGACCTATAGATCGTCGGTCCGAGATGACCGGTGCGCACCGCCGCGAGCAGCGTCTCTCCACGTCGCGGATCCTGCACGACATGATGAACTTGCATTCCAAAGAACCACGGCTCCTCCAGCCGGCCTTGGCCGTTGCCGCTCCGGAGCGCCCATGCTCCCTTTCGTGTACCTAAGATCCATGTATTCGCCCCTTCTGGAGCAATCGGTTGCGTCATCTGCTGTCCTCCTTCTCACGTTTCCTCTACCTTAAGACGAATGAGAGGCTTCGCAATCGACATTTGTACCAACAAATCTCGAAAATTTCTTGTACGAATGGGAAGTGGGGAACTTCGTCGCGTCGTGACGTTTGCGGTCTTCTCGCCCGTAAATTAAAGCTGGTGATGGCTACTATGAGGCCGATTCGATGTCGAATTCATCGAGCGTGCTTCCATCAATCGCAACAGCCTGGAAGTGGGCAATGTTTCCGTTGACGGACACGTTAACAAAATTCTCGATACTGACTACTTTTCGAGTAATGCTTTCGGGCGGCTTATTTACGTCGTAGAGCGGCGCTCCGCCTCCACCGGCGGTGACGTAGTGAACTCCATTTTTCAGGTAGTGTTGATAGTTGTGGTCATGACCGAAGAACCCGGCGGAGACGTGATATTTCTCGAACAGCACCGTAAGCGCAGTCATGTGCGGATTGTCACCCTGGCGGGATGTGACTGCCGTAAACGGTGGGTGATGGGCTACAACGAACCGATAGTCGGCTTTCTGATGAGATTTCAAATCATCTTCGATCCAACGAACCTGCTCCGCCCAAAACGCCTGGCGGCCTGAATCATTGGATGCCGAAGTCGTAAGCTCACTATCGATGATAGTGAAGTGACTATTGCCCCAGTCGAACGAATAGTACCGAGCGCCTTCATTAAAGATGTCTTCGACGTAGTGAGAAGTACGCTCGTGATTTCCGATCGTGGGAAAGAACGACGTCTGACGCAGCAGTTCCTTTTCGATAGCGAAAAAAATCGGCCATTGTGCGGTGGCATTTCCGTTCTCCACCATATCACCGGTCTGGACGACAAAATCCGGAACGGCGTGCTTCATGACCTCAGCGATAACCCGTCGATGCACATCATGGCGGGTCCGGTTGTCGCCGTAGACCAGAAAGCTATACGGTTCGGAACCAGTGGGTGGGGTCTTGAACGATCCCTTGCCGGCGTCTCCCGCCGAGGAAATGTTGTATTCATATCGCGTGTACGGCTTTAAAGATGTAAACGTCGTTGACTCCACGCGAAGAGTGGGCGATGACAAGGTTTCCGCCGTCGGCCCCGTCAATGTGACCTCATCACTCTGGACAATCCATGCGACCGTCGCGCTTCGCGTGGAGACTTTCACAGTAAATGGTCCGCCCACGATGTGCTCCGCGGCGAGCAAGAATTGTGAAGCGGCGAACAATGCTCCGACGATTGCAATGGAGAAGACAACGTGCTTTCTCATGCTCAACGTACCACCTCATTTTTCGATGAGAGAACGCTAATGTCAGATTTTTGTGTTACCGAATTGCAACAGGATTATGAATGCTAAATAAAATAGCGTCCGTTCCTTCTAAATGTAGGGCGGCGGCCATAAACGTCAGACACTCGCTTGCATAGAACGTGACGATCTAGAATTCCGCACGGAACATGAATTCGAAGCGCCGTGGCGCGCCCGTTCCGACAGCACCAGTGTTGATTACGTTCGTTATTTGGCCGAAGCTTCCACTCACAGATGGCGGGTTGCCGGTAAGAGACCCAACACCGCTGTTCGGATTCTTGTAAATGGGATGATTGAAGAGGTTGTATGCCGAAGCGCGGAAGTTCAAAGCCAGTTGTTCGGTTATACGAAAACGCTTTTGGAGCGTGCTGTCCACTTCGTACATGCCGGGACCTGCGGCAGCGTATCGTCCCAGGTTTCCCCATGTGCCCTTGGCGGGCAGAGAAAAGGCGCCAGGATTAAACCAGTTGGAAATTGTCTGGTTCGCCGCGTAGATGGACACTCCAGGAACGACGTTGGGCCGTTGATTCGAACTGTTTCCGTCCAGCAGATCTCCCGCCTTACGCGACATCGTTATATTCACCGGCAGCCCGGTTCGCGCCGTTACGATTCCGGAAAGCGACCAACCGCCAAAGACTTTGGAAGCTGGTCCATCGGATAGCCACGCCCTGCCGGGACCGAACGGCAACGCGTATATGAAGTTGGAAGTCAGGTTATGCCGCACATCAATGCTGCTGTTGCTCCGGTCGCAGGCGCGGCATGCCATATTTTCGATGGCGACGGACTCTCCGGAGCCGTTCGACGCGTCCGTGATGCCATGGGACCACATGTAGTTCATCTGAAACAGCAGCCCCTGTGTGAACCGGCGATTCAAAGAAAGCTGAAGGGCATTGAAGTTGTTGTTGCCGTCGTTTGCCTTGAAACCAAAGGAACTGAAACCGGGCAGTGGACGCTTTCCTGTAATGGGATTGATCAGATTAATGGTATAGCGATCGAAAAGGTGGTGACCCTGGGCTCCGGTGTAGCCGGCTTGAACAAGCCAGTTGTGCGGTAGTTGCTGCTGGACGATCAAGTCCCAGTTTTCGTAAGAGAGGTCTTTGCGGTGACGGTCGATTGCCTTGGGACTGTAGAGCTGATTCTTGGGATCGAGAAAGGCGTCAAGAGGATACGCGAGGTTAGGGAAATCATCGGCCGTGAGGTTGTAACGCGGAACCGCGCTTTCAGCCGGGTCGCTGAAATCGTCGTTCTGATTGCCGCCAAAATAGATACCAAAACCTGCCCGAATTGAAGTGTTGCCGTGAAGGGCGGCCGGCGCCCATGCCACGCCAAGCCGAGGTCCAAAATCCTTCGTATTGGGATCGTAGTACGGCGTACCTTTGGGACAGAATCCTCCGCATGTCTTGATGTCCACGACGGCCGATCGGTTCAAAATTTCATGCATCACCGAGTAGTATTCATAACGCAGGCCCAGATTGAGACTGAGGGAGCCATTGAGCCGGAGTTCGTCTTGTGCGTAACCCTGATAAAAGGTGCGCCGATTCCCCACGACGCCTTCGCCTTGGAGGTATGTTGCCGAATCGGCCCGGTTGTTGATGAAATCGTCGAGCGTGGCATAGCTGAGCGAGGACGTCGTTAGAGTATTGCCGGAATTATTCAGCTGCACACGACGGATATCGATTCCGAACTTTAGCGTGTGGCGGCCAAGCACCTTCGTCAGGTTATCAATATAGGAGAGAGTCGTTCCCACTTCCGTATCCAGCGAAGTATCGGAGACACTGTCGAACCCCGTTATATCGGCAGCGACAGGCGAAGTTCCATAACCCCAGTTATGGTAGTTGGCACGGTTCATCCCTATCTTCACCTCGTTGATCATCGTTGGAGATAATGTCCGCTGGTACTGCATGACGATGTTGGTTGGAATGTGGGGGACCACGTTGTGCCCTCCAAGCGCATCCGAAGGATCATCGATATACGCGTTATCGACGTTATACCGAAAGTAGGCGGTGTTTTTGTCGTTGAACCGGTAATCGAAGCGGGCCATGCCGGCGTCTTCGCGGACGGTGTGGGTTGCGACTTTGGTTACTTCGTCGGTAACACTGTTAACGGACTTCTGTCCGAGCGGATAGGCGTCCAGGATTGGTTTGAGTGCCGGCGATTTCGCAAGCACTTGCGCCCGAAACGCTGCGTTCGGAACAAAGTTGGTGAACGTCTCGCCCAGGCTTTGCCGCAGGCCTTCATAGTTCAAATAGAAGAAAGCTTTATCTTTGACGACCGGGCCGCCGACGCTGGCGCCAAACTGGTGCAACGTAAACGGCGGCAATGTGGGACCGTCGAATGGTGAACGGGAATCGAGCTTATCCGACCGTAGCGCGTAGAAAGTTCCGCCGTGAAATTGATTCGTGCCGGCTTTCGATACGACATTGACCTGTGCACCGCCCGCGGCTCCGCTTTCGGCTGTGTAGTTCGAAGTGCTGACGCGGAACTCCTGGATCGCATCGAGTGCAATATTGAGACGCGTGTCCGATTTCTGAGTCTGTTCCTGGACTCCGCTCGTATCCACTCCGTCGAAAGTGAAGTTGCTGTCGTCAAGCGAGTGCCCGGAGAAGCGGATCGCCCGTTGAGCGCCGTTTCCATAGTTGATCGCGCCCGGCGTGAGCAACATGAGGCTAGCCCAATTACGGCCGCTGACGGGGATTTCTTTGATCTGAGTAGATTCAATGACACCGGATAATTCTGCATTCGTGCGGTTTGGAGCTTCCGCCGTGGCATCGACTGTGACGATTTCACTGACTCCGCCGACTTCCAGTTGCGCATCAACGGTTCGGGTTTCGCCATACTGCAGGTCAATGTCTCGAATTGTTGTTGGTTTAAACCCCGCTGCCGTAATAGTCAGCGTATAGGTACCCACCGGTAAGGGCGTGATCTCATAAAGGCCCTTTTGGCTGCTGACGGTCGCTCGATGGAGACCCGTTGTTGGCGCCGCCAATTCTACGCTCGCGCCGGGCACAACTGCGCCCGAGACGTCCCTCACGACACCGTCAATAGCTGCGCGGTCCTGAGCAAATAAGACACCGCTAAGAAAACAACTAATAAAGGAAACTGTTAGAACAATTCGGCGCATGGTCTACCTCGCAATGGGATGGGCAGCAAAGGAGAGGTTCATGTTTCGCAGAAGGCAGTGACGCCTGTGTGACAAAGGAATAAACATTTCGTTACTGTCAAGCGACGGCCGAGTGAACCGTCGCCTCTAGCAGACATCTTTTGGACTCGATGGGTCGTTCGAGGCAGTCCAGGATGCGAATCGTCAGGGTTGAAGCGATTGGTCAGACGCCGTGAGGGAATTCAACTTAAGATGCGCGGCTCGGCAGAAATCGATTCCGTTCGCACGCTTCGACACGTTGTTCAAGGAATCGTCGCTCCGTGGCGTTCCGCGCGAGCGCGACCGCTGCCCGGAAATGTCCTTGCGCCACTTGCCATCTTCCTCTGCGAAGTTCTAGCTCGCCGAGTGCTGCAGAATAAAATGGATAGTTAGCGAGGCGATCGTTGTCTGCAATCGCGCGGATCTCTTCAAGCCCTCGTTCAGGACCATCGCACTGTGCGACCGCAATCGCTCGATTCAGCGCGACCACGGCTGAAGGATTGATCATCATCAGTGTGTCGTATAGAGAAACAATGGTTCGCCAGTCGGTATCCTCTGTGCGGAGGGCGCAGGCGTGAACTGACGCAATAGCCGCTTCCAGATGGTACGTGGTTAACTGCTGGCCGGTTGCTGAAAGATTGAGGAACCTCTGGCCTTCCGACAGAAGTTCAGCGTCCCACTTCGATCGGTCCTGGTCGAACAACGAACTTAAGTTGCCCATGGCGTCGAGGCGGGCGGGCAAGCGCGCTGCATCGAGACACATTAGAGCGGCAAGTGCGTAGGTCGCCGGCGCAGCTCCGAACGGATGCGCCAGAAGGAGTGCAGTGAGACGCATCGCTTCTCGGCAGAGTTCGGTACGGACCACAAACTCGGCAGAAGCGCCATGGTAGCCCTCGTTAAAAAGCAAATAGAGGGCGCGTTGGACCGATGGAAGCCGGGCCGAGAAGTCTGCGATTCCCGAGATGTCGAACAGTCTGTTCGATCGTGCGAGCACCTTCTTTCCCCGCGAGATCCGCTTTTCGATCGCGGCCTGGCTGCTAAGAAATGCGTTCGCGATTTCACTCACTCCGAAGCCGCATAAGATGTGAAGTACTAGAGCAACCTGGGCCTCCTCCGACAGCTTAGGATGACAGCAAGAAAACATCATCCGCAGCTGATCATCTTTGATCAAATGAGGTGAAAAGAGTTCGTCAAAGTCAGGCGCGAGTTTCGACTCATTCTCTACGAGCCTCGCGAGCTCAGGCGCGAAGGTTCGCGCTGTGCGATCACGCCGGAGCATGTCGAGCGCGCGATTCTTTGCGGTCGTCATTAGCCAGGCGGAAGGGTTTTCGGGAACACCCCGGTATTTCCACAGTTCCAGCGCGCGGCAGAAGGCGTCTTGGACAACGTCCTCTGCCATCGTGAGGTTTTGGACTCCGAAAATACGGGTGAGGGTCGCGACCATGCGCCCCGCCTCACGCCGGAAAAGGTGATCCGTATTCTCCATTACATATCCACTTTCATGACCGGACGCACTTCGACGGAACCTCCAACGTCAAGGATTGGGCAGCCCTTCGAAATCTCCAACGCGTCCGCAAGATCCTTCGCTTCGATCAACATATATCCCCCGACGATATCTTTGGCCTCGGCATACGGACCGTCGACGATCGTCTTTTCTTTGCCAGTGACGATCTTGCCCGTACGTTCAAGCGGGCGTCCCTGATCTTTGATGTAACCCTTTTCTCCAAGTTGCTTAATCCAGGCGACCCATTTTTGCATCTGTTGTTGCCATTGTTCGGGTGGTGCTCCGGCTGGTCGACCGCCTCGAAACAGGTACGTAAATTCGCTCATGATATACCTCCTTAATTTTGACTACGTTTTAAGACGGTTAGCGGTCAATCGCTTTCTATTCCGCCTTCTCAATTCTTAAACGTTCGAGTGGCGGTAGGACGGACACTTTTCTTCAGAGCTGTAGGAAGACGATGGCTCGATGCAGCTATTGCGGTGGTCTCATCATCGGCCAAAAGCCTCGATAGGCTAAAGAGCCAATCATTGCGCGGCGACAATGCAAGCTTCGGGTGCTATATCAACGGTCGTCTCTGCGACTAAGCGCGTCGTCCCGATCATCGGTGACGCCATGGTGGAAGCGCTGCGGGATATAGCCCGGCAGGTCCGTGTCGCCAAAAGCGAACACGTAAAACTGGTTTGGGTTAGGGACGATGCCGCGCGTCAAATCCGATGGGAGCTTGAGCGGATCAGCAATCAGCGCAAGAAAATCATTGTCATTGGCCACGTAGAGAGTATGTTGCTTTGCGCCGTTAAGGAGAATGTCCTGTCCGAAGGCGATGCCTTCAATCTTGGAGGGAATGAAATAGGGATTGAAACCCTTGGACTGCAGCTCAGCAACAATGTCGAGGAAAAGCGTCTTAGGAACGTAATAGTTCTTAAGGTCAGCAGATGCCACAGTCGTTACATCGGTCGCGCCAGCGAGATCGATCAGAAATAACTGTTTCACGAGAGCCGCCGAAGCCGTATCCGTAAGAAGTGGTGTGTCGGCCATACCGGTGCCGTCCCGCTCGTCTAGCAGGAACTGATGATTGTTCACCGCGAGGATTTCGCTCACTCCCGAACCAGAAGTCAGATGGTACGCATACTCATGAGTTGTTCCGGTGCGAATATCAATGGCGACGATGCGGAGGTCGTTCTTCTTGTCCTGCTCGAGGTTTGCCTGCATGATACCAACTAGTGTATTGCCATCCGGGGTGATCGCGAGGCCTTCCATGCCTTTATTGGTGACACGCCCCACAGTATTATTGTTGATCTCATCATCTTTTTTCGGGAACAGATGCGTGATGGCAAGGTTGTCCGGCAGCATGTACGACCTGATCCGCATCCCCGTCATGCGATCGAACTGGTAGACATAGGGACCATATTCATCCGAGATGAACACGCTTCTCCCGTCGCTGGAGGCGCGAATGCCTTCGGGATCGAGGCGAGCATTATTGGGATTCGTTGAAAGCCCGCCATCGAAATTGTCCGACCGGCCAGTAAAGTAGTGTGTGTGGTTCAAATTGTTCAACGCCGGGGCTCCGGAACCCAGAGGTGAACCATCAATCCGATTACCCAGTCCCACACCGGTACCGTAGACCAGGGGTGTGGGGCTCGACAGAAGCGTTGTATGAATGAGCATTGGAGTCAGCGTGAACGGAAGGCTCGATCCCGGATCGCTTGGAGAGAGGCTCATGTGGAAGGTTTGGAATCGGGTAATGTAGGAGGCCGTATCGTCTATGCTGCTATTGTATGGTTGGGCATTCGGACCACGGTCCGGCAGAGCAAGGAACGTCGTACCTCCGGCATAAGCGAAACCCGAACCGATACCCCCAAGGCGGTTTCCGGGAACTCCATTTTCAAGCAGTCCCGATGTGGAACTCGCGAAATCCTCATAGGTGCCGCTGATCGTACTGTTGGCAATGAGATGGACTTGACCGTGAAGGGCAGGCGTGATCGCAAACAAAGTACAACACAGCAGTATGGCTTTCTTCTTGAACACTCAGCATCTCCTTGACGATGAATTAAATCCGCAAGCGTCGCGACGCGACTATGGCAGGACGTTTATCAATAATTGATTAATGGACTATGAATGTTTCAAAAAAGGGCGAGATCAGGAGGCAAATCATGAATCTTCGAGTTCCTCGGCCGGCACCGTGGCTCGCTGTAGTTTTAATGCTTGCGTACGGTTGCGAGCGCGAAGTCCCGCACGGCTCGGCTTCTGGAAAAAATCTGTGGGAGATCTACGACGATTCGCTCAAGGAAGCCAAGTACATCGATCTCACGCACACACTGACTCCGGCAATTCCAGTGTGGCAAGGATTCGGCCGTTCCTCCTTTGCCGCCGCCGTGAATCCGAAGACGTCCAAACCCTACAACTACGTGACCGATGGGTTCGAAGCGACATCATACAACCTGTCGACGGACCAATTCGGCACGCAACTGGATCCGCCGGCCCACTGGGCTCCGGAGTACCCAGCGATCGATGAGTTGCCCGCTACGTATGCTGTGCGGCCCCTCGCCGTCATTTCGATAGTGGAGCAGGTGTCGCGTGATCCCGGTTATCACCTGCAGGTCTCCGATATCGAGACCTGGGAAAAACGAAATGGGACTATTCCCGCAGGTGCGGTGGTTATGATTCGATCCGACTGGTCGAAGGAGTGGCCCAGTCCGGATCTCGCCTCGCGCGCAGTCTTTCCAGGCGTATCACTGGATGCGCTGAAGTATCTTCACGAGAAGCGGCATATTCTCTTTCATGGACATGAGCCGCTGGACACCGACACGACTCCGACACTCGAAGGCGAGCGCTGGCTGATGCACAACGGATACGCTCAGGCGGAAGGCGTCGCGAACCTCGACCAGGTTCCAGAGATCGGTTGTCTTGTAACCATTGGCTATCCGAAATTCAAGGGAGGCCTCGGCGGCTACGCGCGCTACATCGCAATCTGCCCTCCGGATTGGAAATTCGGAGTTTCCCGCGCACAGACTCCGGAAGCCCCCCTTCCGAGAAGCGATCGGCTCCTTCAGTGGGACGCTGCGCAAGGCGTGCGCATGCGGAAGTGACTGTTATGCTTTCAGCGTGTTTTCTGATTGCCGCCTATTCGACTGCCGTCGAATCACGTTTCAGAACTTGAAGCCGAGGCTAAAACTGATCTGAAGGTTCGACTCTGTGCCGGGACGGAATGTCCCGATCGCGGTGTTCACAACGTCGCCCCCGTAAAAAACTATCGTGTTTCCGAAGTCCATTCGAAACGCCATTCGTTCTGTGATGCTGCGTTCGGCAACCGCGCCGATATCCAGGACCGCGTAGTTTAAAACTGAATTGCGGGCGCGAAAGTCACGACCACCAAAATGCAGTAATCCCGGACGGATTTTGATGAAGCCGCCCCACGAACCGAGGTGACCTCCGGCTTTAATCCCGCCGACCGCTTGGGTTTCTCCAAAATTGCCGCTTGGGTTTTCCGGGAAGTGATTCGCTTCGGCTTCAACAGTGATGTGGTTGCCGAGCTCTCGACCGATCCGTCCGCCGAGCCCGAATGGCTTTTCTGCCG
>Ga0126379_10003103_pt1 | contig 10697 bp, 8 predicted proteins | sample PanSoiMetPlot_24_FD_92640 | JGI IMG/M metagenome (GOLD analysis project Ga0126379, IMG submission 92640) | Tropical forest soil microbial communities from Panama - MetaG Plot_24 | ecosystem: Environmental > Terrestrial > Soil > Tropical forest > Bulk soil | place: Panama | collected 2016-02-17 | reverse complement strand
TTGCAGCGCCCCGGCGTGCCTGTCACCATCAGCCTGTGAGCTGGCCAGCTTATCTGGAAACTTGGAAGAGCGGCGAGCTCACTCGCCGGGTCGACCTAGCGCTCGCTTCCCTCGAACGTTGTGCGGTTTGTCCACGCGATTGCTCTGTCAATCGGCTAGCGGATGAAAAGGCGGTCTGCAAGGTCGGCCGCCGCGCCAAGGTCTCCAGCTACTTTCCGCATTTCGGCGAGGAGGACTGCCTTCGTGGCTGGAAAGGCTCAGGCACCATCTTCTTTAGCTGGTGCAACCTGAAATGCGTTTTCTGCCAGAACTGGGAGACATCGAACGAGGGCGCCGGCGACGAAGTAGGGCCGCCTGAGCTGGCGGAGATGATGCTCGAGCTACAGGCGCGCGGCTGTCACAACATCAATTTCGTCACTCCCGAGCATGTCGTGCCCCAGATTCTCGAAGCGCTCCCCTACGCGCTCGCCGGCGGGCTGCGGCTGCCGATTGTTTACAACACGAGCGCGTACGATTCGCTGGAGAGCTTGCGGCTGATGGACGGCATCGTCGACATCTACATGCCCGATTTCAAGTATTGGGATAGCGAAGCGAGTGCCCGCTTCCTCAAGGCGAAGGACTATCCTGAGCGCGCGCGGGTGGCCATTCACGAAATGCATCGGCAGGTCGGCGACTTGGATATCCAAAGCGATAGCCGGCTGGCGCGGCGCGGCTTGCTGGTACGTCACCTTTTGATGCCAGGTGCGCTCGAGGACGCCGCCCGCATTCTGGAGTGGCTGGCTCGCGAGATCTCGCCCGCTACCTACGTCAACGTCATGGACCAGTATTCACCGAACGGGATGGTCGTCCGGCAGCCGGACAAGTATCGCGTGCTCAACCGCCGCATCACCGACGCTGAGCACGAGCAGGCGCTGCGGCTCGCGCGCGCCGCCGGCCTGCACAGGATCGACCGCCGTGAGCCGCATCCGATGTTGCGCAGGCGCTCGAGCTGGGCGCTGACCGTCCATGAGTAAAACCAGCTTCTCCGCAGGTCCGAGCCGGAGGCGTGGGCGACTAAGTGATGGCTGGCGCAGCCAGAAGTGATCGAGCAGTCAGTCGCCAGGAAGCTCGGAAGGGGCTGCGGGCGGCTCAAATGTTGTCCGTCGGCTAGATGCTCAGGCTGGCGGTGCCCTCGCGTTGACATGGCGCGAGGTGCCTCTTATGCGAGCTTTCGCTCCAAGCGAGCGTAACCAAACGGGGGATACCATGAAATTGGAGGATTTGTCGTATCAGCTTTTGAGGCTCGTAGTTGGTCTGATGCTTCTCGCCACGGCACCCGCGATGGCGGATGTCCATCTGATCGCCGTGATTCCGATTCAGCCGCGAGACAGGCCGCTGACGTCATTTGATATCAGTTGGGTGGATAACCCTTCAGAAACGTATTTCTTGGCCGACCGATCAAATTTCGGCGTCGATATCTTCAGCGCTGAAACCAACACCTTCATCACACGGCTTCCAGGTTTTGTTGGACCATCGACCTCGAACGATACCGCTGGGCCCAACGGGGTTGTGGAAATACACAGCCTCCATCAACTCTGGGCGGGTGATGGTGACAGCACTGTGAAGGTGTTTGATCTGCGATCGGATCCGCCCAGGAGGATCGACACCATTCATACGGGTGGAACGGCCCGGGCGGATGAGATGGCGTTCGACCAAAGGGATCATGTGCTGCTCGTCGCCAATGATGCCGATGACCCTCCGTTTGTGACTTTTATCTCCACGGAAACTCGTGAGGTTCTGGGCCAGATTTTCTTTGACGGAGTGCAAGCCGATCGGGCAACCAACGGACTGGAGCAGCCGGCCTGGGATCCGGATACGCAGCTATTCTATTTGTCGGTGCCAGAGATTAACGGGATTCCCTCCGCCGGCGAAATCGCGGTGATCGAGCCGCGGAGCATGGCAGTAGTCAACACCTTTCCAGTGAGCGATTGCCAACCGGCGGGCTTGGCCGAGGGGCCGTTCGATAACCTCCTCGTCGGATGCGCGAATCACAACGACGAGGTAACATTTCCGCCAAAGCTGATTGTGCTCGACATCCGGACCGGCAATGTCCTGGCAAACATTACACAGGTCGGCGGCGCCGACGAGGTGTGGTTCAACGAAGGAGATCGCCGCTTTTATGTGGCAGCTCGGGATAATCCGGGTGGGCCGGTGCTCGGGGTGATCGACGCCGTCACGAATTCCTGGATCGAAAACGTGTCGACCGCTTTCAACGCCCACTCTGTCGCTGCAGACCGAGTGAACAATCACATCTTTGTGCCACTCCGCCCGCCGCGCGCAGGCCATACTCCACCAGACCCCGATCCCTGCGTAGCGTTTGGCGGACCGTCTTTTAGGGGCCGCGGTTGTATTGGCGTGTACAGCGAGTAACTCCGTCAGGCGTCGACCTTCGGCGAAACGCCATCGTTCCGTTTTCGACGGTACGACCTCTTCTCACTAGAAGAGGAACCAGGCGGACAGCTGAAAGCGATGGTTGGTGGCGTTGACGTTATCCACGTAGGTCTGGCTGAAATAAGCGTATTCCAGCCCTACGCGCACGGCAGGCGTCACGTCCATGAAAATGTTCCCGTCCGCCCACCAGGCGCGATTGAAGACCCCGTTTGCCGGCCCAAAGTTTGCCGCGTTCTCTGAATACGTTTGCGAGAAATTGGAGGAGATCCAGAACCTGCCGTCCGGGGGAAGGTAATACTGCAGGCCCACTATGTAGGCGCGCCAGTCGACGGTGTGCAGCGTCCCATCGGGCAAGAAGATCGCTAGCCCCGTGTCGATGTTGGGGTTGTACGTGGCGGGGGGCGGTAGGCCGGGGAAGCGGGTGCCGCCGGTGAGACCGGTAAACAAATCTGCAAAGCCACTGCCGTTGGCGAACGAGCCGGTGAAGGTGAGCGCGTTGCCCTTGTCCTTCAGCGTCCCCTCGATGATCGGAAGAAATAGGTCGATCGAATAGGCCGAGCCGCTCGTCGAGACGTCGTTCACCGGCGCGGCGGTAAACTCCGCAACGTTAAAGCGCCGTAATACTCCGGAGACCCCGAGCGCCGCGGCATCGACGGACGTCCCCGTTCCGCCCGCAGTGCGCACGCCTTTCCGTCCATTCAAAAGCAGCCGGATCCCGGCCTGACCATCGGGTAACCCCGCGTCGCGCTGGGGCGGCCGGGAGGCAGCGACAGCCACCTCCACGCTGACCGGCTCGAGCTTGAAGGTGTGCGACAAACGGATTTGCGGCGACCGCGAGAAAACCTGCCCAGGGACTCCCTGAATCTCGACGGTATTGGGATGGAAATAGCCCTGCCAGCCGAACAACTGCCAGGTCTGCCCAATCAAGACGTCAACGTATTCCGTCTCGATCTTCATGAAGGCGTGCCGAAGGCGAAAGGTCGGGTTCACGAAGAATGCGCTCTCGCTGAGAGGAGAAGGCTGATTGCCGAGAAAGTCCGCCTCGATATTGGCGCTGGTGCGAATGCCGCCTAATTCCGGCACGTTCAGCCTAAAACCAATCCGGGAATGCCGAGCGCCAATCATGAACCGTTTGTGGGTGGCAGCGTAGCTGCCCGGACGGCTGATGGCTCCGTTTCCGGCTGACTCGTTGAAGCTCTCGGTCGAGTCGGAGATGAAGTCAGTCTCGACAAAGCCGTAGAAGCTGGTGCTCCACTTGGAAGTAATGGTCGGCGACGGAGCGGTGGAGCCCTGCGCCAAGCAAATGCTGCAAAAACAACCGTTAACGACAAGAAGGAACGAGAGAAGTTTGTGCACGGCATCCTCGATAAGGTGGAGGGGGACGCAAACCGCGGCGCTTCTAGTCCTCCCCACCTGCTGGCAATGTCACGATTCGGTAAACTCGAGGTGACCGGAAGCGATCAGGAGGGCAAATCCACCCCGCGAGCCCAGTGCTCTACTGCGACTCGGAGCAGCTGGACAGGAGTCGACGCAGCCGGATCCAGGCCGAATTTGCGCGTACTTACCTCCAGCACTTCGTCGAACGGTGACTCGGCTGGCGAAAAGGTGGGATCGACTCGACCGGCGAAAATGACCGTTCGCTTCCCGTGGCGCTTCGCCAGGGTCGCGAGCGAGCCCGGTCCTTTGCCGTAGCTGCTCTGCCGATCCAACCGTCCCTCCCCGGTCAACACCAAGTCCGCTCGCTGGACGCGCTGCTCAAGGCCCAGCTGGTGACAGACCAGCTCGAAACCGGATCTAAGATGCGCGCCGCAAAACGCCAAAAGGCCGAACGCGAGGCCGCCAGCAGCGCCGGCTCCGGCGACGTTGGCAAAGTCGCGGCCAATCTGCCGGGCCGTCACCTGCGCCAAGCGGCCCAGCGCGGCATCCAACTCCGAAACCATCTGAGCGTCCGCTCCTTTTTGCGGGCCATAAATGCTCGATGCGCCGCTGGGCCCGCAAAGTGGGTTGTTGACGTCAGCCGCCACAAAGAGTTGGACCTTCTCGAGCCGGGGATCGCGGCCGGTTAAGTCGATTTGCTCCAGGCGCGCCAGGGCCGCGCCGCCTCGCGGCACTTGCTGCCCATGAGCATCCAAAAATCGGACTCCAAGCGCCGCCACTGCGCCGGTGCCCCCGTCGTTGGTAGCGCTGCCGCCGACTCCCAAGAGGATCTGCTGGCAGCCCGCGTCCAGTGCTGCGCGGATGAGCTCTCCGGTGCCGAAGGTACTGGTGCGCCGCGGGTCGCGTTCGGAGGCCGCGAGCAGGGAAAGTCCTGACGCCGCAGCCATCTCCAGGATCGCTGTTCGTCCTCCACCGATCGTCCCCCACCGGGCGGTGACCGGACGTCCGAGGGGATCCTCGACGAGCGACTGCCGGGCCTGCCCGCGGGCGGCATTTAACAGCGCGTCAACAAAGCCGGGTCCTCCGTCGGATAGAGGAGCCACGTCCAACTCCGCCGAGCCAAGCACAGCAGCGAGCGCTTCACCCATCGCGCTCGCTGCTTGCACGGCGGTCAGGGTGCCTTTGAATTCCTGGGGGGCTACGAGGATACGCATCAGCGTCGGCCAAGAGCGTCCTTAGCCGCACGCTGACGCAAAGGCCACTTCGGTGGAAAGTCCCTGCCTTATCACTGCACGGCGGCGGTCTTACGCCTTTGCTTTGCCCCCGTCGCCCCCACCGCCTTTGAGGGCAATGCGCTTCGGCTGAACCTCGGGCTTCTTCGGGAGAACCACGTTCAGAACGCCGTCTTTTAGGTCGGCCTGAACATGCTCCGCGTCAATGCCTTCAGGGAGGGTGAAAGAGCGCGAGAATGAGCCATAGCTGCGTTCATAGGCGTAGAACTGCTCGCCTTCTTCCTTGTTTTCTTCCTGCCGACGGCCGGAAATCGTCAACCGGTTGCCGGTCAGCGAGATATCGACGTCGCTATCCTTGACGCCAGGGAGGTCCGCCCTGAACACAAAGGAATCCTTCGTCTCTTTCACGTCGAACGTTGGGACGAACGCCGCCGTCTCCTCGCCCAGCATTCTTCGCGACATCTCTCTGAACGGATCCCAGCGCATCAAATCCTGCATCATCTCGAACGGATCCCATCCTCGAGTGCGGGCGATTGCCCGTTCCGGTTCCTGCAGCCTCCGAACGATTGCCATCGTATCTACCTCCTTTTGGCCTCGGCTTAGCGCCGCCGGGGCGCCTCGACCGGGACCGCGCAATTTGTGTCGGCCCCTCCCATTGTCCAGCGCTTCGGACCTGGCGAACGCTCGTGCCTTTGTCTGGTTCCCGAGACATGTTTAACATTGAGCGATGGAGCAGCCTTCGCTGCGCGACTACGCCGTTATCGGCGATTGCCGAAGCGCGGCGCTGATTTCGCGCTTCGGCTCGATCGATTGGCTCTGCTGGCCGCGCTTCGACAGCGGCTCCTTCTTCGCCGCCATTCTCGATCCCGAGCGCGGAGGATTTTGGCGGATCGCCCCAGCGGAGGCGTTTCGATCGCAGCGCAGGTACCTGCCCGAGTCGAACGTCCTGGAGACAACCCTAAAGACCGCGCAAGGGACCATTCGGATTGTCGACGCCATGTCGATCGCGTCGGAGGAGGACGAATCCAAGCTCCTGTTCCCGGAGCACGAAATCGTCCGCTTCGTTGAGTGCAGCCGCGGCGAGCTCGAGGTCGAAACGGTTTTTGAACCAAGGCCGGGATACGCGACCAAGCGCGTTCGCCTATGCGAACGCGGCAAGCTGGGCTTCTGGGTGGACCTGCAGTCCAAGTGCCTCATCCTTCGCAGCGATGCGCGCTTGGAGATTCGGGGCGACCGCGTCCTCGGACGGCAACGGCTGCGAGCGGGCGACGCGCTCCGCTTCTCGCTGAGCTTCAACAGCAATGCTCCCGCTGAGCTTCGGCCGTTGGAACAGGTGACGCTAGCCATCGACCGCACGGTTGCCTGGTGGAGAAGCTGGATCGGCAAGGCAAAATACGATGGGCCGAACCGGGATGCGGTCCTTCGCAGCGCGCTGCTGCTCAGGCTTCTCCATTACGGTCCCTCCGGTGCCATCGTGGCCGCTCCGACCACCTCCTTGCCAGAGCGCATCGGAGGCGACCTGAATTGGGACTACCGGTACTGTTGGCTTCGCGACGCATCGTTCACCGTGCGGGCGATGTTCGAGCTGGGCTATGCCGAGGAGGCCGCGGGATTCGTCGGATGGCTGCTGCACGCCACTCGGCTGACCCGCCCCGAGGTGCGCGTTCTCTACGACGTGTTCGGAAACGCCCCGAGAGCCGAACGGACGCTTCCTCACTTGAGCGGATACGCGGGCTCAAGGCCGGTGCGGGTGGGAAATGCGGCGCAGGCGCAGCTGCAGCTCGATGTCTATGGCGAGGTCGTCGAGGCGGCAGTCCAGTTCATCCGCGCGGGTGGAAGCTTTGACGCAGAGACGGCCGCTCTCCTGCGAGAAATTGGACTCTACGTCTGCCGGCACTGGCGCGATCCCGACCATGGAATCTGGGAGTCGCGCTCGGCTCCCGTCCCGCATACGCACTCGCGACTGCTCTGCTGGGTGGCGCTGCAAGGCTTGCTCGAGCTGGAGTGGAGGGGACATCTGCGCCGCAAGGCCCCGATCGAGCTGTTCCAGCGAACGCGCGACGAAATCCGACGAGAAGTCACCACCAGTTCCTGGAACGATAGGCTCCAGAGTTATGTTGAGGTCCCCGGGACTGACCAGGTGGACGCCAGTCTGCTCGCTCTCGCCCAGTATGGCTTTGAGCCGGCCTCCTCGCCGCGGATGCGCAGCACCTTCGACTGCATTCTCAGATCGCTTCGCGCGGACCATTGGCTTGTCCATCGCAACCGAGAGTTGGCCATCCAGGGCGACGGAGCGTTCGCTATCTGCAGCTTTTGGCTAGTGCACTACCTTGCAATCGGCGGCGGAACATTGCGCGAAGCCAAAGAGGCATTCGAGGCGATGCTCGCCTTTGCCAACGACGTCGGCTTGTTTGCCGAGGAAATCGATCCCCCCACCGGCAACCCACTAGGAAACTTCCCGCAGGGATTCACGCACCTCGGATTAATCAACGCCGCACTTTCGCTGCAGCGGCGAGAGCAGGGCGCCCTCCCACCTCAACGAGGCGGCGTCTCTCAGATATCAACGTGAGATACGACAGCTGGTTCATCTGGGGATTTGCTGCGACGGTCGTCCTCACCACCATCATGGCGGGGAGCCAGTCGCTTGGCCTCACCCGAATGAACATCCCGTATCTGCTGGGAACGATGTTTACCGCTAACCGAGATCGCGCCAAGGTGATTGGAATTGGCATCCATCTGCTGATCGGCTGGCTGTTCGCCTTCTTGTATGCCGCCGTGTTTCACGCTTGGGGTGGGGCTGGATGGTGGCGCGGCGGAATGATTGGTTTCGTCCATGCGGCTTTTCTGCTCGTCGTCGGCTTGCCTGCCCTGCCGGGAATCCACCCTCGCATGGCCAGCGAGCAGCATGGCCCAACCGCCAAGCGCCAGCTCGAGCCACCTGGTCCGCTGGCATTGCATTATGGCGTGCGAACACCGCTCTCGGTCGTCGTCGCCCACGTGGCGTACGGAGCGATTCTCGGAGGCTTTTACCCGCTTCATTGACGCAAGCTCTCGCTGCCGCGCTGTGTGCGGGTGAAAGCTGCAATCCACGGTTTTTCAGAAAAGTGTTCGGTGTTCAGGGGAGCTGTCGCCATCCTTCTTGACACCCGCTGTGTACCCAAGCAATTGCCGCTCCGCCTTGTCGGCATTCTGTTGGGGGGAGACAATATTTGTGATCAACGAGGTGGGGGCACCATGAAAAAGTATGTTGGGATGATGGGGGTTGTACTTAGTTTAGCGTTAATCGCGTTCGCAGACCCGGTTGACAAAACCGAGCCGTCTGCCGACCCAAACTTAGATATCAACGTTGATTCGCTATGTGATGGAGTCGGAAGCCTCGTGAACAATTGCGGTTTCGAAGCAGGCACCTATCCACCTCCTGGATGGACTACGTTCGGAGACACAAGCTTCACCGGTGTTTCAGGAGTATACGCGTATACCGGAAACTTCGGCCTTTTCGCCGGTCCAACCGGCGGGCCGGGCGGCATTTTTCAAAACGTCCCCACCACCGCGGGGCAAACCTATGCTCTCACCTTCTACCTGCGAAACACTGACGCGCCGAATAGCTTCAGTGTCTCCTGGAATGGAACAGTCCTTTACAGCTGTACCAATTGCTCGACTTTTCCTTATACGGTGTTCGGCTTCAACCAGCTGATGGCAACGGGCAGCACATCGGAGGTCAGGTTCTCCTTCTACAACCCCCCGGACTACTTCGGGCTCGATGACGTCATCGTCGTCCCTTGTGACCAGGAGTAGCCTCAAGTCCGCGCGAGCCGAGGAGCGTTTTACTTCTCGGCTCGCCATCCGCTGTCCTCGGTGGTGACCGCGCAGTAAAACGAAGAGGCAAAACGAAGCCCACCTTCAGCGCGGCGAGCTAGGGCAATGCGCTTCGGCGGGAGGGACTAGTACTTGCGAGCTGGCCCGGCTTCGACGGCTGCTCTCGCTGGGCTGGGGGGCTGCCGCGGATCCGGGCTTTCGGCGGCAGCCGCCTTGTATGCGGCGAGTCTGGCGCGATCATCCTTCGTCAGGATCGGACCATCTCTGGGCATCTGAGCGGACCGTTGTCGACGGTCGAGGATTTGATCCACCACGGGAGTTTCAGCGTCGGTATCTTCTTCGCCTGCCGGCCGCGGAGCCTGACCGTTTCGGGTCGCCATCACCGAGGCGTATTTGAGAATCGCGTCCTCGGTGCCGCCGGCGCATATCCCGCAAAAATCCAGGCGTGAGGCGCCACCTGTCCTGTTTTTAGGCCGGAACCAGGTGCCCCACTCCGCCTTCACCCTCTCGAGGTCCTCTTCCTCCGCCTGACAACCGTCGCAAACGCGGATCGTTTTTTCGCTCAAGGGCTTCCCCCTAGACAGAAACCCTGTCGATGCGCGGGGTAACTACCATGCACGCCCGACACTCTAGCTGCCTTACAGGGGGTGCGCCAGCTGACGGCTCGCGGGCGGAGCCAAAGCCCCCAGACGCGTCGATTCCGGTCGGTCCCCCTCCCGGCTAGTTCCCTTTAGGGGGCGGGACATCTCGCAAGGTCCGCATGTTCTGCTGGGTCTCGTCCCGAACCTTTTCCAATTCACTCTTCGACCGGCAGATTCGCTTTGGAATGTGCGAGCCCACGGTCTCCTCGTACTCGCAAATCAGCTGATCGCCCGGTGGGGGCGCCACGGTATTGCCCCTGGCGGTGACGGCAAACTGCTGTTGCTCCGGCGCGCTTGACGTCTTCACGCTTTGCGAAGGCGCTGCGCACCCCCCGGCAAGTACAAGCAAAAGGGGTGAGGTGAAACAGAGCCAAAGTGGGCGTCTCATTGGAGTTCCTCTCATCGAAGTGCCCCCCAACTTCGAGCTCGCGAGCGCCGCCAAGGCGCCGGGCGGCACTCTCTACCCATCGTCCGAGCCACTGTCAACCTGCTCCTCCAGCACCGTCAGCAGCCGAGCTGGTCCGCAAGGTCCAGGAAATCGCGCGCTTGGACGTCGTAGCTGCGCTCGGCCGCGAGGTCGACGGTCTGGTTCGGTCCGTACTCGGTAGGCCGGGGCACGAAGGCTGTGCGAAAGCCGAGGGCGCCGGCGGCCAATAAATCGCGGTTGTGGGCGGCCACCATCATGCACTCATCAGGTCGAAGCCCGAGCAGGGCTGCGGTGTGCAAATACGCTTCGGGGTCGGGCTTGTAGTGACGAGCGACCTCTGCTCCGAGAACCGCATCCCAGGGCAGCCCTGCGCGCTTGGCCATGTTCACCAAAAGCGCCACGTTGCCGTTCGACAGGGTCGCCAGAATGTACCCGCGCCTAAGGCGGCTCAGTCCGGGGATGGCATCAGGCCACGGATCCAAGCGGTGCCACGCTCGGTTCAAGTAGTCGATCTCCGCCTCGCTCAGGCCCTCGACGCCAAACTCCCGGAAGATCTGCTCGAGCGCGGACCGGTGCAGCTCGTCGAGCGGCTTCCAGGGGAGCTCGCCGCGCCGCACCCGGTCCATCGAAGGATGGTAAAGCGCTCGCCAGGCGTCCGCGAATTTGGCCCAGTCCCAGCTGATTCCCCGCGATCGACCGATCGCTTCCGCCTCGCGGATGATTCCCGAACGCCAGTCCACCACGGTCCCGAAAACGTCGAAGGTGAGCGCGCGG